>Ga0208299_1000171_pt1 | contig 61955 bp, 95 predicted proteins | sample 15_taG_FD_184089 | JGI IMG/M metagenome (GOLD analysis project Ga0208299, IMG submission 184089) | Marine viral communities from the Subarctic Pacific Ocean - 15_ETSP_OMZ_AT15312 metaG (SPAdes) (version 2) | ecosystem: Environmental > Aquatic > Marine > Oceanic | place: Pacific Ocean | collected... | reverse complement strand
CGGCAGCGCCACCGCGTGTTTCGCCAACTCGTCCAAGGTCATCTCGCCTCCATGATCGGCGCGTACAGCCACGCCCTAGGGCTATGTTTCAACTGTAAGTGCAGACTGTCGTACGATCTTCAATTGAGTATAGATTGTTGCTATGTTATGTTTCAACCTTGACTTTAGTTCTGTTGGAATATCTTCTAGGTCGTGGCTGTTGACAAGCTGTAGCGCTGTAGATAGCGCATCGGCAATACCTTTTAGGGCTGCGGTTGCGATGGCCTGTCCCTCGTACTCAAAGGCGTTATCTCTGATAAGTGCCAAAGCCAAACAGACTTCATCTGATGCTCCTGTTGGAGCCAGGCGCGCAAACGTCTGGCCTAGTACTTGTATGTAGGCTTGGCCGTCTCGCTCAAAGGCTAGTGTCTGATATTCTGAGAGATTGATAACCTCATCAGTGTCTGGATTGAATTCCATAATAGTTCCTAAATGATATGCGTGACAAGGATTGGTTGATATTAAACTTTAACCTAAGATGTAATCAACACAACATTCACACAGTATGTTTCGACAAAAGATGAGGAGATGTTTTTCGCGCTCTACCAACTGAGCTATACAGCATCAGTAGTTGCTGCAGCAGGACTCGAACCTGCGACCACGTCTTTAATATAGATGTAATCTCTTCGGGCATTCGAAACGTATTCTAGCAAAAAGGCGTTGTGATGTTTCATGGAAACAGTATGTTAAACAGTTGATGTAGTCACAACAGGCATCTAGAATGTAAATCTGACAAGAGTAAGATGAGGACGTCGGACATCACGGTATCCAAACATAGGCCGACACTATCTGGGATTCGAACCCAGCGGCTTAACAGCAAATAGTTTAATTGATGTATTCATCTTTGGCATTCAGATAGTATGGTTAAGCAAATATTGAATGATGATATGAGGCCCATTGCCTCTTTGGCTTCCTGGGAGTCGAACCCGCCGGAACGTAATTTTTGGGACGTTGATGTAATCATTCGGGCATCTTAACCGTATAGTCTGTCAAGGAGATAACACGATGAGACAAACCAAAGATGTAATCGTGTTTGACATACAGACTGTAGTTGAATAGACAAAGAGTGCATAAACATAAGTTTAAAGTCCATTACACCTAGGAGGACTAGCCCTCCAGAGATTTGCACTCTGGAATTAGTGTTTTGCAACACCCGTGTTAACGATGTAGTTTATAACAGCATTCTATTCATAATGGTTGCTCCGGCAGGATTTGAACCTGCGGCCTTTGGAGTATGAATCCAACGAGCTGACCTGACTGCTCCACGGTGCAACAATAGTGTAAGCTCCTTGATAACTGATGTCAAGTGCTTGCCTGGAGAAAGAGGCGGCGTTGCGCGCCGCCTATAGCAACACTATGGGGTTTGTGACATCGGGGAGGTTATGAGCTTTCAGGTAGCTACTAATAGCTTCTTTCAAAGCTAGTAGATTGCCTGTTCTGGCATAAGTTTGAAGTGCAGTTTTTATAGCAGGATTGTTAACAATGTTTTTAAGCGCCTGGGCCATTTGGGCCCCGGGCGCGAGTGTAGCATCTACTACAACGCGTAGTTTGTAATTGGGATCGTAACTGTGGGTGCGGACCTAGGTGTCGCCCATGGGTTCTCCTTTTTGCTCTCTTACGGGAGTCTTGATTATTGCCGTGCCATCTATAGTCAAACTATCTTTGTTTTTAATAGGCAGAGCTGTAATAGTTATCGTTTCTTCTGCTGGTCGGCTCATGATTTTTTTCATGAGCGCTAATATACTATCTTGATTCATCTTGTTCCTTCATATGGCAGTAGCAGGATTTGAACCTACGACATACTGGATATGAACCAGCTGTTCTACCGCTGAACTATACTGCCGTCGGGTGCTTAAGCCATTTGCGCAGTGCTGTCATTATGCCTGCTGTTATCTGGTACTGTCCACAGGGACTTTGCATGTACTTTGCCTCTTCTAAGTTAGTGAAGAAGCCAGCTTCTAATAGTACTGCTGGGCCGCGAGTTTGTGTCAGTACATAAAACTGACGCTCGAAGTCGCTGTCACCATCAACAGCTTGTTCTTTGCGCACATGAAACTTTGTATGAGTGTTTACGCCTGCGCAAATATCTTCTGCAACTTTATCGGACGTAGTTTGTCCTTCCGAAGTGAAGGCTGCAAACCCCTTGGCTGCCAAGGATGGTCCATGGTTGTTGTTCCCTACTGCGTTACCGTGAATGCTTATGTACAAACTGTTAGCAATGGCGTTTGCGCGGCGAACTCGCGTTGAAAGCGAGACGTCGCGCTGTTCAAGAAGCTCTGGTGTAATTGTACTTGTGATATAGCGGCCAGCCACTACATCGTACACTACATATCCTTCTGCTAGCAGCTCATTGATCAGCTTCGCAGCTACCTGACGGTTAAATACTCCCTCGTAAAAACTTAGGATGGTTTGGCCTAGTTCATTCTGATGGTGGTATTGCTTGCCACGAGTTTGATACAAGCTGTTGATGATCCCACCGTGACCGTAGCCAATGCATATAACCTGATACATGCGTCCTCCTTACTGGAGAACAGTATAACACGAGAGCAACGGGACTCGAACCCGTAACCTTCGGAGAGACAGTCCGATGCGCTACCGTTGCGCCATACTCCCTAATAATTTCCTTGTTCAATCCTGTCAGCTAGTAACCGTAGTATCGTTGATACATAAATATCTGCGACAGCTCTTATAGTATTTCTATCGTCTATATGACGAGCCGATTGTTCTTGATGCCAAAGCACTTTCTCTGCGATTAATGCGGCGATTTTATTTCGCTCTTGGAACGCTGCTACTTTAGCTTCCATTGTATTTCCTTAAAGGTCGTGGTGTGAGTTGAACACACGATTAACAGATTTGCGCACTGCCGCCTTACCAACTTGGCTACACGACCAAGAACTGGCGGTCAGGTGCCCCTGACCGCCAGCCATAGCCCTTACTTTGCATTGACAAAACCCTGCCTACCATCTGCGTAGAGGTTACGATCCTTCACTCTTTCCCAACCATGGACAGACTGATTGCTAAGGGTATAGCATTTGTAGACTTTGTCTCTGTGTTTTAAGACTATGTATCTAGGTTTCTATAATGTCGAAATCTAGGTGTTTGTTAATGGTCTTGACTGTATGATTTGAGATCTGTTAAAATAGATCTCGTATCGGAACGGTTGGGATCGAACCAACGACTTTCTGGTCCCAAACCAGACGCGCTACCACTGCGCTACGCTCCGTAGGCTGGTACACTCTATCATTTCCCCATTGGAAGATATTTGTGTAAGTGTGTTCCGACCAGCGGCGGAAGATTTGAGGGCTCTCTACCTCAGTTCCCTGCTACGATACTAACGAGTTCTTGAGCCCGGCAGGTTTGCTAAGCTATTGTGCCTGACCACCTGTATTCAGCAGAGCAAGTTACTTTGAATACGGTTTGGTCAGCCAATCTTGCTTTTAAGGAAGAAGTAGGACTCGAACCTGCAACCACGGCGCCGAAACGGGCCCCATCGCTCTACCAATTGAGCTATTCTTCCACTATGGGCTTTCACCCAATAGACTTACTCGCCAAAGTATTCAGCAAGTGCAGCTCGGCCTTCTTCAAGGGTTAGCTCTGCGTGCTTTAGCTTGATTCGCATACTTACAAGTGCTCCAAAGTCAGGGGCCTTGATTGCGGCGTGTTCGGCATCAGCAAGTGCCGCCTTGGCGTTCAAGACATTGGTTTCTGCTTCTACTATGAACAAGTCTGCACTGGATTTGAGCCTACGGCCAGCTAGGTCGAGGCGCTCTTCTTTGATAGTGTTATCTGATTTGTTCCAAATTGTTGTGATCATGCTTTTCCTATTTTGTCATTGCGAGAATGTTTGTCAAAAGATTATCCTCTGGAAATGTTAGTGGTGGCAAACCAACACTAGTTTGTGGTTGTTTTTCTTTTTGTGGCTTGTAATCAATTAGATGAGCTGACTGCTCAGAAATTGTGAAGACTACGCCTGGCTTAAGCTCACCAGGCTGATTAACACGTGGTCCGGTACGCCAACCGCCGCCGTATTCACCGGCGGTGCCACGTCCTCGAATTACTTCGACTTTATATCTACGGTGCTCAAGTGAGACCAACGCATTGACTCGTGCTACTTCAATGTTTTCTACCTTGGCTCCCAACGTTGTCTTTCCATGGAAGGTAATGTAGTCGCCTGCTTTAAATTTTGTCATTGTTTTCCTTACTAGCATACCTTCGCGAAGATATGTTCGGCGGCAATAAACAGGTATTCTTGGTTATCAATACTTGTTTTGCCTGCGTGTTTAAGATTGGGAATGATGATGTCGCCAATGGCGTACTTGTCGGCGCCTGTGGCTTTGACAACCCACCTACTGGGTCCTTCATAGCCGTTAGGCATGTGTAGCACTGTACTGACCGCTACCTGCTCCCTGGTAAAAACTACTATGTCTGTGCTAGGTATGATTTCCATCTGCTACTCCGTTTGGTTGTATTGGACGACTCATCCAATGTTCATCTGCTTGAACGTGGTTGCGACGAACGTATTTACCAACATAGGAGTGCCAGTCATCAAGAGGGATTGACCCAACCTTCGTGAGCACCTGCGTAGCGTGCATATGCTGTATCAATCTTTCCAATATCAAAGGGGCCACGATATATTGTGGGTACAACCTGTAGGCCAAGCATCTCGGCTATCTCTATAGTGTTGTCCCAGGATAAACACGTTTCGTCTTCCCAGATGTTAAACACTAGGAAGTAGTTGGGCAAGTTGTGGTAGGTGATGCTATGTACGGCATAACAATTTTCACCACAGATACGCATGCGATCTGGAATCTTATGAGCAATTTTTCCATGCAAAGCCTTAACCCAAGTGCGTGACGGGTGATGCGCGCTGTCAAGAGAGCGCGCATGTATATGATCTCCGTACATAGTAGTGTTCTCACCATCGTATTTGAGAGTGACGACTACTTCTTTACCGTAATAACGTGGTGACCCATCTACTGTCTGCCTATTGTAAAATCCTTCGTAATTACAAGCCTTCGATCATCATTCTGTAAGCCAGGACTATGATGAAAGTGATATGTCCGAGGGTATTTATATCTTGTCTGCATTCCATACCAACTTTTTGTCTTTGTCATCAACTAATTCGCCCCACATTAACGTAGGCTTTGCCTTAAGATCTATAACACATATAACCCTATGCCAGGGGATCAACTTATTGTTTTTCAACATGATCCCCCGGCCGGGTGCTTGAGCTATCGCATGGCCGTAAATAGCTGGATAGGTTTCAACATCGCCAACCCGATGCTTGTATCTGATGAGCAGGCGACTAGGCCCTAGATGCCAAAGATATTTGTTAACGAGTTGTTGAAGAGTCATCTACTAAAATGCGTCAGGATTAGCAGAACGCCAAGGTTTATTTTTTTCGAATCTAATAAGTACCTTGAGTGGAATACCTGTACCATACACTGTTGAAACACCTGAAGGCGGATACTCCCATTCCTCTTGCTGTACGTTATGGTCTCCTGTCAGTTCGTCCTTACTTTCGCATACGCGTGCCCATTCTGGTATGGTCCAACCTTCTGGCTTTTCGTCTACGTATCGCGTTGAGTAATCTGTAAACTCTCTATTTTTTGGGAATTTAGACAGCCAGGTGTTTGCATCTTCGACTTGAATGTTTGCCCACCACACATGCGGATCATCTGTAGGCTCTACCAGCTTGATGTCGCCAGGCCGAAATCTATCTTTAAACTCTCGGGTTCTGCCGTAGGGCAGGCAGTCGTTTATAAAGTGCTGTACGCCTACTTTAGTTAACGTTGTTGACAATGCCTTCAAGCTTGACTCATGAGGTCTGAAAGTCGTAGCCCACATAGATTCTACCTCAAGCGTATCTTGGTTTAGAATCTGAACGGCATAGCTTGCTGGTGGCTTCTCGCTTAGATTTAATGCGTTCTTAAACTCATCGGGAGACTGACCGAAGATGTTTACTTCCGTAATAGCTGTTTTTACTGTATCGATAGTACAAACTTTTCTGCTGTTTAGGTAGTCGATTATTTCTGGTATGAGATCTTGGTATTCGGGTAGCAGCATGTCGGCAATCAGTTCGTAGATAACATCTTCTGACATGCGCTTGAATTCCCACCTGTATCTAATACGGCTGGGTCTATCGATGAAATTTGTATCAATGGAAGCGATGTTTGAAGTGAAGACAAACATACGCTTAAATTCATTGCGACTCATGCCATCAAGAGCAGATAGAAGTGGCTGCTGTTCTTCCGGCTTACTATGCGTCTTTTCGAATTCGTCAAAGATGACAACCATATCCTGGTTGATTCGTTCGAGTACATTACCTAGACTACTAATCGGCTGGTTAACCACCAATACGATTAGGTCCTGCTCAACCGCCCAGTTGCCAATTAGCTGGGCGGTAACAGATTTACCGGTTCCCTTGAGGCCATTAAGTAAAATGCCCAGGTTGCCTTCCAGGGCGCCCCACGCCTTGTCAATTCGATCAAGGATGTGTTGATGATTTCCGTAGATTTTATATGGGAATGCAAAGAATGGTCTGGTTTTTTCAAGCCACCATCCAGTCATACTTGCTGTCCATCTGTAAACACCTGGAGGGAGTACTTTGCTATTTATTGCATCGGTGCTGGGATGATAGTTGTTAGCTTGCTGCTGCCAAATGTTATTTTCGTTCAATGTTTTTCCATGTTGGAGGATGGTGATGCTCCCAAGGGGATTTGAACCCCTGTTACCGGGATGAAAACCCGGCGTCCTGGACCTGGCTAGACGATGGGAGCGACGCAGGTACTAGGAGTTGAACCTAGGACACGCTGGTTAACAGCCAGCTGCTCTACCGCTGAGCTATACCTGCAGGTTTAGAAGGTTACAGTCACATGTGTTTCAATTTGTGCAGGAATTGATTGTACTGCTAGAAACTTAATTTTAGCTTTATGAAGTATTTTAATATTTTCTTTCCAGGTAGTTTCATCGTAAGTCCAACATAGTTTTGGACAAGGTGTACTGGATGCTCTTCCTCACCCATCACTTACATTTATAGAAGAGTGAATTATAATCAAGAAGAAAGTTTTCGCCTGAGGAAGGTCTTTACCGTGAGGGCGTCATTCATAGGTTTCATTCTGTAATCTCAAATACTGGTTGGGGTGGTAGGATTCGAACCTACGAATACTGGGATCAAAACCCAGGGCCTTGCCACTTGGCGACACCCCAGTTAAAAAGGTGGTTCTGGCTCAGTGCAATTATAATCTTGCAACTCGCCTTCTTCGCGCATTAGTTCTAGCTGTTCGACTGTTTGACGAATAGTTTTTGTGCTGTAGGTTTTACCTTGGTTAATTACTTTATCTAAATGTACTTCACCACCGAAGTATTTTTTCAGCAATCGTAGGAATACCCGCAAGCTTGTATCAATTTTTGGCATTTTTTATTAGGTGACTTGTGTCTTTTATTATGACGTTATTGCTTATCTGGTAAGCCATTACCGCCAGTTGCTGGTAATGACTACCTGTGAATAGGAGTATTTTGTCTAGTTGTTCGGGCCAGCATGCTATGCGACAGGGAATGACTCTGTCGAGGTGGAGTTGGCCGTCTGGAGCGCGCCAACTCCCTTTTGCACCACGAAATACCGTTAGTCCACCAGTTAACGAGACTACGTAGTCATCCCACTGCTTATGATGTTCGTAACTGAAACTTGTATTGGTATGCCAGTTGCTGGCGGGTACTAGTATTTCCCATAGCTGCATAGTTAGTCTAAACAGGTTTTAAGAGCTGCGAGATAGCTGTTTGCATTTGCTGCTTTCCGCCTCAATGTGTCTTCAATAACCGTGATGGCGCATGCGTTTTTTTCGATGTCGTTATTAAATGACTGCCAGCGGTTTGTGCTTTGATTGAGCCACAAGGTTACTACAACTTCTTGGGTGGTAGCTCCGTTAAAGTTGCTAATTTTTTGGTAGCTAGACATCGTGACTACTAGATAGTTGTGGGCTTTCAGGCCACAAACGGCGTTAGGCCAGCGGTTTTCTATCTGTTTTTTTGCCGCGGCGACATGTTCAATAAATTTGATATTCATTCTGGCTCTGCTGGGTGTTCGAGTTGTTAGCTATCATCAAATTTTATGTTTGTCGTTCAAGAGTTTCGTAGAGCCTTCTTGTTTTTTCGTCTACGAAGCTATTGAAATCCCATTCGTGACTGGTAATGAAAGCAATGGGATCGTAGTCTGCGCTGGGATTAAGACAGTTTGCTTCCCAGTAATGTGTCCACATTGTATCTAGCTGATCAAAAGTTGGCTTTGCCATTGGTTTCCTTGTAACGGAACAGGTGGGATTCGAACCCACACGCCCCCTTGGGGGCAAACTGTTTTCAAGACAGTGGCCGCTACCCAGAATCTTTCGGCTTACTGTTCCTGGTTAATTGATGGTTCTACATCTATGACATACCCATTGATCGCCTGCTCTGAGAGAGTTATCGCATACTGGGCATTTTGATTTTGTCTGTTTGTCAGCTTGTTCAAAACAGATAGTTTGACTATCTGTTTCTATTACCATTTTTTGATTATCTGTTTCTATTGTTATTTTAATCATTGGGCAGTTACTCTTTATCTTCGGGGAAGGTCAATACCACGGGGTGGCCACAGGTAAGACAAAGAATACCTTTAGATTCTGATTTTAAAAAGGTTTTAGAAATATGACCTTTAAGACACCGCCAAGTTGGATCATCAAGCCAGCGTTCTGGTAAATTAAGAAATATAGGTCCGGTTTCAAGGAGGATATGAGCTTGTTGTTTCATCCGAAGTTCCTCAAGCGTTAATCCATCCACTCTTCTTCCCATTCTTCTAGTCTTTCGTCTGCAATTGTAGTAGTAATTTCTCCAAGGATTTTACTGGCATATGGTTCTCCACATTGTGGACCACCGTGAGTTGGTATGAATAGCCTGCCAGCCAGGTAGAAGAATATTTTCACAACATATAGTTCAGCACACATGCGCTCAACATCCGGATCACGGTCGACCAATTTCTGTGCCCATAGGTCACAGAACTCTTCCTCTCCGTTTCTGCTACCGCAGATAAACGCCCAGCGAGTTCCAGAATACTTGGGTTTGCCTTTTTCATCTCTGAACAAACTAGCGGTTTCTGTATCACCCTGTTCTTCACACGTTTTAATCAAGGTGTCAAGATATTCTGGAGTGAATAGTCGACCAATTGAACAGCTGGCAGCGTCGGTAACTAGCCCACGTAAGGCTAGTGTTGAAAGCGATGTACCATCCCAGTCAAGGGCTTTGAGCACAAGCCCATATTCTTTAGCTTTTTCAACCATATCACGATAAACACATACGTACTCTTCAACCCACTTGCCATCTTTCTTAACGGCAAACTTTCCGAAACGCCTGTCGGATGCCATTGCATAGTTCTCGGGCCATTCGGGGTGAGTCCAAAGTTGAGTGTACCGTTCAAATCCAGTTGCTTCCTCTTGTTTTTGAAATCCTAGATGGGAAAGCAACGAAGCGTTGGGAAACCAGCTGTAATGCCACTTGGTAGAGTTGGCGTACTCAACCACAGCATCCCAGGCTTCGGCTCTAATCCATATGGCAAAGAGTCCTTGAGGCCAGCGTGCTTTAGTGGCAGTAACTTGCTCATTATCGTCTTCGCATCCATGGCCGTAAGGTTCGATGAGGGTATTGATACTATATTCGGTATTAAAATCTATTAGTGCCGGGTTGTCTTTGTAATTCCAATCCAGGTGTCCATAGTCGTCGTAAACTCCTCGTACGGCAGGCACTACAGCAGCCAAGGTTGTATCATCGTCGTGAAAATAAGTACCGGGTTCCAGTTTGAAACTATTATCAGGTTCTTTACCTCGCATTTCGTAGGCCCAATTTGTACTTGATTTTGCAAGAACGACTACTGCCTTATCGCCCGGACTAATTGAGCAGCCGGTGAGGGCGCAGCTCATGTTATAACTTCCCATTTTTATCCTTTTGGTTGATGGCGGGGATAGTGGGTAATTCTCCCACGACTAGGCTCTCGAAACCTTATGTCTCTGGTACGACCAGATTCTGGTCTGATATCCCCGGTGGCGGAGAGAGTGGGATTTGAACCCACGCGTGTTTGACCACCTACTCCCTTAGCAGGGGAGCCCCTTAAGCCGCTTGGGTATCTCTCCGAGGTCACAAGTATGAGCGGGGGCTTTGCCCCCGCTCTTGTAGAGGAGGCTCGCTTACAGGGGCGAGCCGCTCATTGTACTTGGAGCATCATGTACAGGTGACTTGTCCGTAAGTACTGTACATCCTGCGCTTCTCCTGGACGCTGGCGGGCGTAAACTAATTGTACCTTAGGTTAGCCCGTATGTATATAGCTAACGGCCCATGAATTTGGTGGTTGATTTGGATACGTCATCAAATATCCCTCTAAGCGAATAATGGGATTCGAACCCATGACCTTCTGGGTGGAAACCAGACGCTCTGACCAGCTGAGCTATATTCGCAGTGTATTTTACTTTTAATTGGTGGGAGCAGGTGGATTTGAACCACCGTAGGCGAAGCCAGCGGGTTTACAGCCCGTTCCTTTTGACCACTCAGGCATACTCCCCTTTTAGTTATTTCCAGCTGATGTAAATGGCTTTGGCTGTTGATGCGTACATGGTTCTCTTTGTGTGTAAAACATGGAGTTGATAACCCATAGTTTATGTAGCTGAAGTAACTTGCATTCTGAATGCTTTTAAGTTAGATTATAATAGAGCTATCGGGGCTCGAACCCGAAACCTCGGCCGTGCAAAGGCCGCGCTCTCCCAATTGAGCTATAGCCCCAGAGGTATTATGAAAGTTATTCAACGCGATTGTGAAACTTGTAAACGTTCTTTTAATGCGCCAGTTAGAGAGGTGAAGCGAGGAAATGGTCGTTTTTGTTCTCTTTCCTGTTCGAGTAAGAGAACAAAAACGAAGGAGCCTAATTGTCAATGCGCCTACTGCGATACTGAAATATACAAGTTTCCTAGCAAAATAGCCGCCAGTAAATCTGGCTTGGTTTTCTGCGATAGGGCTTGTAAAGAACAAGCTCAAAAAATAGGAGGTTTGAAAGCAATCCAACCCGCTCACTACGGTACTAGTACTTCCACTCAATATAGGAAGTTAGCTTTCAGAGAACTTCCTAATCAGTGCAATAGATGTTCGTACTGTCAGCATCCTGAAGTTCTTGAAGTGCATCATTTAGATCGAAACCGAGATAATAACTTGATTGAGAACTTAGAAATTCTTTGTCCAACTTGTCATCGAGCAGAGCATTTTCTAGCTGGTGATGGTCGATGGTCTAAGAATTGAGCTATAGCCCCTAAGTGTTTTCCCATCCTGTTGGTGGATGGAATTGAACGTACTCTTTACTAGAGGTTGGTGTCTCGGGCCACCCCAGTTGTTTATAGCTTTCTACAAGCTCGCTGTCAGCACGAACAAATGTTTCGGGTCCGTACTCGCTTTTAAAAGCATTGGCCTCTATCCAGGCTTCGAGGTGTTCTGGCCCGCCGTGACGGACTTCGACAGTAGCGCCCTGACCTTCATTTCCGGACCAGGTTTCGAAGTCGGCCTCAACATCAGGCCCTTGGCCGGGTAGGAACCAACATATGCTGGCTGAACCGTCGCCTCCGTTGGCAATCCAAGCTTTGAGGGTTATAAAGTTATTCATTTTTTATCCTAATAGTGGTTGTTTACAGGCTCCGCAGGAATCGAACCCGTCGTCTTCCCGATTTGGAGTCGGGCTATCCTTCCAATTGGACGAGAAGCCTAGAGAATAGCTGCATGCGGGACTCGAACCCGCCACTGCCGAGCAGCCGCTCCGAGCGCGCTGTGCGATGCAGCTATTCATAATGGCCCGGAATTGAGCCGGTGACGCCTGGTTCTTCAAACCAGTGCTCTACCAACTGAGCTACCGAGCCGTCTTGGGTGCACTACCTGTTATCCAGATACCTTACAACTAGCCCACTAGCTAGTGTGAAAACTCCCAGGGCAGCCACTGTGGTGTTGCCGCCGGGAATATTTGAGTACGTTAATGTCGTAGACATCATGACTAATACTATCCCAAGTACTTCCATCGTTTTTCTCGATTTCAAAGATTCAAAAAATGGCCAAAATTGGATTAACCTGTTTTTGGCCTCGCGTCACGGAAAAAAGGGCCCTCACGTCCTTTTACTCTTGGGCCCGCCTGGCGATCAAACCAGGCTTTGTGCTTACTCAGCTACTTGTATCCATCCCCAGGGCCTCCCTGGATCTACGATCGTTCGCTCTTAGCGTGGTAGACTACCAAGGTTCGGGAACAGTCTACTTTCAAAACATGTCCGACAGTATTAGATTCGCTTCTTAGCTCTGCTATTGGGGGTTTCCGTGTTGGCTTGCAACTACGCTACCAGTGGCTTCATCGCTCCACTATCTAATTTACGGGCTGTCGACTCCGACCTCTCCGAGGTCCGGGGCTTTTTTCATATGGAGTTACCATACTTCTATCATCGGGAACACGCCACCCCGACTAGCTGTTAACTACGCAGCAAGGTCGATAGGGCTAGCAGGATTTGAACCTGCGACAACTGGTATATCAGACCAGTGCTCTAACCGGACTGAGCTATAACCCTATAACGCAAAAACCCCCGGTGGGTAACCGAGGGTGTTTGCTAGTAGTTGTGTCGGTCAGCACATACTACACCCCGTTGCCCAATAGGCAAAGGGGGAGCTGGTAATTTGATTAGGTGTGAACACGTGTTCTCCGGGGTTAGAACTAGTATAGGTTCTCAGTATCGGATTGTCAACCTAAATCGTTCAAAAGCGAAAGCGGCGTGTTAACGCCGCCTGTTGTTCAAATACTTACTTGCTTCTTTTAAGTTTAGAGACATCATGTATTCTAGTTCTTGAGTTTGTTGGACTTCTGTATTCCAATCTACTGTTGAAGGAGTCAAATCATATGGCAACCACCACCATGGGAACAAGGCATAGGAACCGTCAGGTGCAGTTACCTTGGCGCTATTGCAGGTCATGCCGCCATGTTTGTCTATAAAGGTCATGGCTTCTACCAACGTATTGCCTTCGAATAGAATTCCTGGTGTTGGGCCCCAGTCACTAATGTTTTCAACCGTCCACATCTGTACTCCAATTAATGTCGCACGCGTCGCCATCACAAAATTTAGTTCCTACTCCTGCCGTTTGAGTATCTAGTCGTTGGATAGGCTGGACGCCATCTGCTAGCTGGTAGTATTGATCTTCGGTAATTGGTTCGTAGGGTGCTTGTTCATAACCAGTTTCTTCATAGCGAAGGAAGCTAACGGCTTTAAGACGTGTTTCGTACATTTGAAGCGCGTCTACGATATGAGGTCCCTCGTCTGGCTTAAAGGTGATTGTTACACTAACGCTGTTGTCAGCCCAGTAATATTGCATGCTGGCAGCTAGTTCAAGCTGTTCCCACATACTTACCTGTCGCTTACCTTTACTAAAGTTTTCTTCCTTGATAGGAAAAGCTACAACCATGGTATTCGGACTATAAACACAGGGTTCTATCGGATAGCCGGCTTCAGCTAGCCGAGGAAGCATATCACTAGCTTCACTAAATCGTATCCGTCGTATGTAATATTCATCTTCCGGGAAGTGCATACCTGGGGTGTTGCCGCCGAGTAGGCTGACTGTACCGCTGGGCTTGATACTTGTTGTACGCTTGCTTCGTGGAATACAAAGCCAGTCGCTATAAATACCATCTAGGTCTTGTACGTAGGCGTATGCGTTATCACACCAGTTGAAGAACTGTCTGCGACCAAGCTTTTGCATTGCCTGGACGATACCACTCATACTAAGGCCGATACGTCGGTTTTTCAACATGATTGCATTAGTTTCTGGCCAATGAGTGTTAGATAGCGTAACTGTTTTCCCGTACATATAGGCGACTTTTAGTGTCTGAAGATAATCTTCGTAGCTATCATGTCTTGCTGGAAAGGTTTCTGTTAAGCAGCATAGCTCTCCGTCTTCAAGTTGTTGCTCAACACAGGGATTAAACCCCATAACTCGCATATCGTCAAAGCGCGGGAGGTCTTTCATGCGCCCGTATTCACGAGCGTTTTGTAGCCAGATATATCCGGGTTCACCATTAATTTGGCTTTGTTTGGCATGCCAGCTGTAATCCATACCTACTACGGCTTCAAAGCTGTTATTGCTTCCCCATCTGTGGCTACGTAGTTTTTCAGCATCATTTTTCATTGACAGATAGGTTTTGTCATCGTGCGCGCCCATTGCCAGGGCGGCGCTACGTCTAACGTTACCGGCTACTACACATTTGCCAATTAGGTTTTCGGTATCAACTATAGTTACACTATCAATTGGTTGCCCGATAACTGGGGTATACAATTCGATTAGGTCTTTGTGTAGTTGCTCAAGTGGTCCAGGGCCACTACTGGTTCCCCCGAAGCCCTTGATTGGCGCGCCGTATTCACGAATTTGACTGTAGTCGAACTCAGGCAGTTCGTAATCAGATAAGAAGGCATTAAGCAATGCCTCTACGCTTTGAACCCAGCCCTCCCTGCTATCGTCAATGATAACTACGGGGTTTTGTGCTTCGTCAGCTACAAAGCTGGCTTCTACTTTGTTGACATGATTATCGGGAATATAGCATCCGCGAATGGATGTTGTTGGGTTTTGAACTATAAGCTTGCCAGCGCCCTTGGTATCAAAACCGACACCGATGCCAAGCATGAGTGCATCCATCATCCACTTGAACAAGTAACCGCCTCGCTCATTAATAGCTTCTGTACTACGAAACGCGCAGTTAAAAAGTCCTGCTGCAGTACGTTCTTCGACGAATGATGTTCCCATCATCCACAGTCCCCGACCGGGAGGAGTCCACTTTAGTGTGAACAGTCGCTCGTAAGCGTCTTTGGCTGTTTTTTGAGCTTTTGCGTTATTCCATTCTAAGCCTAGTGTTTGTACATGGCGTTTTTGCATGGTAAACATGCCTTCGATTACTCTACGGCAGGTTTGCCACCACTCTTCAGTACCTGCTTCGGGATTGTCTTTGTCTAGTTTGCGGGCGTATGTACGCTTATACGTTACATATCCTACCGGGCCCCAAGGTACAATTGCTACCTTGTATGGCTCTAAAAACTTTTCACTCAAACGAAAGTTCATTTACTCACCTATGGAAAATAAAGGCGCCTGTGGCGCCTTTGTTTAATCACTGCTGCCGAGCTGACCGCTTCGGCGTTTTGCGTTCTCAACATACTCTTGGAACTTTTCATCCGTAGTTGCTTCGAACGCAGAAGCGAATGGGACTACTATGATTTGAAATGGTAGTTTTGCACCAGCTTCAATCGTATATGGGACGGGACCAACATTGATCGCGTTTACCCAGATTTCTCCAGTATACCCTGGATCGATTACTCCTGCACGGTAAAGCAATGGTGTTTTCGAAACACTTCCTCGCCCTCTGATAAGAGCTACCCAACCCGATGGTAAAGCCAGCCTTAATCCAGTTGGTATCAGGCATTTGCAACAGGCGTCTCTTTCGCTTTTTTCGATTTGATCCCAGGTTTCTAACATCTTGGGAATTTGTACAAGTTGGCCATTTGCAATCTGTTGTTCTGTCATACATATCGCATTAGGTGACATTGCAGGTCGGATTTCGTATGCTGGTCCGGCGTTATATAGATCAAGGCCTGCAGATTCTCTAGTATAAGCTGGAGCGTAATCTTCGGGATTGACACCGGAGTTTTTTAGTGCTAGCTCCAGTTCTGGACTTACTAGCATTGGTATTATCGTCATGTTTTCCTTTAGAGAAAGGGCCCCGCGAAGGGCCCTTGTGTTAGTCGAGGTTAATGTTATTGATTGTGCTAACAAAGTCGGTATCGTCGTTTAGGAACTTACCTACGATCTTAAATACTGAGTCGCTGAAGCCGCCGATGTTTAGCTGCTTACCACGATTGGTTTCGTTAATTTGACTAGTGAGTCCGGGTTGAATATCCCAGCAGACAATAGTTGCTTGCGAGTTTGAGCGTCGGTAACGTTCAAACACTTGTGCTGTCATTGTCGCTGTTGCTCCGTAACCCGTTGCATAGTCAACCCAACTCATGTTATCACTAACGATAATGATATTGTCTGGTTGGATACCAGTAGCCAATGCAGCCGCTAGACAGCCTCCTGTATTTGTACCTCCACCCTGAGTCGGGAAAGACTTAACCATGGTTGTTACGCTATCACGAGGGTTTAGGTTAACGCGCTGAATACGAGTGTCGTAAGCAAATACGTCGACAACTTGCTCAGGATTTGCTTTGACAATACCTGCGGCGAAGTAACCAGCTGCTTGGACACATGAAATCTGTGCGGGGCGCTGTGTAGGTCTAAATGGAGAATAACCAGTAACATCAGATCGCATAGAACCGCTGCTATCTACCATGATCAAGGTACGACCTGGAAGCTCTGGAGCATTGACCACACTCAGATCGACGGCAGCGCTTACTGCATTACGTATTGGCTGAGGGATGGCTGGATCTGACATCGTACTAAGGTAAGTGCTATGCAGCGCAAACGGTAGTGCGCCGCTACGTGCGATTGCATCGGGATTAACTAGACGACGAGCAATTACTCGTATAAAGTCTGAATCTTCAAATACCTGGTGGCGACTGAGGTTACGTAGATTAAGCCTTAGCTGATTCCACGTCATGTTTTCAGCTAGTTCACGCCATTGACTTGTGTTCAGGTTAAGGTTAGACAACCTACGGAAATCTACCTTTGGTACAACCTGGGTGCGACCGGCTTTGAAGTTTTCGAAATCTTGCACGTTGGTAGGCAATGCTTCAAAATCATAAGGGCGTCCCAGCAGATAGGCGTAGAGTGCATCATGCTGGCTGTCCATTGGTCGTGGATGAGCGAGACGAAGTAGGTCGACGGTGTTGACACTGGCTGTGCCAGAACTTGCCTGCCAGAAAATTCTGCCGGCATCCATAGAGGTCAATACGCTGTTGATTGCACGCTTTCCTGCGCTTCCAAGGCTTTTGCGACCAAGGGCGCCACTACGTACTATCTGTGCAAAAGCACGGAGGCTACCGATGTTAGTCAGTACATATGGGAATGTGGCGTTAAACCATTGCTTGTTATCCAGTGTCATTAGATACGCCAGTAGCAGAACTGGAGTATCTTTCATCAGGCCATTTTGACGAGCGTAAATAGCTGTTTTCGCAACGTATTCCGGGTTACACTTTTTTGCTAGCTCAAGCAAGTTGGCTAGCTGTGTTTCAGCTTTGATATAACAGGTATCATTGAGAGTGCCGGTAACAGCATATTGTGCTAGCGCGTGGCTGTCGGACATGGCGTATGCGCGTCCGCCAGCTGCATTACGAGTAGTTGTTGGAGCAACCGAGGGTGAGCTGCGAAAAAGATTTCTGTTTGGCATGTTGGTCTCTTGTGTATTGATAGGTGATGTTGTAAAATTTACCGTGTATATAACGTGTGCATGTTGCACACGTGCCATTAGGTAGGAGGAGGTATGGCAAAACCAGAAGGTTGGATTCGTGAAGAGTTTTTGCGCTTTAAGCGCTATCTGCCACTAGTTATTTCAGCGGCTGAAGATACGAATGTAATTCCAGTTACTATCACGCTCGGTGTTTATGAGAAGAGGGCATTTGTTACTGCTTTAGCAGAAGGCAATAGCCCGCTTGCCGCATACACGGATCGCAGTGAGTTTGCAGAAGCCATTCCAGCAAACGTAATTGTTGAGCTAGTTGATGAAGCCACTGGGCTACGTCCGGCTGCAGCTGCATTTACTATTACAGAAACGTCTGGAGGCAGTGGGTCGATTGATACTGGTGATGGTACAGCTTTTGTTACAGCAACATTGTCTGACGATGCTTTGCATCTTGACATCACTGATGTAGCAGGTGCTAGTGGCTCAGCTATTGGTGTTAAGTGCACTCAGCTCAATGGGGTTGGGACTATCTATTATGCTAGTGTGACTTTCGACTAATAGTCGTCAAGATCATCGTAGTCATCGTAATCGTCGAGATTTTCCAATACTGGAATTTTTCGGCGATTCTTTTTGCGAGGTGTCTGTAGGCGCTGGCCTTCGTGACGTGTTCTTTTTTTCGAATTGAATTTTTTTGCACGGCTTTTTTTAGTGTTTCCCCATGCCTCATCATCGTAATCGTCGTCGTAGTTCATAATGTGTAAATAACTATTTCTCTTGTTGAGAAGATGGCGTTAATGACACCTTCTACGTGAGACCAGTTTCCTCCTCCAAGACCACAACCAATTCGTGGGCCAGCTACAGTTAGCTTATACTCTGGATCCACGGTGTCAAGATGTTCTTTAAACTTGTTGAGTGCGTCTATTAGTGCTATGAGTCGAAAGTCTGCGCCTGGATGATATTGGGTATACAGGTTGATAACTGTGTAGCCGTTGCTGGTTGCAGAAGTGTAAGTACCTAGCTTGTTTTCTCCGCGTTTGGTTTCCAGGTCGACGGTGTAAGCAGCGGGTAGCTGCTTTGCTATCTGTTTGGCAATGCCTGCTCCCATCGTGCAAAAGCAGTTACATCCGTGAAAGATGTAATCTGCGTTTGACCGAAGCAGGTCGCCACGCTTATGAATGACTGGCATTTTAACGTAACCTGATTGTGGTTAAAAATTTGAAGACCTCTGTTTCTGAAGCAATGTCTTTTAGCGCGTCATCCAGTGACCAACCATAGGCTAGCCACCAATTTTGGTTATAAATAGCTGCTTCTGGACTCTGCCAAAAGTCATAAACTGTGTAAGCATCTACGATTTCACTAAGGCGTGCAGAACTAAGATCTCCTAAGTGTTTCCCATCAAGATAAAAGCCTGGTTTTGGCCCTACTCTAATTAGGGTTACGTAGGGCTTTTCGTCTAGCGGTGCTGGCTTTTTGTATTTTTTATGAATATCTGTGCGCGCCCATACTATGAACAATGCCAAGACGGTAACCAGTATTGCTATCCAGCCTGTAGTCATTGTTATTCCTTAAAGTGTATATTTAGCCAGGTGACAGGCAAGTGGCTTTGAATGCTAAACTGTATGGCGCCATGTACATTCTGCATATTTGTCGTATCTATGTTTTCGATAACATGTGGGTGCGTACTAAGTCGACCTTCTGAGATCTGGCGGCCGATTCTCTTTGAGAACTGATCGGCAGGAGCACAAAATGCCACGGCGTACTTTACAGTTTTGCCTTCGGTAACAAAGCTGTAGGTAAGACGAGTGTTGTTATAAGTAAGATTTGTTTCAGTACCTTTCAGTACGGAGACGAAAGGATGTGCAAAGCATGGTGAAAGATTTTCTGTTGCTACTACTGTTTCCATTTTAATGTTCCTCTTCAGGATCTCGATTCATGAATTGATGTTTCAGTATATATGCACGATTTGCAGGTACTGAAACAGTATGGGAGGTTGCAGAGTCTATATGATAGACATATGCAGTAAGGTTTTGACCATACACGCAACCGGTGTCAATGCCGGTGGCGTGCTTGTAAATAAGTGGACGAATTACAGGTTGGTGACCAAATACACAATGACCGAATCTACCATCGTACTTTTCTGCCCAATAGTGATCAGTAGGTGATTCATCACCCATGCTCACCATATAGCCTTTCGAGTTTTCGTATCTAACTCTGTAGAGCATTTTAAGCCGATACCTTTGTTTTTTTGGCAAGGCTTTGCTTGACTCAACAGATAGGCTTTGGTTATCAGGTAGTGTCTGTAAACATCTAGGTATGCCAGCATGAGTAACAATATGTCCGGGAAAGCGGTAATACATGTAGACTGGATAAGTTTTACCAGCTAGGAAGTCGATAGCTGTCTCATCAAGTTGATTTTGTGTATTTGGGTAGTCTTTTACGTGCCGAGTGGGGTTTTGTCTACCTGTTTCCAGTCGGCGTTGTTCGTGCCTAAGCCAGCGCATGTGTTTTTCTTCGTGGTTACCCCAGACAAGAACTACATGATTAATTTCTGCGAGTTCCATAACGTACTCTACAACCAGTCCACAATCTGGACCTTTGTGCAATAGATCACCCACGAAAATCAGTAGGTCATCTTGAGCTAATTCAATCTTTTCTATTAGGTCGATTAGCTCTTCAACACAGCCATGGACATCACCTATGACAATAACTCTTTCAGGCTTCTCCAGCGTTCCCAATGTAGAAGGGTAGCTCATCTAATGTTTCCTCTAGTTCTTCTACTATCGTATTTTTTTCGTAGTTTAAGCTGTAAAACTCATACATTAGTTGTTTGGCTTTGAGATTAATAGACATATTGGCCATCTGGACAATTGCACTTGATGAAAGTTGGTATTGCAAGTAGCTTTCTGAAGAGAGAAGTAATGCCTTGTACCGAAGTGCCTTTAGAACCGATCTGACGTATACGATAATAAAGTTCCAGCGCTTATCCATGTAGGTATTCACGTATTGCTGGATTAGATCTTGATCAAAATTATTATCAGCATCGGTCATCATGTCGAACCATTTGGCGTCTACATCAGTTAGTGTTTCTGCCGCAATTTGGTTTTTGACATCGTCTAATATTGCGTCTAGCTCGCGTTCTATGTTTGCGTATACACGGGCGCTACAAAATTCAATTATTTTGTCCCAGGTAGCCTTGTGGGCTTTACGTATCATTTTTAATTCTCTGCGTATGGATTATTTGAGCCAGAAACTGCTTCACAAAATTATCGGCTTCTGTTTCTTGATCTTGCCTTGTTTGTCCAGATGGAATGAAAAATGTTTCCAAATAGTAATTGTCGTTGAAAAGGGGCACTGGGCAATATGCAGCTGCGTAAATTAGGTGTTTTCGCCCCAGGCGTTCACCTTCATAGGTTAGGTTTGCTGTGACACCTAAGCCAAAGGTTCTCGAAAATGGCCTTCCGGAACTGGGGTTAATGGTGTCAAAGTGCTTTTCGGGCGGCCAGGGTGCATTATACGGAAATGCTGTACTGTACATGGCGTAGGCCATACGCCGTGCTGTTTCCTTGCATACAGTGGCCTGTACACGATCACACAGTAGCTGTTCTAGTGCTTTCTTACCATAGGGTACCCTATAGTCTTCTAGCCATGCACTGGCGCCACCACGCCTTATCAAGCCTGGTATAGCGGCTGATCCGCCGCCAGTTATTGCAATTGCTAGCTTTACTTGCTTAACTGTCATTTGTTGTTCCCACGGGAGCTTTGTGAATTAGGTACGTAGCTGCTATCAACATTAGGTATAACTACCTGTGTATGGTAAGAGTTTGAGCAGCACGTGTAGTGGCTGTATAAAACAGCCGACGTGCTTCTTCTGGATTGGCTTCTACTAACCAACTATATGTGGGTTCCCACCAATAGAATACGTTGTCCCATTCGCTGCCTTGAGCGCTATGGGTTGTAATGGCATAGCCATAAGCCGCATGAACATAGTTTTTGGGGAATTTTTTTGGTTTGTGCTTAACGTAGTTCCACCAATCTTGGCGCTCGCAACCAAAGTGCCTAAGGCTGATCCGCACAGGCGTCTTCCTTTCTTGAAAGTGGACTAGGCCGTATTTTCCCCAGATTTTATCTGTATAAATTCGTGCTTTCTTTACGGTAAAGATTTCTCCGTTCATCATGCCGATACTATGGTTATTTGTTCGAATGATTATTCGGTCACCGGTTTCGAAGATTTTACGATGGCCTAGCAGGCTTCGAATTTGCTTATTTAGCTCTGCCTTGGTTTTGTTGGTATAGCAGAGCATGATACTGTCTTTGTTGGCGACAATGCTTTCCGACGCTTTGCTTAGTAATAATTGCAACCCAAGACCTGTTTTTAGCCTGGGGTCTGTCTCGTTGTAGTTTTTAAGCCAGCCTATACCATTACCAACACGAGTTGCTGTTGCTAGCTCCAAAATGGGATTGTCTAGTGCTTGGCGATGAACTTCAGTGAGTTCGACGTCCATTTGGGTACTAAACATACTTAGGTCATTAACGGGACTAAGTTGATGATGGTCTCCGACACATAAGATAGTAACACCTGGGGGAACAGCAGTTTCTAAGTCTGTATATAGTCGTAGCCCAACCATTGAAAACTCATCAATAATTATGATATCACCAGTAGAAGCTTCAATGCCTGGGTTTTGCCAGATGAGTTTACCAGTTTCTTCATCTTCTTCAACTGCTCCGTACAGGGCGCTATGAATTGTCTGTGTGGCATGTCCGGTTTTTTCTCGGAGCCTAACAGCTGCTTTCCCCGTGGGGGTGAGTTGTAAAACTCGGCGTCCGGCTGTTCTAGCTGCTTCGCCAACGGCATGCATTAACGTGGTTTTACCAGTTCCTGCAGCACCACCCATGGTTATTATCCTTACGTTGTTGTTAACGGCTTTGAACACGGTTGTTAATGCAGTTATCTGGCTAGGACTATAGGTGGTTAGGTACTCTTTGGCTATCTTTAGTTGTTTCATCTTATTCTTGAGAAAAGGCGCCCCATTCGGGGGCGCCTATCTTTTTGCAGTAGTTGGTCGTAACCATATGTCACCTAATACTGCGGCTGTTAGTTTTGGATGCACAGACTGATGCAGAAATTCGATTGTTTTAGGTGTGTCATGGTAGAAACACTTGTTAAGCTCGACGAGCCTACGACTTTCGGCTAGGTTGTTAAGTCTTTCGACCCAGTGGTCAAGCAAGTTGTCGTTGCCAGCAAGAAGGTGCTGAATATTTGCGTCCGGTGTAAGTGACTTTGTAATACTGAATCTGATTGCGCGAAGAATTCTTAAGGAATCTTCGTTAAATCTGGCATTGGTATCTCCTACGCACCGCAACCGGCCGTTATTCAGATCTTCAATTCCGCCATGCGGATCTAGATAGGTTTTGTTACGGACGTCACGAGCAATAGCGTTGACAGTAAAGTCTCTACGAGCCAAATCATCGTATATCGTACCAGGCTCGACGCTGTCAGGGCGTCGAGCATCTGAGTAAGCGCCGTCTTTCCTACACATAACGTAATCGCGAGGCTCACCGGTGTGAGTGAGGGCTCTGATAGTAAGGTATTCGGGCTTGACAACAAAGACTTTTTGATGAGTAAGTTTAACCCAATCATGCATTTCTTTAAATGAACCACATTCAATTGCGTAGTCTATGTCTTTACTTACAAGGCCCAGGAAGTGGTCGCGAACATGGCCGCCAACTTCGTATATGCCTGTTATGTCAGGTGTCGTATTTGTCATCTAGATATCTCACAGTTAAAGCCCCGAGGGCTAGTAGCCCAATTAGCAAAGGGTATCCTAGGGCAATCCATAGTATGAAAATTGTCTCGCTTTGTATTCCTAGCAGTATGGTAGCTGCTATGCCGCAGCCGACAATAATCCCAGTGATAATTTGAGCAATAACATAGATCAAAATTGCTGCTGCGCCTGTTTTAACCAGTCGCCGCATTGTCTCTCCTAAGGTGATAGAAAGCTGTTAACATGTTGCTTCCACGGGTACCCCTATAGAACTGAATCTGTTTTGTCAACACGGTAATCTGGTTGATTTCAGCTTTTTGAGGTATGTATTCGTACAAAAAACGGTCTCTTAGCCAGCTAGCATCTTCATTTCTTCGACAGAAAGTATAGGTGAGAAATATATTGTCAGACAAGCATGTGTTCAAAATTTGATTGAGCTCACGTTGTGGTTTGCTAAGTCCTGCTAGTGGAGCTTCACTACCGTATGTGCCTACCGTATCGGCATCGAGCCAGAATACTGGTGTTTGACAACGTGCAGCTAGTGCCGGACTAATTTGACGAATATCACCAAAATGCATATGTACTTTCGGCATATTCATTATGATTTCAAACATGTCGAAGTAAGAACGCTTACAGCGTTCAACAATATGAAAGCATGTACCGTTAGGCAATTCTGCCAATTCGGTAATTAGAGCAGCTGGACCACTTGTTCTCACCGCTGTAATGGTTTTGCTAACTGACTGTATATATTGTGTTTGTTCGTTAACAATTTCGTTTTTAACTTTGCATCTAGGAAGATTAATATATCTTGCCATGCTTTCCTTTAATAGCCAGAATGGGGTTCGAACCCATGACCTTCGCCGTGTAAAGGCGCTGCTCTACCACTGAGCTATCCGGCTGGATTGTAGGCGTGTTGTTACACCAAAAGCCCAACAGATCAATCTCGCCTTTACCTCTTGCGGATTAGCTCAGCGTAACTGTTTGTTATTTGCAAGGATGATTGTAAAGGGACCAGGGATCCGCCGGTTCAGGACTTCACCACGTTTCGAAAATCACTATTTTTGATCTACTCTTTAAGGGATGGACACTGTGAATCCTACCCACCTACGTTATTTTAACGCCTTACATAGGCGTTAGCAACTACTTGGTTTTCCATTCTATTTCTGGGCATACTTTGTGGTAGGCCCCACGCAGATATGGGATTGTGAAGGCGAGCCCGGCGATAACAAGTATCGTAGTCGCCAACACCGAAACCACAAGTGTCACGCCTGTGAATAGTGCGAAGGCAGGCATGTCGGTCATCAACGCCAGAAAGATTATTAGAGTTGCCCCCATGCCAAGAAACACCTTGCCAGTGTTTCCCAAACTGTGACGATCATATTCTTTCTGCAAGTCACTGGTGTTAACGTAAACATGGTAATGGTGAATTCGAAGCAGTTCTTCCCAATCAGGGCTGTCGTCTTCATACATCTTTCGTTTGTTTTCTGGTAGATCTTGAAGAAAGACTTCTTTATCCCACAGCCAGGCTTTTAGATCAGGCGCACTGGTTCTCCAAGGTCTAGCATAAGCTTCAGAAATCATCTGTCGACCTTTGGCGCTTTGAACAAGGATGTTTATTCTGGCTTGATTCCAGTATTGCGTGCTGCGGTAGGTGTTTGTTGCTTTCGTGTACACTCTGCTGTTTTTGATTTTGAAAACAGTGTACTTGAAAGCAGTTGTTGCTGCTCGCCAGCAGGCAACAGGAACCACTAGTGCTAGTGCCCAGATACTGAGCCAGAAAAATGGACAGTAGTTATTATGGCTTTCAAGCTCGGTTGCTGGAAACACATATTGGACAATGTGTGCCTGTAGACTATTTGTACTTATTCTAACTGACTTCATGTACTTACCTGTTCGTGTTGTGGACCATAGTAGTCAACCTGGACATGGCCATCGACATCTGGTTCCCAGACAACTACGCTGTGATTTTCTGGGTGGGGAATGATGTGAATATCTAAGAGCTTTTGAAATGTTTGTCTGTATTCTAGTTCTGGTGATTTGCCATTCATCCACTGATAAGCACATTGGCCATCAGCAGATACCCATCCCTGAATCACATGTCCGGTACCACTACCGCCACTTCGATCAAAGCGTCGGTAGACATTAAATTTACGACCACCAACTGGGACTGGAGGAGTGACGGGAGGAAGTCGAGGAACCATCTCTTCAACCGAAGGCAGGTCAACAAGTGGTACTTTACTGGGGTCTATTTCAACAGTGCTCATTCATTTCTCTATTTGGCATTTGTTACTTTTGTTTAATAGGAGCGACAGGAATCGAACCTGCACGGGTTACCCCACCGGATCCTAAATCCGGCGCGTCTGCCAATTCCGCCACGCTCCCATAAGCCCGGGGGCTTAATTGATTTCTGTTACGACGCCCGCACCGATTGTGCGCGAACCTTCTCGAACTGCGAATCTCGAACCGATTTCGAAACCGGCTGGCTTGATCAGCTGCACACTCAATGAGGTGCGATCACCAGGCGAAACCACCGATGCATCTTCTGGAATAGAGATGGTTCCAGTTACGTCTGTAGTTCCAAAGAAGAACTGAGGTCTGTATCCTGTTGCAAAAGGCTTTGCACGACCGCCTTCAGCGGTAGTCAAAGTATAGAATTCGCAAACGAACTTGGCATGGCTTTGGATGGAGCCTGGTGCAGCCAAAACTTGCCCCCTTCGAATTTCATCTCGCTTCACGCCGCGAAGAAGCATTCCGATATTCATACCTGCATCTCCAGATGGAATATCTTTACGGAATGCCTGGACGCCAGTCACTGTGATTTGGCGAGGCGTTGTATCTTCTTCAACAAGACCTACGATTTCTACGGTGTCACCAATCTTTACGCAGCCTCTATCGACACGTCCAGTAGCTACAGTACCTCGACCAGGAATGGTGATTACGTCTTCGACATTAAGTCGGAAAGGCGAATCGCAATCTCGAACGGGGTCTGGAATTTCGCCATCCAGGGCGTTCATAAGTTCTTGGATTGGTGCAGTCCACTTGTTGTCGAAATCTCCTGCCTCTGCAGCTTCTAGGGCTTTCAAGGCAGAGCCGCGAACAAATATAGGGTTTTCGTAACCGTATTCAGCCAGAATCTCTTCCGCTTCCATTTCTACGAGGTCAAGTAGCTCTTCGTCGTTACATCGGTCGACTTTGTTGACGAATACCACTATGTATTTTACTCCAACTTGCGAAGCAAGTAGTACGTGCTCTTTTGTCTGTGGTTCTGGACCTTGGCTTCCATCAATCATCAGAATCGCACCGTCCATCTGGGCGGCGCCCGTGATCATGTTCTTGATGTAGTCGGCGTGACCGGGGCAATCCACGTGAGCGTAGTGCCGGTTGGCGGTCTCGTATTCGACGTGAGCCGTGTTGATCGTGATGCCGCGTTCGCGCTCTTCCGGGGCCTTGTCGATTTGATCAAATGCAATCACGTTGCCACCAATAAGGTGTGCTTGAATTGCCGTGATGGCAGCAGTGAGGGTGGTCTTACCGTGGTCGACGTGACCGATGGTGCCGACGTTAACATGGGTTTTAGTCATTATGCTTCCTGATTGGTAACTATAGTATTAATTCGTAAACAGATATCCCAAGGGATACTAAAGCGTTCAAGCTTTTGATTTGTTGTTTTTAGATTGGGTTTAGTAAACACGCATGCTTGTTTCGTCATGCCGGTAAAAGAAATTAGTAGTGTTGACGTACTAAGTATTTTTGCTGTTTGTGCCCCAACCGATTCCCATTGGGTAATAGATTCTTCATAATTGTTGGCGATACTACCGTCTACGTTAAGCCATTGATTTGATGAATTTACCCTCATGTTATTCTCCATCGAGGGGATCATGTATTTCTGTATCTGATATCCAGCCCCAGGGCTTACCGCTGCGAACGATACGCGTGAGATGCTCTCCGCGTTTTACTCGTTCTGCTAATACGCCGTGGCGACTAGGATCTTGTTGAATGAATGTTTTACCATCGTAGGTAATGTATTTGCAACCATTTCTTCCTGTTTTCACAGGATATGGTTTACCATCTATCTTTAAGCCCTTTCCGTTGTTGTGGAGCTGTTTATGGATGGCGTTCGCAATTGTTTTGAACTTAGAGTTCATGTATATTTACATGCCTTTTCACATTGGCGCTACTATAGCGCCAAGTGTGTGCTGTCCCACCATCTTTCAGTCCGGCTGCTTGTGAATTATGGTAACCAGAAGAGTTTACTTGGTAAGCTCTGCTGCTTGTACCGTAGGTAAAAGCTAGTAGGTAATTTGCTTTGCCAACAGAGGTGTTTCGTGCGAAGAATCCGTTGCTGACGGTAACTTGTGCTCCGCTATTGATGGCGGTAGCAATCTCTAACAGAGATTTGATGTCACATGTTGAGGAAAAACGTTTGTGATAGTAGTTGGAGATACTGCCGGGTGATTGGTATCCCGCATCATGGTATTGACCAGATTTGAATTCTGCTGGTAGGTGTAAAATCAGGTTTTCAACCATTTGGTCGTTATAGGCTCTGACGGCCAGGTGGTCCGCCCATGCGGCACCACCGCTTGCTACCGTATCTACCTTAAGTCCTAGTATCGATTCGATAACCAGTGCGTACATCTGATCGTACACACGGCTATTAAGCTTGTTAGCATCGTCTTTGCGTCCAGCTGTACCTATGATAGCAAGTGTAGTCATGTTGCCTCCACGATGAAAAGGCGGTGCGTTAGCACCGCCCCTCTACCAACTTATTACCCACTGATGCTCGTTAGCTTCGGGGTAGTGCTTTAGCAACAAAGCTTGGTTTGGCTCTTTGTCATCAAAGTAAAGGCTTGTAACAGTATTATTACTAGCTATTTGGTAGCTAAGTTTAGTCCACACCATGCGTCTATTGAAATTTGGCTCATTGTTTTCCAACCATTTTAGCACTTCGATAAGATTAACACGTTTTAAAACAACTTCTTCCACTGGTGGCTTTTTGCAATGAAAGCATTTGAGTTGATAATACATTTCTAACGGTTGTCCACAGTCGGGACAATTTGTTTTGCCGATCAGATTATCCAATTTCTTCGGCGTCAACGTAATCATCACTGTTTTTACGAATGCCTTCTAGGTGGCAAAAGTTAAAGCTCTTGTATTTGAAAGTCTTTCGGAAGTCTGGATGCTCTACCCTGACACACACGCCCTCGCTTACGTGACGAGGATCTAGTGTGCTGGAGCCGTTACCAAGATCACCTGCTATATCAGTTAAAAGAGTATTGTAGATTTTGCCGGAATAGCTTTTGTAAGCTAGGCCACCGGCGCCACTAGGACCATCGGTTGTCCAATTGACTATTCCTTGATTTAGCTCAGGTACGGTTTCTAACCCTAGGTCGTTACAGCGGGTTTGAACCTGCTCCCAACTTAGATCCACGGTCCATCCATCTACGTTTGTCTGGGTAATCCTGTAAACATAGATTTGATATTGGTTTCCAGTGGTTCCGTAGTTGTAATGGAAAGCCCGGCCCCAATGCTCTGGAATTTGGCTTTTGAACTGTTTCCAAATTTTGTTGCCAATACCATCCGTGGGAACACCGTGTTTGAAGATAGGCGCACCGGTTTCCCAATGACCTACGATTTCATAGTAGATAGTCTCGCCCTTCTTCAGGCATGGGGTTAACGTCTGGTGGACTTCGTGTCTGACTTTGCTATCTTCACCAACGAGGTCAGGACGAACATCATCGCGCTCGCCGATAAAACGAACAATCTTACGAGTTCCTGTAACCACATCCCAATATTGGGTTGGGGTGGTGGCGAATCCAATCTTGGTGAGTAGCTTGGTGAGCCAGCTGCTAGGGCGATCAACCAGGACACGGCCAGTGCGACCACTAGTGCCATGTAATTTCTCCGTAATGATGACACGAGCTCCATCGGGAATACTGCTGATTCCATGACGTAGCTTATCGGTATCAAAGTGCTTGTGGAACATATCTAGGCCAAATGTACGCTGGTTCGCTTTCTTGGCCTTGGCTTGTGCACGCTTGGTTGCTGCGCTAACGTACTTCCAGCATACTTTATGTCCGTTTAGCTCGTTAAAGGTTTGGCCTGCGAAGAAGCTGTTAACATCTACACCAAACGTGTGAGCAAGCAGTTCGGGCTTGATCGCGTAGCCTTCACTGTTTTCTCCGCGCATACGGATAGTGCGGACTCGGCCACTGCTTTCGAAGAAGCCGCCAGGTATAGCAAGACGGTCTTCTTCTATTCGCCAACCGTAGGCTGCATCTGATTGGTTGTCATTAAGTCCGTATTTGGAACGATATTCGTTATTTGACTTCAGATATTCGGGAGCCAATACGCCACCGGCTTCAAAGAAGACCATAAGGTCCCCGTCAGCAACATCTGCTGCGGTAATGACCTGGTAGCCACTGATATTTAGGAGTTTAAGTCCATTGTCTGAGTTGGGATGCGGTCGCACCCTTACCGGGGCGACCAGGGCGTTGTAAGCCATTGGGGGGACTCCTGTTCTGTTTGTCTTGTTTGATTTGGCATACCGACAAAAACAATTGTTTGATTTGGCTCAATTTCTTGATCCCATTCCATAAAAATTGTCTTGTCGGGACGACCGGGCCAGAGGACTGGTTGTAGATACTCAAATGGATTTAGTTCTAGCTTTCTTGCCAGAGTCCAAGGGGTCTCATGTGGTGCGATTTCTATTGCTCCGAGATCACCGCCACCAGGTGTAGCTATCACTTTACATGTTGCCATCTTACACAGTTCCTTTTAAGTCCAGGTTTGAATGTAATTCCAATTCATAATTAAACCGTTAATAGCTTGCAAAAGCTTAAGCTACTTAGAATAAACTTAAGGTGGGGTTCCTAAATCCCATTCATATTCATACTCTTCTGAGTCGGGATCCCATTCGCCACAGAATTGGCGAATCCATTTTTTATAGGCTTCTGATTTTCCAAGAGCGGTATACGTGTATTCCCGTCCGTTACAATCCGTAGCTGTTTTTTCGTGTGCTGGGCAATCTGTCAGAATTTTAACTACCTGATCCAGTACCCATTGCTTATGGTGGGACCCGTCTATCCCACCATAAGATTGAATTAGCTCAAGCGCCTTTTCAACTTTGGACATTTACTTAAGTACGTACTGGATATTTCTGATGGTCAAGCTAGTGATGGTTCGGTGATCAACCAGGCGTAGGCGGTAGCTGCCAGTGGCTCTGTCTTCTAGGTCTACTACCTGGCTACGACCCATCTTGGGTTCGGTAGTTGCGAGGTAGCCAATCAGCGTACGTTCTGCGCCGCTAAGTACTTCGCGAGTCAGTGCTTGAACTGCGCGCTTGGTAGGCTTAGCGCTGTTCTCAACCGCGTCACCGATTGCGTCTGTAATCTTGGTAGTCACTTCGGCTTTAACTGGCTGCTTGGTAAATACGATGGTAAAGATGGTGTCGCCAGCGGCTTCAAGAGCTTCTACCATCTGGGTACGAGTTACCTCTTGAGTCTCAAGTACTTCATGGGCGCTATAGCATTCGTTTTCAACAATGTTCTTGCTGATAGTCCATTCTGCACCCTCTTCGTTTCGTACTTGCCAGCTGTTACGTAGTTGGTCTTCCCCAACAATTTCCATGTAGCTGACGCGACTAAGGCGAGAACCGATCTGGAGATTGTTTGAACTTGAGCGAGTTGTTGGTGTTGTCATGTTATTCCTTGTTCATGAGGACTGTTGCCTCATCTATGCTTGTAGCTGGTTTAGCAGTTTTGTAAAACCAGTTTTCCCAGGCGATCATTTGATTTTCGCTATCCGGGAGCTGTTGAATTCGTGCCCATCCTCGTACATAAAATTGCCGATCTACGTCATTGTAGCTTGCGGCCATTTTATGATTTGCATCAAAGACGTGCGTGTGGTTTCGGATGTAAAATGGTCTGACAAAACCTGCTGGCAGACTACAGGTTATGCTTGGACTGTGCCTTATGGGCATCGATATCTGCTGTATTGTACATAGTCCATGTGGTTAATGCCAATAGTATGGAAGCTGTTATATTGCCGAACAGATAATAGCCGATACCGATTGCTATTGTAAGCAAAATGGAATTCAGTATGAATGAAAACCACCATATTGGGCTATTCATTATTTTGCTTCCAGAAAGAGGTTTCAAATCCAAGCTGGTCACCGACCATGTCGACTACTCGTTCACGAATTCGCATCCAGTGTTCTCGTTCTGGATCCCATCGATGAGCTTCGTGGTCAAGAACCAAGGCTATAATACGTGCTGAGGCGTCCCAGAAGGCTTCTTTTTCGGTGTTGTTAGCATCTAGGAGCCAAGGTGCGTAATAGTGAAGATGGCGCCGCATGAGTGCTTCTACGGCCTTGTATTGGTAGTTCATTGCTAGCCCAGATAGGGGTTTCTCATATGGGTTCTTACGTTCATTAACGTCTCGCCCAGAAGATTGAGTCCGGGCCACTTGCAGGGAGTTAGTGCTTGTGGATCAGAAGCCCGTAGGCCAATTCCCCAGATTTTGTCATATGGGCTTGCTTCTGCGAGTACGGTGTCGCCAGTCTGTATTAGAAAGTTTTTCAAACGGGGATTTTGATTGAACTTCAGCATATTGCCTTTCCAAACAATGGCTTGTCTGTATTTGGTCCATATGTCGGGGTCGAAGTTCTTTACTTGTCTTCCTAGCGTTTTGGCTTCTTTTGGTGTTGATGCCGTCAAGATTTTCAATGCAGTTACAGAGTCTTTAAACAGCATTGCTTTCTGATACATCATCCAGTGCTCGGCAGTCAGGAAACGTTTTCCTTCACAAAAGAATCTAGATGGATACCATTGGCTTAGGCAGGATGTGTCGATTTCGTATATTTGCTTGGGAGTATGTCCCCAAAAGAACAATAAGTTAGATGCCATTAGCGGCTTGCTTCTTCGTTGAGTAGCGTTACCAAATCACGTAGGTCTCTGGGGAGAATGGCATCTTCTGGCTCCATGCAGTCGCTCCAGACCACCTTGTTAATTCGGGTGTCTACCAGATGCCAGCAGTCGCTTCCCCAATTGTCTTGGTCTATTTCGCTGCTTTGATTAGCGTATCTGATGATGTATGTTTTATTCATGTTAGCCACTTTGAGGCTCGCCATTCGGATATAGGTCCAAATGGGTAGACCTCGTCATACCAATCAATATATCGTTCTTCGTAAATACAGGTTTCAAGCCAACGAGTTTCTTTATTAATTGTGAGAGGGAACCACAGAAAGTGGTTACGAACACGCGTATCACCTACCTGAGGCGTGGGCGTGCTTTTTTGTTTCCATCGCATGTTATCCCAGTAGCGAGCTATTAAACTTACCAGCTAGTACTCTATAGCAAAAGCTACGAGCTATTTTGCGAGTAAGTGCTGCTATGCGTTGGGCTTTAGGTTTTTCACGGGAACGTGCGCCGCGTAATACACGTATAGTTTGACCATCTGGTTTAAGTTCTAGTATGCCCCAGTTCTTAGGAAGCCCCTTGGTTGTTAAGTCAGCTATAATTTCTTTTGCTGTCAGTTTGCTTGACCTAAGTGCTTCAGCAGTAGCTGCAAGATAACAGTGACTGCTGCCTACTTGGTATTTCAGCATCTTCTTAGCGCGCAGATCCTGTAACAGATCTGCGCGCGTACGTTTAACTTCCGCTACCGCTATACGTGCACCTGGCTTGCGCCAACTGCTGGTGATAGCTACTACGTCAGCTACGCCACCTCGGCGACCGCGCCCCCAACGCATTTCCCAACAAACTAGATCACACCATGATTGCCCAAGCATCCATCGTGCAGTTTGTACACAGTAATCTCTATGATCCATCGCTACTCCTAAGTTAGACTTAGGATAGCAGATGGAGCTACTTAAGGAATTTGAATTGACTTAGGTTGCTAATGCCTGCTTCTTCTGCTGCTGCTGTAGCAGCTTCAACGCCACTAGTTTGGAAGATGTCGTGCATTAGGCTCCAACGCTTGTGACGAAGCCATTCAGTCTTGGTTTTGAACTTTGTGTCTGGGGGCAAGTCGTTCTTGTCTACAGGGTTTTTGGTATTGCAAACTGGACAAATCCACTCCCAGCTCAGGTTGGTCATCAAGCCCATTGGGACTTGTATTTCTTCTTCGTGGAAATACACGTCTCGTATATTTAACTTGACTTGTGCGCCACAACCTCTTGCTTTCGCGGGTATATCTACTTCTTCTGGAAACCCCTTACATACGGCTTGATGAGTCCATGAATTGATTTCCACATTTTGATTCTTGCCATAAGATAGAATTTTCATCTAATCTCCACTGGTTATACTACCAGCATAGTATGTTTAGGCTTGGTTTGCCAGTTGATATGGCGCCCTCGGCAGGACTCAAACCTGCGACCCTCGGCTTAGAAGGCCGATGCTCTATTCAACTGAGCTACGAAGGCATTTTGATAGCGATGACTGTACAGTTGTCACGTCTACTGGGAGCCTGTGCTTGATAACGAGCTAGACCTTGGATTCCAAATGCTTCAGCTGGAATTTCGTTGTCTGCTGGTAGTTTTAGATTGCAGGGATTTGTTATCCCGTCGCTGGCAAGAACAAGGTATTGGTAGTCTTGCCAATCTGGTAGAGAAAATGTATCTACCCTGGGCGGGGTTGCCGCGCCAGGGCCGGCATAACCACCGATGCATGCAGTCAGGTAGCCCTGCCACCCACTGTGTTCGATAGTGATGGTCTCAACCTTGTCGTCTTTAAAGCCAAAGCCAAAGCTATCTCCGCAATTGAAGAACCAGGCATTGTTTTCGACAACAAGAAGTGTAACCAACGTGCATCCACGTTCGTCACCGGCACCAACACATTCCGCATGCGCTTTGTGATAAGCGCTTTGTACAAGGCTAATGATGTCAAAAGCCTGTTGGTTTTCGATGGCTGTTGTCAGTTGTTCACGAATACTCCGGATAGCAGCAATAGCTGATTCAGCGGCTAGGTCGCCATGTGGGTGTCCACCCATGCCGTCAACAACTGCAAATAGGTGCCAGCTGTCTTCGCCGTAATGACAGTAACGGTCTTCCTGGTACTCGCGATCTCCACGGTCTGTAAATGTGCTTATCTCTAATTTCATGCTTTCTCAAAAGCTGGCGACAGGACTTGAACCCGTGACTAGTTTTCTATTTGATATTGGATGTGATCTCAAGTATATTGAAGCTGGCACTGGGATTCGAACCCAGGAGAACTTAACGTTACCGGATTACAAAACCGGTCCTATCGACCACTAAGGGATACCAGCATGGAGTGCTTGAATTGTTGCCGCAATTTTACGGTCAGCCATTAGCTTTTATGCTTGTCTTGCTTTTCCCACTCTACTACCTTACGTTCCCAATTGCTACCAAAGACTTTGTTGTAGATTGCCGCAGGGGCATCCTCAACAAAATCCATAAGGCTAGTAACTGCACCCGAGATGTGACCGAGCACAACGCGGGTACGTCGCTTAGCCTCATCTGGAAAATCTGGATAAGCAGAGGTGAAGCTTATTTCTTGAAGTTCACCATCTGAATTGGTTTCTAGCTCGGTATGCTCGAAAACATATCCGGGGATAAACGAACCTACATTAAGTAGGCCGACGATCATGGGGATGATATAACGCATGTTGTTCCTTTTGTTTCTTGAGAGAAAGCGGCCTGTAAAGGCCGCCTAAAAGCTATTGTGCTTTTCCTATCGTGAGGTGAAATGGAATGCTTGGTCTTGGTGGGAGCCCTAGTTCAAGTCTAATTATTTCTAGCTGACGGCTTTGGCAACCGTACCAGTAGTACCCTTGTTTGTTTTGCTTGGTTTCGTCTAGGTTTACTTCGATTTCGAATACATGGTTTTCGTATCGCTTCCAAGCGTTGTTTACGCGCTCTCCACGTACAACACTAACATGTGGACCCCAAAGACTACCGCTAATGTGTATACCCTGACTACGAAGTGACTTCAGTTTGTTTTTAATCTGAGGGCTTTGTACAACTAATATCGCCCATCCTTGATTATTGTTATTTAGTATGAGCTTAGAATCTACCTCTGCGACTACTTGCTTCAGCAGGTGGATTTCACGAAAACCAGTGTTAATTTCGGCAATGCTATTGGCGACGGCCCATACGAATTCTACGTCTGCTTTAACAGGGGCTCGGGTTTTGCCTACGTAATAACAATATGGGTCTTCAGTGGTTTTTGCTATCATATTTGCTTTTCGTAGCAGTTTGCCCTGAAGGTAAGGTCTGCAGGCGCTAGCTAATGCAGCTAGTATATTTGAATACTTTCTTAAGGTAGCTAGGCGTTTTGCCCCGGATGCCCGTGTTACCGGATCGTAATGTAATGTTCCTTGTAGTTTCATTTGCTTTTGGCGGGCACGGCAGGACTCAAACCTGCGACCTGTCGATTCGTAGTCGACTGCTCTATTCAACTAAGCTACGCGCCCGTGATATCCTTATGAGGGAGGTGTTATGAAATGGATTTTGATGTTGTTGTTAACGTTTGTTTTTGGTTGTGGAGCCAAAAATCACTTAATCAAAGTCGAAAGATACGATTGTAATAAAGAGGCTTGGGTTTCTGCTGGTTCTGCATTTGCTATCAGGGAGCCCGCTGGTGTTGTTACCGCCGCTCATCTTGCACACCTTAACATAAGATTTTGTAATGAAGGTTCTTGTGTTGGCGCAGGGAGAGCACATGTTGGCATAGGTAGCTCTAATGATTGGGCGTTCTTTCCTGATCAGGTATTGCCACCTAAGGTAACACCATTTAAGTACGTTGGCAACCCCCGTCCGGGGTTGCCTGTGTATGCTGAGGGGTATCCACTAAATAAACGTAGTATCAGCCGCGGGTTAATCAATGGGTGGGATGTTGGCGGATCTTTTAGGCATGACGCACATAGCTGGCCTGGAAGTAGTGGCGGACCGGTTTACCATGGCTCAACAGTCTATGGGGTTACCTTTGCTATAGATAGCTACATGGGTTTGCCGGTACCGAGTAGAGTATATGCGGTACCAGTTCGCAATGTCGTAGAGCAGGTACAGGATGTTTCTCACCCTAAGATGCCTAGGATGAATGTGTTTGATCTATGTTATGACGACCACTAGGTTTATTTTGCGAGGCCACTAGGCCAACACCTAGTGAGCCTCCTATGCCGGCACCGAGTACGCCGAGCCAGTTACCAGCGGCCATGAAGCCAACTGTTCCCATCGTGGCAATGAAAAAGGTAATGAAATAGGCTACTGCATGTAGCACTTGGCCTTTGTTGGTTTTGTCGACTGAAGCCATATAGGCTCCGTCGTCAACAAAACCAAAGATGATTCCGAGGATGAAGCTAGTCATATTGCCTACGTGTCGATATAGATGGGATCAGAACTCATGCTGGGCGTCCATCGAGGGCAATAAAAGCTTGGTTCTCATCGTAAGCTTGTTTGTAAGTCCATTGTCTTTCTGTCAGGGCGGTTCTACCGTCTGTGATTTCCATTGGTTTTCCTGTTAGTAAATGGTGCACCGGGAGGGGATCGAACCCTCACTCCCCTAGGGGAAGCAGATTTTCTTACCACTATGGGTTTCCCCACAACCTAGTAAAGGCTTTGATGGTCTGGACTTTCTCTTTACCCTTTGTTAAACTCAAATAGGGTATTGGCCGTCAAGTCTCTACACCTTTTAGGAGATAATCTTGAAATTACGCAAATATACTGAAGTACAATTGCGAGAAGCTGTTGCCAGCTGCTTTTCATATAGGCAGGTACTTTTAAAGCTTGGTATTAAAGCTGCTGGTGGCAACTACAAAACACTTCAAAAGGCTATTGCTTATTTTGAAATTGATAATTCGCATTTTACTGGCCAGGCTTGGAACCGTGGCAAGAAAATAGGTTTTAAACGAAATATCAATGATTATTTAACGAACAAGTTCCCTATTCAATCTAGTAATTTGCGAAGAAGACTTCTTAAAGAAGGAATTTTTACAGCAATTTGTTCTAGTTGTCAAGGTACTGAGTGGCAGGGCGAACCTATGCCACTTGAGTTAGATCATATTAACGGTTGTCATGAAGACAACCGTCTTGAAAATCTAAGACTTTTATGTCCGAATTGTCACGCTCAAACTTCCACTTATCGAGGAAAGAATAAGAAGTGCTCCTAGCTTGGCTCGGGATTGCCATCACCATTACGTGTTAAGGTTTCCCCGAGTTTGACCAAATTCACACAAGGGATTACGCCCAAGGTGCTCAATTTTCTATAAGTCTGCTGTGTCTACCTATTCCACCACCGGCGCTAAGAGAGTATTATCTACTATTCAATATAGTAGTCTGTTTCTTGTTTGTCGTAGTGCAAGCACCGTTTCCCCGTCTGTGCATGCGTAGAGTGCGTCAAGACAATTATGATGACGCCATCCTGCAATTACATAACCGGTAGGGACTGGCTGATGAACTTCTTTCTTATCGGTTTCCACCCATATTGCCGCGCATAATACCCGCTCAGTCATGTTAACAAGCTAGTTATGTACGTTGGATCTTTTAGAATTGGCATGTCCAGATCTATAATCAGCCTACGTCGTGTTATGGGAGTAGTTGGTCTATATTCCTCAGCTATATCGGTTAGGTGTTGTGGACTAACTTGGATGGCACGACGGCAGATTGTCCATCCGCGCTTATAAGCTGTAGGATAGTCATTCCAATTAATACCTGCGGTCATTAACAGGTCTTGTAACTGATTACAGTTTAGATTCATGCACTTACTATGACTGAAGTGAGCGCGTGCCGCGCCCTGGATGCTATTGCGTGTGGCGTCCTGTTGGCGCCACAGCACTAGATTGTGAGCTTCCATGGGGTTGGGTAGCAGTATCGCCCTGGCATCAAATAACGCTGGTTGAATACCCGGTGCGCACTGGTTGTTAAAGGCGGCGGTGAAAGCACTTGCGGTTAGCGTCTCTAGTTTTTGGCGCTTGTTTCCGAATTGACCCGTGGCGCCAATGGCTGTTGGTCGAAGCAAAAACGTAACCTCATCGCTTTGACCGTAAGCAAGTACAGCTTCATCAAGCATGTCGCGCATTACAACAAAGGCAGTTTGTTGAAACAAAGTCATGAGGTTTGGGCAATACGGTTTTTCAAGCTTGGCCGTCCAGCGGCTAAAGCGTTTACCATCTACTCTGATAGCAATAGGTAACTGGTTTGGAAACTGTGCTTGTGTGGCTGTCCAGCGTTCGTATTGCTTCATACGGTCGCCAAGTGAGTTACCGTCCATGTTGCCTCCTGTATAGGACAAAACGGTTAATAGCCGCTTGTATAATATGGGGGTCGACTTGACAACTTCTTAGTACTTCCGGCTGCAGGTTGTCTAGCACTGGTCTATCAACCAGGTCTGCTGTTAGGAAAAAGTCCAGGTACTTGACGCCATACACTTCTGTTTTTTCTGTGTGCATGACGGTTATGACACCTTGTTCACAAACCGGTTCTTTGGCAGCACCAAGTACGATAGTGTAGGAAAAGTCCTCTTTGCAGGAGCTGGCTAGCACAATCAGGTAAAAGCCTGGTTGGTTAGTAGGTATAATGCTACCTGGTTTCATTCTTGTCCTCTGGTGTCAACCCATTGCCAGCGCCGATGCATTTTTCTAATTACTTCATCTAGTATACAATGGTCGTTCTTGCTGTCAAATAGCGAGTGGCGCTCGGTAGTAAGAACTACCAACTGCACATCGTGTTTGGCTGCGAGGTCGATGTATGGCTGGACTTCCCAGCGTTTACTAAACGTATTTGTTACAGCAACGCGGTCTCCGTATATAATGGCTGCTTCAACGTTTTCCTTGCATAGACGGTGAGCTTCGGGAAATTCATCGGGATTAAAAACTTCAGAGTAACTGACATCAGCTGCCATTGCTTTGTTTTCGAACCAGTCATCGGCGGCGAATACGTAATCAACCACCTTGCTGGTCTTTAACATCTGTGCGAAGGCGGTTTTGCCGCTATTGGGCTTACCGCGGATAAGAATAAGCATTGTGCTTTTACTTTAGTGCTTGAAACAGGTAAAACGACATAAGTGGTATTACCAGTGCAAATGTATGAATCAAGACAATACGTGAAGGTGCATGTTTTACGATTTGCTTGAATTCAAGCATTAGGTGAGCGGCCATAAAGCAGATCAAAAACACTGTGTATGCCAACAAATTACCAAGCAAGAAGAGCGGAATGTCTGCAAACACCAGGGCTACGTAGAAGTAAATTCGCCATGTGCTGCGATTGGTTGTTGCTTCTAAGGTTATTGACAGCGACACGCCGATGTAGAAGATTAGAAAGATGAGTGCTGATATTGTCATATTGGATCTCGTGATTGCTTGTAGTCGTCTTTGCAAAGTTGTGAGCAGAAAGCTGGTTCGTCCTCATGGGCTTCAGGTGCTTCAGCATCGCAGTTAGCGCAAATGGCTGTCCAATGGTCGTGCGGTGTAGCAGTTTTCCATCTATCGTATGCCACTGGGTCTATGTAATTACGTTTTTTCATTGTGGTTACCATAGCTTATTTTGAAACTTGTTCTTGCTGTTTCCCTGTATCTACCAGCTGACTGTTAGCGAGTAGTCGATAGCTAACGTATATATGTGAATGCTGTGGAGGCACGTAGGTGATGAAGCTGATGCTGTTGCGTGTAGGTGAGTACAGGTAGTCAACATCTCGTACAAAGTTATAGACTGTTACGCCGGCTTCATCATGTATTTCAACCCAGACTTCTATTGAGCTGGGTACTGGTATATCTGATAGGAAGAATTCCTGAACAGGGCCCCGCGACAAAATTCCGATTTCGTCGAGCACGGTATCCCAATTAGGTTCTCTTATGTCGTAAGCAATGCCACCGGTTGCAGCGGTGGCGGCAATGTATTTCGTTCCAACATCAGCAACATAACAGGGAAGGTCATTAACATAGACGTCAGTGAGGCAAACTATAGAAGAAAAAGTAGCTTTGTCTGGCTCGTCCTTTAAGTAGGTGAACCAAGATATGAATTCTTGAACCTGTATGTGACTGTAATCATTTTCATCAGAGATGATGATGACTGACAGATGGGCTTCTGGTCTGTAGAAGCCGGCGTTGTAGCCTAGGTCATGGACCTCGATGGCTTCAAAAACTGCGTCTAAGCCTTTTTCGGTACCTGAGCCACTGGTTCCCATACGTGCCATGGTATAGAACACCTCGTGTGGCAATGGTGTTTCGGGTGTAATCCACCGCCAGCCCAGTGCTTGCTGTAGCTGTCCTTTATGGTTGGTACGAGACATGTCGGTGGAAATGACACCGACATGCCAGTCTATTTCTGAATCAAGAAAATGGTTCATAAAGCTAGGGAAACTTTCTACCAACATAGCCTGTTCCGTAAGCATGGAACAGCTGTTGTCTATGACAAACAGCACGTCGGTCATTGGTTCAGTTTGCTGAATAATGTGGTCGAGCGCCAATTGCTCGACCACTGGTGGAGGATTGGGAACCCCCATGCTGGCTTTTGGATCAACTATTGTGTAGTCTGAACAGCTTATAAACATCAACGCTATCAGGTATTTCATGTTTACTCCTAGGTAATACCTTAATGGTAAACACTGGTGGTCAGATGGCGACTTTCATCTGATTGAATACCTGGTGGTGGTATTGTAGAATATTTTTGGAGGGCCAGTATGACGAAAGAGGAAAGATATGCGCGGCTGAACTCGCTTATTCAACAAGCAGAATCTTTGTTCTTGGCAACTAATATCTTACAGACGTTAGTACGATCATGGCCTGGATTAGCACTTAGTACTACTGCAGTTGGTGAAATTGTTGCGGCATCAACAGCCTGGAAACAAGTTCTTGGTTACGATCAGGAAGAGATGATTAAGTTAGAATGGGTAAATCTTATACATCCTGACGATCTAGATGGTGTAATGAATGAAGTTGCTCGAATGCCTGAAGACGAAGAGTGTATAGATTACTGTAGTCGTCTTATCAGTGCTTCTGGCGAATCTGTTCTTCTGAGATGGACTGCAACAAATTATGGCCTTGGCCCTAATTTTGCAATAGCAGAGGTGGTTGATGACGACTGAAGAGGGCCAAAGGCTTATAGCGGAGATTCGCGCCTTGCTGGGTGATGAATTCCGAGAAGTGCGTACTCAAATTAAAAGTGTTGGTGAAGACGTACATGAAATACGCACTCAATTTGAAGGATATACTCAGCGGCTTATAACCGCTGAGCAACAGATTGCCGAAGGTAAAGGCATTGTTGTCCCTTTGGAATCACGAGTGACTCGCCTTGAAGACTTGTTTCGTCGTGTAGAGGCAGTTGAAACACAGGCTTCTGAAGGCAAGAACAGCATGACCAAAATGGATACTAGTATTAAAGTTGTAATCGCTTTCTTGTTTGCTATCCCTACCATTCAGGCTGCACTAACTTGGTTTCTATAATCGACAGTTGTTGTATTTGGCGCGGGCACGCTCTACTTTGTCTGCAGGATGCATAGACGGATTGCACAATGTGCATCCGATATTGCCACATGGTCCAAGTGGGTGATACCCTAGCTTTTTCTTTGTTTCGTAGACAAGCTACGACGTTTAGCTCCAGCTTTGGCGTAACGCCTGGCCATCTTCTTGATATGGCGTGCGCTTTTCGCTTTCTTACCCATTGTTACCTCTGCTTTTTGATTTGATGGGCCGCATAGGACTCGAACCTATGGTGCTCGGCTTAAAAGGCCGGTGCCTTACCAACTTGGCTAGCAGCCCGAAGTGTTAAATTACGTGTTTTGCCATTGCCTTGATAGACTTAGCAAGCTCTTGATCCTTTTTACCAAGTGTAAACTCAGGATTCAAGAAGTAATTAGCTAACTTTTTAGCTTGAGAAGAATCTAAATTTGATAGAACCTTCTTCGGTGTCGTAGTTAGCTGTCATGCTATTTCCTTTCGTGTCCATTGCCACAGAAGACACAATGGTCGTGCGCCGGATCTTGCTCTTCGTCATACCAACATAAGCTGGTAGGGGAGGTTTCACACCGGGTTATCCCGCTGCCCTCTATCGGCTCGTAGACAGGAATTGGATACGTATTCATGGACCAGATTTCGTGTCGGATACTTGGGTGATGACCATAGTCTCCGAGCTTCCACCGCATTCGGTCTCGCAGGCTTTTGAGCTTATGTTCTATAACGGGTTTGATATAAAAATCAACCAGGTCCTTTGCCGATACCGACCCGTCTTCACCCATAGAAGCAAAGTAAGCGGCTTGCATATCCAGGTCAGTGACTTCGATTTCAATCGTTACTTTCATTTTTGTTTTAACCTTTAGATCTCGTAGTTCTTTTTGTATTTGAAGTTTATCTCAGTTGTTTTCATGGCAGACTGTGTCGGCCAAGATACCCCATCCGAACTGACATTTCACTGCGATAGTGGTTGCAACACCATCGCACTCCATATAGACTTCGCTGTTACTCACTGAAGCTAGCTGGTGGGCGGTAGTACGGTGATGTCGACATTCAGGGTGGGCCTTGGCCGCATATTCAGCCGGCGTGGCGGCACTGACGCAGCCTAGGGTAAGCAGTGGGATGATAAAAATAAGATTACGCATGGTATACCTTTGTTTATGTAGGTGCTGCTACTTTAGAAACTCTTGGGCTTGGGGGTAGAGTTATAAATGATTTTCATGATTGTTCCTTAGGCAACTTAGTACCTTTTTCTTAATTACTTTATGTAGCCCGGGGTTAACACGCAGTGCTTCAGGTACGATGCGTGTACGAATTAGACTACGCATGTAACGGCAGTCACTGTTTCCTGGGTCTACCAGGTAGGGTACGTGCTTACGGTCGCACCAGCCAACTAGTGCTTGCTTACGAGTTGTCAAGAAGGGTCTGATGACTTGATTTCTACGGTAGGGAATGAGGCGGCCTTGGCCGTGGAAACACGTAAAAATCCAGTTTTCAACTTGATCATCTAGCGTATGACAGGTAATGATTGGTAGCGTGGTTGCCGATTCCAAAAACTGGTAACGTTCGTTTCGCCAATGCTCTTCTGCCGAGATACCAGCAGGTCGGGCGCGCTGAATGCGCCCGACTGTCAACGGTATGTTGTTAGTAACACAGTAACTGGTAACCAGGGTTTCAGCTTCCTGCCCATGGGGAGTACCATGGTTGAAATACAGTGCGTGAACTTGGCGCCCACCCTTTCGGAGAAAGTCAAGAACAGCCATGGAGTCAGGCCCGCCACTTGTTGCCACAGCTACTTCAAATGGAATCTTCTTCAAGATAGTCAGTCTATTGTACTTAGGCATGCGGCACCCCTATATTTCTTCTAGCTCACCAGGATCATCAGAAGTGTCGTCTTCGCTATACAAATCAAGTGTTTCAACCCATTTTTTCGCTTGCCTTCTGGCTTCTTCAGGCGAGGATGCCGTGATAGTGGTCTCAGCTCGTTGTTCTCTCCGATATTGGAAAGTGTAGTCTTTCATGAGGACCTCTAGCTGCCTAACATCAATTGTGACTTATTGAAATTTGGTGAGCATGTGATTGGTTCAGAATGTGGTACGGACCTGAAGGTAAAAAAGCGTTTCCTTTTTGTACCCCAGGCTTCTAGCCCATGTGGTACTGGACCGCGCAAGCCAGCTTTTCGAGCACGGCTACTGCTAGGAAAAACTTCTGCAATCCTTGCTAGTATTTCCAGTGATGTTGATGGTGGCATAATTATGAAAGGTTCAGGTTCTTTGTTTTCTGCTCCTAGAATCAGTTCGTGGTCACGAACACTGGGTGGCGTGTTGGCAAGCCAAAAGTTAATAAACATCGGGTACACCTAAATGAAATGAATAGTTTCTTCGAATCAACAGTATATGATGGGCTCTCTGGGGTTCGAACCCAGGACCATCCCGTTATGAGCGGGGCGCTCTGACCAACTGAGCTAAGAGCCCTTAAGGATTAGGAACTACGTTCCTGTTTGTCAAGAGTGTGTTTTGCCTCCAGGTATGCCCATCGGGCTAGGCGATCATATCCTGGTTCGCCAGGGTTTAGTGGTCGCCAACTGTAGTCGGCTCGATCGCCAACTCCGACGTTTGTAGGATGGTCTCCAAGGATTTTAACAATCTGTTGGAGTGTCTGAATCGGATTCATGTTTTCCTTTACGAAGGTGATTTAGGAACTGGCAAAGAGCTTCCATCACCTGCTTTTGGGGAATTTGCAGTCTGGCGCCTATGGTTCTTAGCATGTTGTTGCCTCGAAGTTTTTCCGCAAGTGCATCTCGTTCATTTCGTAGGTCTAGATTGCGATCTTCTAGTATGCTGATTTGATGCTGAAGACGTTTGGTTTCCCTACGGGTTTTCATGTACTTGAATACAAGCTTTTGATAGGGGGTCATTGGCTAGTTGCCGTGTATAGTCAGATCACTACTCATCATCCACTCAACAATTCGATCAATGAATGCTACTCGCATTTCACACCACCGATCGGAGTAATAGAAGATGTCGGATTCAAGTCTTGTGATTGGATCATAAAGGTAATCATTTGAAATATATTCAGGATCTATTGCTTTTTTGAGAAGTTTATCTGTCTCTACTGCTTCCCAACGTAAGAATTCGTTCTGATATAGATCTTGGTTCCAACGTTCAGGATACCAATTTTGGAGGATTTGTGTTCGTAGTTTTTCCCATTCGCTTTGAATGTCTTTTCGATTATTACGGTTTGAGATAATAAAACGAACAAAACGAAGAGACTGTTTAGTCACTTTGCCTGAGTCTGAATTGTTTTTGTGTCGTTGAAGTCGACGGCAAGCCCGCGCCACAGCCAGGTCAGACCAAAGAAAGTGGCTAGTGTTATCACCTAGGAGTCGGATATGTTGATCACGAATAATCTTTTTCGCTATACGTAATTTCATATTGGTTTCCTGTAGTTAAAATGGTGGACGTGTTAGGATTTGCGCCTAAGATTGCTGCTAAGCAACGGGTTGTTCAATAACCCGACTGTCTACTAGATAAGTCCACCTAGGTGGACTCGGTAACAGCTTTCCACGTCCGTTAGCATACTTTAACCGGTATGCCAGCGGGTTTGTCTATGTGCTACTAGACGCTAATCGTTAGCACTTGTCGGCAAAGACGTGCCGCCAACATCATTGGCATGACCCGCTCACGGGTGAGTGTTGTTTCCGTTACTGGAGCATCTTAGTCAGCATTAGCGCTGAAGCCAGTTCCCTGTACCTACTCGGACCCTATGTTGGTGGTGAGCATAGACAGGTGAGTAAATTATCCTTGTGGGTCCAGATGGGGAGCCTGGCGTCATTTTGATCTTAAGATCAATGACTATTATTACTTCTTTTCTATCACGTTTACCTGAATGGCCAACCAAAGATGACAAGTCTTTGGTTGCAGCCCCCATAGCGGACTAGTCAAGTGTCTATGGGTTTTAGAAGGTACCCTGCTTTTGCAAAAAGCTCTCGCTCGGGATTAGGCGCCAAACTTATTAGTGACATCGTTTAGCAGTTGGTAGATTTGATTGCCACCTCAGAGGAGGTACTACCGAAACTTAGTTTGGAAACTAAACATACGCTTTTCTATATGGTTTGTGACTATTTAATGAGGTTTCAGGCTGAATTGTGTTATTCCTACACACCCTACTGTTACATACGATAATCCATTAATATAGCCTCAACCTATTATCACTTGCATTAGGGGTTCGAACCCTACCACTGATCATCCATTTTACTTATGATAATAGGTACGCTTACGAGAGGCATCAAATAGCCTGACTTACACAGGCAGTATCTCTAGTTATAGTATTTGATGTAACTACAGAACTAATACTTTTGAAATAGGTCACCAAGGGTGGTAATCCTCAGCGACTACGGATACCAGCCCGTAACCCGTAGGGACTTTAGATCAGTTTCTCGTTTCGTTGTGTCGACGCTGTAGTAAAACATGTCCCTGGCTTAGACGTTGTCGTTAATTCCGCGATACATGCAAAACGCAAATTACACATTGGCAACGCCTAAGCTACTATAGTCTGACTTCCACAGACAGTATTGTTTTAGTATAGTATTTTTAGGGGAGGGAGCAGGGCTTCTCACCCCGCCGGTAGTTTGTTCCTCATTATGTAGGCGATGGATAACTACTAATGTGCACCTTTATGGAGCCGGCGGGAATCGAACCCGCGTCCGCAGCACCTTTCGGTTAGTCGTGTACATACTTAGAACATCTTTATACTGTCTGACCCGGTATGTTCATCCGTTGGATAGGCAGGCTTGTGGCGATTGCTTTTGTTTCGCGATACTCTGGATCCCCAAGCAAGGGCCAGCACTTTACATGTCTAACAGAAGACTACCGCTATCAGCGTCTATTATGCCCATCGTGCTTACGCTGACTACACAGGACGGACACGGGCTCCCGTGGGAGCTACCTGCCAGCACCTTAGTGAGTACGATGACTCAGGTACCAGTAGGCTTCAGATTACGCGGCGACCGCGACCTGACCGAAGTGAATGTTGTTATTGGCAACTATGTTTTTGAGTGTTTGGTTACAGGAGCTTCACTCATCTCCTGGTATGCAACTTTCCTACAGTTATACCACGTCGAAACCTGGCGGCCCCGAAGTATTGTAGCACAAACTAGTTAGGTCTGTAGAACTCTGTGTGTGGACCCAGCAAACTAACCTGAACAACATCAGCTTCGTATGCTTGGCAACAACCTAGTTTGTGAATGCTAACTCCACGACCACCTGGTAGGCTATCGTGTTTAGCATGATGATATTTGTGTAGGTCGCAGGTGCCCCAGCTGGCACCGCGACCAAATTGACTGTGAGTACAGAGTTGACAGGCGCCGGCAACCGAATACCCGATTTCTCGAAGTTTGTCGAACTTGTTTTGGTCAGGCATCGATGTCGGCGGGCATCTCTTCCTGATGAGTGAAATCGATATCACTGTACGGATTGAGCATGGGACCTCCTTAGGGGCAGATGTTATAGGTTACCAAATGTAGAGGCCCGGCTTGTAGCCGGGCCTCTAGGAGGCCCAAAGGCCCTCCACCAGGGTGAGTTTGGCATCCCAGGCCGCGAAGTTCACGAGGCTTCGCTGGTATTCACAGAGGTGCAAGGCGAACAGCTCTTGATAGGCACGCCTGCCGTCCATCGGAGCGGAAGCAAGAACGTACGAACCCCATTGTCCGCGTGTTCAAGATCAAGATTCATTTTTAACATGTGAATACGCTTTCCAGGATAGACACCATCCTGCTTTTGATGCTTTCAGGCAGCTGGTTTTCCAGAGGTGTTGGGGTGACCCTGGTTGGTGACGAACACTATGCTGTGAATGCAGTCCCACGGAATTTGTATCCGATACAGTTGGTCGAAACCGGTAGTGAAGACAAGACCTTCGTTTGTGATGTCTGGTTGATGATGTACGTGAAATACGCTGTCAAGCTTGAGTGGCATGAGCTTGCCAGCGAAGCTGGCACTCAGATCTGGCCCGCCCCAATCGGCGGGCAAGTTATCATACCTGACGGCGATAATAAAGCTGGTAGCAAGTCTGAATGCTACTGCTGTTAGTGCCTGGAAATCATGTACGTAGTTGTCGTCGACCAGTCCTTCGAATGTACTGTCGTTTGCTGCCTGCGCCCACTGTTCCCAAGGCTTTTTCTGTTCGGGACCTAGGTCTGTGTATTCGGGCTTGTTGTCGCCCAGGTAACTGGCTTCATACAGTGCTTGTGGCTCGTACATTGTTTCCCACCGTTTCGATCATTTCGATCTGGTAACGTTGTGTCTGCGCTTGAAGGCGCACGAGCAGCTTTGCTGCCGTAATCGGGTCGGCTTGGGCGATAGTTTCAATAATGGCTAGAGTCGCCATATTGACTTCATGAGCTGCTTGTTGGCTGTTGGCCAAGTGCTCAGCGATATCAGACAAGAATGGTTTGGCGACAGTGAGTACTTCGAGCCAAAAGGTATCTTCGTCCATAGTTTCTCCTTAACGAGTAACTTTGTAAGTGATCTCGATTTTGGAAGGAATAAACCAGTTTTTGCCATGGGTTTTGACCAAGGTATTTGCCGTGTATCTGCTTCCTGGTGTTAGTTTCACGCCAGCCACTTCAATTGAATAAGTCATGTCGGAGAGAACGTAGCGAACCCGATGTAGAATCCCGTCAACGACGATCCATCCGCCGGTTTCGTCTACCTGTTGATAAGTTGGCGGAACCTGTGGGCTACTGATGATCTTGACGGTTCTGGTTGTTTTAGTCATTGTTCTTCCGGGTATTGAGCTAGGCACCACCTGAGTAGGTCTCGGAACTCGCCTCTGGTTTCCACGTGGTTGACAACACAACTGTCCCCGTGGATCATGACCGCCTCACCCGAAGAATGGGGTACGATACCAGGGGTATCAGAGCCGTTGATGGCCGTGGCTACCGCTACGAAGAGAATGGCGGTCCCAAGGTACCCGATGAGGAAGGGTTTGAGGTCGATCTCGCCCCAGGTGAGCGCGACTCCGCAGGTGATGGCCACGGTGAAGAGGAATGAGGCGATGAAGAGCGCGATGTTCATGGGACTCCCATGGGGTTTAAGTGTTTAAGTGTTTGAAAGCAAGAACAAGTGTTACCGTCAAGGCGTCCTTCAAAGGTGCGCATCGCCTTGCTCCCGGACCCGCAGTAGTAGTAGTAGTAGTATGCCCTATGAAGCAAGCACGAGGTGCCGGCTTCACACGGTTGGGCTTTGATAACTTTGCCAAGACACGGTGGTCTAACACGCCAGGGCTGGCAAACCCCGGCTACTTGTTCTCACATTAAAATACTCAAAAACAGGAACACGTTGTCTCTCTCAGACACGTATTGTGTCACCCGGGGGTCTAAAGGGCCCCAGGTTACGAGTGATTACAGCCTTCGGGTTAGTCCCTGACACGTACCGAAGAAGGAGCGACACCGTGGGTTCATGGCCCCACGGATCTGCAATAATATCTTGTGCCCCTGAATGCCCATGAACATTCAAGGCCGCACCCTAGTGACCTCGGCCGCCTGTATTCCTACAGGAGGTTGATCCGCAATCACACGTCGGTTTTCCGCAGAAGGTTTAACGTTCCACACCCTTTTTTGAGTGTTTCGGCGCACGTGCATTCACATACTAACCATGAACCTGGCTGAATGACTTCGTGCATTTACCTACAACGCAAAGAACACAGAGGGGAAACACCACACGCCCTCCAAGCCCGCGACCGTGGTCGAGTGTTGACTTCCGAGGAAGCCAGGGCCTTGTTTGCCGGTGCCTAGTTAATCACACCGTGTCTCCAAGACTAGGAGCTTTGAGCTACACGCTCGTCATCTTTTCGCTAGCTAAACTTATAGATGGCTTCAAAGCCCCTGCGGGCTTCTAACTTCATGACGTATGGCATTTACAAGTTAAGTAGACTCGTAAGCGCCCTCAGTACAAATCTCTGCGACTGAGTAGCAGTGGCGGTTATGTTGTTCTAACAAGTACAGGTGATTTTTGACAACAGGTTAATGAACACACCTGCTTTCGGATTCTGTATCCTAGTCCCGTACTGCATAATCTAATCACAGACTATGCTAACTACCCACTGGCAGTTACCTGCCGAGCGAAAAGCGTGGCGCTGCGCGCCACGCCCGGGATTAAACAGGGTAGGCTCGCGTTGCCTACCCTGTGGTCCATCTACTGTTTGTGACTGTTAGAACCTTTAGCCTTTATTTACGGTGGCGCAGTAGTACCACTCTCGTATGCCAATGGGCGGTCTATGACCGCCCTGCGTAGTTGTTGGGATTAAGGATGCGGCTTCGATTTTCCATGCCGTAGGACTGGGCACGCCCGAGCTTCCTCATGTGTCGTTCGGCTGTCTGATGGCGCTGGTTCTTGAGCCACAGGCGCCAGGACCTGACGTCTTCAGCCAGAGGTCGCTCCAGGCTTGCTACCGGCACCTGGTGTACCTGACCGGTGTGGAATCGAGCCGTAACAACGGTCTGTTTGCCTACTTTGTGGCTGTTGAGGTTGATGAATTGAAGATTGACGACTTCGGTTCCTCCGCGGGTAACGCGGGCAAGCCAGTTGTTGTAGACAACGAGATGATTCTTGTTCATGACAGCTCCTACTATGTGGTCACGTGCGCAAGTGGGCGCTATGCGCCCACCCACGGTTATTCAGGAACCGAAAGCTGACCACAGGTTTTGGCTGCTGACAGCCGGCCAATCTCGTCTGCAGCCAGGCTAATTGTTCCTAGTGGAGCAACAGGCTTGAGATCTCTTGTCAGGACGATAGCATAATGTCCATCAGCGAACTGGACGACTGTCATTTGTACATCTTCCCATATTTTGTTTAACCCTGGTGGTTGTTGTTCTAAGACCTTAACGACTTCGTTTCGCCATCTTGCTTGTTTCACGCTATATCCTTTATCTGTTCCCAAACGTGTTTGGTTTGCTGTAGGTATGTGAGTACCCACTGCCTGTACATGGGGTCGATAACACAGTTCCTGTGACCAAGTAGTTGTAGTAACGTACCTGTGTTTGAGACCTCTGCAGTCGCGCGCACCCTCATACGTACAAGAAAGTATTTGTGAACCTACTTTACCCCAATAGGAATCAACACAATGTCTTAGCGTCCTGGCCTCCAGCTGGTATTGTTCGTAGCTGGTAAGTAACGTAATACCTGTTTGGTCTGGCAAATGCGTACGTAGGTAGGTTAGTACCGGCTCTCGGGCTGCTGTCAGTTCCTTAAGCTTTTTGTTCTGGAGATCACGTTGATGTTGCACCAGTTGCTCATGGTATTCGTGCCAATGCTTTGGTACGTATGGCCATAGTGGGGGGCGTGTGGTCTCCTGTACCCTTCTTTCTTCCCATAGGGCTAGTCTAATTGTCTGTAGTCCAGTTGGATGTTTCCTGTGGATTTTCCATAGGTTGGATACGGGCTCGGCAGTTAGTTTATGAATAGTGTCCAGGATACGAGCTGTTCTGAGCAGTTCTTCGCTACCTGCTATCTGGTGAGGGCATGTAAGTGCCACCTGCAAGTAAATGCTGCGTAAAGCCCGCCTCCTTTTTGCCTATAGATTTTGGTTAGCAGGTTATTGACAACACTTGGGTGAGTGTTTTCAAAACGAGTTGCCAGCGTGTGTTTTAGCCCGTGGTTATACCAGTTGATGATAAAGCTATTGCGTGCTTCTATACTCATGCCGTCAAGTGCAGGTAGTAGCGGCCTGGAAATACGGGTTTTTTCGGCGGCCCACTCTGTGCCGCGGCCATCAAGTAGTTCATAAACAGTATATCCTAGTAGACTAACAGGTTTGTCAACATGTAGTTGTTGCAACCTACGTCCAGGAGTAGCGTTGGTTATGGCGCTACCTATAGAGGCTCTTAGCTGGAGTTAGGATGGACTGTTGTTTGTCTGGTAGCTGATTTGGGGTCCCCTGGTGATTACCAGACCGTGGTTGGTACGGAAGCTTATTGCTGGTTTGGGTTAGCTTATTGCTGGTTTGGGTTAGGGAGCCAGCGGTTGTTTTGGACATGTGGTGTCTGAGTTTTTCTAAATTGGTGATTGTTGGCTTTTGCGGCTGATATTAGGTTGCGATGGTAGTGGTAACTGGTGTTTGTAATGGTAATTTGTACCTCGTGGCTTGCCACTAGGAATTTCATTTCCCATTTTTAGTATTTTTGGGAACAGTACTTCCCATCATCGGCCAGCAGGGCCTTTCCGTAGGTCCCGGCTGGCTATCAGACGCCCTGTGCCATCATAAACAACGTACTACCAGCTAACAGACTGGTATCTGCTGGATTACCATCACGTGAGTAACCTGTTGGAGTGAAGTCGAGGTCGAGTTGGTCGGCGTCGATAACGTCGTCCCCGCCGCGCACGTGCTTCTCTTTATGAGCTGTATAACCACCAGTAGTACTAGCTGTAGGACCTGCTATCTGTCACCTCCGTAGTAGATTTATCAGCTTTCGCTGTGTTCGACTAGCTTTCAGACCGTTATTGGCTATTACTTACTGGTTTTGGACCCGGCAGCGGTTTTTCTACCCGTTTTGCCAGTTAACGAGCGAAACTGGGTTAATCGGCACTTGACTTGCGGCAGAATTTGGCTATATTATAAATTCCCCGTCGGTGGGTATTTAACGTTTAACAGTCAAACCTATGTTATCGCGGAGTTGGATTTTGGGCAGTCGAAAACGGTGTAGTCAGTGCGATTACCTACAAGATGTAGGCGAGTACTGTTATTTCCCTAATATTTGTCGCGGTTGTACTTACGACTTGGGCTTGATTGATGAACAAGAGGTATCGGTCCACAAAACTTGTTGTTGTGGCGCACCTATACTAGGGCGGGGGCCTACGGCTATGCGATGTCTTGCTTGTGCTGAGACAACCAGAAGTTTGCGTCAGCTACATAGTGGTATTAGATCTAGATCTAAAAAGTATGGGACAATCCCTCTTACTTACGATCAGATGGTTAAAATGTTAAAGGCCGGCTGCCGTTGGTGCGGCGGCACGGCCTTTTCTATTGATCGCATTAACAATCAATCTGGATATGAACTTAGAAATTGCCAACCGTCGTGTGTGCGTTGTAATATGCTGCGGGGTGCATTAACTACTAGTGAGTTTTTAGTACAAGTTCAGGCGATAGCAAAACATTGTAACCCTTAGCTATCTGCCACCCAGGCAGCATAATGCTAGCAGCGCCAGTAGGAAGACTTCACCAATGCCAGGCATGATTAAAAAAGCTACTAGCTGTTCTTGTTCTTCTTTGTCGAAGAACAGGCTGCTGATTGCAGCTAAACCCGCGATGCGGGTACAGGTATAATATACCAAGATTGCTGGTAGCATCTTTTCTCCTTTCGCCCCCTATCGGGGGCTTCGCGATATCCAAGGGTAGTTAGCGGCTGTTTTTACGCCACTGCACCTCCCGCTTGGTCATCACTACGCCCGTTTGGGGACATATGTGCTTTGACTTATTCAGTTGCTTGTCCTTCGGAATCTTTTTCTTTGTTAGCATGGGCCTCCTTGGTGTCAATAGTAAAGGGCGGCCTTGGGCCGCCCCCGCTAGCGCTCGACCATGATCTTGACGTTGGCGGGGATGTGGAAGCTGATCTCCGTCATCGCAACTTCTTGGGCACCAGCCGGCCGCCCTTGGTGATCTCACAGACGTGGTTGTCCACGGCCTTCTTGGCAATGGGGTGCGCATGGAAGAACTCGGCGCGATCACGCTTGTCCTTCAGGTTGTAGTTACGGGCTGCTTTGGCGATGTTGGTGGGCATTAGCACTCCTTAGTGTCGAGTGCAAAAGGCGGCGCTACGCGCCGCCCCCTGGTTTCCTGCTACCGGAGGCGCAGCTGCAACTCCGTCTTGTTCATGCGGGACCGACCCTTGAGCTGGCGCTTGGTTGCCAGCTTTCGCAGGTTGACCACCGTCTCCTTCTGTCCTCGGGGCAGACCACCGTTCTTGTGGCTCTTGGCCACGTGACGGCTTCCACCGCTGGAGGCCCCTCGGTGTTGGGGGAGGTTGGGATTGTGTCGACTCATGATCTCTCCATGGTGATGCGAATATTGTCGGGTGAGAAGTGGGTGGCTATGGCCTCCGAACGATAGAGGGCGGCCTGTGGCCGCCCTCTGGGGTTCTAGAGGTTCTCGACGGAGACCTGTTCGCCCTCGACCTCGGCGTTCTCGACCTGGTCAGCCGCTTCCTCGATGGCCCGGGCCTTGATGACCTGAATCCAGTTTCGCAACTGGCCGACGGCGACAGGGGCCTGACCATGGAGCTTGTTCAGCCCCACGCCTCCGAGTTCCAGGTACTCGGCGGTGAGCGCCGCCAGCTGGTCGTCGATGGTGGCGGTGCCGGTGTTGACGCTGGAGCCCTGGTCGGGGTTGAACCAGATGGCGAAGCTACTCTTGTTCGAGCCGTCGGCCATCCGCCGGTACGTCCTGGGACTGATGGCCTCCACGTCCTCGGGACAGGCTTCCAGGATCTTGTGGATGGTGGCGCCGAAGCACGTCATTCCATCAGCCACCCGCTTGGCCAACTCGGCGTTGCTTTGGCCTTTGGCGTAGTACTCGTCCGGCAGGGCGAGACGGGCTCGGCCGTTGCGGACGCTGAGTACCATGGTCATGGAGGTTCCGAGGTTGGTCACCAGTTCTCGCACACTGGTTCCGTTACTCAGGACTACGTCGTTGTTTGTGATACGCATTTTGCTTCTCTTTCTCTTAGGTTTATGAGAGCAAGGCTCTCCTGATGATAAAGGTGGCGCTGTGCGCCACCCTGGGGACGAAGTCCCCGCTACCTGCTGTGCTTCGGGTGCTGCTTCTTGCAGACCGTGCACGTGGCGTAGTTGTTGCCGACGTTCGCCAGGCGCTTGCCCACGCCATACCTCCCGTCCTGGAACTTGTGCTCGCAGTGACAAATCACGATTTGTGTTTTCATGCTGCTTGTGCTCGCAGGTTCTTGAGGTGGGTTTCCACGCGCTTGGCGAAGTTGCCGGAGGCGAACTCATTCCACGCGGTGCCCGCCAGGTCGTAGCTGACCAGGCCGATGAAGGCGCTGACGAGCAGTATCGGCAGGACGAGCACGAGGACGATCTGAAGCAGCACGTCCACGGGGATGGGGTTCCACCACAACAGCGCCGTCAGGATGCTGCCGCCAGCCAAGAGCTTGGCGAACTTCCATGCGAGGTCGTTTTCTTGCTCCTCTACGATTCCGATTCTTTGGCTCATCGAGCCCTCCTGGTTAATAGTATCCAGACGAAAAGGCGGGCGCTGTGCGCCCGCCCTGACCCTCGGAGCTTATAGCCCCCAGGCCTCCATGTCCCAACCGTCTTCTTCGTGGTTGGCTTGACCCTCCAGTCTTCTGGTAGGATAGGTATGGAATCGCTGTGCTTGCCTGACGCTGGTCATGAGTTCACGCATGGTACGTGTTTGCTCTACCTGTTTCATCCGCCTGATTGCTCGAACCAGCGCTGTTTGCAGCTGGGTTCGACAGTACTGGCATTCGTGCAGTTCCACAGGGTCGCCAGCCTCATCGAAGACTTCTTTGCTGTGAGAACTGTCGGTGAACACCAGGTTGGTCATGGTGACGAACGGTTCTGGTTGACCTAATGAGTAGTTGGTGATGGCCTGCAGGCGTGTGGGCGCCGTGCGGGCCTCCTTGTCAAGAAAGCCGCAGTGAACCAGCGGCTCGATTCCCAGGCGCAACAACACCTCACTACTTGGGTGTGTTGCAACTCGAAATGCTGTCTGTGGCTTATCCACACGGTGAGGTCCACACCCTGATGTTGGTTGAGGCAGCTCCTGCTCGTTGGTTGTGAATCGCCAACTACTCTTGTTGTTCACCCGGTACCGCCACCTGGGTGTCATGTTGTAGACCCAGGTATCCACCAGGTCCTGCAGGCTGGCCTGTGTTGCCAATTCTGCATTCAGTCCATTGATTGCTCGCTGGATCTCCTGGTTCTTGATGTTGGGGTCCGTTTGCTTCATTGCCTTGTTCATCTCTTTGCCAAAGGCGTCGAGGCCAATACGATTGGCCAGCCCCTGGTACTGGGGAGTGCTGATGAGCCGCTCATTGACCTTGGCGCCAATTGCTTCCAGGAGCTGTGGCAAGAATCGCTCTGTGCTGGTTTTCTTTGCTTGGATGGCGAAGTCGGCGCTGTGGTTTTCCCACCAGGTGTACGCCCAGTCGTTGATCCGGTGGACGAGGTTTCCGCCCGCGAATCCATTGCTTTTGGCCACGCAGGGACCCCATTCACTGATTACGATCTTCTTCCTGACCCTTTTGAAGCCTTTGTCTTCGCGCTTGTACTGGTAATACCAGGTGATGGGGTTCTGCTTGCTCTCGAAGGTGATGATGCACCCACGGTGGTTCAATCGCTTGGTGACCCAGGCGACAACCTCATCGATCAGCTTGTCCTCGCTGATGTCTGTTTCCGGATGGTAGTTGTTGCTACCATCGTAGTGCAGACACCATTCGTCACCGAAGAGCTTCCAGTTTTGCTGCAGGGCCGCAGCCTTGTAGTTTGTCCATCGAGTCTTCCGTTTGCCGCTGTCGATTGCCTCTTGAATGAGACAACTCATTGCCAACGCTCCCCAGCGGTCGTCTACCGCAAGGAGCTTACTACGCATGATGGTGAACAGCCCCACTGCTCCCATTGGATCAGTCTGAGCATAGAGCCTTCCCTCTTCGCTTCTGGCCGCCATCGGGTTGCCATCACGACCAAGCAGCGGCTCGCCCTTGGGTTCGATGGCGTAGAAGTTGTTGGTGTTCCTACACCGGAACAGCTCAACCAACCGTCTGTCGGCCGAGACTCCGACGATGTCACCATCATCATCACCTTGAATGCGTTTGACATCATCTGGGTGCATGAAGATGCAGTTGTCAACCACTTCTCCGCGCACCAGGTGACTTCGGAGTGGCTCCATAGATTTGAGAACCAGGAGTCCGCACGCCATGATGCATGGGAACCTCCAGATTGCCAACTCGCGGCCGGGCTTGAAGCCGGCCGCTACCACAGTTCCTGGCTCCAGTGCATTGTCCATGATAATGGTGCGCTGCCTGCCAGGTTGGCCGCAACCAGTCACAACACGCCACAGCTGACCTTGAGTCTGGTTCTCGATGGCATTCTGTACCATCGGCAACCCAAGGACGTTGGGCACTTCCACGTCGTCTTTGACCACCTCCAGGGCTCGTCGCTCCAGTTCTGCCATGGACCTGATTTGGTCATCAGTACGTTCGACGCGACGCAGCGCCGCTTCCAACCCTCCTCGGCCCAGGTCTTCCAAGCTGTCGGTCATCAGCGACTTGGCCAAGGTCATGGCCTTACTCAGAGTGTTCCCTACAAGCTTGCAGACTTTGTCATCTGCATCCAGGACGTAGACTTCGATCTTCTGGCGGAAGCGCAGGTCGGGTGCCTCTACCATCAAGAACCGGTTGCCCCCCCTCTTGAGCACCAACAGCACCTTGCCATCCCGCTCCTTGCTGCCGGTCTTGACGACCAGGGGTTGACCTGGCTGTAGTGCCTTGGCCAACTTCTTGTCGATCTTACAGATGCCGGCGATGACGTTCATGTCTACGTTCTCGGTCTGCTCGAACCCAGGGTAGTATTCCTTCTCCCCGCGACGAGCATCCATGATGCCGATGGCGACGTTGTCGTAGACCACGTGAAGATCACCAGCTTCGTTCTTGGCTTGCTTGTGGATGCCTTTCAGAGCACCCTTGACCTGCAGGTTGTCGAGGAACACACCCACTTGTTGGTTGCCGTACTTCTCGCAAGCACCCTCCACCGGTCGCACCAACCCCTTGGCGAACAGGCCAATCTCGGGATTGATGATAGTGAGCTGGAAGATCACAGGACCGTACTTCTCTACCAGCTCAGCCATCTGTGGATGGTCAGGATCGTAGACGCCGGAACCATCAACGGCGGACGGGATGTGCCTGGTGCCGATAGTCAGCTCGATGTCAGTATTGTCGTCAGTATTTTCGAGCTTAGGCTTATTGGCCATGTCTTGCAGCATGTCTCGTTCTTCGGTCAGAACTTTGGCTTTAGCCGGGTTGACGTGCTGCAGGAGGTTGTTGATGACTTTAATCCGTGATTGGAATTGAGGTATTTGGTCTTCACTGTATCCGGTGATGATGTTGGAATCGACACCCATGACTTCGGTAGTGTCATCAGTGATGTTGACAACAGCCACCTGTTGGCCATGCAGGTAGCCACCGGGCACCAACGGCGCTCGGAGCCGGTGGTTGTAGGCGGTCCAGTCGATGGCGAGCGGCAGCATTGCCTCGTGCACGTCCGCCAGGGTTTCGAACTGGTCGTTGAACTCCAGCTCCCAGTGCCACATCAGCTTCTTCTTGCTGACGCGCCATCCTCGGGTACTGAAGATATCCCATTCTTCCCGCCTTGGCTCGTACTGCCTTTGGGTCTCGGGGTCCAGCGGCAGGTCGTTGATAACCTGGCAGCTGGTGGGTTCATTGGAGTCCCATCCTGGCTGGTGGGCGAGCCAGCGGTCCATGACGCCTGGCGAGTTCAGGCCGAACTCGAAGCTCCAGGCAGGTCGACCCTCTGCTCCCTTGGTTCGCATACGGAGCGCCACCTCCGTGGTGTACAAGCACCGGTTCATACCCTTGAGGCTGAACTGCTCGGCCTTCATGGCCTTCCTCAGCTCATCCCGGGTTGCTTGCCAGCTCATGGCGTTGTCCCAGAGGGCCTGGCTGGCCTCCTGAATCGACTCCATGGTCAGCAACCCCGTCTTCTGGATCGCGGCCATCACCTTCACCGGGTTCTCATCCCCACACAAGCTTTCAAACTTGTGTGTGTTTTGTTGGTCGGCCCAGCGGCTAATGCGCTGGACAAGACGTTCTACATCAGGTTTCATTACTGCTCCTGTTAGTGCAGACTATGCACATGAAAAGGCGCACGCTGTGCGTGCGCCCTCGGGTCTTACTTATTGACGTATCTGGTGTTCTCCAACCCAACTTGAGCATAGCTTCCTAGGAGCTTGAAGGCGTCCCATACGTCTTCAAGGTCTCCATCCATAAGCCCTTCGTAGGCATCCAGGGCCTGGCTTGACATCGCCACTTCGTTGTTGTTGATGATGTGGAACAGCTTCTCTGCTGCATGTCCCAGCCTGAAACTTCTTCTGCTAGTCTTGCGCTCGAACGCCATTCCTTCAGCATAGGCCACTCGTGCCTGCTGCATAAGCCGCTCGGTATAGTGAACTGACAGCATAGTACCTCCTACGTAGTCGTAGGGCACGAAATGGAGACGAAGGCCAAGGGCGAAGCCCGTGCGTCTGCAGGCCGAAGGCCGAAGATGCTGGCCGTAGTTGGAATGCAGTGCATGGAGACGCAGTAGGTGGTGCGCTGGCAGTGAACGACGAGCGGCGTTGCAGCTTGGTTGGGCCCGCGCCACCACTCTCCCCTACAAGCTTACCCCCATGCGGAGTAACTTCGAGATGTATACACAAACCTTAAGGTGTTGAACCAACACTTCAAAAAGAGGGGAGTGCCTTCCTCCCCTCTGGTTATCTATGGCTTGTAACCGGGTGTCCTGGTCCTTGGGGACCTTCGCCAGCCCCTTGGGGACTGACGCCCTGCTACTTATGAGTGATCGCGGAGTACCACGACCCTATCATAGCCAGGAGCGTCAGCGCGTGTACCACTGCTGGTGCTGCTAACAACACCCAGGGCAACACGGCGAACGCCTCCAACTTTGTTCTCGGCTTGTTATCCAGTCTAGCTGCCAGCAACCAGCAGCTAAGCCAGAAGTACGTTATAGCAGCCATAGGTAGCAGCCAGCCCCAGGCGAGTAGCAACATCCAAGGAAAGAACAACACGGTATAAACCACGCTGTCAATGGATGCGGCAATCAGCCAGGACCAGCAGACTGTAGCTGCTAGTGCCTTCAGCACCTTAATTACCATCAGCACCTCCTTTTGTGCATAAAAGGGCACCGAGGCCGAAGCCCCGATGCCCTGGCGCAATCTGTTAGACTGCGCGAACCACCATCACGTAGTCGTCCCAGCCACTTCCTGCAGGCGGGTTGATCTCTGCGATCATGAACAGTTGACCATTTTTTACCTCTCTGCGTACACATACTGTGTAACAGTCTTGCATGTAGGCTTCGAGCACATCCATGACCCGTCGTGTCAACTCTCTGGTGATGACAGTTTTGACTGTGATGTGTTTGCCACTAGTCACTGTACCGGTCCATCTACGATCACTCATGATTTACTCCTGGTTGCACTTGACTGTGCATAAAAGGGCCGAGGTTACCCCCGGCCCCTGTGGACCAACCCTATTCGGTGAAGCACACACACTCGCATGCTTCGATCAGGGCTTTAGCTGAATCGCTAAGCCGATGCCAGTTCTTCCTAGCATCCTTCTCGCTCATCCCAAAGCTGACCAGGTACAGTTGTCGTCCCTGTTCATCCAGGGAGAAGATTTCGATGGGGTGGCACAGCCCACGCCCCCCGATGCCATGGGCGAGCCATACGACTGGCCCGCCCACTATTCCATCTTCCGTGAATTCGACCTCTCTCAACTTTTTGCTATACATCGTACACTCCATGGTGCTTGGACACAATTGTCCATAAAAGGGCGAGGTCCGAAGACCCCGCCCTGCCAGTCCTACAGACTAGCTTTTGCAAACTGCTTGCTGTAGCCACTCATCGCACGCAAAATCAACACCCTCGTACAGGTGGACATCCTCTGGTCTCACCTCATCGCAGGTGTGAATGTAGCTTCGATCCGTGCAGTGTGGATCGTTCGCATCCTGCCATTCCTCACGCGCGTCCTCCTCGCTTTCGGCCACGTAGAAGGCCGTGGGGACATAGCCCATTGCGTCTGTGATCAAATAGATCTTCCACCCGCTATAGTCGCCAGCCCACCCCCTGTTCTCCCACTGGACGAGGTCGTGCTTGAAATCATTTAGTTGGCTTTCAAGCTCTCCCAGTTTGTAGTCCAGAATCATTTTCCACGCGTTATACAACGCAATGGTTGTTACGACCCAGACGACGATGGTTACTATAAAGATACTCATTGTTTTCTCCTACGCGGACTTGATTGTCCATAAAAGGGCGGCCCCGAAGGACCGCCCATCCCATTCTGGTCAGAATGGAATACCAACCAGCTCGTCCCAGAGGTCCGAGACCAGTTCGCTGATCTGCCTCAGCCTTGCGACCTCACGCTCGTGTTGAAGCATGAGTTTGAACGTGATTCGCTCAAACAGCCTTGCAGACTGTTTGGCACTCAGGACCACCACCATTTTTTCTTCCGCTAGCCCGGTGATCCGCATCTGCCCGTACAGGGTCTTGTGACCCAGTATGGTGACGCACAGGTCGCCACCTCCTGGTTTCCGGATGATTACGCGTCCCCCCATGATGTCTGGGGTTTCCCAGTGTTTCACTACCAATCCTGTACGGATCAGGTCCTCCACCATCCATACGATTGATTCAATCTCCTTCTCGATGTTTTCGCAACGCATTGTTTTCTCCTACATGGACTTGATTGTCCATAAAAGGGCGAGCCCGAAGGCCCGCCCTTGGCAGCTAGTGCTACTTCTTACGCAAAGACCCCTTGGGCCCCACATGCAGCTCTCCACTGTACCTGCCGGACTTGAACACGGCAGTGCGACCAAGCTTGCGGAAGCACACCTGGAGACTGCGCATGGCGCTGTTAGCACGGCGCTTGTCCCTGTCGAACACCGGCTTCCTGATTCGGAAGCTCCGGCCACCGTCCTCCAACTCGTAGGAGTTGAGGGCGGTGATGAGCTCCGGTGACCATTGCCTGATAACGATGTCACCAAGGTACCGCAGGCCACCTTTTCGCATACTGATTACCAGACCCTTGAGGACCAGGCGGTTGAACTGCTCATTTTCGGTCATCTTGCTACTCATAATGTACTCCTAGTACATGGACTTGATTGTCCATAAAAGGGCGACCAGCGGTCGCCTTTTATTCCTTGCCATGTCCAAGGAAAACATGGGTTCAATTGCGCATAAAAGGGCGGCCCGTTTGGGGCCGCCCTTACCTCTAGCATCCAAGCCAGAAGCTATCACTAACGCTCTGAAGAAGAACGCAAGTGGCTACCATGTCATTGATCATGCTGCCTCCATGTTCTCAATCTTGTGGTCTTCAGCGCTGTTTCTGAGCACCACCACAGTGGTCATGGCAGCGAACTCCATCACCGTTGTGATGATGATGATGGCGATTACTTTGGCGTTGCTCATAATGTACTCCTAGTACATGGACTTGATTGTCCATAAAAGGGCGACCAGCGGTCGCCTTTTATTCCTTGCCATGTCCAAGGAAAACATGGGTTCAATTGCGCATAAAAGGGCGGCCCGTTTGG
>Ga0208299_1000170_pt1 | contig 62018 bp, 69 predicted proteins | sample 15_taG_FD_184089 | JGI IMG/M metagenome (GOLD analysis project Ga0208299, IMG submission 184089) | Marine viral communities from the Subarctic Pacific Ocean - 15_ETSP_OMZ_AT15312 metaG (SPAdes) (version 2) | ecosystem: Environmental > Aquatic > Marine > Oceanic | place: Pacific Ocean | collected... | reverse complement strand
CGACCCTCTTGTGTGATTTGTAAGGTGCCGGGGTCTGAGACTTTCGTGACCGTGAATACATCGAGGGGTTGGTTAATAACAGCCGGAGCGCTCGTCGTGAAGAAGGTGTTCCAACTAGACAGATAAGAACTTGCCCAAGCACTCTGCGCCGACGTCATTGTTTGCAACCAATCTGCGAAGACTGCACTTGTCCAGGTAGTAGGTGCGTTAGGATGTGCTGAACCGACACCCCAGCAGTTCCAATTGGCAACTGCAAAACCTGCACTCCCCGTGCTCAGAAGATTGATAGACATAACTTTCGAGCAAGAGCTACCTGTACCGGGGTAGGAGAATCCCCAGTAAATCTGCATACGATTGGTGGGTCCGGGGTCATCGTACTCCCCATTTTCGGACCAATAGTGGTAGGAGGAATCATAGTGGCAGGGTTGCAGGTAGATGATGTCGCTCTGGCTGTGTGGGTTGTCGTTCCACGCTGCACCCGTCAACACCGCCTTCAATGCTTTTGTTCCCCCTGTATGTGTTCCGAAGTAATTGATTTGCACCGGAAACACATAATCCCCTGCGGAAGTGCTGACAGTGATTAGCACACGATCCTGGTGCAGGTCAGCCGCGTCATCGTTCGTCCACTTAATGACGAGGTTAGCGGAGCTTGCCGCACCAATGAGTGTTCCAGTAGTTACAGCGTTCGTTCCGTCTAATGCGAAGTTACCCTTACCGTTATCCCCCAACGTCACTGAGTCAACAGCAAGCACACCTTCGCCAAGATTTTCCACTGCGAACGTGAAGGTTATATCGGCGTCACCGGAGTACATCGAGGTGGGGTGATCGTAGCCCCAATACTGCTCACCGTTCGGGATGATGTTTCCACCTTGCGTGACTTGGAATGTGTTGAGAGGTGCGATGGTTAGGGCAGACAGCATCGTTGTTGGATCAATAGACGAACTATCTAAATGGGGACTCCAACCACCCCAGGAATTCCCGCCATACTCGGCAGTCGTCCAGGCTTGTAGTTCCCCAAAGGAATAATCTGGACTGGTAACACCGTTGCCGTAGCCATAACCCAACCAGTGTGACGACGCTCCGGTTGTTATTGCATAAAATGAACGGTAAATGGTGTTTGAAGACCCGCTGAAATACACGCGTAATCGGTTCGATTGTACGTCACCTGTCGTGGTCCCATCCTCGGTGAAGTAGGCAGAATCACTATTGTTGTCGGCTCGCTGCAAGACGAGGATAGTGCCTAAAGTCATGTTGTTGTGTGAAGCCCATGCCGCACCAAGAACCGCTTTGAGTCCAGTCGAACCGCCATATTCTGGAAAGCCTACGAGTGCCATTACTTAATTGCCTCTGCTAATACCTTGCGGTCTGCAAGTGAAAGTAAGGCTACCTTAGCCGGGAAGTCTCGTTGGTGTTGCTGGAAAGCAATCTCCCATGTTGTCAATTCGCCACGATAGATGACTTTTGGACGCGACAGAACTCCGTAGCTTCCCAGGTCGATCTCGTAGAACTCGTCGTGCTTTGATCGCTCGAATTCAAGGCTGCATTGTGGATGAAGGCCAGCCATTATCTCTTGCCGGGCACCCGTACAATACTCGTTGCAATAATCTTCGTCGTGCTGCACCTTCTCATGCAAGGACGGGGGACCAAAACAACCCGTAGTCGGATCGTAATATCGGGTTTGTTCCTTTGCAGCCGCTATCGCCATCTCTCGGCCTTTATCGAGACACATAACGGCCTTTGTTAGATTGCCGGACATGACGCCTTCTCGCAAGTCTTCCGCTAGGGCCGCGACTGCGATGTTGCGACCTTCCCACTCCGTAAACTTCGCCGGACTTCGCCGCAGATCGGTGTCGATGTTGGCTATCGCGGCCTGTCTCTGTTCGGGTGTTGGCTCCAGCCCCAGCCACGCAATCAGCCTGTCGATTTCCTTCTCTGGATTGGCAACCATCTCGTCGTAGTCCACGACAAGGCAATCTTTGAACCGATCTGGATTGTCTTTGAAGAACTCCGCGAGCCCGCCGTTATTCAAAACGAATTGCTGGGGAGACAGCGGCTTTGCCGGTCGCCCCCATTCACCTGAATCGTCAGCAACCTTTACTTCGACGCTGCTCGTTCGCTCGTTCTGCGAAACGGCGACAGACGACGGGTCGCGGATCATCCAGATCCATTTGTAGACTAGGGCATCGTCCGTCCCAAATCGCTTGCTATGCTCTGCTGGATGGCTGGACGCGCTGACGATCTTAATAGCCTTGCCGCCATGCTCTCCAATTTCCTTGAGACCCTGCATCACCGTACCAGGGACTTCATAAAACCCTCGCGGGTTCATTTCCTTCGCCTTGGTTAACTGTTCTTCAAACTTCTCGTCGAATTCGGCTCGCCTATCAGCGTCCGGGTGCATTCTTGCACGCTTATCTTTCTGGGGCCACTTCTCGCCAGCTACCGGGACGCCTAAGAGCCCCACTGTCTTGATTTCCATGGAAGTGCCGCAGCGAGGGTCGCCGGTAATGACAAGGACTTGTTCTTTTGGGATTTCAAACATAACTAAACCGAGAGGATGGATGATTGGTAAGGAAGAACTACAGTAGCGGGCGGGTCGCCCAGCGCTAAGTAGGATACGTTATAACTGCCTGCGTCGTCTAGATTAAGTCGAAAACCATCATCTTCCATGGCGTTTAGAGAACAGTAGTCGTACCCTGTTGCGGAATTGTAATTCAATCGCATGAAACATCTGTTGTTGGCATTGCCGTGGAACACATCTGTGTACGTCTTATTGTCCGTCAGGCTCATCGACATAGCCCATTGATCGTTTTCACTGGCGAACCCTCGCCCTTGCTGTACGCTCGCGGTGTGCCCCTCTGAACTTCTTCTTCCACCTAGAAAGAAAACCATCTTCGGCTTAAAGCCTGTGGTGATTTTGATGGTATTATCCGATGCTCGATAAACTCCATCACCGTAATCGGAAGTGCTGAGTCTAAAGTGACCTACTTTGCTGTTCTCGTTCTTACCTGCCAGCACCGTGAGTCCTTGGTAGACTGAGCCAGTGCTTTGATGATCCAGGGTAATGCCAAGATCCCCGTAGGTGATGTCGCCAAGTTTATAGTTGTATGTGGCGTTGTTGTACCAAGGGTCCATGAAAGCAGACGTTGAATAGTTACCACCACAATCGCTGGTGTTCTGGTTGTCTTCATCCCAGTAGTTCCAGTTCTCAATAGACCCGTCACGATGAGAGAAAGTTTCCGACATAACGCCGTGGTCCTTATAGTACGTGCCCCACTCGCCCCCATCTGTGTGCAAGTAGGAACGATAAGCCCATACCCAGTCGGGAGCAAAGCCAAGATTAAGGAACCAACTAGAATCAGGGGAGTTAGGAGTTGCGAAATTCTTAAGCGCCCACGGCATCGGGTTGAAACGCAGAGACGTGCAGCAAATGTAATGCGAGTTGGTCTTAATGACCTGAGTAAAACCAACAGTACGCCCGTCATTAAGGTGCCCCCAGTTTGTGCTTCGCACTATCTCTTGATTGCTACCTGAACGATTACCGATAAGCGGATAAGCTCTCCCATGTGTGCGGTAAACATCGGAGTAATTAGCGTTGTCTTCGTGGCGAACATAACTACCTGGAAAGTCCCGATTGGTTCTGCCCATGGCCTGCCCCCACATGGCGTCACCTTGAGCAGAGCTATAACCGTTTCGTAACACGGTATTATACAGCACCAAATTAGGTGGAAGCGTAGTCTCTCCACTGTTATGAAACGTGGGCGTAACGTACCAGTCTGTCCCGGTCGCGGGGGCGCTTTTCCAGTATACGTCGGAGTCTAGTGCCACGGTTACACACTCAAAATCGAAGATTGGTAGGGTAAAACTAAATCGCTTGGGGGATCGCCAAGGGCGAGGAACGAAACAACATAACTTCCAGAATTGTCCACGTTGACGCGAAAGCCGTCGCTCTCCATCGCGTTGAGCGAACAGTAATCATATTCGGACGTGCTATTATAGTTGAGGCGACAGAAGCAACGGTTGTTCCAGTTGCCCCGCTGCACGTCGGATGTGTTGTCATTGTCGTCGATGGACATTGCTTGCGCCCATTGATCAGCCTCGCTCGCAAAGCCGCGTCCCTGCTGGATGTTAAGCGAACCCCCTACGGCTGTCCTATTGCCGCCAATGAAGAACACCATCTTTGGCTTAAAGCCTGTTGTGATCTTCATCGTGCCGTCCGACGAGCGGTAAACACCGTCCCCGTAATCGCTCCCGATCTTAAAGTTCCCAACCTTGCTGTTCGCGTTCTTGCCCGCGATGAAGTTATAGCGGAACTGGTTACTGGTATCAGTATTCGTCCAGTCACATGAGATACCGTTATCGTTCCAGGTGACCGCACCCACAGTGTCGGCGTAACTAGCCGCGTTGATGCACAGGTCCATGAATTTGGATTGCGAATAGAGCATCGAGCAGTTGACGTAATTTTGATTGTCTTGGTCGTGGTGAGCCCAGTTCTCGTAGGTGCCATCCCGGTGGGCGAAGCCTTCCGTGTATGAGGCACTGGCTGAATACTGCCCAGATGAGCCGCCATGCCACTCATCACCACCGTAAAGATTAGACCAGCCCCACACCCAGTCAGGTGCGAAGGGCATCGCCCACTGCCAATCAGTCTCGGCGGCTGCAGGGGCGTGCAAGCACCCTCGCATCCATGGTGCCGTCCCGAACCGTAGCGAGGTGGCGATGATGTAGGCAGTGATGTCGTTGTCGACCATGTCTACGAGGCAGGATCGGCCAGAGTTAATACTGCCCCAGCGGAGTATCCTCGCCCGCATCTCGCTATCTGAGTTGTTGTAGACGAAGAGTGGGTGTGCTGAATTAGTCGTACGGGTCACATCGCTGTAGCCGCCCGCGTTGTCTTCGTGCCAACTGAAAGAGGAACAGGCCCCACTGCAGCTTCCAGCGGCAGCCCCCAACCCCCAGCAAGCGTGCGACGACGACGCACTATTCAGATTGGACGCCTGCACTGTATTGAAAAGAATTAAGTCAGGCGGAAGCGTAGTCTCCCCGGCGTTCTGGAACGTGGGTGTCAACCACCAATCACTCGGCGTCGTGTTCTGGTAGCGCCAGTATACGTCGGAGTCTAAGGCCATTGTTTACAGCTCGATATTCAACCATGTTCGCCACGTTGCTTCAGGGAAATTGGCACCCGAATAGAGGAAGTCCAATGTGGCTCGGATCTTGGCGACGTAAGCCGCCCGGCGTCCGTACTGGATGTCAGCGTTGGCGTTCACAATCGCATCGATGTTGGCCTGCATAGCCGCCAGATCCGCTATGTCCTCGGCCCGCAACTGCTTGTACCGCTCCTCAGTGGGATCTTTGTACAGCACGGCCTCGTTCAACGCCGACACGATCTTGGCCGGAGTGACCTGATCGGTGCCAGTCGGGCCCACGTCACTGATGTACAGCTCAAAGCCGCTGGAGATCAGGTGACCCCGTAACCCTTCAGGGCCGGGGCCTCCGTTTGATAGTCTGTCGTATAATCCAGCCATGCTAGTCGTCGTCTTTCCGGGTGATGGTTAAGTTCCTGCGTTGCCTGTTATTTGAAGGCCTCAGCAGCCGCTTCGCGTACGTCAGCGTAGACAGCTGCCAGTGCGATGGGCATGCCGCCTGTGAATAGCGGCGTTTCAAAGTCCTTGGCGTCATGAGCGGTTTGCTTGGCGTCCAGAGCCTTGCAGTCACGCTCGCACTCACGCGCAATCGTGCCCTTCTTCTTGCTCTCGGCCTTCTTGTACCGCTCACCAGCCCGGATGGCTGTTTCCTGGTCGGCGTACCGCATCGTCTTGACCCAGATACACTTCTCGCCATCGGCCTGGGTGTGCTGGATCGCCAAGAATCCGTACTCTTTGTCACGGAACTCGCGTACGAAAGTTTTATATCGCATCGTGTGGTCTCTCTTAAATTGTCGTGATTAAATGAGGCGGGCTTATGCAAGCTGCAAGATGCCCTGGGTGTCCCAGCTAACGGTGAAGTCACTACCGCCCGGCGATTGATCGGCGGCGAAATCGATGAACGCGATGACGTAGTTGAGTGTGTCATCAGCAGGGTCACCGTCGTTGTCGGCGTCTACGTAGATCAGGGCGCCTTGAATATCGGCGGCTCCGTTTCCGAGCGCACTGAATAGTACATCCGCGGCGTCAAACTCAGCGCGATCATTCGCGTCATCGAGGTTGACGGCCAGCGAGGACAGTGCCTTGCGCACATAATTCGCACCGGCAGTCTCGCCAAGCGTGGTGAGGTCGGCCACGAACTCGATGCCGTCATTTTCCGTGTCAGCGGTCGTGGTGTTCATCAGGAGTGCGATCCAGATGGTGTCGCCGTCGAGATCGATCGTGCCATCGGCACTGTACTTCTTAAACTGGTTGTAAATTACGCTGGCCATTCCGTTGGCTCCTTCGGTGATTAAGTAAGAGGTCGGTTAGTATTCGTACGCTGAACCGTACGTGCCACTGAACCCACCAGCATTGAGCTGGACTTTCGTGTTCGCCACAAACTCTTTCCACTCCTGGGCATACATCTGGGCGACTTGGAGATACTCCGAATATTTGTTCTTATCATCCACCTGGAGGCCGCCCGAGCTTGCCTTCATGGCGTTTCGGATGTAGTGTTGAGCCCCGATCTTCATCAACTCCGCGATGATTGCCTGCCGCCAGTGGTGTCTGTAGGGGAAGTTGTTGCATCTAAAATGGGTGAGTGGTGGCGGGATCTCGTTGAAGTACAGCACCGGCTGTCGGATCGCCTCCAGGATCTCTGCGTCATCGAACTCCACATCCCGCAGCAAATCGTTCTCGATCGCTGTATCCCGCATCGCGATGCGGATGGTCTGCAGCGTAGGTGGGCCGCCCATCGAGTTCGTGTCGCCCCAGAGCCCCTGCTCGACTGACACAAGTCCGCCGTCGTGGAACACCACTTTCTTGTCATCCTGCAGAATCGCAACCTGGAACACGTAGATTCCAGCGTTGCAGCAGACCGTCTCAGGGATCTCAAATTGAACCGTCCCGGTAGCCGCATCCTCGACGGAGGCCGAAACCGTGGCGATCACGTTCCCGCCGTCACAGCCCTGGTACCGCACCTTGATCGCCAGGTCGCCGGATTCAGAGGAGGAACTGGAGGAAGACCCCTCAGGGAAACAATCAGACAGGTCAGCGACCTGGCCGTCCGAATGGCGCAGCGTCCACTGGGCCGTGCCGCACTGCCCTTTGGTGATTACGAAGTGCCGTCGCTTGGTTAGGATCGCGCATCCTTCATGAACGGAATCCGGCGACTCGACAACGATCGGTGTGCAATCTATCAATTCTGCCACTGATGTCCTCCTTGACGATCAGATATGTACCCTGCCCGGCTGTCGCTGACCCTTTAACGCACAAAGGTCCGCCACCACATCGAGCAGTTTCGCTTTGCGACGTTCCTCGTCACTCGCTGTGGTGCCTAAGCGTACTGCTTGGAACCTCGCCCGGTTTCCGGGCAACTGCCATCTCCTATCAGTATAGTAGGAGAACGAGTGTTGATTCCATAACGATGATAGGTGCGGAGCAAATGCTTCTCGCCCATCCGTGCTCGGCGCCCTGGCGCAGAAGAATCCGCCAGGCACCAGCCAGTCGTAGACCTTCTCTATGAAATGGGGGATATTCTGATTTTCCAACTTAGGCAAATAGTGCCCGTAGGCCTTGATGACCCCGACGGAGTTGTGTTCAATCGCCCCGGCCGGTTCTAGCTCTATTTCCTCTGGCGGGTTCTCCAGATCCAAGAACAGCAGCCCCTCCCTGTGGCACCACTCCTCCAGGATCTCGTAGAGGTACTTATCCCGGTTCTTCCCTTGCTGCACCTGGATCGCCTTGTTGTGGGACTTCACCGTGTTATCGGGATGGAAGCGGTACAAATACCCGCACCCGCCTGTGTGCTTGAATTCCACACCCGCCAGGTACGTACGACACACCAGGTCGTGATCATCCCCCACTTCGAGTTCCGCGTCGTGTCCTCCGGCCGTGTAGTAGGCTTCTCGCGACCAGCAGCGGATATGATCTGGGGCATAGTGCACCTCGCACAGCATCCGTGGCGAAACCGGGAAATTACGGGTCGCCAGGAGGTCCTGGCCGTACACCTGTACGTCATACGACTCCCAGCCGAACATCTCGCCAAACGCTTTCTTCGCGTTGTCTGTCGCGTTAAACAGGGCCTCGTCTGAGTAAATGAATCCCGCACCCTCCTTCGCCGCCTCCGCGATCTTTGTAAGAATTCCCGGCATCAGCATGTCATCGTGGTCCAATTCGACAAACACGTCCCCCACGGCCTGGTCACAGCAAAAGCGCTTTAACGCCCCGACCATGGGCTTATCCTGGTAGTGGTAAGGCACAACTCGGATACGGCTATCTTTAGAGTTCCGCAGCCACTCGGGCAAAGTCGGGAGCGGTTCCCCCTCCTTAGCATTGGGTGCGACGATCCACTCCCAGTTCTGGTAGCCCTGCTGGACGATCGACCGATAGGTATCTTCGATGTACTGAGGATTATGTGTGGGGCTGAAGATAGAAAGTTTCAAGAGACTTCCCGAGGCAAAAGAAAAAGGCTGTGCGATATTTCTACCGCACAGCCTCTCAATACTTCGCTGCGCTGTCCACAGAAGCGACTTAGACTTCGCTGAGGGACGTCTCCCAGCAAGGATCAGACAGGTCCAGCAGGTTGTTGTCGATCCCGATAATCTTGCTGACAGAGTTAGTCTCGTCGTACGCAATCGGTGCGGGCGTCGAGATGATGGTCAGGTCACCACTGTCGAGTGCTCCCAGAAGACCGTTGATGTGACGATTGCCGAAACGATCGCCCCGCATCACAGCCTCGGTGAGGTCACCGACGATGTTAATCTGTTCGTTGGCTTCCAACTCCTTGCCGTGCGGCGGAAGGAAAGGAAACTTTCGTGCCTGGCCCGAGGTGTTTTGCACCGTCGAGACCAAACATGCGTGGTCATATACTACAGTTGGCATAATTCAAGCCTCCCGGGCGAGAAATGGTAATTAAGGTAGCTACCCTACGCCGAGGCGTTAAGCGGCAGCCGGTTCTCCCTGGGGCTCCGCAGCAGCCAGTTGCTCTGCTTGCGCTACCTTGATCGCCAGGGCTGCCTGATAAATGGCAGGGTCCTGGGCGAGCTGGTGGGCTTGCTCCAGTGATTCGTCGTGGGCCTGCTTGGGAACACCCAAGACTTCATCCAACGCAGCACTGGCCGAAGCGTACTTGCCCAAAGGGGCGGGTGCTTCAGCAGATTGCGCGAATGGGTCCGCAGGGACCAGGCTCTGTGGATCGGCGTTTGCCAGCTTGAAACCAAGTTCAACCAGGGCAACCGCTTCCTCTTCTGTTGCTGGCGCGTGACCAAAAGCGGCCATTTTGCTCAGAAACGCACGAGCATGAACGGCACCGTAAATGGTATCCGTTGCCTCGCCGATCGGAGGAAGCATCGCTTGTTCGTTGCTCATGTGTATCCTCGTTTTTATTTGGACAAATAGATTTCATAAGAACCCTGCTGCCATCCGATGACAGCAGCAGGGTCAATTTCTCTTCAACGACGCTGCTTAGCTAAAGTCAGCGCGGGCGAGACCCGATGTGTGCCCCAACGAAGCACCGCAAGTTTCGTACGCGAAAAACTCCAGCATATACGCCTCGCGGCGAATATACATAGTCGTGTCTTCCAAACTAAAATGCTTACCTATGAACTTTGGGTCAGCAAAGTTAAAGATAGTATTAGTTGGAACGATGGACTTCTTAATGGTGATCAACCATCGCTTGCCCATGAAGTCCTGGCTGCTCCAGCCATTCTTCATGATGTCCTGACTGAAATCGCCACCCATTTCAGTACGCCCGAACTTGCATACTTCTTTGATGGTGATGTTGTTGATCAGACAGGTGTGAACTTCGAGCGAACTCGGAGTATTAGGCATGAGTTTCATCATGTCCCACAAGCTGTCGCGGGTGATTCCACCAGCGAGGGTTTCGTGCTGGACGGTTCCCGAAGTAGGAACAGTCAACCCGGCACCCACCAAAGCAGTGTTGACGGCGGTGATAAATTTGCCATCTTCTTCTGCCAACATGTCCTTGATCGCATTATCCGACAGAACCTGTCTAATATCCATGATCCAAGTACGAAGCTCGTCCACATCTTTAGTAAAGCGTGGAGTCACGATCCGGTCCATCATCACTAAGTAACGAGGGCCCCGGATGTACAGGTTCATCGGAAGCGACGCGAACGGGATGGACATGGCAGCGGGGCTGTCAGGCTCCTTGTCCACGACTTTGACCGGCTTGTCGGTCGACACCTGGCGATCCAACTCGTCGTTGGTGATCGGCGTTGGTGGCATGATTCGGCGGAAGAAGCCATCTTCACGCATTTTCGTGCGTGTGTAGCTGTTGACCGCGTCCTCGGCTTCCTTCTGCATCCCGGAATCCCGGGAAGCCAACTTCTCGAACAAGGTCTGGTTGAGAAGTTCATTCTCTTCCTGCGTCAGCAGGAGATCGCTATCGTTCATCACCGCACCCCTTTAGGTTGCGTGTTGCGTGCTAGTAACTCTTGCCATCCCTAGCCGCATGTGATGACCCGCAGCGTTACGCTACGAGGGTTCCGAGATCATTAAGATGTCGGTGGAATCGACACAGGGTAGAAACCGAGTGCCTGCTTGCCGTGGCTGTTGGTGAATGTCGCGCGACTCACCGAACCCACAATGTGGTCCGTGTAAGGAGTACCGCGAGTGATTCGTCCGCCAGTCACAGCGTTCGTGTTGGCGTTCGTTGCTTGCAACGCGTCACCAGGAAGGTAAGCACCGCCAGTAACGGTTGCTTCAGGCTCGAACTCCGTGGTCTCCAGCTCGAACGAGCCAGCACCACCAACCAAGCCCATGATCTTGCCGGTCGGGGCAACAGCCATCCAACCGCCTGGATCGTCAGATTCGCTGCCCGTGATGCCGCCTGGGTTGGCCACATCGGGGTCATCCGAGTTCTGGAACAGGAAGATTGGCATGTAGACCTTCTTAGACGAAGGTGCCACAGCAGGCACACCCGTTTCGTATTCACCCGAATCATTGAGGTGAGCACAACGGCCTGCGTAAAAAGGGTCAATCGTGACATTCGCGCTCAGCTTTGCAGCGGTATCAACCGCATGCGGAGAGGGCCAACCCTTGGGCGCCTCTAAAGTATGAGCAGTCATTTGGCGTGGTACAGCCATATCGTCGTTTCCTCCTTGAAAACAAGTAAGCTACTAGCTCACCCGCGGAAATCCATTTCACAAATCACAGCTTAGCTGTTGATACGTCCACTCAAACCGAGCTCTTTGATAAAAGCACGATCTGCCGCTGACTTCTCACCAGCTCCACGACGTCGGCCGACATAGCCACCGCCGCTAAGATCCTCGCTCACGTCAGCAGACTTGGTCTGCGGGACGCTTTGACCAGCAGCAGGAACCGTCTGCCCTTGGCCCGCGGCTGCGAGCTTCTGGGTGAACGCCTGCTTCTGCTCAACGAGCAGGTTATTCAGGTTGGACACAACCTTCAGAGCACCTTCGTGGCTCGACAACTGTTCAGCAGCTGCAGCCTTCTCGTGCTCTTCAATCAGTCCGGATTCGACCAGGAAGTCGACTCGCTGCGGAACGATCTCCGCAACCTTCTCAGCATCCGCAGCGCTCTTGACCGCTAGGTCTTGAGCAGCCGCGAGTGCTTGTCCGGCAGAGTCGACAAAATCCAACGCTTGGATACTCGTCTCGGGTGTCATAATTAAGTCCTCTATGAGGGTCGTAAGTAAGGGAATCGATAACGGGGTGGCCGTTTAGCCGCGGCGTACCACTTCGTTAACGTAGCTGGCGATCTGCTTGTAACGAGCTTGCTCTTCAGCCGTTTTTGGCTGCCACATGCCCGTCGCAGGAACCTGCCCAGCGTGAAGGTCGTGAGCCATCTTCTTGGCTACCAGGTTTTCAAACTGCACCGCAGAGATCTTTGCCTGGCCGAGAGCTTCTTGAAGCATGGCTTCTTCGCCACCACCCGCAGCAGGGTCTCCGCCCATCTCTGGACCGCCCATCTCTGGGCCACCTACTGGAGGCGCTCCGACCAGTTCGGGACCACCCATAGGCGGTTCGCCCATTGGAGGCTCGCCACCCATACCACCGGCCATATCGCCGATCGCTTCCTCGCCGCCCATCGACTCGCCCCCTTGCAACAACTCCATGAGTTGCTCCTCGGGCATCTGAGCCAGTTGTGCGAATGCCTGTTGCAATTCACCACCACCAAGCTCGCCGCCGAGTTCACCGCCCATCTCGCCGCCCATAGGGTCACCTATAAGGTCACCACCAAGTTCGGGCTCTGGAGCGCCGCCTTCAGCAAGCAACTCCGCAGGTCCGGCTTCTGCGGGGGCTTCAGCAGGTGCTTCACCCCCGTCGGAGTTTCCCGAGGGGTCCTCCGCAGGAACTTCCTCCTCTTCAGCCTGTTTCATTCCGTCGAGGAACTCGGCAGTCTGAGCAGCCATGGCATTGGCGATCTTGATCGTCTCTGCCAGGGAACCCACGACCACGTGGTCCTGAGCTTCCTTCTGCTGTGCCTGGGCTTCAGCCAGTTGAGCCCCTGCTTCCGCAGCGTCCTTCTCACTGTCGCCAGACTTTCCCTTGCCCGGAGGCGGGTTCGAGGCGTTAGAGTCGGCATCAGAGACGGTTTCGGGTGGCAGCTTGGCTGCCCCTTCGCCCTCTGCTTGCTTCTGGACTTCCTCGGCCTTCTTCTTGAGGGTGCCGTCCGATTCACAAGCGATCTTGGCCAACAGGGCTGTGCCCTTGTCTTGAGCCACCTTGGTAAGCTCAAGCACGGCCTTTGCCGATGCGTATTTGTGCCCATCCAAAGATTCGTTGTCGGTGCGAGCTGGGTGACTGGAAGTACTATCGTAAGTACCGCCGTCCTCCTTGCCGCCTTTCGCCGAATCCGTTTCGACAGCCGAGTCTTCACCCGTTGCCGATTGGTTGAGGCCGATATTGTACTGGACCGAGTCCTGGCCACCTGGCGTACCCGCTGCGGTGTTGTCGACCGATGGCGATCCCTGATCGTGCTTCACGTCTGCAGTATTCTCTGCTTCGCGGGCACCGGTCTGGGCGTCATCTGTGCGGTCGTCAACGTCCTTAACAGGATGCGTTGTGCTGCCTTGGAAGCCACCGGCCTCCGTATTGGCGTCGGCCTTCTTTTCTACGCGATCGAGCATGCTCTGAATCGCGTCCATCGATTGCCGCGCTGCGGCGGTCTTTAATCGTGTCATCCTTGATTGCTCCTTCGACGACGGAAGTGGCGTCCTGCCAACATTAACTATAATTTTGGAGGGCCACTAACCGGGCTGTCAACTGATCGTGCACCTTCTCAACAGGTAATTCGCTGAGAAATGCAACTTTGTACAAAGCGTACTGGCGAGCCAGGTATTCACCCGGTTCGTCAGCCGCCGCCAATTTAACTTGCTCCGACGCGCCGCTGAGGCACGCCGGAGAACTTACTTCTCGAAACACTGATCGCTGAGCTCGAGCCTGCACTGCATCCAGACCGCATGAACGAGTCTCCGCCAACTTAGTGGCGAACGCTCGCTGAGCCACGGGCGGTAGTCCAGTCGCCTGTGGAGTAAAAACATGAGATCGGATTAAACTTGGCAGGTCGGGATCACCGACCAGGCGGTTATAGATGCCCGGCAAGTGCCGTGCGACGGAAGCAGTGAAGTGAGCGGATTTCTCACCCTCTCCACGGGAAGCCAACTTCAGGAAATCTGCCAATGTCAGCAGTACCCCTGCGTTGGTTAACGCGCGTAACCCCGAAGCCATCTTAGTGGTGCCAGCCAGGCCGAGTGGACTCAAGTCTACGGCTGGTTGCATCTCCGGGGAAAACGCTCGAACGGTCGTAATGTCCGCAATGTCGGACGATCGTTCGATAGCGTGTTCGATTGTCGCCAGCTTACTAATAAGCTGGACTTGGCGGGCCACCGGGTCGCTCCCAGTAGCCAATTCATAACCATTCTCACGAGCATACATCTCGGCCAACTCAGCTCCGCCGAGGATCTGGCCCGCACTCGCGGCCTTTGTAAGGTAGTCAGCGATTCCGCCGTAAGCGATCCGATCCGCAGGGTTGGTCACCTCTGAAAAGTCAAAGAACGCCGCATTGGGATTCTCCACGAACATCTGGCGGCCGTTCGACGCCAGCTTCGTGAGGCCGTAGCGGCACCCCAGGCCTCGGAACCCGTCATGAGGGCTCACACAGGTATCCTCGGTGCAGTAGTCAGCCCTGGTCGCTGCTTTGTGGAAGCAATTACCGCAAACGTCGTGGGCCACCTTGCAGGCCATGCTCCAGCCCAGGTCGTCTCCTCGTTCAATCTTGGCCAGGCTGTTAGCAGGCATCACATGCCCACCATTCCGGTCCGCCGCTTCTTTGGTACCGTTGCCGATCATCAGCAGCTCGACACGTCTCATGTCTTTGTTGTAGGCCGCCAACTTGCAGTACCCGTAGGAGTTCTCGGGCTCTTTGTTTTTGTGGTGGCGGTAGTACCTGGCCCCGTTATGCGCCGTCTTGGTCCAATCCTTCAACGGGGCACTGATAAACGTGTGGGCCTGCTTGATACAGGTGCTTTCGTTAAACCCGTCACCATTGCGGTTAGGGCCATAACCTTCCGTCGCCCCGATCGCCAGGCAGTGCATAGGGATGTCGCCGGGCAACAGCTTGACGTTGCTTAGCATGTCCGCGAAGGCGTGGTCCCCTGCCCTCTTGATGAGGAAGTCACGGCGATCATTACCCCGTAGACCCTGGCTAGAAGCCTTCACCATCGTGACAGGCTGCATGCTGAAGTCCCAAGACCCTACTGGTACGACTTTTGTGTGCATCTGTTTACTCCGGGGGAGCGGACGAGCCGCCAAGTAGGTGAATCAATAGCGGAACGGACGCAACCGCTACTGCCGTTAGCAATTTCTTCTTGCCGCCACCACCGGCACGGTGAATCTGTCTAATATCCGCATTGGTCAGCCCCGGGATAACGACGTTCGGAGCACCCGGACGCTGGGTCCGCAACCATGGCATCTTGTCGAACAACCGCCGCTCCTGGCCTAAGTACATCTTCCGCGGGCCGAAATAGGTAGCCTTCTGGTAAGCCTTACGTGCCGCAACAGGGTCCGCACCACGGGCCAGCCGGTTCAATGCCTCCGCGGCACCTTCACCACGCGGCTTACGCCGGTCTAGCTCCTTCATGATGTCGTCGATGAGTGCCTTCTCGTTTGGTACAGGATTCTGTGCCTTGAGCTGCTTCACAGCATCCTCGGCGGCTTGTCTTGCGATCGCACTACCGTCCACCCCCCTAATCCGATGATCCGGCAGGTTTTTAGTGATCTCCCTCGCCAGACGTCTCGCATCTCGCCGGATATGCGCAGTGGCCGGAGGTCTACCTACAACGTCGTCCACCACAGATTTCACACGGAGTTCGCTCGCAATGTCATTCGCCATTTGGCGCCGACTAGCAGTTGCAGCCTGGCTGTGGTCGTGAACGGCGTCCTGCACGGCCGCCGAAAGTCTCGGAGACATCGTCGACGAGACATCCGCGGCATTCGGAACCGGGTGGTTCTTTTGGAGCTTCTTAACGATATTCTCCACCATCTTCTTCTGGTCGGGCTTCACGCCTTTGAACACGTAATCAGCACTATCAACGGCCTTCGCACCTCGCTGCAGTTGTTCCCCGGCACCCCAGGCCCCGCCCACTTGTCCCGTGGCGTCATTTACCGCGTAACCGATGTACGGCGTAGCACCCCCCGCAGCCATCAAGCCGCCAGTACGCAAGCGACTGTTTCTCGTCTTATCTGCCTGGGCAGTCGCTTGGTCCGTTGTTTTCTTTTGGATCTCGTCGGTCAGTTTGGAAAGTTCGCCACCCCCGCCCGCAGCGCCGTCACCTGCATCACCGCCGCCAGGGGCAGTCCCGATCGCTGCCGGGCCATGTTCCTTCAATAAAGACGCACCACCACCCAGGGCTGCCCCGGCCGTGGCCCCCATTAAGCCACGGGACAGAAAGTTGCGATCTTTCTTATCTTTCCGCAACTCGGCCCCAGCACCCAACAACCCACCAGCCCCTGCCCCGGCTAAGGACCAGGCCGCTGTCTGATTCTCCGGGTCACCAAGCCACTCGCCTGCCGAGCCAAGCATCTCTTTACCCTTATCCAGATAAGGAGAAGCTGCCTCACCCATAGACGACAGTGCCTCGCTTCCACGAGACATCGCCTTCGACCCAAAATCCTGAATCGATTGAGACAAGTCGGCTTGTTTACAAAGCACGGACCTAGCGACAGCCTCTTTGGCCAGCATGTCCGCGACTTCTTCGATTGTGTTAGACGAGGGCTGGGCTGGCATTGCTTTTGGGGTCCTGGTGCATGTTTTCGGTTTGGCGAAGTGTCTTCTCGATCGAAGCCATCTGCTCGCCTTCAAACGCCTCGACGGAGCCAGCCGTCAGCCGCTTCCGTAATAGAGGTCGCATAAGTGCCGGTTGGGTTGCCGCACTCGGGCTTAACTGAGTCAGCTCGTTGTACGCTGTGCTGACTTCCTGGGGATCGTACCCTGAGATCACCTCGTCATTCGCGATGAGGTCGTTCAGCATCGCTTTTGCTTCGATGCCTCGCAGTTCGTCCTCGTGAGCGGGATCGTCCAGTTTCTCCTCCATCTTCCCTATCATCTGGTCAGCAGAGGGAAAACTCTTGCGCGCACCACTAGCGACACCCGCTGATAGCCCGGTCATTACCGGAGCAAAGAAGGACGCTGCTTTTTGCTGGGTAGAGACGTCCGTATCCAACACCGAGGTCGGGGGTGGTGCTCCTGGGTGCCTCTCGCAAAAAGGGCGCTCGATCTCCGCAATTTTGCTCTCGGCCTCCTTATCCAGCACGGTAAACGCCCGTCGCTTCTCGGCGTACACCTGCGCTGCGTCAATTGCTTCCTTGATGTGACAGTAAGGAACTGCCGTGACGTCCACCGCCCGTAACTGTTTTGGCGGGCCGGTTGCCCGGGCTTCCTTGGTGCGACTGCGGGCGGTAGCAAAGTCCATCACGTCCTTCGCCAACGGTCCCCATAGCTGCTGCGCGTTGTAATCCACCTCCGCCAGCGGGAGACGCGAGTACGATGCCGACTTGAAATAGCCTGCGACTCTCGCCAGCGATCCCAGGAACTGGTCGTGTGCTCGGATCTCGTCGGTCTTCGCCTGGTCCAGATCGTAGGCGACCTTCTGCTTGGCGGCAGCCATCTTCCGAACCTTGTACTTGGGATCGCCCTGGTAACCCGCATCTACCGGCTCTGCAGGAGCAAGCACAGCGCTGGCTTGTTTCTCTCGAGCGGTTTCGTAGTGAATTACAGGCGGCCGAGAGTAGTCCGCAGACACAGAGCTTGCTCGCTTTATCGCGGCAGACGTCTGCGGCTTGGCCGGATATAACTCGGCGCGGATCTCTTCAATCCGGGCCAGCGGAAAAGACGCTACCTTGTCGAGCGTGCTACCACCACGAGTTCGCTCGCGCTGATACCCTTGAGTACCCACGTTATGGGCCTGCACGATCATTGGCAGCAGGTCGTTCGGGATATTGTTATCCCTCGCCACCTTCACCACGGCCGCGTTGGGTCGCATCCCGTCAGAGACGTGCCCCTGGACCGTACGTACATAGCCTAATAGGCGTTCTTCGGAAGATTTACTGAAACCGCTCATGAGCTTTCCTCTTCATTAACAACTGTCAAAAGCTGCGTATCCTGTTTACTCACAATGTCTTTTAACGAGTCGGGAATCTCTCTAGAGGCTAACGACATCGCCTCGAAAGCGTTTGGCTCCACCGCTGTCAGGGAGAACTGCTGCTGTTGCGGAGTAAGATTGTCATACCCTCGCTTAGCCAGTCCCCAAGGCACCTGGTCGAGCATCGCACTGATACCCTTCTCAATATCTGTCTGAGGCCCGCTATCTGCGGCTGCTTCTGCGTTCGTGATCTGCACGTACATTTCCAGCAGCTGCATCATATTCCAGCGGTTCACTTCAAATCGCTGGGCCGTCACCATGGCTTGTCGCTTAATCAACGTCTTGAACGTCGAATCCATCCACTTATTGACGTCTGCCCGTTCTTTCGGAAAATCACCCTTATTGAACCCGCTGATGATCATGTCGAGCACGTAGGGCCCGCCGAAGTACCCGAACATCTTGTACGCTAAGTGCCGCTGGCCGTTTGTCTGGAAATCGTTCCGGTTTGATGCCCTACTCGCGGCCGTCCCCAGGACTGTCTTCACCAGCCAGTCATGGCGATCGATGCGGTCGGTCACCTGGAAAAACAACTTCTCGTAGATCTCCACCACCTCGGTAGCCGTCCCAAACGCGTTGGCAATGGCCTCAAACGACTCTCCTGTGAGGATGCGAGCCTCTAGGATGTGTCGCCACTCCTCGTCAGGATGGTGGTGAAACTCGTGTGCGTAAAACATTGCCGGAAAACGAGGGAACAACTTTTCTCTCGCCTCAGCATCCGGGCACCTTTTGTAAGCCAACAGGAAACGCCAGTACTCTCGCACAAGCGCGTCATCCCGTTTCGGCGCGCATCTCCGAGGCCGCGGGCGATGCTCGACCAATTTCTCGACGCGAGCGGCCCGCCAGTTGACGGCGCGAAACGGATTATAAAGTTGGTAGCTTTTGTGCATTAGAGGCCGTGAGTCTCGGGTAATTTCGCCGCCAGCGTCACGTTGTACGTGCCTGTAGCGGAGAATTTCAGGTACAGCAAGCGTGGGACGGTGCTGCCGTCGTGATCCTTGGGATCTTGATTGGCGTAGGGGATACCGTCGTTATTCTGGTAATTGACGATACCGCCCGAGTCCGTCTGAGCCGCCAGTACCCGATAAAGCTCCTGCTCGTTGCCGGTGATCGCCAATGTGGCGGTACCACCGGTAGCGTTGGCAGAGTAGGTCTGATCCGTATGCACGGTCTTGCGATCTGCCGAGATCTGCGTGACACGGTGCGTGGTGTTGTAGCCACCTACCGTCGTGGCTGCGACAGTTAGCGGGTCGCCCACTTTCACGCGTAATGCAGTTTCGAGGTGCAGAACCGTGTTCGTATCCCCGTCACTAAGGACGGAGATAATGTTAATGTCAGCCGTCGAGAACGCTCGACTAAACACGCCGACGTTCCAGCCCGTGCTTTTGATCGCCTGCAACTGCGTCAGTGCGCCTCGCCCTGGAAATGCGATCGGCATGAAGTCTGCGGCGGAGGCCACGACCACGGTCGTATTAGGAGTCTGGTACGGGATCATATTCGTTAGTTCCTTGCGGATTCCTCAACATCAGGGTCCGAGTCGTCGCCTCGCATCAGGGGCTCCACGTCCTTCTCCTTGAGGAAGAGGACCAACTCGCCAAGATTTTCAAAACTGTTCCGGAGCGTATCTTCCAGCTCAGGCATGTCGCCTTTACCGTAGCGGTCCTGGAACTCATCAGCGTGCCAGTAAAACATGAACAACACGCGTCCCAGGCGGTCGAGCGCCTTGAGCAAGTCACCCATGTACCGATCAACCAGGCTATCCTGGCGGACCGCCTTGAGCAGTCCGGTGATCATGGCTGTGTCAAACACTTCCTTCTGACCCATTTGCCCTGCCTGGGAAGCCTGCTGCATAGCGGACGGATCAGGAAGATGCTCGGGCAACGGGCTGTAGACCGACGGGTCAGTCATGCCCGAGTCCATACCCTCTACCGGCTGGTTATATTCCTCGGGATATTGGGTCGCCATCTGCCCGTAGGCCGGATCGTAACCCATGCCCTGCTCGGGGAACCCCGGGGCGGCAGGCCCTTGTCCCATGTACTCGTGACCGTACGCCTGCTTAGTCAGCGGGTAGCTCGGACCATAGATGATGCGGAACTTCGATCGATTCCCACTAATGCGGGCTCGATCGGCCTTCTTCATCATTTCGCGAGCTTCGCCAATCCGAAGGCCGTGTTCTTTGACGAGCGAGAACAGACAGGCCATCTTCGACAGCATAGGCTCATTGTTGATACACGCCTCGTTGTCGGTGGCGTAGATCTTGATACTCGCCGTCTTCTGCAACACTTGAAGTTGCAGATCAGCCAGGCTGCCTGGCTCGAACGATGTGTCTTTGCTCTCCGTGATTAGCCCGAAACAACCACAGGCTGACTCTTCCGGCTTCTTCAGCGTCAGAATCACGTGTTCTCGAGGAACATGTAGGATATTTGAGCTGGAGCGGAACTTCCGACCTTCTCGATCCTCCAAGTACAGCAACTGTGGGCCGTGCGTACCTCCAGGAGATTGTTCCCTGGCGGTAGCTGGCAGGTAGTCCGGACGTCGCCGGTCTGAGTGCTTGTGGCACCAAATCTCATACCGACCCTCGCCGGAGAGCTTTCGTTCGACGGTAAACGGTACGGTGCCCTCTCCGTTCTCCGAGACGGCGACATACACGCCGCCCTCTTCGAGACTCGTTTTCTCGGACTGCTTGCCGTACCATTCCTCGAAATCTTCGCGGTTGGTCGTATTCGGCTTACCCCAAAGGTTAGTTCGATGGGTATTGAGCCAATCCTTAGGATCGAGACGAATCGCCGTCGTCATGTCCTTACGGCCATCACAGGCGTGGGGACTGGCGAGAACCAGGGTCTTCACGAAATCACCCGGTTTCTGCAGGATCTCATACAGTCCCGACCCGTCTGGGTTTACCAGCTGCATCTCGATCTGGGTGTTGTACGCCTTGCTGACCTCTTCTCCGGTTCGCTCGTCCTTCACCAGGTAGCCACGACGATTGACGGCTTCCGCCTCCTCATCGCTTAGCTCAGCCAGATCATCCCCGTTCTGGGTGATCAGCACGTCGTCTTCGACGCGGATCGTCACGGCCGGCCCTGCGGCTTGTTTCTCTGGCTCCCCGAGAACTGAACTGCCCCGCAGGACGGATGACAGCGATTTGGCCTTCTTCTTGTCTTCCTTCTTTTTCTTCTTCTTCTTCGCACCGCCGCCAAAATGATAGTCGGTGACGACCGCGCTCAGGTTCTCTTCAAGCCCCGCCGACTTCTCTAGGTTGTCCCGGAGATCCGTTAGAGCCGTCTTAAAGAACTCCGGACCGTAGAACTGGTCCATAGCTGCCGCCACGGTAGGATACGCTTCCACGGTATCCATCGCGTATTTGCAGTGCTCAACGCTCTCCCGCACGAAACGGTAAAGCAAGTCCTCCGCGCGGAACCCGGCGTGCTTAGTCAAAGCCGCCTCGAACCCGTCCATCAGACTGCCAGCAGTCATCGCCCCGTAAATAGGCGCAAATCCCGCAGCAGGAGGCATCCAGCCGTCAGCAGCATTGGGGTAGATCGGGATCGAGTGTACTGACCCGAACTTAGACCCGTGCGGCGGAATCGCCATACCCCGGATGTCTGGCTGCTGGACTCCCATCTGCCGGAGGTCGCCTTGCACCGAGTTTCCAAGCACGTGTGGCTTCTTGGACAGAATGTAATTGATCCAGTTTTCCTTCATCGGCACGAACATGTCTTGCTCTTTTAAGTAGAGCAGTTCGTGACCTTTGAGATCTGAGTTCAGGAAGAAGACGGGGGCATAGACCCAGGACTTACCGACCTTGAACCCGAAAACACCGATCGCCTTGGTGTTATCATCATTTCTGTCCACCAGCTGGAAACCGACCATAAAGTCGAGCAGTCGTGGCGCTTTGTCTTTGATGTAGGTGTACGCCAAGCTGGCGAACGCCTGCTCGAATTGCGTTTCCTGATCACCGCCGATGTTAGCTGTCTTCTCGCGCAAGGCTTCAAATTCGCGCGCAGCCTGCGGACTATTCCAACTGGTCGCCGCCCCTGGGGCGTCAATTACTGTGCTCATATTCCATCCATGGATCAAATGCAAGTTCCAATCTCGCACAAAATAATCGTATCACTTAATATCTGCCGTTCCAAGAGTTCGAGGCCTGCGACCGCAGCCGTTGTCGCCGACGCATCGCCTCCAAACTATCCCGGGCAGCGTCTGCAGCGGACGGCTCCTCGGATTCCGGCTCGGCCGGTTGGGGCGTACCGAAGTTACGGTGAGCCTCGTTCCTCGCCTCGTAGTCCGGCTCCCAAAAGTCCGGGAACATAGACGGATCAAGATGATGCGCCTCAGCTGCGTCCTGCACAGGTTTGTACCCGTCGGCCATTTCTTTGAGAGCTTCCTGGTGTTCTATGTCCGCCTGATTCTTCAAATCCTCCAGATACTTGGCCCGCGACTTGGACGCTGTCCCGCCCCATGTCGGTAGCTCTTGAACCTCGCGAGTTTGCTGGAGGGTGCGGTTACCCAACTCGTTATAAGTCGGATCTCCTGGCGTCTTCGTGTTCTTATATTTTACGGGATTGTAGGTTCCCGGATTTCCGTTGTACCACGCCATAGACTCCTGCACAGGATTGCGCAGGAACCGTCTCGGGGTGTTTGTGAGACTGCCGAGAGTGGGTCGTTGCCACGACCCCCAGGGAGTCCAAGTGTCCACGTGCGACGCGTGTTGCGGGTTGCGGAACGCTGGGTCAATAGTATCCAACTGTTGGTACTTTCTGGGAACATTCGCCGCAGCGGTCTGCCCTCGCGTTTGGTCCCAATACTTCTTCGCGCCACCCGGATCGCTGGTAGGACTGTTAAAGGCGGTAACAGCATCCGCACCGGCGTGCAGCCCTCCTGCCCCCAGGCCGAGCCCTATCGCTCCCTTGCCTATAGGCGTCTTTGCAGCACCGCCCATCATACGTCCAGCACCGCCTATTATACCCCGCAAGGCGGCTAAACGACTGGCTTGCTTCTGCAAGATTCTATTTACGCAAACTGGATGCGTAGACGTGGCAGCAAGTCTGCCTAATTCCCTGGCAACTGACATATCGATCCTCCTGACCGAATTTTATTGATTTTCTGTTCGTGTAACTAGCTTTCCGACCCTTAGTTATTTCAGCGTCGGCGGTTTTGCCGGCTGGGCCGGTTTCGGAATCGCAGGTGGTTTCGGAGCCTGCGGCAGTTTTGGTAGTGCCTTCAGCGGTGGTCCGGTCGGTTTCGCAGCCGTCGGCGTCTTTACGGGCGACACTCTTGGAGGCGTTACTGGGCGACGTGGTGGTTGTACGGGGGCAGGTCGCGGCGTTGGTGGTTGAACTGCTTGCGGTGTCGGGGCTATACGAGCAGTACGTTGTGGTGTGCCGCCACCACGTGTCAGAGAGGCGACAGCCCCCATATCAATAAGTGCCGGAAGACCCAACGGCCCCGCCACCTGCATGAACTGACTTGACGCCCCTGGTGAGAACCGTTCCATCATCTGCATGTACGGCAATAAGCCCGGTCCTGCCCGATAATTTGTGCCTGGTGTCTTATACGGAGCGGGAGGCTTCGCGGGCTGATACGGAACACCACCATTCTCTGTCGGTGCGGTGTTATGCGGGTCAGACGTCAGCTGTTGCGAGTGCGGTACGTACGGTTCCGCTCCAGTCTCCATCGGCGTTGTATTGTGCGGATCTGTCGTCAGTGGTTGCTGTGGTTGTGGCCCCCAATCGTAGCCCGGGAAATGTTGTCGCCATTCCTGCGGCGGGGCGTCCTGTGAGGCCACCTGGGAAAAATCAGGTGCTCCCGCGTCACCGTTCTGCTGCTTCCACAGATCCAACAAATCATTTTCACGAGCTGCATGACTGTTGTATTTCCATAGGTTCTCTGGAGTCCAGAAAGACTTTTCCGCAGCTTCCCACGCCGCAGGGTCGTGCTTTTTAAGGCTATCGGCCACAGTCGACAGCGTATTCGTCGACATAACCCCGTCACCAGTCATCGCCGCGTTATACTCCGCAATCCGGCTTTGTGGGTGGTGGACATGACCCCCTGCGTGCTCCGTGAACGGAATATTGATGAGGTTGTATCCCGGCCTGGGGATAGACCCGTCCTCCGTAATATTCGGTAACTGATAGTCTGCCCCGGCAGAACCCTGTGGCGCTTGCACCTGCGTGAAGGACGGTGGCGAGTAGGTCAGACCGTACGCATCCGCTTTGCTTTGCGCTTCACGTCCTAGCTCGTCAGGGCCTCGCGGTTGTTCCACAACTTGGACACTCATTGGCGGCATGACGTCAGTCAGCAGTTGGCGACCGAACCGGCCCCAACCGGTTGCCTGCCCCGCGGCGCTATTATTCCAGTCGTCTTCCGCTTTCTGGAGTTTCGCATGGAAGTTCTCATCGTACACCTCCCTGCCGCGTCGCAACGCCATCAACTGATGGAAAGCCTTTTCGTTGTTACTACGGTAACCTGTCAGAGGCTGCGGTTCGGCGGGTTTCGGTCGCACATACGACGGTGCCAGCGAGTCCCAACCGCCTTCGCCGTGACCTCCCGCACCACCAAACGCCAGTTTCTCGCGTAACTCCGCGGCGGCAGACGATAGATCATTGCCGAACTTCACCGACATCTGCTGCCGATCAGCATCATCCGGTTTCGGGGCGTTCGGGGTGATCACCTTACCCTGCGTACCGAATCCGACGGTCTGAGCCAGGCCAGGCACGTAGCTCGTACCCGTGGGATCACTGTAGGCTCCGCGATGCACGCCCTTGAGCAGGCTGCTCTTTAGACCTGACCCCAACATCCTGGTCATCCAGTCCGGATCGTGCTGCAAGTTCGACATCCCCCGAATCATCTCCGGCTGAAACGGCGGGGCCTCGTGATGGACGGCCAATTCCCGTACACCGAAGTCTTTGAAGTCCTGCAGCATCGACGGGCGTATTTTGGTCCCGATGGTGTGGTGAAGGTACGGCTTCTCGAGGTACTGGCCTACTGCAGCCTTCGGGTCAACGATCTGATGCCCTGCTCGTGGCTTATACCGATGCTGCAGCACGGAGTACGGAACCACGTCATCCGGAGCGTAGTCCCCGATCTCGTCAGTGAGTCTCACATGATTGATCAGCCCGTTGGCCAGCAGTTCCATGTTCCTGCGGTGGCCGCGAATACCCGCATCTTTGAACGCCTGGCGGAAGGCGTCGACAAAATAGCGTCTCCCCTCCCCTACCCCTTTGTGTGCCACGATGATCGACGGGTTTGGGATACCTTCGCTGAGCACATCCCCAGCCTCTACCTTGTCTCCCTGCTTTACCTTCAGGTCGAACCCTTCGCCCACATAATGCCGCTCACTGTCGATGCTAACGTACTTACCGCCTGCGGGAGCTGGATCGATCCGCTGCACCAGGCCGTCTTTGATCGAGTGAGCTGCCCCGCCCTTGAACATCTTAGGAGTCTGGACGAGCTGATTGATCAGCGCGAAACCGCTTGTCGCCTGTTCTTCTGTCGAGCCGGCAACACCGCCACCGTGCTTCGAGCTCAGTTGAGCCTGGGACAGCGGTTCGGACAGTGCCTGGGCGGCGGACAACCCTACGTTCTCACCTGCGGTAGGCAAGCGGCCGAACTCTCGAACCCCGGCATCCCGGGCATACACGCCACCGTCCGGTGTTCCCCCGGTCATTGGCGACCGCACCAGAATCCGCTTCACCTTGCGACGCCGAAGATCTGATAGCACTTTGGGCGAGAGTACCGTGTTTTTCTTATAACCACCGGCAGCATACGCCAGTAGCGCGCCTTCATTCTCGCTGTCGTCCGTATCTACAGGGTAGCCCCGCAATGTGTCGGGCTCGCCGTCACCGTCCAGATCCCCTACGACAGCTCTGTGAGCAATCTGATTCAGTTGCTTCGACAGGAAACCGGCATCTTGCGTGGCAAACTTTACATCGATCGTGCCTTTTCGTGCTCCGTAGGACCCCGCCCAGTACTCCGCCGGATTCAGCCCTTCGGAGTAACTTCGCAGTACCGGAAGTGCCAGGGCTTTTCCACGATGATCGGTATAGAGCAGATCGCTACCCCGGAGGCTCGTCAGGTTGTTGGGATTTCCCCGAGCCCCTGAGCGTACCTGCATCGCCAGGGGATTGTTTTCAGCGAGAGACTCGTCATACACCCCCTTGGACTGTGCCTCAGATGCTCGTCCAACAACCGTAAGTATCTTCTTCTCTCGCTGTTCATCAGTAAGCGAGTCATCCGCGTCGATCCTGGCCAGGGCCGTCCGCAGATGCTGCCGAGTACGCAATGCCGCTTTGGCCGGGCGTAGATGCTTCAAACCAAAGCTATAACCACCCGTTGCTGTGGATACCTGATGCCCGATCGTAGCCAGCCGGTGAGACACTTCGCGGTACTTCTCGGGATGTTTCTGCGCAAGCTCAGACAGCAGGTCCTTCAGGGCTTTCTTATCGAGAACCCTGTCGTCCTTCCGCATATCTTCCGGAAGTGCTTCGTTGACCATCAAGCGGCCAACTGTTGTCTGCATCGGCATTAGGCGATTTCGGGAAGTGCGAGCTTATCACCACGAATAATGATAAAGTTCTTGGTCGTATCCACGAGCCACAACTCGATATTCTGCTTGGAACAAATTACCTGACAACGGTAGATGTACTTAGCGTCGTTCTTGAAGTCGTCCGAGAGCAGGCAAATACCCGGGGCACGCGCAAAATTATCGGCGTACCACAAACTCTGCCCCACCGCCTCACACCACTTCTTAGCCCAATCGACCTCTATCGCTAGTTTGTCGGTCAGGATGTCGACACGCGACTTGTCCCAAACCTGGCGTTCGCGGCCCAAGCGGAGATCGCTCTCCCCCTGGGCACGCAAAAACCGCACGATATGCTTCGACCAGGCGACTTCGTTCATCGCACACAACTGCCGTTCGACCCGCCGAAACTAACACGGAGACGCTCCACAGGCTCCAAAGCGGCCAGCACTGCTTCGCTGAACTCGGGACAAGCGTTGGCAACCGTAGCCGTCTTGTAACCCGACGCGATCGCCATGCGGACATACTCGACCGCCTCAGTAACCTCGTCACTGTGATCGTGTGCCACAGGCGCCGGTGCGGGCTCTGGCTCGGGCTCTGGCGGAGCAACGGCCTCCTCGACAACAGGTTCTTCAGGAGCTTCGGCCTCCACTTCGACTTCCTCTTCGGAAGTTTCAGCGTCCTCGACAGCTTCGTCCTCAGCGGCTTCCACAGCGGCGAGTGCCAGGATCAGCCCCTCCTTGTCCATGCTGCTACGCCCGGAAATGTCATTCTCACGAGCCAGCTCTTCCAAGCCGGACTTGGTGAGATCTTCGAGTTCCTCGAGTGTGTATTTAAGCGCCATCTTGGCAAACTCCTATTGAAAATCAATGCGTGCGAACTCTCGCTCATCGAGGGTGTCGCGTAAGTATTTGAACTGCGCAGGGGTAGCCATCGCGACCGTGACTCGCTGATGATGCTCCAGATTACGGCGGACAGCCTCTACCAACTGCTCTGATGTCTCCGGCTGCGGCGGAAAGAATACCTTCCCATTATTTGTAGACCGAACCTCCGTCGCGCCCAGCCAGTTCTTGTAGCTGTCGTTCCGCGACTCTCGATCGTCCAGTTGGCTGTAAATTGATTGAGGCATCAGTCACCGGCAATAAGGGGAAGGGCTTCTGGGCGTTTCAACGAGTTAGCTACGTTCACCTTCACAACTGTTTTATGGATGTGTAAGTTCCGCAAAACCTGGTTAAACTCCGTTTCATTGTCGATACAACTAACGCAGAAGTCGTCGAAACCCCCGTACCGACACGCGATCGATACAGGGTTTTCGTGCCGATCTTCCACGATCATCAGATCTGCGTCGTCAATGACGCTTACGCGACCATCTCCATGTTTGATCTTAATCCGCATTTGCGCGATACACCTGCAGCATGGCACTGGCTCGGTTGCTCATCCCACGGAGGCTCGCGACCTGACCCACCGCACGGCCGTAGTCGTGCCCAGCCTTCTCGGCTTCGCCGCCGCCCATCGGCATCGCAGCCTGGATTGGCTCTGGGGGTGCAATAGCAGAACCTGCAGGACCGGCCGCTCCGCCACCACCCACAGACTCCTCTTGCATGCCCATCTGTGTCAGATCATCTGATGTGGCGACCATATCGGCGGCAGGAATCTGGATTCCCATCGAATCAGCCATGCGGGCAAGCAGCTTTTTCATCTGCATGATCTCGACATTAACGTCGATCTTCGGCTTGATAGGCTCCGCACCGCCAGCACCGGCCGCACCGCCCTGCCCTGCCATAGCCTGCTGCACGGCCGCGTCGATCATAGGCTGAATCGCAGCCATCGGATCTCCACCGCCACCACCAGCCATCGGGTCTGCCGCAGGTGCACCACCCATCGCTGCAGGATCGCCGCCCATAGCCGCAGGATCACCGCCCATCGCGGCGGGGTCGCCACCCATGGCCGCTGGATCACCACCGCCACCAGCGGCTGCCGGGTCTACGAAAGCCTGTTTATTCGCCAAGGCCACACCAGCCACCTTGGCCGTTTGGTCTTTGACAATGCCGATTAACTCTGGATTAAAAATGTTCTTCTTGGACATCGAGTCCCTCCTTGGATCGTTGCATTTAGCATAGCACTACCGCCCTACTGATCATACACAATCGGCGTGTCTGCGGTGATCTCACCCCGTTGAAATGCGTGTATGGCATCGCGCTTCGTCGCAAAATAGCGCGGTCGTCTCTTCTTACCTGCAGGCTGCGTGGCCTCAAAGAGCCCGCCTACATATTCCTGCCGTGGCATGTGAACTGGTGATTTGAAATCCGCGGTGGAGATCAGATTCTTGCTCGGCAGCATCCGTTCAATCGCTTCCCGCTTGGCGTCCTCCCCCACGGGCACGTGGTACTGCACCGCGTCTCCATCAAAATCCGCGTTGAAACCCTGCACGATCAACGGACTGAACTGCACCGTCTCGGTCTTCGCGAGCTTGGGCCAGAAAGCCATGATCCCAAACTTGTGCAACACGGGGGCTCTGTTAATAAATACGGGCCTAGCCTTCATCTCATTGAGCATCTCTTCCCGAGCCAACGGGCTACGGTCCTCGACATGCTTGGCCGCCTCTGTCAGCGGCATCCCACGTCGCTTCAACCGCCGAACTGTGAAGTTCTTGTAGACCTCCCAGGCCCTGTTCTCAGGGATACCCACCGAATCCATATCCATATCTGGATTAGGCGTAATCACTGCCCGCCCCACCATATCGACGTTCGAGGACAGCAGTCGACGCTGCATCGTTCCGTATTTGGGAGAAGACCCGAAAATGTGCTTGAGCACACCTTTGACGTTCTTCTCCCGCAATTTCGGATGCAGAGGGTCGCCCAGGCCGGTCACTGCTTTGAAGCTCTTGTAGACCGCCAATCGTTCTTCCCCGACGTCATCAACCTCTTTGCTCAAGTCTTCCAGGTTGACGACCGAGTCCTGCAGTTCTTTGTAAAGGAAGTTGGCATCAACCACGAGCGGCAACTTGGAGTCAGACATCACCGAGATCGGGCGGAACTTCGGCGGAAGCACCGGAACCCGATCGAGCATCCAATCACCAGGGTGCAAGCCCATACGCTCAGCACTCTTGAGATAGCCAAACTTCCGCACAGCCGCGTCTCTGGCCGTCTTCTTGCCGTTCTTAATGGCTTCTCGAGACCGGGAAATCTCCCGGCTCAGGTTGATGTTTTGCAATGCGTGGGCCACTGCTTTCGGCCCGGTCCCCTTAAAATCCCCCGCTGTAATCTCTTCCCGCCCCGCGAGGACATCCTCGAATTTCCGCTGTGTCAGACCCAGCACACGCCGGATAGGCTCCTCCATCACAGGATTAGGCATCGGCTCCGGCAGCTTGATATAACTCCAGCGATCGCCGTTATGCCCGCCCGTCAGCTTCGGATCGAACAGCCCGCCAGCTACCGGCTCTAGGCCCTTCTCGAAATTGACCGTCTGCCCGCTCGTAATCCTGCGATTACCCGCCATCTCCCGCACATCGGCGTTGGTCATCGCCATGATGTGATGCCCGGTCCCGTCACCCACGACGTTAATGCCCGCAGACTGCATCCCCGCGACAAACTTCTTGAACATCATGGGAACCTGCGGCTCTGGGGGCGTGTGCCCCTGCATGAAGCTCAGCCAGTAATCCTCGTTCCGTTGGCCCCGCACCTGGCTCGCATCCCGCAACACCTGGGTCGCCCCGTGAGATAGCAAGGCATTCGCATCCATCATCGAGACACGCTTACTACCCTCTGAGCCACCTTTGGCTGGGGTATCTTCCATCGTGTAACCGCCGATCCCTCTGCCCTGCCCTTTTGACTCGGCCGAGTGATGCAACTTCACAAAGAATCGACTGCCCGTGAATGGCAAATTATCGTGCCGGTCCATGAGCTTGCGACCAGACTCCGGATCGTAAACCTCCCCGGTATCCGAGATACCAGCCTTCGCCAACTCACGTTCTGCAAACTCTCGCAGATCGGAGATGTCCTCGAAATCCGGAACACGGAAAGGCTTACCCGACAGGGCTGCTAGTTTCCCCAGGGCGTTTTCTACGTACTGGGCCGGGTTGATTCGACTGATGATCCCGTTAGGGTTCAGCAGGATCTCAAACGGCATCCCGTCTTTTCCGTGGGGCATACGATCGTCCGGGATAATATCGGCAATCACGCCTTTATCTCCGTAACGACCACTTAACTTGTCACCAATCTGCATCGACGACTGGGATTTTACAAGGACGGTGATCCCCTTCTTCCCGTCCAGCACGTCAGTCACTAGGCCCGGTTCGTGGTGGTCCCAAGTAATCGAGGCGTCGGCAAACGACTGACTGCCCCGCTTGTGCACCTTATTACGGGCCGCAGCCTGTTTGGTCGCTGCGAGAACCAATGGATCACCGTGACGCACCTCCGTACCAACCTTCACCACGCCGTTCGTATCAATCGTCTCCATCTGGCGGCGATCGTACTTCTTGGGAAACAGGCTCTTGTAAGCCCCGCGTCCGAGCTTGTGGTCGTCGGTCTTCCCGAGGCGGTTTTGGTACATGTGCTCTGAAGTCAGCCGTTTCGCTGCCGACTCGCTGATCACGACCGCATCTTCGTAGTTCTTGCCCTGGTACGGAACATAAGCCGTTCGCAGGTTGAGCCCCAGGGCCGTAACCCCTTTGTCATTTGTGTAGTTCGACCGTACGAGGGTTTGGCCCGGCTGGAACGTATCGCCAGGGGCTACCATGGGCGTCTGGTGCAGGAAGGTCTTTCGGTTGTACGGGAAGTTGTGATACAGATCCTTGGTTTCCGTGGTCCCGTCCGCATACCGCACGGTCATGCCGTCCTCGGTAATGTCCATCACTCGCCCAGCCTTGTCGGCCCTGATCGCGCCCATGTGTTTGCCGTACTTGGACTCGTACGAATCGTCTTTACTCCCCGGTATCCCAGACTGCACCAACGGAGCCTCGGCACCTACTAACGGTAACGCCTGGGTAAGCATCCGACTGCCCATCGCAACACGCTGCCCTTTGGTAGAGCTTTTGAAGGGGATCATGTTCCCCAGCGGCGAGAACGAGTCCTCGAAGTGCGGGACCACCAGGTCGACGTCCGCCTTCTTAACCGATCGAATCTTTCCGGACTGCATGGCCCACACACGATTGGCGTCTGACCGCATCTGACCAGGGAAGGCGACCGCCAAGTCCGCCACGTCCTGCGGTGCACGGTGCACGGTCTTACCTGTTCGCGGGTCTTGAAACGGGGCATAAATCCTCCCGTCATCACCCTTCTGAGCACCCCGAGCCAGGTGAACGTCAATTCCGACCTTGAAAGACTCCGGGGTACGGATCGGGTCGATGTACGCTAGATGCGACGGTTGCACAGCACGAGCCTCGTCGGGCACAGCGTCGAGCGATGGGATACCGCCCTCCCCTAGCCTGCTGATACGAGATTGCTTGTCGAATACGTCACTCGGATTGATTTCTTCCAGCGCCTGGCCCAGCCCCGAATTAAGCAGTGCGGTACGGACCTGGCCGGAGAGAGCCCCGGGACCGATGTTTTTAAGGTTCCCAGCCCAAGACGCACGATTGAACAACTGGCGACGGGCTCCCCCGTAATCCTTAGCCAACCGCTCCGCGATCGTGTCCTCCGGGCCGTGGACTGTCTGATACGCCAGGTGATCCCGGTCGTCTACCTCCGCCTCGCCCTTCGCGATCTTCAACAACTTGCTAGTCGTATCCAGAATGGCGTCAAGTCCCATATTCTTATAGGGACGGCCCAGGGTGCGCTGCATAACGTCGGGGTCTGTTCGCATCTCCTGGAAACGGGATAGGAGAATCTTCTTCTTCTCCACGTCGTCCAGCTCCAACTCGGGCTTCCGCAGCAGCCGTTCCATGTACTTGTTGAGCATTTGCGGGTCGTCGTTCTGCATATTGGCGGACAACAACTCCGAGCCCCAGGCATCGCGTAAACGGCGATCATCGGCGCCCATCGCCCGCAAAAGCGGCAACAGCGGGATCTTGGCTTGCTTCACACGGGCATAGAAAACACCCTTCTCCGGGTCGAGATAGTAGCGGTGAGCCACGCCTTCACCGGGCATGATGTTCACATGTGCCTCAATCTCGCCGTTATCTTTCACGCGGGTGTAAACCCCGGACCGTAGCCGCATCTGATTCGACAACGTCATCTCGTTGCCGTTATCAACAAACGTCCCTCGCGGTGTCATATACGGGATCGCTGCGAGGGTTGTCTTCTTCTCCTCAAGCACGCCACCTGTGGCGTTGTCTGTCAGCCGCCACGTGCCTCGCAGTTTACGAGAGAGCGTCCGCCCCTCCAGAATCGCCTGCTTCTGGTCCCGCAACGAGTAGGTGTCGGGGCCTTGGTAATTCACATCGTGCAAAGACAACGTATGCCGAGCATTGGCCATGGGCTGCAGCCCCTGAGCCGCTGACAAGGCATTGTCGTAAATAGCCGTTCGCGTCAAATCCGCGTCCCCAAAAGAACGCATCTTCCGCTCCTTTTTCTCAGGAGGCGCGGTAGGAGCCCCTGTGAGCGCTGCGGACGTCGGCATAGAAAGGACACGGCTCACTGGGCGGCAGCCTCTTTATCAAGGGGGTCACCCGCCATCGCTTCCGGGTCCGGCCCCGTCTGCATCTGACTTCCGGGCATCTGAGGAACAGCGTAGATTTGCGTTGGATTGCGGTGGCGTTTCTTACGTCGCTGACGAGCCAGGGCCTTCCGCAGAACCCGTTGCTGCCGCTTCTGGTCCGTCAGGTTATAGGTGAGCAAGCCGGAAGCACCGCCCATCATCAACATCGGTAGCGACAGCAGTCCAGCAGACATGCCTTCAGCTTCGCCCAAAGGAGATGCTTGCTTTTCCTGCGACAGCTCAAACAATCGGTCCAGATCCTTGCCCAACGCCGATGCTTGCTTGCTATGGGCAGACTGTAGGGCCCCTTCGTAATCATCTCTCGCCGCCTGCAATTCGCCGTCGAGTTCCTTCTTACGCTGCTTGTCGAGGATATAATCCATCAACTTCCAGCCACCCAAGGCCCCTGCGCCTGCACCAATCGCCGCCCCAGGCAGCATGTACGGCGAGCCTGCCGCGGTGTCGGCAAACTGGTTGGTGAACAACCCCTTCGCGTGATCGACCATCCCGTCGAGGATTCCGGCGACTTTTTCTTCTTCTTCGTCGCCAGGCACATCAATAACGTGCGGACCACCGGGAACCGTAGGAGCCCCCAAAGCGCGCCTGCCGACGTTATAAGCCCCTACCGCACCGCGACCAAGCAGTCCAACCCCGGCACCTGCTGTAGTCGCACTAATAATACGATCCAGAAGTTGCTTATTGATCAGCTGCGTCTTCCGGGCCTGTAACATTTCCAGTGATGGCGACATCCCTGTCTCCTATGCTCTGTTTGGCAATACACCCGTAGGTAACCGGTGCCTCGCCAATTCCTTGTACGGGGCCGTCCACACACAAAACACGTAAGCGTGCAGAGACCCGTCTGCCTGTTCAACCAGTTTTTCTTGCATCTTATGCACCTGGTACCAGCCATTGGCCCAGCGATCGACGACTTCTGCGAGTAACGCCGCGTCATCATCGACCTGCATATTAAACAGCCTGACGTGCCCGTCGTTGACTGTCTCGTTGTACGCGTCAAATTCCTCAGATCGCAGCATCGCCGACGGGCCGCGGTGGGGCATACCGTCGAGATGAGCACGACCCAGCGAAACTGAGCCCCGGCCGTTGCCGGTACGCAGTTCGCGGTCATCCATGTATTTCAGTAGACTCATTAAAGCATTGGTCGAGACGGCTTCCGTTTATCGCGGTCACCCCGTAACTTTCGCTGTAGCCGCGAGCGGGTTGCCGCGCGCTGGAGCGTCTCGATTGTCTCCCTAGTTTTGACTTCATCCGGGTCTTCGTCGTTCAGACCACGCGCTTTTGCCAAACCATAACCCGCCAGTCCGCCTGCCGCGATAGGTGCGGCGACGCCGAGTCCCAGGATAGTTCCCGGAATACGCGAGCCGATATTCTTACCTAACGCATCCACACCACCGCTAATAGCGCTCAGTCCGGGAATTGTCCCTTTGAGCCACTCCCACGGGCCTGTGGCCTCTTTCGTCAACGGGTCTTCCAAGGCCGCCACAGCCTGCTTAACACGGGCGTGCGTCTCCTCCAGCGTTAATCCCTCCTGGACACACTGGTGAAGAAACGCGGCTTTGAAGGTCTGGCATTCGTCGAGCATCCTTGCTCCTCTTCTTATCTAATCAAGATCTACAATTTTCGGGATCAGCCGGGAAACCGGTCGTCGCCGCTTGTATTCACGAGCCACAGCACTGCCGTCAAGTGGCCCGCCCTGCTCTTTCGCCTGCTTAATCACCTCTGTGATGTCTACCAGGAACGATTTGAACTTAAACATGTCCGAAGACCAGAGTGGGTCTTCGCTGGACCGTATGACCATATCACCCAGCGCTTCACGGTGCTTAGCCGCTTTTTGCCAGGTCATGGCTCCGTACTGTTCGCCCGGTTTCTTGTTAGGATCTTCGTCCCGCCATTTCACCAGACCCTTCTCGGACCAGAAGTGGATTGCATAACCCTTGCCGAACATCGGCCACTGGGTTGCCATTGCGCCTCGAGTTGTTCTGTTGAGATCGCTCGAGTTAAAAAGATACCGCTGTGTCATCCCGATACTTCCGTGTAGAGGTAGCCAGGACAATCCGTCGCCCTGTGAGTATCTACTTAAATTTACCGGCCAAAGGCTAGCGGAACCATATTGGCGACTACCCCAGCCCACATGCCGGTCGATTTCAAGCGATTCTGCGCAGACACGGGCATACCAATCAGCGCGCCCAGGGCGGTGCCAACCAGGGCTCCTGAGGCATACCCAGATCCCATCCCTGCAGCCACTCTCGCAATGTCCGTTGGCCAAATAATCCGCGGACCTTTTGTCTTGCCCTGCGGTGAGGCATGGTAGGCAGATTCCAGCAACCCGTAGGTCGCGGCCTGGGTCTGAGGGGCGAGACGGCTCGAAACCCGCGGATCTCGCATCTGCCGTGTAAAGGTGTCGATCGGAATGGGTGGGTCACGGTCCCACTCGCTGGTGTCGAACCCTGTTCGCGACTCCGCTTCCTTGATGTCAGCATCGGGGTGATACCTCAACGGATCAGTAAGAACGCCAGAATTCCAATCCCGGCCTTTATGTAAATTGTCAGCCACCATCGCCGCCCCTGGGGCAGCACCCGCAGCAGCTCCCATCATCGCCAACGTGCGGCGTAATCGCCCCTTCCGCCAGCTTTTCGGTAGCACTTTCTCCCCTAACCACCCGGCTCCGTAACCTAAACCGGCCCCAATCAGCCCCGAACCGAGCATTCCTGTCAGCGGGGTAGGTCCTCCGAAATCCTTAGTCCAGCCGCCGGGCAGATAGCCGCCCGCCTGGCCCGCAGCCACAAGGGCATCCGACTGCGCCTGCTTGATCGCCGACAAGCTCCGCTGGGGGTACCGAAAGGCGATCTTGAGCATGCCTTTTTCTTTCGGCGGCGTCACTTCCGCTTCCACCGTCAACCGGGCACACAGTGGAGTGAGCACTGATTTCCAGGCGTCCATATCCTCTGCCGACGTCCAATCCCCCATCGTCAGCCAGAGTCGATCCTCATCCGCATCCCGCCACAGACTCATGAACCCTTCACGGCTCAGAGGTTCGATCGCCTTAGAGATGGTGGTCGCCGCCGACGCATTCTTCTCATACAGAGCGATTGCGCGGGCCGGGACATCGTCCCAGGTAAGCGAATTAGCAAGCGTCAGGTAATTCATGGCTCTATTGTATTATTCGCGGTGTTTCTGAATCCACGTGTCCACCTGCGACAACCGCTTTTGAAACGGTGCGGTGAACAGCGGGGCCAACTCTTGCCACTCCGGCCTTGCTGTCAACTTGATGTGGTCTTGGAAGTGCAGCGGGATTCCCCAATGACACGGCAGCCCCACCGTCTCCAGCGCCGGTCGCTGCGGCGAGGCATGAATACCGAACACCGGGCGCTGCACCACTTTCTTGGGCAAGCCGATATTTGTACGGCACAGGTGATACAGCAGTTTCTCGTCATTCCCCTTGCCCCACCGTTTAACCGCCACCTCCACAGCTGCCGGAGTGATCTTGGCGTAGTAGGCCTCTGTCGCCACAGCGTGCAGCCCTGTAAGCCGGTTCGTCCCCGGCCGGATGATGTTCGAGTAAGGTAGTTTTAAGTCCGTCATCGCCTGGGTGTGGAAGGTAACCAGGTCCGCGGCCGAGATCATAATGTCGACATCCCCGATGTACAGCAGGTCCGGACGCGACAGTTCTGGGCGAATAACAAACCGGACGGAGTTGGGGATCAGTCGCCTCTTCCGCCAGGGGTATGTGACTTTGGCCACCCGGTAGCGATCGCCGAACAATGCCGTGAGCTTACTCGCTAGTTTCTTGTGCTTCTCCCGCCATTTGCCAGGCGCGTTCACGCGGATCTCTGTCGTGGCCTCCGGATAAGTCAACAATGTCGAGGCAATATACGGAGCCACAAACTGCTCGTATTTGTCGCCCAGGGCTACGGTCATAAACCCGAGAGTGGTCATGTGGATAGCTCCGTTGAATAGCCAAAACGCTCAAAATCTTCAGCATAGTAATTACGTACAAAAGCAATCACCTCGGCATTGTCTTCATACTGCCGCCACCAATCGCCAGCAGGGTATTTTGTTTTATGGATCGTGAGCAACGGCACCCGCGTTCGCCTCCAAAAGGGTAACGCCTTTATATCGCGACGGAGGCTCTCCAATCGCAGCGTATGAGATACGCGAAGCTGGTCATCTACCGAGTACAATTTCGTGATCGGCTGGAGCACCCCGTGCAGGCTTTCTCCGCTCGCTACCGTCTCCTGCATCTGCCGCATAAACGCCAAAAAGGGTTGCTGACCTCGATTAACACGCTCAAACAACTCCCGCCGGCGTGGCGAGTCGCCCGAATAACTACGCGTCCGCATCCAATTCCAATAACTGGCCACCCGACTATAAGGATTCCGCACAGAAATCACGACCGGGTGTGTTTCGCGACAACGCTCAAGCACGTCCCAATCCGCAAGGTGCCTGCCCCCAGGTTCCCGGCACGGCCAGATTTTCTTAAACATCGCGCAGACACTCGCGGAACCACACTTCGGCGAGGGTAAGTAAATAAACTGCGGCTTATGACACACCAGCATCTGGCAACTCCTGCGAGTAATCAAACCGCTCAAAATCCCCCGCAAACGCCTTCCGTACGAACTCCGCCGCTTCTGGCGAGTAGTGCGAATGCCAGGGAACACCCTCAGGTGACTTGTGCTTATGTGGTAGCTCCAACGGGCACTCCAACCACGCCTCCAGCTCCTCGCGGAGTTTCTCCTGCTGAATCCAGCGGTCCACCTTGATCGGTGCGGCCAGTTTCGTAACAGGCTGGCACACCTTGAACAGCATGTTTCGTGTGTCTGGATTACACACGGTCTCGGAGAACGACAGCTGTGGGATGGTGATCTGCTGGCTTACCGCCCTGTCCAGCGGATGCCTGTATTTCTGTTTCTTGTCCCGGCGGAGCCAGTGCTGCCACATCGAGACGACACGTGGGAAAGGATGCCGTCGCAGGCAGACCTTGTAAAACGGCTTGAAGCGGGGCTGCATCGCCAGGCCGTGGTTCGCTCCGACCTCGCTACACTGGAAGATCTCCCGCACTGCCGTCTTTACGGAGGTCGTACCGCAGCGGGCGGGCAGGATCAGCACAAACTGTAAAACGCCGTCATGGACGAGCATAGAGATTCCTACACAGTGCTGCGGAACAGGAGTTTGTCGACAGGGTCTTTGACCACCTCGTCAGCCTCCCCCGCAAAGATTTTTCGTAGCCGCTCATAACCCAGGGCCGGTTTCAGGCTTTCCTCATAGGTACGAGCAGCGTGACTATCTGAAATCATTCGCTGACCCCGTTGATGGGCCTGCTGTGCGTTGGCCGTGAGGTTCCCCAAGATACCGTTCTGTGGGTTCCAACTCGGGCTATTCAGCTGGGCGGTGAGGGCGCGATTGGTAAAGGATGACTGCTTCTGCTGCATCGACTGGAGAAGCTGCAAAGCGATCAGCCGCTTCCTGGCCACGGTCGGGTGCTGCGCCTTATCCACATCAATCATACCGATCGCAGTCGACAGCGGACGAAGCCTGATGTCCTGCAATCCCGAGGGATCACTTGCCTCTGCCGGCTCACCATCCGCCAACGTACCGGTGGCAAAACTGGTGCGCGAGCCGCGGAACTGCTTCTTTCGCTCAGCCAGGTGTGGTGGATCGTCGGGGCTGGGCGGGCCCCACTCGGCAATCTCGGCGTCCACTCCCAACATCCGTGGATCATTGACTGTGTAGCCCGATTCTTCGAGCAATTCACGAGCCCCGGCGACCTCCGGGGCCTCCCCCTCGTCCACACCGCCGCCGAACACGCCATGGTTCCCGTCATTCTCGTACCGCCCGCCCAGCACCTCGCCAGCCGGGTTGGTGGCGTACATCTCTACTCGTTCGCGGTACGGGAGGTCTGCAGCGGTCTTCCCTGGCAAACCCGTGCGAGTATCTACGCCATCTATTACGAGGTTAGGGTGCCCCACACGCTTATGCACGCTGGGCCAATGCCCGGTTTCATCGGGTTCATCCCCAGCATGATAAGCCGCCCTGTAGTCATAAAAATGTGCAGGATCATCTGGATCGCTGTTTAAGCCTAATTTCCGAGCCCTTGCCAAATACCATTTAAGAAAATCCTCCTCCGCAATTCTATTTGCGTAAACTGCATCTTCTGAGGTTTTGCTGACAGAATTGTCTTGCAAGACCTTCTTCCTTCGGACTGCCACGGTAATGTGAAAACGAAACTGTTCGCCGTTTTTCACCGGCAATGGTGGCAATCCATAGCTCTTCCGCAGCTTCATCAGCTCGGGAGAGGACACGTCGAGCATCCAGCAGCGGCTCATCTCCTTCCAGCCCACGGGCACCACCGTCTGGAGCTTTCCGATCTGGTAATGGAAGATCTGGCCACGCTCGGTGATTTTCGCACCACCGCCGATGCGCGCGAGTTCTTCCTCCCTCGCCACAGAAATATGGGCATTGAACCCGCCATTCGTACCTGGCGGCAGCTCGATCCCGGCCTCTGCCAGGGAATCGAACACCCCGCGCACCAGAGCATTGGGGACAGTCAGTAGCAGCCAGCCAGACGCAGACAACACAAGTTGGCCGCTCATCGCCGTCACAGTCTGCGGTTTACCTGCCGCAGTCTTCACCAGAGATACACCCTGCCGATAAAGCTGCTCATGCACTAAGTCGGAACGTAAGAGACTCATTCCTGGGCTCCTGGGCGACGGTTCTGCAGGGTCTGTTTGATATACGCAATCTCCGCTTCAAGCGTGGCGATCCTCTTCGCTGCCGCCGTGTCCTCCATACTCGCCTCCAGGTGATCCAGCCGCGTCATCGTACTTCCGAACCGCTCCGGCATGGTCGCATTCCACCACTTGTGCCAGGCCTCATCTAACTGCAACCGCCGTTCCATAGCGGCAAACTTGGTCCCCACCTCGGTGAAATTCATGCCGATCCGGCCCATCCGCTCAGCGTCACTCTGCTCTCGCTGATCGTCCTCATCCATCTTACCTGTGATCCGGTCGATCGATTGGTGCATCGGAGCTACGGTCATCGTGACAAACGCCACGAAAATACCGCCGAGCAGCACCGAGCATGTAATCGCGGCCAAGATCAGGCCCGGATTCCAACGCCCGCGTTCCGCGTCCTGCGAGGCGAAAGTATCAAACCTCGCGTGTACCTCTGCTACCCTCGCGGTATGCCGCTTATCCGAATCCGCCAGACGGTCTGTGTGGCGTTTATCCGCGTCCATCATCTGCTGGCGGGATTCGGCAAAACCCTTTTGAACCATCTCGCCGACACCAATTATGGTCTCGGACATGGTCGAAATCTCACGTTCCACGCCCAACACGCGCCCTTCGAGATGCGCGTGAGCTGCGTGAATTTCCTGCGGGCGGTCAGAGTGGTCGTTCATGCGGGCGTCCTTGCCTACGTATGCGGTATAAAACGGGTGGTGGTGTTGCCCCTGCCATCCCCTCGGCAGGTCCGCCGGCTTTCGCCGGGTCACGACAGCAAATGGTCATATCCGTCGCTCCTCCATGTACGTACCGTGGGTATTACCCGAGCACGTTTTCCTGCTGAGTTCCCGGCACATCCTGTCCCTGGTCCCAGCTCCTAACCTGTCGATGACCTCGACAGACAACACTTCCCACCCGTCTAATTTACCCTCTCCTGCGGTAGGCTTGCCAGATAAGCGGCGTATTCGGGATTGACTTGCAGCCTGGTGAAGTGCTCTGCGTCGATCCATCCCTGCTTAAATGCCGCCTCTTCGGGGCAGCCGACGTAACAGCCTGATCGCTGCTGCACCGCTCGCACATACGAGGCCGCCTCGACCAGTGAGTCAGGTGTTCCCATATCAAACCAAACGGTCGATGCCGGGAGTTTCGCGTAGCACAGGCCTGATCCCCACAGCGTTTTCTGGGCCAGGTAAGCGTTATTCAGGTCTGTGATCTCTAGCTCGCCCCTGGCGGACGGCGATAACTGCCGCACCATCTCTACGCACTCGAAGTCGTAGGCATACAGCCCTGTGACCGCCCACGAAGACGGGGCCACCGCTGGCTTCTCAACAATCTGCGTGAGGAACCGGTACTCGCCCCCAGCAAACTTAGCCACTCCGTACGCGTGCGGATCTCGCACCCGCGACAAAAACACCGTAGCCCCGCTCTCCTGGGCCACCGCCTGAGCCAACGGCTCGCGTAGCCCGTCGCCGTGCAGCAGGTTATCGCCCAGCATCAGCAGGATGCGGTCACCCTCGGCAATGTGGTAACGATCCGCTGCGATCGTCAGCGCCTGAGCTATCCCTTTGGGCTCCGGCTGTTTCGCCAGTGTAATGTGAATCCCGAGATACGCCTGGCTGCTCACCAGCTTCAGGACCGCCCGGTAGTTCTCAGGGCTGGTAATTATCAGAATCTCCTCGCACCCTGCCTCCATCAGCGTGGTAATCGGGTAATAGATCATCGGCTTGTCGTAGACCGGTAGCAATTGCTTTCCAATGATCGACGACGCGGGGTACAACCTGGTGGCTTTGCCACCTGCTAACACTATTCCTTTGAGGGGCATCCTAGACGCGTCTCCGTGTTATGGCCTGTTTCCTCAATCCACCTCTGCCCTGCCTCCCCGGTAAACCAGGAGGCAACGCTCCAAACAATATGACTCACCTCCAACTGAGGTCGCCAGCCGGTAACCTGTTGTAGCTTCTCACTACTAATCCAGTAGCAATCGTCGTGCCCTGGGCGATCCTCCACGAACCGGAGCAGTTCGCTCTCCTCGGAACCTGTCTGAGATCTTAGGATCTCCCGCACCAGCCACAAGTTTGTCCGGGGCGGCCCGCCTCCGACGTTAAAAACGTCCCAATCGGCCGTCAGTTGCATGACAGCGGCGATCGCACTGCAGTGGTCGGTCACATAGATCCATTGGCGACGTTGCGATCCGTCCCCGTAGATCGGGATCGACCGGTTCTTGGCGAGGTTGTCGCAGATCACAGGAAAGAGCTTCTCGGGATACTGCCACTCTCCAAACGTGTTACAGCCGCGAGTGATCACCGTCGGAAGTTTGTACGTGTTTCGATAGGCCGTAACGAAGTGTTCCGCCGCTGCCTTGCTGGCGGCGTAGGGATTCTGCGGCTGTAAAGGGGCTGTCTCCGCGTAACCAGTACCTGCTACTTTATCTTCCCAGGAACCGTAGACCTCATCGGTCGACACCTGCACGAACTTCTTCAGCCGCTCGCTGCTTCTCGCGGCCTCCAGAAGCGATACCGTACCCAAAACATTCGTCGCGAGGCACCGACCAGAGTGCTCGATCGAGCGATCTACATGCGACTCTGCCGCGAAATTGACAATATAAGTCGGCTGGTAAATATCCACCCAATCCTTCATAACCGTGCGGTCACAGATGTCAGCGCGAAGAAATGCGTGGTCACACCGCACACCCTCACGGTTCGGGATATGCCGCGGATCAGCGAACCGCGATAGACTTCCGGCATAGGTCAGCTTGTCGACGTTCACCACCAAGCAATCGAGTGGTCCGTCCAACAAGTGTTTTACGAAGTGACTGCCGATGAAGCCGCAACCGCCAGTCACGAAAATTACCTCGCGGTAATCCTCTATACTTTTGCGGAGCGACTCGTCGTGATAAGACTGCGCACCGGGGATCTGTATGGTCATGTCATCATTCCAAAGAGTCGGGACTTACGAATCGCACGCACCACCGCAGCAACCAGACTCGCCTGGCGAACCGCCCGCTAGAGCCTGCCGGATCAGAGCGTTCACATCCTCGCTCGGACCGTTCGCTGCGTATTTCGCGTACAGCGACGGCATTGATTCCCGCAGGCGGCTCAGCACAAAGCCATACGACGGGCCCTCGGTCAGGTCGATCTGATAGATCTCCGAAAAGCTCTTCAGCGAGGCCTTGGCCGGATCTAGATCCGGCACCAGCCCGCCCGCTAGAGGTTCGCCATTCTCGCCGACCACGACTGTCAAACTGGCGGCATAGACAGCCTTGCCCTCGACCGCCTGGATCGCGCCTACCAGGTCGCCAACATCCGGGATGTGCACAGCCAGGGTGATCAAAGAGTTAAAGAACTTTGGGGTCTCAGAGCTAAACACAGGCAAACGCCGGACTTGCGTCTGCAACACAAGCGCAGTGATTGCCTGGCCGTCTGCGTCTGGTACGCTGCACTCGTTGGTCAACGAACCAGCCGCCTGAGGTGAAATCAATTCTGTCGGACTTCTCATAACACATCCTTGCGAAAAACGGTAACACGGGAATCGATCACACTACTTTGCGAAATACGTAGCCGACTCGTCAATCCATACGTCGACTGCTTTTTGCCACGCGGGCATGGGCGGTCCGGAAAGACTTCGGTACTTGGCTCCACTCAGCGCTGTGTAACTGGGGGCACTATCAGGATCTTGATCCTGCGATGCAGCATAGTCATGGCGAGAGGTCGGGACGACGCGACCTGCATGCCCAATCTTCCTCGCCACGTAGCGAGCTACTTCGTACCACGTAACCACACCCTCGTTGGTAACGTGGTAGATCCCTTTCGGACAAGTCGGCCCGTCAGAACCCCACTCCTCGCGGTTCTTGAGCATCCAGACAATCACCTGCGCGAGATCCTCTGCTGAGCACAGGTTGGTGTAAACGTCGTTAACGACAGGCACGTCCCCGTTGCTGCGATTGATCCTGTCTGTAATCGCGTGCAGAAAATTCCGCTGCGTCCGCCAGGGTTTCTCGAACAGACCCGCAGTCCTGATAATGTAATACTCAAACCGCGGATTCTCGGCCGCCAGGTGCAGCAAGGCATGTTCAGCCGCCGCCTTAGTCCCCGCGTAGTAGCCGCACGGACCAACCAGGGCCGCCTCGGAATACTCCAACTGCTGTCGCAGCACGTCTAAGGATACGTAATCGGGGTGGGACTCATCAACAGGCGAGTCTGGCTGCAGTCTCCCACGATCCGCACCAAACACAAAGTCAGACGAGATGTGGAAAAAAGGGATGTCCTGTTTGAGCGCAATCTCCGCCAGATTGAGCGTGCCCTGCACGTTCACAGCCCAGCACGCCTCTCGGTCTACCTCTGCTCCGTTGACGTCGGTATACGCCGCGCAGTTCACGATTGCGTCAGGCCTTGTCGACGGTATCCACGCCTCCAATGCCTCGCGATCGGTAATGTCCAAAGCCTCACGAGTACGAGACAACGCAAAGCCTTCAGGGCCTCCGAGTTCCTTCTGTAAAGCATGTCCGAGCTGCCCGCCAGCTCCTGTAATCAGATATTTCTCACTATCCATAACCATTAACTCCGTTTCAGGTTCTTGGGAAAGTCGCTACTTCAGAGGGAAGTCGCTACCACAATCGAAAATCTGTCGCCGCATCGTTCTCGTGCCGGATCTCATCAACAGGCCGGTTGCCGAGCCATCCTGCAAACAGCTTGTCTGGGAAATTCAGCACGGTACCATCATTACTGAGAGCCTGGTACGCATGCACTACTCCCGGAGGAATCACTACACGCACACACTCCTCGGGCCACGCAGCGACGATAAGCCGGTGCCAATAGGTACGAGACTTCGGCCGATTATCCCAGAGATATAGGTCGAACCGTGACCGTAGAAAGACAAACACATCAGTCTGGTTAACATGCTCGTGCGGGCCGCGAACAACACCTGCCTTAGTAGTCGATACGTACGCCATGGCCGGTTTCGGTGGGGCCTGGCCGTGCATGCCGCTGGAGAACAAAACTTCGTCCGACCGGAACAACTCGGTGAGGTGCCCGCGATCATCCTCTCGCGTCACCAGTGTTGTATTCGAGACGCCGTCAATGAGCCTCGTCGTAAATGGGGTGCCTGGTCCTGGCATAACTTACCTCCGTGCGCGGGCGACGACACTCCTAGACAGCCGACCGAGGTAATTTGGCAAACACTCCATTTTGCCAAGATGGTCATCGGGCGATGACACTAATTGCACTATACGAATTTCCTTCGCCGTGTCCACTGATAGCTAAAAAAAAATTCGACCGTCCCCGAAGGGACGATCGAACTATGCGTCAGGGATGGCAATCCATGAAGTATTCAGCCTAGCGCTGGCTACTCCGGACTGTCAATAGATCGCGACTCGCCGCTACATACCGGCTCAGGAAGCGACTCCCCAACAGGTAGCTCGCTGTGCGACGGTTCGCCGTACGTCTCCGTAAACGCCACGATGGCGTTCTCTAGCCGCGCTAGGCGCACGTCAGCAGCCGCGTCGAGCGACGCGATTCCGACCACAACGTCCTCGAATACGTCTGCCAAATTAAACTCGACACCCTCGGCCCCGGCCTCGAGTGACCATAGGGCGGCCGGTAGGCCCCCCATCTCCGATAATGGCGTCAGCAGCGCGTCGGCATTGTCGCCCCGCCAAAATTCAAATGAGTAGCCCGCCTCCCGCTTAGTCAGCCCCGCCACGCTACCATCAGGCAGTATGAAGGTGGCTGCTTGCCCATTGTTAAATTTCCCAAAGTGCCACAGGCTAAGCCCTTCTCTCGCACTGTAGGTCAACAACCGATTCGCTAGAGTAACTAGCGCCGCGGTCATCCTCCGATCTCTCTGGTTAGCCACTTCGGCTAATGCAGCGTCTGTCCGCTGCTCTCGTTGATTTGTCACGTTTGGTCATCCTTGGTTTGTAACGGCCAGTTAAGCAGGGACACGAAGCGTCGGCTGCTGGACCTGATCCGTCGGTTTTAAGAGTTCACCACGGACGATCTGGACCCCGTCTGGAGCCTCGATACCCAGACGCACACCACCGCCGTTCACACGGATAATGGTCACTTTTACGTCAGCACCAATATGGATCGTCTCATTTAGCTTTCGGGACAGCACTAGCATTTTTTACTCCTTGATCAGTCCTTTGATATAAGTAATCGCGATCGGCACTTCATGTGCTACCGCCGCTGCGTGCGAACCAAAAGATTCCCCCGCAGCATCCGTGAAAACAATCTCTCCTTGGATAGGGGCGAAGTTAATTCTCCAGTTTCCCGGCCAACTGCGTGTCCAGACAGCGCACCGTCCGCGATCACCCACCAGCCTTACCAGATGGAACAACCATCGCCTCCACCACAAACACGGCTCAACATGGCTCACCCGCCGTATCTTACCGCCTAACGCCTCTACAAGAGGCTGCAGCTGTGGGGACATGACTCCCCGTACACTGCCATCCTTCGCAACCCTTATCTCGTGTCTTGGCATAACTGCCTCCAGGGCTGAATGTAGTCGTAACAAAAAAGCCCGCCCGTGACAAACAAGTCACAGACGGGCTCACGATTATAACCACGACCGCTTACGCTGCCGCCGACTTACGAGGTTTCCGTCGTTGATCCGAACGGGACCGCAGCACCGCGCGACGCGTCACTGGGACCGCCGACTCCAGCAACTGGTCTCGGATCTCCTCCGCCTGGGTGGCGAACTGGGACCGAAACTGGTCGCTACGACGCATTGCCAGCGGCAACGTGTCTTCGTCGTGATTGCCCAGCAGCGACCGAAGTCGCTCCCGAGCCTGCGTCAAACCCTCGCCACCCAGGCCTGTCTCGTGCTCCTCACGATCGAGGAACTCGACACACTCCAGGAGGCTGTGGATCTTACGGGTCGAAATCTTCTTTTTCTCCCCGCTGGCGTTGGTGCCTTCGAGCGACTCCATCATCCCGTCGAGCATGTCACAGAACTTTTCTGCGTATTCCAGCTCCGTGGCCTTCACAACGTCGGCCATCATCTTCCGGCGTTGCTCTCGCTCAGCCAGAAACACCGATTCGTCGATCTGAGCCAGCTCAGGATCTTCCGTCACCATCGGGAACGACCACTTCACCCCCACCGATTGGCGAGGGTCAAAGTCGTAGTCGGCTGCGTTAAACAGCTCCCCACGGCGATCCGCCTGGCGTTCCCGTTCCCGGATCAGCGGAAGCTCGTCGTACAGGGCTGCCGCTTTGTCGGCCAGCTCAACCTGCAACTCCTGGAGCTTCTCGTTAATCTTCGGGATACAGTTCTTCCGCACCATCCGGAGGCCCTTTTGTGTGGAGGGCTTGGTGTACTCCGGGTTTTCCTTGACGCGGTTGATTTCCGAAATCACCGCCCGTAAAGCCTTCACAGCCGGCTCACTCGCCGTCCAGATCTTCGATCCGAAAGACAAGCTCCGCCGCCCCGCAGTAAACGCCGAGGCGGCGATTGCCTTCTGCTCGGGCGTCGCATTACGCTGATCCCCGATCCCGGTCACCTCGACCCGCAGCGCCTTGTATTGCAACTGCAGCTTCTCAGCGACATCCTCGACTCGCTCGTGCTCGAGGTCGTCCACCACTTCGGAATCTACGAACGGGGCATTCATGTCGACTTCTTCTTCAAACAATGATGTTGGCATCTACTAACTCACCTCACTACAGGAATTGTTATTCAGTAGCGTACAACTTGTCCATCCGGACTAGGCGGCCGATTTCTTACGGCTCTTACGTACAGCCCGGCGAGGGGCGGCTACGCCATTAGTCTCCGCAATTTCTTGCAAGATGTGTGCGTGATCCTTCTTCGTGTAAACGCCATCGTACTCCGCAGCCTCGCAGACACCGTCTGCCCAGTTACGGATCGCTTCCAGCGTTTCGTGCGCCATCTTGTCCACTGTAGGGATCGTCGATCCCGCCTGCTGCAGCGATTGACCTCGGATGCGCGATTTCTTGCAACACCCCTCAATCTCCGCCGCAGTCCAGTGGGAATCCTCTGGTAAGTCCAACTCCGCAAACTGCTTCTCCACATCACCCGTGGGGTCGATGAGGTCGTAGATCGCCAGTTGAATCTTCCAGATCGCATCCTTGGCCGCACGGTCAGGGAAATCCAAGAAGAACATCCCGTCATAACGGCCCGTACGTACTGCTTCCGGCTTGTTGTCGAGGATAGGGCGAATGTCGTTCGCAGCTGCGATCACGAAACAATCACCCTTCATCCGTCCGCCCTGCCAGGACAGCAACTCGCCGAGCGTTTCCCCCGAGGTGGGATCGCCCGAACTCTGGGAACCAGCACTGCTGGCTAGTGCCTTGTCCAATTCATCAATGAAACAGATGTTCGGAGACATCGACTCCGCCACCTCCAACATGCTGCGAAACGCCTTGCCTGTCTCACCCACCAAGGAACCCTTGGTACGGGAAAGATGCAGCTCCAAGGTAGGACGACCCACCTCATCGCCAGCACACTGAGCCAGGTAGGACTTACCTACGCCAGGAGGTCCCACCACGAACACACCGCGGGACCGTAGCTTGGGATTCGTCTCACGACGCATCGCCGACTGCTTGATGACGTTCTTCAGGTTCGAGGCTCCGCCGTAGTCCTTGAAAGACAAGTCACCCTGGTACAGTTCGACCGCGGGATGAGACTTCAGGAAAGCGTCGGCTTTGAACCGGAACATCGTCTTAGGCACTAGGGTATTGGTCAGAGCCATGCTCATAGCGCAGACTCCTTCCGCTCCGAGTTGAGTCAGACCCGCGATCGAGTCGATCACAGGCTCCACCCCGGCAGCAGGCAGCGCTTCCTCTCCCCAGCCCGCTACGATCTCTCCGAGTTGCTTACGATCTGGAAGTTTGTGGCGGATCTGCCCGCCCTCAAACAACTTCTCGAGCTCCACGGGGAGTTTCATCTCAGGTGAGAGAAGCACCACATGACGATTCACCAGGCGATTCTCCCACAGCAAGTTCGCCATGTGCTGGATCATCCCCGGTTTCGATAACCAGCGGTGATGGTTCAGCATGACCAGAATCGCCGGGACGTGCGTTTCACCGTCTCCGAACTGCGTGAGGTTCATGCCGGGCATACCTTTGAGCACCAGGGCCGGGTCCACCTGGACTCCGTCCTGCAACTCGTAGGTCACCACACGCCGTGCGTGGATACCCCCGTTGCCGTCAGGTTCATCCACCGTCTTGGGCACCTGTTTGTACCAAGAGACACTCTTGGCGAACTTCCCGTCCCCGCGTGACTCGTAGCGTACCATGCCTCGATCGAGATCCCAGACAGCCAGAATCCACTGGTTCTCTGGCGACATGCAGACATTACGGATCTCGGTGAGTGCGTCTTCGTGCTGGCTCGACTCCATTAGCATGCCGGGGACACCAGCTTCGACATGCAACGTAAATTCATCCGCTAAGTTTCGGTCGTCGTGACTCATTCAAGCTCCTGTTCGGGACCTTCACAATACTCCAACTTCGTTTCCTCGGTGCACGGAGTACCATCCGTCACAAAGGGCGCCGCTAACGCTGCCATGGGAGCTTCACAGGCAGAGCCTTTGAAACCATGACCTTCCATTTTCACCTGACCGTCTCGCCCGATGCGAATTTCAACCCTAGCCATAGATCGATTCCTCCTCGGGATATTCAGCGTAAAGAACCAATTCGCCGGTCTCCTCGTCGACACCGTCGACTACGAGCGTACCACCGGACTCCCGGCAAGGCTCATCCAGGACCGCAGCCGTGTAGGTCTGGGTGAGTCGATCCAGTTCCGCGAGATCGCCCCACTTCCCGTCTTCGCCGACACGCTTACGTCCGGCAACGACCTCTGGGTGGGTCTCGTCTTCAAACGGGCTGTGCAGATCATAACTGACCTTGGCATCCTCGTCGCAGCCGAAGACCGCCTTGAACCGCCACCCGGGCAACTGGACACCCTGTCCGGTATGCTTCTTCCACCGCTCGAACATCACGTAGTCCGTGACGTGCTCTGGTCCTTCGACCTTAATCCCCTGCTCTCGCAAGCGATCGCAAGCACGCTTCAGCATCTCAGCACATTTCACGCAGCATTGCGTGGTAAACACTTTTGACAAAACACTTCCTCCATTTAGAAGTCAAAATCACCTTCATCGTACCAGTCATCTTCTTCTTCCTCCTCGTCGTCATCCACGTGGATGTGCTCCGAGTCTTCTAATAGTGGATAGGGCCCTTGAGGACTGAGGGGCCCTGGTTCCAATGCGCGTTGATAACGCTCAAGCCATGACAGCATCTGAAAGAACGTCTCTACTGGACCGCCCTCCCGAATAGCTCCGCCCACCGCATCATGCACAATCAGCAACAGATCAGGGTGCTGCAGAAGAAAATTCAGATCCCCACTTCGTAACGCCGTCATAATGCCAACGAACTGAGGCTCATCTGGTAAGCCGGTCATGTCTGCATGGTCCACGAGTAACGACTCGACCGTCTGGAGAAGCTGCATGCAGCACACCCGTGGCGGCGGGCAAACTTGTTCTACTGCTGCCAGCTCTTCCTCGGCTAACGAACCCTCGACCTCTTCCAGTAGCTCTGAAATCTCTTCTAACTCTTCACGCACATCTGGACCTATAGGGTCCATAAACAACTTCGCAGCTATCCTCCGGTTAAGCCCCAGAAGATGCTGGGCGTGCAATACCATCTCCTGCTCTGTGTAACTCACGCGTCTGCCTCGTGATACCGCAAATTGAGAGCGGCGATCGGGATACCACACAGCTTCGCTCGTATTTGGTGATACAGCGAGGTGTTAATCTTCGTACACCCGAGAATCCCGAGCAACGCCAGCATCTCTGCAACCCCTACGTCGTCATCTTCCCGATACAGCCAGAATTCCGTATCGTCGCCCTCATACATCTGGCGAAGTTCAAGACCATAACACTTCGCTGTTTCCGTCACAGCATCCGTGAAATCCTGCTCTGGGCGTCTACTAAGACTCCAGAAACCAGCCAGCCGTAGCTGCATCCGGCTAATCACTGCAGCCGGACAGACGCCGTTCATCACTTTGTCGGCCTGGCCCGCAATAAACCCGGCCAGGAATCCGTAGCTCATGGCTTCGTCCTCTTCGGCCGCTCCAGCAGCTAAAGTCGCGGCTGTGGCCATGATGTAAGCCGCATCGCCCGGTTTGGGCTTCTGCTCCTTACGAGGCTTGAGCAATCCGTTTACGTGCTTGGGCATATTTATCTCTCTTTCGGTTCGTTTGGTTGAACTCCCCCAACTGACGAGCAGCACGGGTATTGTTCGCCGTGCGCGGGACACGGCTGGTCACGTAGATGTCCCACCAGCGAAGAAAACCTGGGAGCACTATTTACCCAGGCCCAGTCGCAGGTGTTTACCTAACAACTCTGTGGCCTTTAATGTTGGCCACGCAAGCATGGGCACGCCAGGGCGTTCCCCGACGGCCCGTTGCTGGAGCCAAATATCCGGCGTCAGCGCCGCACCCAACGGGGCGTAAAGACGCTCTGCGGCGGACAACCCCACACCTGTCAGCTCGATACCGGCGGCAAAGCCCGTCGCGAGATACCCTTGCTTCTCCAGGCGACAGAACGCCTGGTAGGTGTCGAGGCCATAATGCTCCGCAGCCGGTCGGGCCGCTCGCGGCAGGAAACTAAAGGCATGCCCCGTCTCCTGCAGATGCCTGGCACAACTCAGCGTGACCCCGCCAAGCAGGTTGGCCGCATAGTCGGCCGCCCCGGTTAATGTGCCGTGGAACAGGCCGTACAAGTCCACCGGTCCCGTGATATTGCGGCGAAGCCGCTCTATCACCTCCACGTACATGGTGTCATGTGTTGGTAGTAGCATTTCCTTCCTCGTTTGGTAAGAATAGTTGTTTAGTTTGGGTTACGGTACGCAGCCGTCCAGTTGCGGTTACGCCCGTGATACATCATCCGTTTTTGACTGGCCGGCAACGCTTCTGACGCCCACTCTTTGTCCCCCTTGGGACTTGTGTGGAGCGGGATGGGCGATTCGGCGGCCCGTGACGCCTCTGCCTCCGCGAGTGCCTGGCACCCGGGGCAGGTACATGGGATTTCCGCGGCAGTTGCCAGGATTTGTTCCAATCCTTTCTCCTGTCGCATCACGTCCCCAATAAAAGACACTAGGGTATCGAGGGCCGCCGGGAGGCGGGCATCTACCGGGAGTATCGCGGATAACCGCTCCCCTGCCCTCTTCGCCTCGGTGGGCGTATCAAACCCGATCGAGCACAGGGCCTCTGCGCTCTCCGGCATACCAAAAGTGAAACCCACTAGAACCCCCACCCCAAGCCGCAGGAGGCGTTCCGAAGGGTTCTCCTCCCCCGTGTAGGCGCCAACTTCGGCTAAGACAGCATCCGTGCCATGCACCATCACGACGGGCACGCCGTCTTGTGCCGCATGCACGACTTTGGAGAACTCCTCGACGATCACCGGAGTGGTGTTGTGCTGCTCCCGCCACGCCTCCGCGAGCTGGGCGATCCGCCCATCATTGACGTCACGCGTCAGAATTACCATTTCCATTTGTACAACCCTCGTTTGGTTTGGTTGGAATAAGTGTAATGACACGTCCGTAATGACACGGACGGTCACGGCCCCAATAGAAATGGGGCTCCTACTTATTTATGACGCGGAATGTCGCGGGATTAAGACATGCCACGTTAGGAGGGCCACACTCATCCTACCTAAAACGCGCACGAATGCCACCCGCGAGTACAAAATCAAACCCCTGGGGGTACAGCCAGTATTATTTCTTTGGCTGGCCGCAGATCGTGCAGCCAACTCTTGTCGTCAAACACCTCGTCGGGCCGACCAAATAATTCATCAATTGCCTCGCGAACTCCCGGGTGATTGATCGAGTCGTAGTCGTGCCCGCAGACAGCCAGGTCTACACGCGGTTGCCATATCTCTATGTCCCGCTTGACCCCGGCATACGTATGTACCGCGTCGATGTAAACAAAACTAAACAGCTCATCCGCAAGTAATGTCGCTGCCGCCTCCCCCGACATCTTGAGTTTCCGGGCACGATCGCCAATCCGGCGGTCGAATGCCGCCTCTGCCTTGATAATATCATGGGACTCACTCAGGCCCTCCATGTACGCCGGATCAGACGACCACGGGTCCACGCAGGTCACGTCGAAATACTCACAGAACACATCCGCCGACTCTCCCGCATAACTGCCAATCTCGATCAGCCGGTGCCGCTCCTGCCCTTCCGGCAAGGGAAACCCCTTCACCAACCACTGACAAAACTCCACAAGCCCGTCTGTTGCTCGGCCTTCAGGTCGCATCAACTCCATCACGTACTCTCTTTCATTCTCATCGCTAAAAACGTGCTTCGGGGGTTTCGCGGCAGCACAGCCGGGCAGGCGTCGTTCCTGCCACGCAAATACCGGTGCCCGGCGTAAAGGCCCAGAGTAACCTCGTGGCCCAGCAGTTCCTGTAACCGACGGCAATGCCGTTCTTTGATCTGACGCACACGCTCGTGGCTGATGCCGTACAGCTTACCTAAAGAGCGTAGCGGTATTTTCGTTGTCAGCGACGTAATCAATAGATCGTGATCTCGAGCCGACAGCCGCTTACAGTACCATTCCACCAATCCCAGCTGTATCTCTAACAGCTCATAGTGCTCCGCAGCCTCCAACGCATCTGCGAACCGCGAAGGCTGCAGTTCCCGTTCCACCAATCGACCTGCCACTGGACGACAACCGGGTGGCGAGAGCCTGGGGTCCCACGCAGGTAGGACATCCCGAGCGAACTGCCCTACCCTACTCTGTTCAGGCCCCACCCTGGGTTCGGCGGGAACCCGGATAATCCCACTACGCTCCCGCGACTCCTTGAGCACATGCTTACGCACATGGAACCATGTGTGGGTCGACAACCGACCGCGTGCTGGGTCGAACGAGTCCACCGCGTCCATGATCCCCAGGTGGGACAGCGAGCGGGCGTCGTCGTCTGGAATCCGTTTTATCGCTGCCCTTATCGCGATGGCGTGAGCAAAGTCGAGCATCGACATCACCAGCTGCTCTCGAGCCTCCGTGTCACCTGCGTGCATCCGTTCCCAGAGTGCACATTCCTCTTCTTTGGTGTATCTCGGATATTTAGGCATAGCTAAAAAAAACAGAACATTCGGGAGCTAAACAACGGCACCAGGGCGAGTCGGGCTCTCGTGTTCCCGGTCGTTACCCCTTAGGATCATCCGGAAGATCATTCCCGGATAACCTGGTTACGCTTTCGATCGTGCCGGCGGAAGTAGCCTACAGGAGGCCGGTACCGTCACGCACCGTTGTTTGAGATCGTTGTGTGCCAGGTTTTTCCCCTGTACCGATCCACCTCTCATCCGAACCCCCTCGGATGGCTGAGGTAATACCTGCGGCAAAACTCCAACGAGGCGTCTACCTTCCCCGCACCTTGCAACCGCTCGGCTACTCACTCCCCAGGCCTCGATCGTCCGTGATCCTTGGGCTCACTCTGCCCGGTTCTGTTTATTATCTCCAATCAGTAAGTCAATTAGTTTCTCCGCGGCATTCGCCCCAACGTGTCCACACGCCCTACGTCGCAAACTGGAGTCCGCCTGTAAACGAACCCGCAACTGACTACGTGCCTCTGGCGTAAGTGGGTGGTGTTTCTCTAGTTCTCTGATTATCTCGGAAACCATCGCTTGCCTCGATTCTTCCAGTTAAACCGATCATAGCGATTCTGCCGACGAACTCCCAGTTCGGCGTAGTTCCCCCGCGCTAGCGGAGTGGTCCGTAATCCTATTTAGCCAAATAGAATTGGAGCAGAGTGCTCTAGAAGATGCTGGCTAACCGCGACCAGGTTACGTCACTCGATGTGGTTCGATTCAGCGTAACCCAGTCGCGGCTCATCCACAAAAGACTGCCGCCAACCGCAGTCCCGTACTCGTCACCCACATGATCCGTTAACCAGTTAAAGACAGTCAAGGTCGGCCAGCAGTTTTTCGGCCCTTTCCCTTGCGTTCCGGCACTTGATCTGCACCTCACGATCTTGCATGGCGAGCAAGACCTGGTTCGTAGCCAGCGGTGCACAGACAGTGGGCCCCTGCTCTTCCTGCCCGAGCAGGTACTTGGCGATCATCGCCGCCTGCGTTGCCTCCTTACGGCTCTTGGCTGCTTTGCCAGCCCACTCGGTCAGATTGTCTCGATCCGCTCCGCAACTTGATTGTTGCGCCGACAACACACTCGCCAAGGCGTCGTGCTTGGCCTCCCAGTAGGCCGCGGCCTGCTCTGCCCGTCGCCCGGCCTCGCCTGCCCGTTCTAGCTTGCTCTTACGTTTGAACAGCCACATGTTACTCACCTCTCTCTTTCCACCACGAGTCGTACTGCACCTTGGCCGCCACGAAGTCCTCCGGCCGTCCTGGGTAATCCGCAGGACTCGGGCCAGGCATCTTCTCCGCCACCAACGTCAGCAGATCAGACTCCCGGATCTGGTCTGGTATCCGCCATCGAGGATCTTCTCTCGTGGCTGCCAACCAGCATTTGCGGATCACCGTGACGCAGTTGTCTCTCCGGTGCGACAGCAGCGACCACACGGATGCCGCCTTCTTGTATTTGGTCTTACCCACCAACGCGTAGGCTGTCTCCACTATCTTCTCGACCAGCGACGACGTAGGCCGCATGACAACGATCTGTGGGTAGCGATCATAGAAGATTCGCCAGTCGGTTCGGATCACCGTGCCGGGATCTGCCTGGGCCTCCACGACCGTCGAGTCGTAGGCCACCACCGCTGCGTGGTTCCAATAGCCAGGGCTGGAGTTATCCTCCTCCCGAGCGTTGCGAGTCAGCAGGATGTCGCCGGGCCGGACTGTTAGCTCTATGTTCATGTGGTACCTCCTGCGTCGACATAGTAGATGACACCTTCTACGTGGACACTCACAAGTTCTACGTGGACACTCACAAGTAAATATCTCCAATCACCATCCCTAAAGGTATCCCCACTAAACCACCAATAACTAATCCAATTAACAAAGTAAGTAGCATCTCATTTTTCCTCCGGGTTATCTGCTAAGGCGTGACACTCAAGGCAAAGGGGTTCAACGTCCATCCAATGCTCAAACTCGTCGCGGTTACTTCCCATGATCTTCCTCCAGGGCAGGTGGCGCGGGTACGGGCCTTCGCAGCTGCTCTTCGTCCTCGATCATATCCCGACAGCATCGCCCCACAGTGCGTGTTTCCTGGACTCCGGGATCATACCCAAAGTACAGCCCAGTAAGGTGATTAACGGGCTTGCCGCATATCTCGCAGCGTCGTTCTTCTGTCATTTTTTTTAGCTGTCCGTGCCTTCAAGTGACGAAAAGATTTCCTGAGGAAATGTCCACGTGGAGCGATTATAACGGCACGCAACGGATAATCCTAATAACCGGACATTTCCTGAGGAAATCTTTTCGTCACTTGAGACCCATTTCGCGACCCATTTGGAACGTCCAGAGCCACCGGATTGTGCGCCAAAATCGCCACATCAGGACATTTACCGAGACGCTCAATTCCAGCCTGGGGTGGCGCCGATAGCGGAAGTACGGAGGCAATTTGGACGCCTCGTAACTTAACCACGACGGAGTGTAAATCATGTGCCGAACCATCAGTCTCTTTAATCACAAAGGTGGTGTCGCTAAGTCGATGTCCACCGTCCACATTGCCAGCGAGCTTGGCAAACGTGGGAACCGCGTCCTGGTCGTTGATACCGACCTGCAAGGGGACGCCAGCAACTTCTTCTGCACCGAACCGCCAGAAGGCCTCACCTGGACCATGGCGGACATCATTCGGGACGAGCAGGACGTGCCTCTCGACGAACTGATCCGCGTTTCGCGACAACCCTTTGTCAAAATTGCTCCGGCAGACATTCGCATCGGGGCGGTCGAGAAAGTGGACGACTTCTATGATGACGACACTTCGCTCGTTATCAGGGACATGATCGAGGAAGTAGCCGACGACTTCGACTACGCCATCCTCGACTGCCCGCCACGGCCGTATCTAACCAGCTACGCCACACTCCTGGCCTCGGACCTGGCCGTACTCCCGATCGCCCCGTCGATCCACTGCTTCCGTGCCATTCCGCGGATGCGGCACGACATCGCACGAGCCCGAGGCACCAACCCTGGGCTACAGTTCTGTGCCTTCGCCTCCTTGTTCAAACGCACCAAGGTTTCCCGGCAGTTCGCGCAAGCGATCGCCAACGCGTTCAACGGCGACGAGCATGTGCTAAAGACCTCCATCCCCATCAAAGCGGCGATCGAGGAAGCCTACAACCTATCCATGGCGGTCACATCGGCGGACTTCACCGGACTCACGGGCGGACGCAAAGGTCGTCTTGAGGCCGCCCAGTTGTACATCTCCCTTGTTGATGAAATCCTAGAACGATTGGAGGTCTCCCATGCCCAAGCAGCCTAACATCGCTGCCGCTGTATCCAACGCCGTTGGGCTCTCCGCCCAGCCCACGCCACCCGCTACTGCTAGCAAAGACTCTCGCCGCCTGATCGGCCTCAAGAAGCCGACCAGGGCAGGGGGCCACTACACCCTGATGCTCGACCGCATCCAGCCACATAAGGGCCAGGTGCGGCAAAAAGGCCGAGAGGAGGTCGAAGACCTGGTAGACAGCTTCGATGAGCTGGGTATCCTCCAGCCGATCACCGTGATCTGGATGGGTGACGAGGCTGATCACTGGCGTATCCTCCTGGGCGAGCGTCGCTACCGTGCGGCACTGCAAGCCGGGTTGGATACCATCCCAGTCACCTTCGGGGCGGACGACGAGAAGGTCACACTCAAGCAACTCGCTGAGAACTACGCTCGCAAGCCAACGCACCCCGTGAATATCATCCAGGCGATCTCCAGCGAACTCGACAAGGGTCGCCAGGGTATCGAGATCTCCCGCGCCACCGGCATCCCCGCACCGCGGGTCTCTAAGGCCAAGCAGATGCTCAAGCTGCCCAAGCCTACGCTGGTGGCCGCTCTGGAGATAGCCAACCTCTCGATCGAGAAGCTCTACAGCCTGCGGGAACTCTCCCCCGAGAATCAGCTCAAGAGCCTCGACGGGACCTACACCAAGGCAGAGGTGAAAGAGGTCATCGAGGACGCGGCCAAGGCGACACGCTCGGATACGCCGCCGCGAGTCACCACAGCTCGGGGCTTCAAGCATTCCCGCAAGACCCGCAACGGAGCCCGAGTAACTATCAGCCTGGGCAAGGATGTTCTACCCACGCAGCAAGTGGACAAGATCATCGAAGCCCTGGCCGAAGAGCTGCAGTTGTTCCAGGACCAGGGTAAGAAAGCCTTGGAAGCTCCCAACAGCAAACCGCAGAAGGAGTTACCCGCAGCTGCGTAAGACGTTCCCGTAATGAAAACATGGACGTTTTCCTTACAAGACTTAGGAGGCCGCAGAGGTGTTCACCACACCTTTGGCGGCCTCTTTTTTTGCTAGCACCGCTTCTAGTGTACTAACCGGTACAGATCGCATAATCATCGCGTTTTGCGATTTACGCCCAGAAGGCTGCCAGCGCTACGCACATCTCTCGGAGATTATTGCCTGTGATCGCATTCACGCGTTCCCGGAGATTCCCGATCGACCGAGGAGATACATCGAGCCGGACCTGGATCTCCTTGTTCGTATAGAGCTGACCACGGAGAAGACAGTACTCTCGCTGTCTCTCGGACAACTGAGCATATTCCACAGGCACCCGGACGGCCATGCTAACAATCTCTCCCCCTATAGAGGCACACGGGAACAACCGCGTTAGCCAATACTGCACCTGGCCGTTTAACAAAAACAGCGCACCAAAACAGGGCACGTATGTCCCCTTGCCCGCAAGAAGATACGCATCCCGCACCTTGGCGGCCTCCTCAATGCCGAGAGCAAAAACCCACGGGTATGCCCCGTTTGCCGCAGAAGCATCAACCCCGGAGAGATATTGAGAGTACATCATTATCTGCCCGTCTCGCCGGTGTCTACCCACATGCTTCCTGCTCATTCGACTTCCCACTGTCTAGACATTTCCTGATAAAACCCACATACCTACCCCCACCAGCGCACATACCTACCCCCCACCAGCGACTGCCGGAACAACCGCAAGTTTGCCGACATCGCCCGTTGATTGCAGGCTACCGCCGGTTAAAATTACAGCTCCCGACTAGAGAATCCAGTTAAGCTAATATGCAGCCACTAAGGGAAATTGCAACTAACCCAAATTACTTTGCGGTAAATACCACCCCGGGGACCACCGCTAGGGAGAACGAAGCAGACAGAAGCGTGAGACAGGGGTACACCAACCGGCCGCCGATCGGCCACACTCACAACCCGTGCGACTGCACGGACAAACCCCGCTAGCATCGCTAGCAACTTAATTCCCAAAAATCAGCATATTGCTATTGGCACGATTGTGCCGATCAGCATAATCATGCCGCCTCTATAGGCGGTTAGGGATACCGGTATGGATACACAACAAGACAAACGGAATATGTTCGCAGAGGATACTGCGCACACCCCGGGCCAGTCCGGGCAGCGACTCGATGAGGGTCAGTCGCTGCCCGAGGCTGGACGGACCATCACCTCGCGAGAGGCGAAGTCCCTTACGCAGTATGTGCCCCTGCTTGTCGACATTTACAAAAACCCAGCCATCAAAGAGGCTGCCTACACGCTGGGGCTCTTACTCTTTCACCTCGATCGGGACGGCCTGACGACATTCAAGTCCACCGAGACCCTGGCGAAGATCGCCAAGAGATCCCCTAACACGATCAAAGCTCACCTCAAGACACTGCAGGCAGCTGGGCTCATAACCCGCAAGCGACAGAAGGGGCTGCGGGTGATCACACTCACCAAGCACAAGTCCGAGTTCCTCAACCTGAAGAAGCACAAGATCCTCCCGTTGCCGCACTACGCGATCGAGCCGTACGAACTCTCCTGGGGACCTGCAGTGACTCTCGCCGCTGTCCTGTATACAGGACAGCACTCCGCAAACCGCCCTGCGGAGCATTACCCGACCAACGAAGGCCTGGCAGAACTGACCGGCCTGACCGAGAGGGGAGTGCGGAAAGCCCTAAAGAAACTCGAAGACCTACGGCTTATTACCCGAGCAAAAGAACGCAATCGTGTGGAAACACTGCTGCTACACCCCCAGTTGGATAAGCCGGAACAAACCGTACCTAGACCAGAGGACCCGGAACATTTTGTACTTAGGGTCGTCACCCCGGAACAAACCATACTTGGACCGGGTGGCGCAAGTCCGATTGGTTCCCTGGAACAAACCGTACCTATTCCCCGGAACGAATTGCCCCCTAATAAAGAAGACTTAAATAACTCTAACCAACAACCAACCAACACAAGAGCTGGTGTGGTGGTTGGAGATATAGAAATTCCTCAAAGCCTGCAGCAGGCTGCAGGTAGATGGCTCAGGAACCACCGCTCCCGAGCCGACCTGCTTGGCCTCAACGACGTCAACGTGGTCATCGCGATCTACGTCTGCTGCAAATCGACCAGCTTCCCCGAGTTCAACGAGACCCGTGCCAAGCTCCTGGTCCGAGAGACCATCGCCGCCGCCAACGATAGCAATGCTACCAACTCGGCAGGGCGAGTCATCAGCAAAGTGCCGTCGGAGTTATTGGCCCGATTCCGAGAATTCCTGGCAGCCTGCAAATCCTTCTCATACGAACAGGCCGCACAAGCCGAAGATACCAACAGACGCCCGTGTCCCGAGTGCGGTACCGTTTATGACCCTGAGGCGTTCGACCACGAGGGGCTGGTAGATACCTGTTCGATCACATGCGACAAGCTCAATCAAGCCAAACAGCAACAGCAGGCACACCTGGCTCAGCAAAAACGGCAACAAGAGCGAGACGCATTCCTTCGATCCCACTCACCTGAAGAGAAGGCACGACGAGCCGCAGAGTGGGAGGAACAGCTGCAGAAGGCGGCTGCGGACGGGAACACCTGGGCCCAACAACGGGCACGTCGTAAACAGCAGGGAGCAGGTTAGTGCAGGCGAGACGGACTGCGTAGTCCAGGTGTGAGAAACAGTCTCGCCTGCACTATTTCGGCGGCTCCCGTGGCGGCCGTGTACGTAACTTCCGCCGATACTCCTTAGGCAGGAACTCCCGTTCGAGTATCTCGGGGTCATACTGGGTCCACGTCTCTCGGACTACCTTGGCCCGTATGCGACGTAACACGTCCCCATCGCGCCAAATCGTCTCATGCTCGCCTGTTCGCCAATTACGACGGGGAATCTGAGCGCTGTGCTTCAGCAGTCGCCACGCACGCACCTGGTAGCGATTATCGTAGGTGCACCAGTCGTAGAAGATGACCTGATCGAACACCAAACGGCCCTGATCGTCATAGAAGTGATTCACCTCAATGAGATCCACCTGGTCTACAGCAACCACGTCCTCTGCAGATGCCGTTCCAAATACCACCAATAAGACATACAGCATGGTCCCCACCCGCCTTGCTTAGTGAAATGCAGTCCGCGTTGCCATTCACGGTGTACGTGCATTGTACAGGGCAGGGGAGAGCTAATCAGGAGCAGCGGTTGGGCTAGTCAGCCTGGCAGGAACCGCCTCGCAATCCGTACAGCGAAGTGTTACCTGGCCCCGCTCAGTGTGCCGAACTATTCGGCATTGCCTAACAGTTCAACTGTCAAGCAATCCTTGTCGGTTCGCCGCAATAGTCGCAATAGTCGCAATACTCCCGGAACATCTTCGAGCCTGGAATGGGGGAACCTGGTGGGAGGCGATCAGCCATTTGGCACATCCTCCTCACTAGGTCGAATAGCCGCCAACTCGCGAGCCAGGGCCTGGGACACGGCCGTGATGGAGACCCTCCGATCGCCCGTCATCGCTCGCAGTTGGAATGGGTAGTAGCCAGGTATGTCCTGGGTCTGCACACTCAAGGACTTGTGGGCCGCGAAGCTCTTCACTTGCGACATCCAGTACAAAAAGTCGTCCTTGGTCCGAATGATCGTCGGACGTGGGAGATCCAACACGGGAGCCTCCCAATCACTTCCTTGCGTATTCATGTGGCCTCCTCCGGCCGTGTAAGCGAAGAACTCAAGAGTACAGGGTTCGCGCTTGATGTACAGCGTCGTCATGCCTCTTGGTAGTCGGGGTTCTCTTCTACAATGCCCTTGGGTTATACGGCTTGGCTGCCTCAACAGCCTTTCAATGTCTCAACGCCCTTTCACTGAAATAGGTGTCACAAGCGGTGAGGTGCGACACTAACCGGGAAAGTTCCTCGGTGTCTCAACGTCCTTTCACTGAAATAGGTGTCACAAGGAGGTGCAACGGCTGGATAGGATTTCGACATCGTCTCAACGCCCTTTCACTGAAATAGGTGTCACAAGGTG
>Ga0208299_1000169_pt1 | contig 62033 bp, 72 predicted proteins | sample 15_taG_FD_184089 | JGI IMG/M metagenome (GOLD analysis project Ga0208299, IMG submission 184089) | Marine viral communities from the Subarctic Pacific Ocean - 15_ETSP_OMZ_AT15312 metaG (SPAdes) (version 2) | ecosystem: Environmental > Aquatic > Marine > Oceanic | place: Pacific Ocean | collected... | reverse complement strand
CCTCCTTACCTTCTACGGTATACGTCACCCCGTCGATCTCAATATCGAACCCCCCTTTTGTTACTTTTTTCTTCTTGGCTCTCATCGGTTTACTCCTTCATTGTAAAGACGCAAATAGTCTTCTGGTGTTTTGTTTATTCCTGGGGGCTGGAAGCTTGTCCCATCTCTTAAAGAAGCTAGATACTTCCTGGTACCTTGGCGACCTAAAAAGTGTGCTAGCGCAGCTATCTCGTCTGGACGGAAGTCCCACTTATCTCCTAGCTGTCCTTTATATTCTTCTTCTAAGTCTGTGGCCGTCCTATCTAACCCAGGACCGCCTATCCCCTCGTTAATCCTCCTGTCCATAAGTAGCTCTTGCAGATCAGGGTTCCTCAATAAGCTATCCCTAGATACCCCCTGCATCTCTTCTTGGTCTTTAATCAGGTTGTATAGCATCTGGTACCTGCCTGTGGCTGAGCTGGTGGGGTTTACAGCTTCATAGTTATCTCTGCTCTCTACGTACCCTAGACCCTTCTTTAGCTTCTTAGGGTCCGTTGGAGGAAGATCCCCTACTACACCCCCAGCAGCAAACTTCTTTATAGCCCTGAACGAACCCCCCATCCCATAGAGAGGATGTGCGGGTGCGTTAACTCGTGCTTTCTTCTTTGCTCTAAGCATATAGGCTGTACTTAATTACAAAGGTAATAAAACAGATCTTAGCCGACTGGATGCAAAGAAGTAACACGCAGGGCCTCTATATACTCGATATGCTGTTCTCTCTCGCCCTGCTTACTATGCTACTTCCTATAAGTGTAGTCCTCGGCCCCTCACAACCAATAAGCTTTTTTGTTCTCTACGTTTACGTAAGAAAAATGCTTATGTGCTTTTGTGTTCTTTAGTTGCGCTCCCGATTTGCTTGGGCAAGGTACAACAGAAAATCTACAAAGTCAAGTGGCTGTGGAAAAAAAATTGTAACCCGCAAAGACTTAATAGACAGCCTTCTAAACGATGTTTTGCTGGTTTTTGAAAAATCAAGCCCGCTAGAAACCTTAAAAAAACGTCAGCAATACAGAGATCGGGGATAATATAGATGTATACACGCCTCACGCACGCAACCGAAACGCATCCGTGAACCCCCGTGGGTGCAATACGCGCACGATTCGCGCATAGATTTCAGCTTTATTCAATCCGCCTTAACCCTTTGAGTATTAGTGATTTAGCCACCGTTGATTCTATCGACAGTGTAAACGCTGAGAGGTAACTAGCTGAGACTGAGGTAAGGACAGTCCCTTGGCTCTCCTACTACGTCAAGCCCACACCTCACGTACGGGTACGCATACACCTAGCGCACACATACTCGTGCATCCCCGCACATACGCACACATGCTCGCGCTCGCTCGCTTGTGCACACACGCATCTGGGCGGGCATACGCACACACCCGCACATGTACCCGCGCCTGTGCTGGCATGCGATCACGTACACGCGCACATGTACACACATACACGCACATGCGTAAAGACTTTCCTTATTTAGAATGAATATAAACAAGGGTTGTATCTCGTTGGTTGTTAGCCAGTTACAAATGGGATTCAATTTTGTTGTCGAAATATGGAGAAGTTTTTTGTACCTTTACCAAAGTTGGCAACGCAGCTGACTATCTAAATCTCTAGTGATGAGCACATACACTCCCACACACTGCCCAGAGACGGGCCGCAAGTACACGAAGGCAGAGCGCCGAATCGCCAACAAGGCGAAGTATGCAGCAGAGCAGGCCGCGAAGCCGAAGGCTTCTAAGCCCAAGCGTAAGCCGAAGGCTTCGAAAGCGAAGCTTAAAGCCAAGACCATTCGGAAGCCCAAGCGGGGCTCGAATGCAGGCTTGGAGCAGGCACAAGCACGGGGCGGTGTAGGCATCGGCACCCCTGCGAAGACGAAAGTTGTTCACGCCATCACCGAAGGTGATGCTCAACCGTTCGAGCCGCGTAAGGCTGTCGTCGTCACTCCCTCACCTGCCAAGCGAGCGGCTGTGAAGGAAGTGTTTACACTTCTCGACGGTGAAACCCCTCAGGAAGCTATCCGCCGCCAGCGTATACTCGCTGAGCAGGAGCGGTGCGCACTTGAAGCGGAGGCGCTGATGAGCGGAGCCCCTGAAGTATTCTAAACAACCCCTTTAGGGGTTACAAATCAGATTTGGTTTTTCGGAACCAATGCCGTACCTTTACCAAGCCGATGGCAATTCAGCTATCGCATTCTAAATCTCTCTGTCATGCAATCATGCAAGCAAGCGGCTGTAAATAGCCTGTACTACGACGTACAACTCGACATTCAAACCATAGGTTTCGATGCTGTCCGTGCCACCCACGAATGGGACACACTCACCAACGACGAGCAGATGACGCTCGAAGACCTAGTGAACACTCTGTAAGAGTGTGACTGTGACACCTATGCAGGAACACCCTGCTTAATGGGGCTTTAGAAAAGACCGCCCCAAGGTGTCCTTTACAAGCGGTTGCCTGATGGGGGCTACCATAGCAGGGTTCGACTCCCTGAACCGCTCTAATATCAAAAACGATGTGTCGTGAGCAAGCTACTCATGAGGGGCATAGCCCGCAAGCCGTATAGTGTAACTGGATAGCACACCCGCGTTAAGGATGTAGTACACATCTACGATGGAGGAGCAGGTTCGAATCCTGTCTATGGCTCTAATTTTCAAAATCTCAAAACGATGTTAAACCCTTTTCTCGACTGCACAATAGAAGAAATCATAGATGCCTATGAGTACTTCCATGACATCCGCGACTACAAAGGATGCCAACTAGTTGGTACTGCCTTTGCTGCATGCACAATCTTAAACCCCCAAGCCCTAAGCTAAATGACACACGAACAGAAAGAAGCCCACATAAAGCGAGTTACACGGAGCATCATGATGGGTGCTAGTAGGTACTCCCGCGATGGGCTAACCATTGAAAACCTACCTGCTCCACAGAGGGCAGGGACGATGACACAAGGCGAGACATACGCTAAGATGACGGCGCGTAAACTAGTCGAAAACATTCAAAATAAGTAAAATGAAAACGAAATTCACCAACACACGAGTAATCCGCGTAGGATCGCAGGTGTTACACAGAGGAGGCTTCGGTCGGGACTCTCAGAGCGTAGCAGGCGTAATTGCCATCGAGCAGACGAAGCACTACCGCGAGAAGTACGGGGCGGAGGTAGATGAGGTGAGCATGGGTGACAACTACGTACTCACACTAGACAACGGACACTGGTGCTACTCAGACCAAGTGGATGGAGTGGTAATCCCTTCAGAATCAGCAGCTTAGAAAATAAATTTGGAAATAGGAAAACTATGCCTTATCTTTGTATCGGCAATGTTGCCAACTCAAAATCTCTCTCTCATGAAATATGCTAACGGTTACCTACCTAAGATTGCCTACCACATGGTAGTCACTCAAGACCAATCCAAGATCGACTACTTCGCCAAGCGTCAACAGCAGACGTATGGTGATCCCACCCCCGAAGATGATGACTTCTTGAGAAGTGAAATCACCCGACTAGTAGCCGAGCAGTTACCAACTGCACGAATGTACCACGTACAAACATGAGCGAAATGAAACAATATATCTTCACCTTCGAAGGGGGCGGATGGAATAGCGTATACGCTACCTCTAAAGAGGAGGCAGTTCAAGCGGCACTCGAAGAGTACAAGCACAGCGCAACACTCAACCCGATACCGAGCAGCTTCTTCCTCCGTGAGAGTAACGAAGAAACCTATCAGTCTCTACTGAGTCTGTTCTACTAACACACATAGCGATGACACGTCCCCTGTGAGGATAGGGTGAGGATGTGTCAACCCAACAGCTGTTCCTTCCACCCGTTACCACGGGATTATGGCAATGAACATGAGGGTTGATGGTGGTTCGATTCCACCCATCGCTACAATTGGACGGTGTTACAAATCACCAGGAAGACCATTACCTGTGTTGTAAGCTATGGGTGACGAGGCTTGCACCGATGGGAGAGAAACCCAAACATCGTCTTTTTTTATTAATTCAAAATCTCTAACACATGAAAGTATACGCAGTCCAAGCACTCAGTTGGTTACTCGACGAGTGCGAAACAGAAATCTACGCTAACAAAAGCGATGCAATGGAAGCATTCAATGACTTGTTAGCCTCGTACCATGACGGGATCGCCAAGGTGCATAGCCAGAGCGAGACACACGTCTACTTCGAAGGCAAGTACGATGAGCAAATCAAGATATTAATTGAAGAAATCGAAGTGATTTCACGAGTAAAAATGAAGTAAAATGATGACAGATAAACAAGCCCTAGCCTTCATGCAGAAGGTAGATGCAAACGCCCCATTTTGGGTGGAGTTGCACGACGAAGACCGACCGACGATGAATATCAACGGCAATGACGTACCGCGATGCCTATACAATCTCATGCTCACCAAGCGTGACATCAGGCTGTATGCAGACCACAACATGAAACCTAACCGACACTGGAAGATAGGCGACGTAAAGAAGTACTTTGGACTCAAGGGTGGCAAGGGTAAAATCAAGGATGCCATCTTCGTAATCCACGACGAGTTTATTGGACGAATAGAAAACCAAGACGATGATACAATTGAAAATGACTGAACAAACCTTTACTGCCGTAGCTGATTGGGCAGAGCGCATCCAAACGATGGCGCAAGAGAACAGCCTTATTAATGCTCAGGATATCGTACACGATGTGTTCGGTATGCTACGAGACGACGAACACTTTATACCACGACTATGAATCCAGACGAACACGAAGACCCAACACCAACCTACACAGGGGAGGTATACATCACTGTCTGTGTACAGATAGAAGGCATGGAAGCTGACTCCGAAGCCGAGGTTTCTTCGCAAGCCCTGTCAACCCTAAAGGAATGCCTTAATAATCATCACTCTGTTTTCGCTAACTACGAAGCAGAGGTAGAGATAGAGGATTGGGATTTGTATCAATCCAATGCGCCTAAAGGCTTCCTAGAGTTAGCAGACGATGCTTATGACCGAGCCAAAGACAATTAAACAATACAACAATGATTAATTACGAGCGACTATACAACGAACTGGTCACTGTGTACGAGAAGACACACGAGGACGATCCCATAAACTACACGCTTATGGACTTGATGGACATCGCCAAAGAGCGATACCATAAATACTTATTTGAAACAGCAGAAAAACTAACGAAAAATGATTAACGACGAAAGCCAACTCACATACACGATAGAGAATTTAATCTCTATCTCACGGATAGAATACGAAGCGACTGATGCCTGCTTCAGCGCATTTAGCGACGAATGGGACAAGGCGATGGACACGCTGACACCCGAAGAGCAGGTCATAGCCATCGGGCTAAAGGACAGCATACGAAGAGACGTGTTCGATGGACTAAACATCTGATTCAGAGTCAGTTAAAAAACAGAAGAAACAACAACACTATGACAAACTTTGAAAAATATATCGGGCATGAATTGCCTCAGGAGTGGATCAATTACATTGACGCACACACAACAGAAGAACTTATGCATCAAGCGGAGAGGCTTAAGTTTGACTCATGGTGTCCCGTTGCCTTGGAAGGTGACTCACCTGAACTGCGAAAGCACTTGAAAGAAGCAAGCGAACTGTTCTTCAAGTACGTTGAGTTTCAGTCAGTTACAGATTAAATTTGGAAAATCGAAAACTATCCCTTATCTTTGTCGAGGTCTATTAGTGAAATAGAATCATATCTCCCTGTCACGGAGAAGTCGAAGGAGCGTAACCTTCATAGACCGCAAACTAAATCTCAATTACAATGAAATTATATGCATCCATACATGGAGTATGTGGACTAGCCGAGAACTACTCCGATACCACAGCAGCCTTCTTTAAGACACTTGACGAAGCGCTCGAACACAAGGCAAGGCTACTCAAGTGGATTACGAAAAGCCCTTTCGAAGAAGTAATCAGTCAGGCGGACGGCTTGGAAGATATCATCGTTATCAATGACGACGAGAGTGAACACGAGATACTCAAGGTTGTAGAAATAAATCCTATGTACGACTCGACTAGCGGGATATACTTCCGTGAATGGTTTGTTTGGGACCAGATGGATAGCGAACCGCACTGTGATGGTTACTTACCATCGGACATGGGGTGTATAAGGACAGCCCTTGAAGCCATTGAATTTCAAGCCCCGCTCCCAGGACGAGGCCGAGCGCGGACGTTTGATCTTGATGTATTCAAAGATTTTTTCAATGACCTATGGTACAACAGCCAATCGATGCTCGACTGTGACGACTTGTGCCTCCACTTCTTCCGAATCCCCAAATTAGAAACACTAAAAAACAATAAATAAAACACAATGGCTAACTACGCAGTATACCGAGTCTACAAAGACTGGAACAAACGCTCTAGAACCCTTATGGATGGGCTCACACGAGAACAAGCACAAGAGATTGTGCGGAACACACCGAGCAACGAGAACAGCATGGTGGTGTTCGATAAGATGAAATAAACACATAAACAAAATCTCATGTACAAAGTTAGATTCCACCTCGGACGAGGTGAACACTTCATGCACTGGCAGTTAAAAGACTTGGAGTCAGGCAAAGTCTCCTACATCCACCCACAAGACAATCAGCTAGCTTTGCTAGGTTGTAAGCTAAGTGTACAGCCAACAGCGGCACAGAAGATTCATGACGGCGCAAACAAGACTGTTTGTGCATGGATAGAGTGCAAAGCTGTCCAGGTCTTGGCGGTCAATAGAATCAAGCCTAACGAAGGTGACTACCGCATCAAGTTTAACCCACGACTCAACCCCGACTGGACTGACGAAACCGACAGCATTGTAAGCGGTCACGAATACGAAATACTTTTTACAAACGACAGAACTCTATGGGTTGTAGGTTGGGAACATGAGTGTGACTTAAACTAACGGCAATGAAATACAAACCTAAAATTCAATCAACAGTACACGTCAACCCACCTAAAAACTTTAACGAGTGGGCGGCGAACCTACACAAACAAATCAATCAGCAGTACAACGCTAAAATTAAATCAAAATGAAAAAACTACAAAGTTGGACTAAGCTAATGGAAACCGACCTTTTAGCTCTTGCGGAAGAGTACAACATAACTATCCTTGATCACGAGGGGCATACGTTTATACCTTTGAGGAAGAAGTTCATGAGTCGGACAGCAAACATGGTACGGAGGTTCAATCGACTACATGGAACCTCCGTGTCTGCAAACGCCGTCGCTGCTAAGTACAAGAGAGTGCGAAACCCTGAGTGGGCTAAGATGAAGAATAACATTCAGAAAGAGAAGTATAGGCAGGCTCGCTTAAACACAAGCGGACTTCTTTATCCCGATAACCCCGTAGAGGTAGCCCCTGAAGCCCCGCCTACACCAAATAGGAGCGGCATCAGCATAGCAGTGGTTAAGCTGTCCCGACTACTGTCGGAAAACAAAATAGACGAAGCTACTTTTAACGAGGCTATTGCTCAGTTTTAAATCAACCCTCATGCACCAACTCACCCATCACCTCAAGCGCATAGCTAATTGGATCGACTGGAACTTCCGTTGGTTCTTTACGAACGGACAGAAACACAAAGACCTAAAGCTTGTCTCCATGCTCTGTACACAGATAGAGTGCATGATAATAGAGGCAAAAGAGCATAAGGTGATGGATGAGGAGGTGGAGAATTGGAAGCAGAGCTATAGGAATATATTTAAGCAGTACGAGAAAAACTTTTACAAATGATTACACTACAAGAAGCCTTCCCCGAACAGCATGATGCTATAGTAAGGATGGAGGACGCTGAAAAACTATTTACTAGATTCATGGAAATACATCGCATGCGAAATCGTCATGGCGACTCCGATACACCGAGGACGTACCACGAAAAACGATTCGAATCTCTTTTTAAAGACGGCGAAAACTATGGATTTTAATTACTATGACCGAAACATCACAGCTATGGGAGTACGTTGTCAACGGACAAACCTTCTACACACCATCAGGTGCATTTGCTTACCAACAAGATCCTAACGCAAACCTCGTATATGAAAAAGAGATTAACTAATATTGAAGCCATTAACCAAGTAAGCTCTATGTCCGACAGAGAGTCCAAACCTTCTGTCGTGGCAAGCATCTTCGCTAAGGAAGACATCATCGAACACGATGTAGACAACTGGGTGCTTATACCTACACACGAACTATTACATCAGTTCAAAGGGTATGCTGTTGAAGCTGTGTCAGGGTACATAGACGAAGCCGAAAGGAACAATGGTCATCTTCGATTCAAAGAAGAGATGTTCGAATTGCACAACAGGAACATGGAATTATTAGATTCCGCTATCGAATACTCACGTATTCATTCAGCAGTTAAGGAGCAGTCAGAACGCTGACGCTTAGGGTGGAGCATGGTGTGCAGGGAGATCCTGTAACGAGGTTTTGGTACGTACATCTTGATGATTATTACCTAATTGAGAACCTTGAGAAACAAATCCACCCTTTTCCTTGACTTTGAACAAACCATTAATTAAATTTACACATGATACAATCCGATGACGAGATAATCAGTGCTTGCATAAGCCAGTTCTATGATGCATTGCGTATGGCAGATACCAAGCGAAGACACAAGGAGCAGGTTAAGGCGCGTAACGCAATTGCCGTCGCTCTCCTTGGTCACTTTAACTCTAAGCAAGTTGCCGCTCACCTCAGCAGAGACAGGTCTACGCTTTCTCATATGGTAAAAAAGCACGAAGACAACATGAGCTATTGGGAGGGGTACAAAGACCGATACCTATTAGCTAAAGAGATAGTCGATTCGCTAACATTTAAGCACGTAGAAGAAACGCGACTGGCGTACTTGGCTGTGCGAAAGCAATTTATCGAGAGCCATATCAGATCAATCCACAGAAACATTGAAATTAAATCCAATCAATTAAATGAGTAATTACAAATTCAAGACCACGAACATACGTGGCAAGCAGTACGTTGAAGTCAACGAACGCATCAAGTTCTTCCGCCAGGAAGAGCAGTACAAAAACTGGAGCCTTATAACAGAGTTCACGATGTTAGACTCGGAACAATGTGTGTGCAAAGCCTCTATCGTAGACGCCTCTAACCGTATTATATCTACGGGTCATGCTCACGAAGTGCAAGGCAGTAGCAACATCAACAAAACTAGCTACGTAGAGAACTGCGAGACATCGGCTATCGGCAGGGCATTAGCTATGTTGGGCATAGGGATCGACACGTCTATCGCTTCGGCTAACGAGGTGTCAGATGCTATCGCTAAACAAGACACTCCGAAGGAGGCTACCGTTGCTGAAGAGGCCAACATAATGGACAAGGCTGTTGCTTACCTCAAGTCGCAGACAGACAAGAAGAAAGCTTTTGAGTCTATCACGTCGAAGTACGGGGAACAGCTTACAGAGAAGCAGAAAGCAGGGCTTAGCAAGTTTGTTCGATGACAGCGGCTGGAACTAAAAAAACAGTAACGTACACCTCAGAAGCATACATGAGGAAGCACAAGATGGAGCGTAATCGTATTAGCAGAAGCGCAAAGAAAATTGTGTGGACTGACGTCTCGATTCCTCCGCCCTGTGATGGCTTGTACTTTACTAAAAACAATGAGCTTAGAGGCGAAGTAGAGCTTACCTCATATGAGCTTCGGAAAGGAATCCCCTATTGGTCTACATCCTTTAAACCCGACTACTGGGGGGTGTCGTCAGAAGAATAATTAACATGAATATATCCGAAAAACTAATGGAGAGGTATGGCAAGTCACACTTGTCGTACTCCTCGCTAAAGAATGCTCTTGGTGATATGGCGCAATTTGATCGCTATATGAAAGGAGAACTTAAATTTAAATCTGACGCCCTTGACTTTGGTACGCTATACGATATGCTGCTGTTTGAACGAGACAAGGCTATGGAGAAGTACACTGTGATGAACAAAGGGCAAATCCTTTCTGAGTGCAGTGAGAAAACAAAGAACTCTAAATCCCCTCACCTAACATCAGAGTACAAGGGAATCAAATCCCAGATGGAGGAAGCAGCTAAAGAGAAAGGCAACACACTAGTCTCTCAAGAAGACTGGAAGACAGCCAACGACATGATTGACCGCTTAGATTCTTGCGGTTTGATAAACACATACCTCAAGGGCGACTACCAGGTCGGTTTCCTTGAGGAGGTAAACGGTGTGCAAGTGAAAGGGTTTCTCGATTGCTTAGGCGATGGATTTATCAGTGACAGCAAGTCAGCCCGCAGCTCAGAGAAGTTTCGGTATAGCGTGAGGGACTTCTCTTACGACATACAAGCATACATATACACAAAAGTTTTTGGAATAAAAACCTTCTATTGGGTTGTACAAGAGAAAACTTATCCGTACCTTCCTGCCCTCGTAAAGTGTACAGACGAAACCCTATTCGTAGGTGAAATGAAATTCACAGACGCCCTAGGTAGGATAGAAAAATTCCTTAACGAAGACTATAACCCCATGACAGATTATTTGCAATATGAAGTTTAAACGACTAACAACAAACCTAATGCTTATAGGAGCATTCATTTTATTTCATCTTTTATTCACCAATTTTCTCTACACATGAGCGAACAAACAAAGAAGTACGAAAGCGTACTATGCGGTTGGGCCGATGAGCCTAGCTTTAATGACAACGGCGAGCTACTGTCTTGGACATTCCGCCTAAAGGATAATGAACTCAAGGACATCCTTGATCAGTATCTAACAAGACGTGACGAAGAGGGGCGGGGCGGCAACGCACGGTTCAAACTCTTTATGTCTAAGAATGGCAAAGCTTGCCTGAGCGTATGGGATCCTAACAGCGCAGCTGCACAGGAACGCCAGAACACTCAAGCTAAAGCTCCAGATGCAAAGGCTGACGACCTGCCCTTCTAAACCATTCGGTTTTTATGCTTGTTGGGAATGGGGGTTGAGGAATGTAAAGTTCCTCTCCCCCTTTTCTTTCTCCGCTAGCAAAGAAGGCAGAGAGATTACATTCTTTGTACACGTACAAGACCACACAGATAAACATGAGGTATCTCTTCCGCTGTTTAGCGAGGATTACTTAATTTTGTACATCCCTAACAAGGAAGGAGATAACTGCGTGGTTATAGACGGCAAAGATTGCCTCGGACAGCTTACGATTAACTTCAAATGGATAGCCGTTTTCTTAAAAAGAAAATTCAGAATCAATGAACTCCACCACACTGACAACGTATTCCATGACAGCCGACGTGACCTACCTGAAGAACAGGAAGCTTAACGATACCGTAGTGTGGATTGTTAGCGGGTATGACCTGCCTGAAGATATAATGGAGCGCGATGAGAGTACCATGTCGCGCCTTGATCTAGAGATTTACGGCAAGGGCTATGAGAACACAAAAAAAATAGTAATCACTAAGATCCGCTCTAAAAAGGAAATTAGCTAACTAGACAATCATACGTGGAACGTAGAACTATATACTATATGACCGTTGAAATATCTTATGTTAAAAACAAAACCTCCTACAAGAAACAGACTTGGATTGTAAGCAAGCAAGCAACGCTTGCGGACATAATGGAGAAAGATAAAAGAACCATGAAGATGCTAGAAGACCTGGTTTACAAGAAGGGCTCACGTACTGTAAAGAAGGTGGTTATTGATAAAATATTAACTAAGCTCTCCCTAGGGAAGGAGAACAAATCCGCAATGTATGAAGCACGATAGCTACATAAACCCAAATCACTATAGGCGATCATGTAAAGAGACATGGGAAATGATGGTCGACATATGGGGGAAAGAGAAGTACATCGCTTTCTGCGAGATGAATGCTTTCAAGTACAGGATGCGAGCAGGACTAAAGCCTAACCAGCCGTTTGAACGCGAGCTGGAAAAAGCCAATTGGTATGAACTAAAAGCAATGGAATTAAAAAATGAAAGTAACGATATTCAAGGACGTGTTCCAGAAGGACAAGCCCCATCACATAAACATGGCGACAGCCTTAAAGAGAATCCAGCAGGGGACTTCTGCGCCAACGATTAAGCTTGTACGTGATGGCAATAAAGAAAAGAAGAAGAAGCTCCCCGTTGTCCTCTTTAGCGGAGAATTTAGCACCAGGGCTGACGAAGCGTGTATTAGTCATAGCGGATACGTTGTTTTGGATTTCGATCACATCGATGTTGGTTCATCCAAGAAGCTGCTCGGTTCGGATCCTTATGTCTATAGCTGCTGGGTTTCACCGTCTGGTGACGGGCTCAAGGCTCTAGTACACATAACAAACCCTGAGCGCCATCGGGATCACTTCCGCGCTCTTCGAACGTACTTCCATAAGCAGTACGGACTAGAAGTAGATGAGTCGGGCATCAACGAGTCCCGCGCATGCTTTGAATCGTATGACCCTGAGCTCTCTCTAAATGAAGAAGCGGCTAGCTTTGGGGCTTTTGCTACAGAGCAGGGCGAATCACAGGTAGCTGTTTCTAAATCAGGGAGTTACACCGATTACTTAAAGCTAAATCTAGCCTCCCGAATGATCCGCCAGTGTGATGACGGAGAGAAACACGCCGTCCTTCTTAAGGCGGCTCGACTTGTAGGCGGGTATATAGCGGCAGGAAGAATCGAGGATGACGAGGCTGTCCGTGTACTGATGCGGGAGATTAAGAAAAGAGACATAGATTCTGAGGATCACGCATATAAGACCATAAGAGAGGGCATAGAGAAGGGCAAGCAGGACCCTATAAGGGCCACCCTGGCAGACGAGAAAGAGGCCAAGAGAGAGCTTCTAATCAACGATGGAGACATGTCGTTCATTTCGTCCGACGATGAAGACTTCCGATGGATAGACGATTACGCTAATGGCCGCATCGAGGTGGGGCTAGATACTGGAGACGAAACGCTGGACAAGTACTTCCGCTATAAAAAAGAATTCACTATCATCAATGGGCATTCTAATGTAGGTAAGACCACTATGGCTCTATATATGATGGTTAACTCCGCTATACGCCACAAGTGGAAGTGGGTGGTATACTCATCCGAGAACCGAACAGCCTCGTTGAAGATGACCCTTATGCAATTCGCGGTTAATCGCCCGATTGACGCCATGACATATGATCAACGTAAAGAAGCGTACAGGTGGGTGAATGAGCACTTTACAGTCATCAGTAACAAGCAGGTATACAGCTACGCCGATATCATCGTGTTCCTCGAAAAGATCCTAAAGCAGCAGCCTGTTGATGCTGTCTTTGTAGACCCATACAATAGCCTAAAGCTGGACATGAAGAACAGCGGTATAGGGGTACACGACTACCACTACGAAGCCGCGTCTGAGTTCCTTACGTTTTCTACTGCACACAATGTAGCTGTTTGGCTTAACATGCATGCCGTAACAGAGGCGCAGAGACGCAAAGGAGACGATGGGTTACCTATAGCCCCTTACGCCGAGGATACGGAGGGTGGTGGTAAATTCGTAAACCGATCAGACTGTTTTATTACAGTACATAGAAAAGTCCAGCATCCTGACTTCAACGAACGTAAAGTAACAGAATGGCACATGCGTAAGGTTCGTGACGTAGAGACGGGCGGTGAGCCGACCTCACTGGACGAGCCTATTCGCTTTACAATCAACACATCAAGAACAGCTTTTAGATTGAACCATACTCAAAAGGAATTGTTTCAATCTATTGGGTCGCAATTTGATAACTATAATGTTTTTAATCCCAATTAAACCGTAGCTTCGCTATGTGAAGCGAAAGACAAAAGGAACCCCCAAAAAGAAATCATCCAAAAAAAGAAATTTAGGTAAGTACAAAAGCGGATTAGAGAAAACCTGCGCCGATCTTCTAGCTGAGTCAGGCATAAGTTTTACCTACGAGACACATCAGTATATGCTCGTAGATAAATTTAGATACCCTGGCACGTATCTTAAGTCAACAGCCAAGAAGAAAGAGCTAACAGACAGAACAAACGCCGTTGTACTTCCTATAAAATATACTCCAGACTTCGTAGGACCAGACGCGGTGTGGATTATCGAAACCAAAGGGTACGTTCCTTCTCATCATGATTTCCCGATGAGGTGGAAGCTGTTCCTTAAACACTTGATAGACTCAGGAGAACCAGTCCCAGCTTTATTCATCTGTAAAAATAAAAGTCAGATTGAACAAGCAATTGAAAAAATTAAACAACTAGGATATGGTAGAAAAGGAGTTAACAAAAGAGCAGCTAGGAACCACGTATCGCGTGGCGACAGTACGGCTGCATGATATAGTAACAGAGTTCTATGAGGACCTGTTCGACATCAAAGGAGATCCGAGGACGGACCCAGGTAACGTGGCTAACATGATATCTGCGATCCGCATTTCGATAAATTTAGAGCTAGACCTTATTAAGGAGGCTTCATATGAACACCTTGAAGCCAACTCAAATGATAAGCCAAAGCAGGAGAGCCTATTCGGGTTCAACAGGAAGGGTAGCTGAAGTACGATTTGCTCGTGCTGCTACAGCCCTTAACCTTCAAGTAACCAAAGCCAACCGCAAAGATGATATGCATCTGCACGTTGACTATTGGATGACCTATGATGGGAAGGAAGGGAGATGGGGGGTTGACGTGAAAGGAAACAACCTGCCCGATGAGATTTGGTGTGAGTTTAAAAATGTAAGGGGGAACCCTGGGTGGATGTACGGGGGATCAAAAATCATAGCCTTCGATATGCCAGAAGAGGGTGGTTTTAGCGTTGTGGATCGGGAAGACTTAAGACTTTTTTGTGAAGAGAACGTAGAGGATGTCATGGTGACGAATAAAGCCGACGCACACCTTAAGAAATACCAGAGAAAGGACAGGCTAGACCTCATCACGAAGCTTAAATTACTAGACCTCAAGAGATTGAAAACGTACAGAGTGTGGGACTACTTTAAGGAGTATTGACTACCTTCGTAGTTCGCTTTTTTAAAAAAAATAATCAATGAAAACTTACGATCCTTCACTTGTCCCTTGGGGCGAGGTGGGGTATGCTGTCTATAAGCGTACCTATTCGAGAACAGATGAAAACGGAAAAACAGAAGAATGGGAAGACACCGTTGACCGCGTGGTTGATGCGTGTAGAGAGCAGCTTAATTGCGGGTTTACACAATTCGAAGAAGGAGAGTTAAAGAAGATTATGATGGAGCTAAAAGGAACCGTCGCAGGGCGCTTCCTTTGGCAGCTAGGTACCTCTACCGTTGATCGGTTGGGCTTACCTTCATTGCAGAACTGCGCGTTCGTTGTAGTGGACGATCCTATACGCCCTTTTACCTGGGCCTTCGAGATGCTTATGCTTGGTAGCGGGGTGGGTTACAATATCCAACGCGAAAACGTATATCAACTACCGAAGGTAAAAAGCAAAGTAGATGTGGTTCGAAAGGACGTAAACGACGCGGATTTTATAGTACCAGACACCCGTGAGGGATGGGTGGAGCTTTTACGTAGGACCCTAGAGGCTTCGTTTGTTACAGGCAAGAGCTTTACGTACGCTACTCACCTCATCCGATCTAAAGGATCCCCTATCAAGGGGTTGGATGGGTGGAGCTTTTACGTAGGACCCTAGAGGCTTCGTTTGTTACAGGCAAAAGCTTTACGTACGCTGCTCACCTCATCCGATCTAAAGGATCCCCTATCAAGGGGTTTGGAGGGACAGCTTCAGGCCCAGAAGATTTAGTGTGGGGGATGGGCGAGGTAAATGCTATTTTAAATAAGCACTCAGGTCGCCGCCTAAGACCTATAGACTGCTTAGACTTAATGAACATCATAGCAAAGATTGTAGTAGCAGGAAACGTCCGTAGATCGGCTCAGATAGCTATAGGAGACTGCGACGATGTTGAGTACCTACGAGCAAAACGATGGGATTTAGGAGGTATACCTAATTGGAGAGCTATGTCCAACAACTCCGTAGTTTGTTCTGACGTTTCACAGCTTCCCGATGAGTTTTGGGAAGGGTATAACGGGAACGGTGAACCATATGGGCTAATTAACCTCGACGCTTCACGTCGTATGGGACGGACAGGAGAAGAAGAGTATCCAGATCCAGACGTGCAGGGCTTTAATCCGTGTGCTGAGCAATCCTTAGCTAACTATGAGACGTGTTGCTTGGCCGAGATATATCTACCCAACATAAACAGCTACGAAGAGCTAAAGAAAGTTGCGCGTTACCTTTACAGGATAAACAAACACAGCCTCGCTATTAAGTGCGAAGTAAAGGAAACCGAAGACATCGTACACAAAAATATGCGTATGGGGATTGGCGTTACTGGATACTTACAGGCTACCGAGGAGCAACGTAACTGGTTGACCGATTGCTATATCTACCTTAGGTCATATGACAAAGAATATTCTCAACTGGCGGGATACCCAGCATCCATTAAACTTACAACGGTTAAACCCTCTGGAACGCTTAGTCTACTTGCTGGTGTTACACCAGGAGCACACCCTGGATACAGCGAGTATTACATTAGACGAATCCGAATGGCAGCTGATAGTAGCTTGGCACTTACCTCCAGGGAGCATGGGTACCCTGTGGAATATGTGCTAAATTTTGATGGGACAGAAGACAAATCAACAATCGTCGTCAGCTTCCCTTGTAAGTTCCCTTCTGGAACCACGTTTGCTCAGGATCTAACGGCAATAGATCAGCTAGAGGTCTGTAAAAGGCTACAGACAGAGTGGTCCGACAATGCTGTCTCTGTAACTATCTATTACCGAAAAGAAGAACTAGAGAGCATTAAAGGGTGGTTAGAAAACAACTACTTCAATGTAAAGTCTGTTTCCTTTCTCTTACATAACGATCATGGGTTTAAACAGGCTCCTCTCGAAGAGATAGACGAAGGCACTTACTTAGACATGAAGTCAAGTGTAACTCCTATTACCAGCCTAGAACAGCTTAGTATGGACGATATAGAGATCGCTGATTGCGACTCAGGAGCATGCCCTGTCCGATGAAAAGATTTAATCAGTGCTGGGTTTGCCAGCTTTACTTCTTAGACTTTTCTATAGTTCGGCCAGCGAAGTAAGCTCCAAAGGCTGTCAGCATTAGTATCTGCAACAGATCTACGTAGGAGTCCTTCACGTTGAAAGGCCAGCTGTCTATGCTATCAGCTATCATCGTAAGCATGAACATAGCCATAAGGCATATAAGGGTCACTGGGCGTATCAATTTGGCTAGCTTAACATCGCTACTCATATCTGCTTTCCAGCGCTCTGTTACGTTCTCTTGGAATCTAACCTCAGCGTCTATAACGGCTTTAGCTTCCGCTGGATCAACATCTGGCTCTTTGTCCAATAGGTTTTTTACAACGCCTAAGGCGCCGCTGTCTGGGAGTAAATCCCCAACCATACCCAGCACATTGGGCGCTTTTTCTTTAAGCCACATACCAAGCTTAGTGTCTTTGATCTTCTTCTTATTTTTTTCCATAATACTTCTCGAATGCTTTGTTAAACTCCATCAGTAGGCTGCGCTCCTTTTCGTACAGCTCGTGTATTCTATTTTGCTTCTCTACGTAGTTCTTTATATCTCTAGCCTCCTTCCTTTTCTTGCGTAGCACCTTAAGCTTCTTCTCTGTTGATTTACGCTTAGACTCTAGCTTGGTAACGCCTGCATACCTATCGGATCTTTTGTCGTCTGACTCCTTGCGCTCTTTATATAGCTGAGAGATAAGGTTGGAGTTTTCCGTGTAAGAGTCTGAGTCATAGTACTTTGAGGACTCTCCGTACACCTTTCTTAAGAACGGGAAATCGTTAGCAGACATCTTAACCTTCTTGCCCTCTTTCATCATCTCAAACATATCCCTTCCTGTGCCTAGGGATCGGGTCACAAACTGTCCAGCCCCTCCGATATAGTATTCAAGTCCATACCAGAATTTATCGGGATTGAAGTCTAAGCCTCCAGGCACTTGTTCGCTACCTCCTGTAGCTTTGTTCATCCAGCTAAAAATCTTCTGGATCATCTCTGGCGAGCGGAAAGCAAGCTCAGACTCTGGCTTAGGGGCGCCTACTGGAAACTGCTCTCTGAACACAGAGCTGCCGAAATATGTTTCGTTAGTGGATATTTCTACAAAAGGTTTGAGAACGGTAGGCGTAAACCCTTTCGTTATATACTTAGCCATAGTTTCCGACTGCCCGAAGCTAATAGGGGAGAACGAGCTAAACGCGGAGTTTGCCATAAACATAGTTGCCTCTGTCATCTCGCGCTCTCCTGCCGCAACCTCAGCCATAGCGGTGCCAAAATTAGAGAATATGTTAAACCCGTAAGGGAGCGGTATCTTTAGATGGTTCTTACCATCATACATAATGATAAGATTCCTCTCTTTAACGTAGTCAGGTATCTTGCTGTAGAACAGCACCCCGTCTTCGTCTTCGTCGCTCATAGCCATATTCACAGCAGCAAGCATACCGCTCGTAAGCGACAAGCCGAAAGCCAGCTTTTGCGCTGCGTTAAGACGCTTATGCCAAGCCTCTAACTCCCCATCAGGCTTACGTACATCCTTAAGAGTACCTAAAGACCTCGCTAGACGTACAGTACCCTGAACCGAAGCATTGAAGAAGAGATACCAAGCGTTAGCTACAGGTCCCAGCTCTCCTGATCGGTTGAAGTTTACTGTAATATTTTTGGCTAGCTCCGCTGCTTTAGCTCTTGAGACCCCTGCTTTTCTAGACTCGATATAAGCTGATAATCTTATAGAGTTCTCAAAGGCGTCGTTAACATTTTCGATAACATCGATACTATGTTTTCCCATCCAACGAACAGCCTTCTTTACTTTACCTGGTTCGGTAGATTCGGCTTCGATTTCAGCAGCGATTTGATTTAGAGGTTTTACAAACCCCCATCCCGTTTGCCCCCCGTCTTCTTTAAATTCTTCAAAATAAGCCTCCATCTCCGCGCCCATATCTTTCCCAAACGTACCCTTGATAAGAGCTGGTAGGGTGCTCTTAACTCCAGCGATTATGTTAGCCGCTATATGTCTCCCTTGAATCTGTCCTCCTGGAATATCCGCTTCGGCTAACCCGTTGAATAGAGCCGATTGAATATCACGAGCAAAGTTAGAGATGATAAATTCTGGGTTCGCTGTAGTAAAGGAGCGCCTCAGCCAGGCGGCTGGAACCCGAATAATCTTGCTTATAACGTCGAGCTTTTCTACCCCCATATTCCTTAGGGATTTAGCGTAGCTAGGATCGTTAAACACGATATACTTCTGCTCTCCGTCAATCCGAACCCCAACAGCATTCTGTGAATCTACAGTTACTACGTCTTTAATTAACCATACACGCTCATTGGGATTGGCTTTGACCAGGTTGTAGAGTGATGATAGTGCTTCATTCTTACGAGCCTTTGTATGTACCGCTGCGTTCTGTGCTATGACCTGAGCCAATACATTGACAGCCAGGCTCTTACGACCCTTTGCTCTTTTTGTTGTGTCCCCGTATACAGCAATCCCCGCGCCACCTGTTGGATATGACGTCGTTTCCACATTCATATCGTCAACAGCCTTACCCCCTAAAGGAACATAGTTCTCGAACATAGCTTCAAACGCATCGATCCTTTCGTTTGACTCCAACCCATACTTACGCATAGTATCCCGCGTATCTTTTTGTATAGCATCGATCTTCTTCGCTAGGCTTTCAAACTTAGCTTTCTTGTCAGCAGAGAGCCCACTGAGGAAGCTGTCGGCATCGGCGTCAGATAGTCCGCTACCATCCTTTTTCTTGTTGCGCTTTTTAATCACTGCGTTACGCTCTTTAGCGTGTCTAGCGATCAAGTATTCCGTCACCTCCTCAGACGTTAACCCCTTGGCCTTCATGTCTTTAGAAATCTCCTTTACTTTTTCTTCTAGCTTCTCTAGGTCATTGGCTGTTCTGCCATAAAGCAACGTCTCTGCGTTGATAAAGTCTTGTCCCAGCTCTACGGCCTTTCCGATACCTTTTTGGATGTCTTTTTGCAAGCGCATCACATTAGCATACTTGTTAGCGAACAGCTGATCCATACGAGCCATCATCGCTTGGAAGTAGTTAAGTCTGTTGGGCTCAAACGGTAGGTTCGTGTCTGTTCCCTCGAAATCAAGATCCATGCTAAACAGCACAGGCGCATCCCCCTCAGCTGGAACTAACGCTTCATGCCATTCAAACCCCTGCGAGTCTTTAACAAGCTTAACCCCTTTTAGCCCCATCTTCTGCATGGTGCTTCCAGCTTTAGAGTATCGGTCATGAATCACAGAGACACCTGCTGACAGCTGGTTCTTGTACGAGACCATATCCTTCGTGTCTTCTACTTTAAAAGGATATGCCCAGTTCTGGATCGCGGTAGCGGTTCTGCCTGTAGGGATTTTAATCTTTTTCTTCCCTTTTTCCCGTGCTCTTTGAAGAGCCGAATTAATAACGTGTCTCTCCCATAACTTTCTGACGGGGAGATCTTTCTTCTCTGCCTCTGGTTTTGGCTTTAAAGATTCTTTTACTTTATAATACTCTTCCAGCCTGGCACCAAAAACGCGTGGAGGTTCCCCCTTAAGGGTTTTGTACATCTCCATTAGATCTTCAGCCGCATCTGCGATTATGTGTCCGTATCCATAAGCCGAACTCCACCGATCTTCAAATATTTTTTTAGCCTGCTCAGTAGTTACGTCTATCGGCGCACCCCCCTCAGACATAGCATAGTGCTTAATCATAAGGTTCAGTCCGTCTACAGGGAACGTAGGATCTTCAGCCAAAGCCAATTCTATCATTTTGTCTGCGGTGGTTGTAGTTAGTCCGCCAGAGCTCACTAACAGTCTCCTTATATTCCGCCAGTAAGCATCAGTATCCGAGGTGTTACCTTCATTATCAGGTTTTAAATTATCTACCTCGCTTATATACTTATCAGGGTTTCTACCTATGTCTTCTATAAAAGCTTCGTTCTTCGTGTTAGTACCGAAAAATACTTCTACCTCGTCTTCTATAAATACTCTAGGTTCACTACGTTTTTTAGGGCTTTTTTGAACCGCGTCGGACTGCATCTCAAGCACATACAAAGACTGAGGGTCGCTCTTCATGCCAGAAGTTCTCATATGAGCGTGTGCTTTTTCTTTAGTGTGATCCACAAACGCCTCCCCCCAATGATCAGTATCCCCTACAAGAGGGGTCAGAGAAGGATCAACAGCGTCTTTACTTCTGCCTATCCTATCGATCCCATAGTCTCCATACGTAGATTCATCCTCTAAAGGGGACAGCATACGTTGAGAGATAGCTTTTTCAAGCTGTTCTTCGGTGACATACCTGCTCTCTGGTACATCCTTATTTACCGCCGCGATAACATCGTTGATAATCGCTTGCTCCACTTTAGAAGCTTTAGCTTTCATCGCTTCGAGGACGCTTATAGCTATACCTTTTTTGCCTGCTGCTTTAGCTGCTTTCTTGACTATATCGCCTGTACCTGACAGGTCAAGATCGAAGGAATGACGTGTGGTGTCTTCTGGATTAGCTTTACGTTTAGCTTCAGCTTCAGCTTTTTTAGAGGCAGCGATCATATCAGCCGCTGCGCCTGTTTTCCCAATATTTTGCTGCCCCCTTGTCCTTTCTGTTCTTTTAGCTTCTGCTGCGCTAGCTTCTTTAAAAGCGGCGGCGGCTTTATAAAATTCTTTTTCTTTCCCCTTTAAATCCCCTGCCTCTTCTGCTGCGATAGCTCCCGCCACACCTTTAGTTTGTTTCCGCGCTCGTGGATCTGTGGCCTGCTTCGCTAACGCATCTATTTCTTCTATACGCTTTTTTGTCAGTGATTTTTTCTTTGCTTCGTAAGTCTTTTTCTTTTTAGCTAGATCCTTTTCTGATTTTGCTTTTTCGTCAGCTTCTTCTGCAAAGATATCGTCAAGCTCAATCTTTTCGCTTGGCTCATGAAGCTCTACCCCTTCTCTATAACCTTCTTTTAAAGATATACTCCAAGGGAACTGACTATCCCCCTCTTTTTTGGTAATCTCAAAGCCCTGCAACTCCCACTGCAATCCCCCCATTATGCTCGTAGTGGCTTTTAACGTGTATGGAACACGCTTCATCAACTTAAGCGAATTAGAATCTCCTTCCTTGAATGGATTTATTTTATCACCAACTCGTTGGGTCTCCAAAAACGCATCGCTGGACACCTTATAACCCAATCTAGGTAAAATCCCCTTTACCGAAACGTCTGATCCTCCTCCAAATAGGTTATGTCTTACAAATTTATTTTTTCTTCTAATACCATATTCAGTTGGCTCTAATTTATTAAAGGCAGTAAGCCATTCGATTAAAGCTTCTTTTGTTATTGGTATTTGATGAGTTTTTTCCGCATCAAGCAGAGTTTCGGTACCAAAACCAACTTTATCTTCAAATTTATCATTTAACTCTGCAAAAACCCCTCGTATAAGATCCTTCTGATTATCAGACCCGCTCTTAAATATATCTTTAAGCCAGCCTTTAATAATGGTCTTCGCTTGAAAATCTGTTTTGCCTTTTAGTATTTCTTCTATTTCGGCAATAACATCCGCTACAATTTCTCTATTCGAGTAAGCCGAAGACCTACCCATTAAACCAGTATTAATTAGAAAAAACCCTTTTACTATTGCATCTTTTGTTGGTTTGTTATGGTTAGCGCTAGCTTTGGCTTCCATCTTATCTTTAACCTCTTTTGCGCTGTCCTTTTTAGAAAAAGAGTAGATCCCATAAGCCCCGCTGGCGGGGTCCCAATCCCAATGAATCCCTGATGAACCTTTTATATTTGTTGGGTCATAGAAAGCTGTAAAGGCAATTAATTTCTTGCCTGTCTCTGTTGCAGCTTTGACCAGGCGCTTAAAGAAGCTTTTAGAGGCTTTCCCTAACACGACAGACTCAAAGACTTCTTCTGCATCAGAAGACGCAACGTCATCTAGATCGGTATCTGCATCGCTTAAAGCCCTTATATCATTTACTCGCTCGGCTTCAGGTTTCAGCCCTTCCACGGCCTCCCCTGTACCCCCTGTGTCTACCTCCTCCATCGTTTCGAGGTTGAAGACAGCCTTTTGATTGTATTGCCTGCCTAAAGTTGCAGCCTGCTCGTGAGATACAACAGCAACAATATCCAGGTAGGTCTGGTTGCTCTCGCTATCAAACCACGTACCTACAGCAAGAACATCCTCGTTACCTTCTAATATATCGGCGTTGGCTTCGGCATGTCGCTCAAGAGCACCTACCCATAAACCAGGACCCTTGATTGTTTCGGACCTTTCAGGAAAGATAGATACAGAGCTAACAGGCTGTCCTGTCTGGTTTTTACCATCCAAAGTAAAGGTCGATCCGCCAAACTCTTTGTGGGCGTTAATCTGTTCTCTTAACCCCCTAGACCGAGGCGTATCTTTTACTAATTTTTTAGGCTTCCATTCAAGCCCTTTCCAGCTCTTTAAAGAGTCGGTGTTTATAGATGTGGTTTTTAGTGGATTGGTAGACTCTAGCAACTTAAAGTTAGAGAAGGTTTCGCTTTCTCCTTTGCGCGTGGCCTGTACCCACCAGTTAATAAAGTGCCACTTACCGTTAAAGTTCATAGAACGAATTCTAGAAATCCCATCTCTCCCTGCCTTCCAGTAATACACTTCAAAAGGCGTATCTTCTGGAAGCCGAGCAGGATTTATCCCTTGCGAGGTAGAGGAGACTGGACGGCCTGTCTTTGGATCTACTTTAGGTCTTGGAGGATTGATGTTCCGTATCGTTCCGTCGGAGCGAGTATACTCAAACCCCTCTACTGTATCTGAGCTACGCCCGTTATCCGTTTCTTGCAGCCACCAGTTTCTAAAGTGCCAATAGTCTTTAAACACTTTAGACACAGGAACCTTCTTCGCCCCTCCTGAATCATCAAACTGCTTCTCTACATACCGAACCTCTTTATCAATAAGATCGGGGTAGGCTTTGGATGGGCCTAAATCTCTAGACTCCATTGTAGTATCGCCATCAACAGCTTTATCTGTTTCAAAAGCTGTCCCTTCTCTTTCTGCCGCTCTAAATGCCTCTACAAAACCTTTTAAATCGGATGCGTCCAGCTCCGTTGTTCGAGATAAACCAAAAAGCTTTAAAAACCCATCAATTAATTTACGCAAAACGGACTTATCGGTTTTGCTTAAAACCTTTTCGTCAAGAGCATGCTCAAGGAGGATTACAATCTTTTCCTCTAAAATAACGTCAGCAGATTTCCCTTCATACGCCTCTGCTACTGCCTCTTCGAAAGCCTCGAACGTCGGGTAGCCCTCTATCTTAATATTTGGATATAATGCCTTAAGGGTATTGAAAAACTTTTCCTTATCCTCTTTTTTTACAGACCTAAAGGCGGCATGTAAAAACTCATGCCTAACCGTTTTAGCAGTTGTCCTTTCGTGCGAGAGGTTTATATGTATTGTTTTACCGTCAATCGCACCCTTAGACCTTTTAGGGTCCGATCCTGTACGGTTATAATAGCTCTCTGCTGTATTGTGAAAAACAACCTCCATGCCCTCAGCCTTAAAAGCCTTCAGAAGCATATTAACTTTCGTTCTTAGGTCTTTAAATTTCTCATGAGTAGAGGCTCCTTCTTTGGCGAGATTGTCAGCCGTTGCTGTAACGCCGTCTACCTCTGCATCAGGATCCCGTTCGGGCATAGGCTGTTCCTCTGTCGCATCCTGTACGTCATCGTCTGCCGTCTGCTCAGCGGAATTGACAGCTATAGCCGCTTCTAAAGAAGCATTCTGAGCTTCGAATTCTTCTTTTAGAAGTTTCTCTGCTTGTGCTTCTGGAGACTCTCTTTGACTCTGTTCCCAAGCCTCTACTTTACCTTTTCTTTCTTCAGAGACAGCCTCCAACTCCTCTTTGATGACATCATCTAGCGTCTGATCCCCTTCGAAGGCTTCGCTTTCTAATTGTTGTTTCTTTTCAAGAAGGGCTTTTATCTCGTTCTTAGCGTCTTTTTTCCAGGCATCATCGCTGCCCTCAGCAAGTTCTTTATACACCTGAACAAGAGCATTCACCTCTCCTTGAACCCTAGCTATATTATCAAAAGCCTTTGGGTTCTTTTTTCTAAGCCTGTCATAAGCTCTAGTTATAGCCGACTGAGCGCCAGAATGTTTTTTGGTCTCTGACTCTAACCTTTCTATTGCTCTGTCTTTATCGCTTGTGGTTATTGCTTCGTCAGCGGCACGAGCAAGATCTTTAAGCTTTTCTCGCTTTTTAACTATCCTTTCGTCGTGTTTCGCCACAAACGCCTGAGCTCCCCCGCTAATTGTGCCTCCTGCAAAACCACCTGTACCTCCCATAAGAGCTCCCGCGGCAACGGCATCAAACACTCTTTTCCGAAACTCTACTGGACTGAATATAGCCGTAGCGTCTCCCCCTGCTTGTCTTGCTCTTATCTCACTTGCATACTGCCATCCAGCTGTTGCTCCTTCAGCAATAGACTCTTCTGCAACACCAAAAAAGGTTCCTCTGGCTATTTGTGACCCCCACTTTAGAACCGCACTTTTCTGGCCTTCAAACATCTTGCGAGTCAACCCCTTTAAAACACCCTTACCTCTTAGCAACCCGCCAAGCACCATACCGCTAAGCACTTCCGCACTAGACTGCTCGGCCAGATAAACGGCTCTTTCGCTGGCAGAAAGATTATCGTACCACTCTTGCCCTACATTATCGGCATGCATATGTCCCGACACCAATACATCTGACAAGACAAAAGCACCACCTCCGTTAATAGCTTTATTAATCAGGATGGCTTTGTTCTCTATTTTTCTTGCCGCGTCAGCCGCATTAAGCTTTCCTGTTTTGGCAATCCTTACTGGATCGTAAGCCGTCTTTTTAGCTGCTTTTGTGGCCGCTCGTTTGGTTACGCCTTTGGTTGCTGTTTTAAGAGCGCCCGTTGCTAAGCCCTTAGCTGTTGCTATATCTAAAAGAAGAGGAGCAGACTCCACGAGGAGATCAACAGAGGCGCCCAGGTAATCTCCAATACTTGCATCATCACCATTTTCGAAAAGAGCCTCAAGGTCTTTAGTTCTTGGAGCAGACTTTGACCCTAATAATAACTGCCTTCTTGCCTCTGGAGATACAAACGAAGCCCAAAATATATCGTCTTTCCAAAAAGGACCTTCAGCTCTTTCTAAAAGAGTTTGGGTTTCACCTTCTTGCTGAGAAATTTTAAATCGTAAATCACGCGCAGAAGGGGAAAGGTCCGAGGTCAGCTCTGTTATTAGCGCAGGGGTGCTTATCGCCCAATCAGATATGTTTACCGCCAAATCATTTAACACCCTGCCCACCTCTCTAAAGCTGTTCCCTATAAAGCTATCTGTGTTGATGTCTCCAACCCTCCCGCTTTCATCAAAATCTAGCTTAAGTCCCGTTTCGTGTAAAAACATAGACTCAAACTGCGCTAGTTTTTCAGGGTTGTTTCTTATGTTCTCTGGTATGAGCTCGTTTAACGCTCCTCCGAGTTTAGGAAAGACGTAGTTTTTTTCAAAGCCCATCTGAGCCTCCTGTTCTAATCTAGATAAAGCTTTTTCTCTATCAAAAGTTTCCGCGTCCGTAGACTCTGGATCTAAATAAAAGGATTCAGAGTCGTTAAAATTACCAAGGTTAGCGGCTCTTATAACATCAATAGTCGTTGCTTCTGGGTGATTGAATAACCACTCTTCAGAAGAAACCCCGTTATCTCTTAATATCGTGGAATAAGCATCGCGTGTTACATCTTGAAAAATACCTTTTAGCTGAGGGTTATTTCTTAAGTTTTGAACGTCTGACGAGTAGCTAGAAAGGCTTCTCCCTTCGTCATCTACGGCACCCGTCGTAGGGTGGAACGACGGCCTACCGCTAAACGCCGCACGGACAGACTCTTTAAATTGTAGCTGCTGCTCTGGAGTCATTCCAGACATATCATTCCAGACATATCAAACTGTTGGAAGTATTCTTCTTCGTCCATGACTCGCTATTTTACTGACCGAAAAACTTTCTAATCCTTGGGATAATACCTCCCTTCTCATACCCCCCCGATTTCGTCGTAGGAAGCTTGAGCGTATATCCTTCTTTTCTTTCTTTCTCTCTGTACTCCTTTATAAAGAGCTCATACAGACTTTCTGTGTCTTCTAAGTTGTTTAAAGAAGTAACGACGTTTAACTTGTTATCTAAAGGCTCTTCGTCTGTATTGATATAGTCGGCTATGTCCTTTCCCGTTTCTTCCTTAAATGTTTCAGCAAACAGCTCTATAAGCCTTTCCTTTTCATCCGTTCTTTCGTTAAAAGTATAGCCCTTTACAGCGTCATCATCAGAACTTTTATCGACGCTTGGCTTCGATGTCAGAGCTCTAGCGTTTTCCAATGCGATTAACCCTTCCTTTTTGATATGCTCAAGCACGTTTCTGTGGTTCTGGTTCTGTACACCAGCAGGTATATTCGTTTCCAAAGCCTCCTCGTCGCCCGCATGAGTCACCGTAAAGGATCCGTCCCAATTAAGAGCTACTGCTAAAACGTCAACACCTTGCAGGCCACCACCTACAAGCTCAAGAGGTCTTTCTGGGTTTATTTGATACCCAACCCCTCTACCAATAAGGACGTTATTGTCATCGTCTAATATCGGGGACGTTTCAACAGTTTGATTTCCAAACACACCAACAGCTTTAACTTCCTCGGCAGTCATCCTCTGCGCCCGAACCGCTTCATTTATCACTGCACCCCTAAGATTTGTTACATTCATCTCATTGCTTAGGTACTCATCGACAGTAGTTTGCAACCTCTCCTCTCTTATAACCGCACGAGCAGCCCTTCTCCGTATCCCTTCGTCTTTTTCCCATTCCATCTCCATCCATTGTCTAGCCTCGCCTGCGTTAAGGTTCTTAGGCGCCTTATCTACATACCAATCAAAACCAGAAAACATCCTAGCTTCTCTAATCTCTGGTCTATACCACTCCTCTGGCCTGCTTCTAATTACGTTGTCAGAAAAGTTTATAACGTCTTGCCCAACGGTTCCGTCTCGACCAACGGACCTCCCTGTGATAGTCCTGTTGCCAGCTGTTCCGCCGATCTGACCATCCCATTGGAACCCCCCTGTATCCCAATACTGATTAAGCTCATTGTATGAGTCTTCGTTCCCGTCGAAAATATAATCCTCGCTCCCCATCCCTTCTAACATATAACCTTGGTACGCCTGCTGCCCTTGACGGCCAACGGCGCCCCAGTGCTTCATGTTGTTATATAAGTTATTGGCATAGGAGATGTCAGCAATTAGTTCTTGAGAACTAGAATAAGAGTCCGTAGAATCTGGATCTAAAGAGTTTGAAAGTGTTTTTTGAAGCTCAGCAAAAATAGCCGCATCCCCTGCCGCTAGTCCCGAAACATCGAAATCATATATATTCTGAAGCTGTTCCGTTTTAAACTCACGATTTTTCTCGTCCTGAGCTAACCTCTGAGCTAAATTCGTTTCCCTTTGACGATTGATAAGCGCCACCTGCTTAGCCACCATATCGGAGTAGCTGTCACCCTGAACTAAAGGGGCTACGTTTCCATTCGCCATTATGCTTCGTTGAATTGTGGTTGACCGAACACCTCGTGAACAGCATCAAACAAATTCTGAAGCTCTTCTAGCGTTGGTTCGTCACCGTTGTCTATCATCTGTACAATCGTTTCGTACTGACTTTTAATAGCATCGCCCTGTTCGGGGTTAAGGATATATTCACCCCCTGTTGCTTCCCCTTCTTTCTCTCCTGTCTCTTCGTCTACGATAGCCTTCTTGTTGGTATCATGATCGAACTCCCCTTCTGTCTTTTGTACTATGGGTTGCTCCTCTTCCATAGGCTGTTCTTCTCGCCCTTGGTTCTCTGCCATTATCTGCTGCAACAGCTCTTCAGGTATCTGCCCGCCTTCTTGGTATTTAACTTTGCCTCCCTCCTGAAATCCTCTAAGCAGCCTCCTTTGAATAGGATTGAGGCCAAATCCACCCGCCATTTGTTCTTGCAGGGATTGATAGTTCTCTCCTTCGTGGGCCTGAAGCCCAAAACCGCCCTGAAGCCCAGTCTGAGTAGAGTAAGGGGTTTGGTTGTCTGTCATCGACGGAACACCCATTTCGTAACTTCCTCCTGAACTCTTTCCTGTTAGGTTTTTTAATGCATCACCCCCGCCGCCTCCGCCAAATCCACCCGTTGCAGCCGCTATACCGACATTAGCTACACCTCCTATAATATTCCCCCAAGCATCTCTCTTCTGCTGCCTAGCTGTCTCTATATTAGAAAGCGCTGTAGCTTTGTCCGATAAGTTCCTGTCATAATCACCTTGAAATAAAGCGCGTTGGTTGATCGTGTTCGCATCCAAAGCTCCCTGCTCTAAATCAGCCAGCTTGCCCATAGCCCCCAGCTCCCGACCAAGGTCTGCTTGCTGAGCCATCATAGTGTTTTGTTGAGCGCGTTGCGAGCTAGCCCCTATACCCCCCATTAAAGCTCTAGGGTCAGAGGCCAAAGCGCCTATCTCCGTAGCTTGAATAGCCTGCATAGGAGAAAGGTCCGTAGGGCGGATCCCCGCAGTAGCCAAATCTCTCTGGGCTTGCGAGATAGTCATCTGTTCGTCTTCGAGCGACTTACGTGCTTTAGCCGCACCAGCGATAGCGTCATCACGAAAACCTTCTTGTCTTTTTATCTCGTTCTTCGACCCAAAAAGATCCGCAACGCCGCCCACTATACCCGCAGCACCCGCAATACCACCGCCTCCAGGTATCATTCCAGGGATGGGTTTTCCAAACCGATCCGTGCCACCTCCTGATGGGTTAACACCGCTGAGGAAACTACTCCAATCAAACGTCCCTCCGCTATTGTATTTCTTTACTTTACCCATGATCTAGCAAATTTAAGTATTTTGAGTTAAACGAGCGTCAAGCTTAGAAAACTCGTAATCTACGTTGATTGCGTGAAGCTCTAAAGGTTCGGTGGTCGTTGTTGTTATTTTAGTTCTTAAGTACGGCCCTCGCATCGAATCCCCGTTTACGCTGGCAGGGGAGACGAAAGCTAAACTAGAACCATTGAGAGCTCCCTCAGCAAAATCATAGATATTATTCTGATCGAAAGTAGAGTCAGATACATCAACCAGAACAACAAGTACGTTCCCTTCTAATATCGAGTGCGCGTACATCTTAAGACTAACGGGAACACCAGGCACCGAAGGGTCTTGAAGTTCTCCGTCTTGACTTGAATATATTCTAACATTAAGAGATTCACTTACAGGCAAGCTAATCGGCGAATCAAAATAAAACATAGCGTAAACATGATCCTCAAGGGCTGCGGTTAACCCCTCTAAAAGATTCACAGACTGTTCGTTATTAGGAAGAGTCATGTCTCCTATATAAGGAACTATATTAGAAGAAGAGTTGATAGAAGAGCGCGGTGTGTCAGCGTACTTATACCCCTCTTTAGAGATAAAAGAGTCGATAGATCCTTCTTGCCTTTCGTTGCCTGTATACTCGTCGTTCGTAAACACCTCTGCTGTCCATTCGTTCTCATTGGTCTCTATAGAGATAGATTTAAAAATCTTTACAGCCGAAGGATCCTGATTGGCAGCCACTTCTATAGAGGCTCCAGACCCTTCACCATAAAACGTGCAACGCTTGGGGTTTACGTCGTGCTCCCACACCCCCTCCCCGTCCTTAGAAGAGATAAAGAAGTTGTCTGTACTCGCATAACAAGTAGGCTCGAAGCTGTACCTCGTGCTCCATGCGTTGTATCTATTTGAGTATGCTATCGTCATTATAGGTTTCGGTTATTCAAAAGACTGCGGAGGAGTATAACCACACTGGAGGCTATTTTCTTCTATTATTTGATTGTACGTGCCTCCCGATCCGTCGGCGTATACACCCCATTGACTGGTTCCTTCACAATACACGCTCTGTAGCGTACCAGCTGCGGGGTCTTTTAGTTTATCGCCCTCATCATAATCCAATTCATAAGCAGCTAAGAGGTCTAACAGGTCCGTCACAGCGACAGCACCGTCAGAATTTACGTCTGCCAAAACAACACTATTGCTTGCCTGACTCCTTAGTTCATTGAACTGGGCTAGCGTCATTTGTTCGGCAAGAGCCGCGAATTTAGTATTATCTGGTCTAGCTAAAAACTCTTGAACTAAATCTAAAATAGGAATGGCAGTTAAAGCAACTGCGTCGCCATCGTCGTCTTCCCCACCACCGCCGTCACCATCTTCTTCATCAGGTGCTGGACCTCCTCCACCGCCTTCATCCGTATCCTCCGTACCTGTAGGGGCGACAGTCCCACTAGGTTGTTCGGTTACTTCTACGCCTGTTGTTGTTTTATCTTCAAGGCTAACCACTGTAATCAAGTACTCCTCTTTTACAGGGTCGTAGCCTCCAATCACCCTAACGTGCTGATTATCAGGCACATCGGCGAGTGCGTCCTTAAACATATTTCTAAATAGCGACGCCACCTGAAGATCGGAAACAGCCTTAACGCCCCCATTTATATCAAATCTATATATCTTACCCAAGGACTTATTGGCGAAAAATACCGCATCCTCGATATCCGCCACAGACGACGGATCGTTATCGCAGCCGCTCTCCCCAGGATAATGTATCACCTCCCCAAGAATATTTCTAGAGGCTATAATACTAGAGGACCCCTTCACGTCAGCCAATAAGCTTCTGTTTACGGGAATTCTACTCACTTTGTTTTCTTGTATAGCAAGGATAGAGTCGGACTGGTCTGATATATAGTTAATGCTCCCGTGCTTTTCTGATAGGTCTTTAAAGTTAGCCAAGGAGTTGTTAAAAGAAGAGTAGTTAACTTTTTTAGACTCTGGGTTACTAGGGTCTGAGTACGTTATCGTTGCTTCTCTAATCGTCTCTAAAGCGTCTTCGAGAATAGCGTTGGGCCTTCCTATCAAAGAGCTATCAGCTCTAAACAAATCAGTAGCCGTATTAGACTCTAAGTAATAGCTTTTAAAGTTAGGTGTAGGGTCGGTATCCTCTCCGTCATTTTGTGTTATAAGGTCATTGAAATCAGGCTGGTCTCTCACGTTAAGAGGGATCCTTCTAAACCATACATCCCCTTTATTTAGAGTTATAGGGTTCGATCCGTGAAGCCTCTGACCAGGAAAGTCCGAAGATTCGTTACCAATAACCACGTCATACGTGTCTCCTATCTCATAATAAAGCCTCTTATCGAGATCTATTTCCTTAAAAGGGCTTCTAAGCTCTATGATGCAATTATCCCCCCATCTATCGCTCCCCGAAAGAACCTCTGTGTATGTAAACCCAACCGCGTCTGGGTTGTTTCTAACAATAACAAAGTCGCCCATCTGGTTTTCTTCAGGGTCATTAGACAGAGGATTATCATCTTCCCCAAGCTTTACTTGCCCGACAACCTCTAATTCATATTTATTATAAAACTCCCTCTCTTCTCCGTTAAAAGCAGAGATAACGATAAGTTTATCTCCCTCTTCAAACTTATAGAAGTTTAACCCTCCTTCTGGGGTTCTTGCTCCAAATGAACTAACGTATGACAAGGAATGACCCTGTAAGTAATTTAAAGAGACGTATATATTCCCGTGCTCTGGAACCACCTCTTGTTGTATCTCCGAAGCAAAAGCACCCCCAGAAGTGTACTGAACAAAATCCTTTACGCTAGTATTTTTAGCGTACACTATCTTATAGTAATGAGCCCACTCTGGCGGAGCGTGATCGAGCCGAAGTTTAACCGATACGCGGCCTCCCTCTAGAACATCCTCATCCGTGTGCTCAGCCCTCCCTTGAGACGAATAGTCAGGAACAAACACTGTTTTCAAGTGATTTACAAATCCATGTCTACCTCTCTCGTCGTAATATACCACGCCAAAGTCGTGATTAGCATTTGACTTAAAGGTCCTGCTAAAATCGGTTTCAATATCGAAGTTAAATGCGCTACTCAAAACCTCCACAAAGGACTGAAGGGGCTTGAAGTTCACAGAACTTGCGTCTAGCGCATCCCCGTCATCCTCTTTAAAAGGAACAGGGTATGGCATTGTGGAGTCGTACCCTTCATTTTCATTTATCTCTTTAACAATCAAAGGAAGTGCCGTCTGGTTATCTACACCATTGCTTAGCATAGTTGTTTTAAAATCAATCCTTCCTCTAAAAAACGTAGTTTGATCTTGCGTTCCGTATGCCACATTGGGTAACCCGTCCCCTTCTCCTTCGTTATCTGGAACTAAAAGAGGAGTACACAATACAGAACCTTGATCGAAAAGCTTTATGTCGTCGTAAGGGTTGCCGCCCCCACCTCTAGACACCCCTCCTCCAGGTCCACCTTCGCCGTCCATCAAGCATATTCCAGGTACCTCTGGGTCAAAAATAGAGTTCGGATCAGCGATATACCCTATTTGATTTACCCAATACTGCTGAAATACAGGGATATTATACTCGGAGGGCTCAATAGTAACAATAGGATCTAGCACGGTTCCTCCTACAGTGGTAACGTCAACCTGAGGCGAAAATGCCCACACTCCGAATACCTCCTCTGGAGAATAGGCGATTTCGTTATTATCGGGATTGACAACAGCGGGGTATCCGTTATCCGCAAAAAAGGAGGAAATATCGTCAAAATCAGGATCTGATAGGGTTGCTTTAGTGATCACAAGCCAATCCAAAGGATATCCCTCTAGAGAAGATTGTGACGGGCCTCCAATATAGCTTGGTAACGGAGACTCCCCGTCAGGCACAAAGTTAAAAGCGCTTCTAAGACACGTATGAACCTCAGGGTCATCCCCTATGCTCTTTAACTTAAAGACAAAAGACGCCGTACCAAATGGTCTAGAATTAAATTCGTCACCAGGACCTATCTGCTCGTTCTTGGCGACCTCTAAACCAAAGACAGGGGTGGCTTTGTTTATTATAACATGACCATGAGGCGCACCAGAGAGTTGGGATTTGCCGCCAACAGGCATTATTAGCCTGGACTTAGAGTCGCTATTAGATTTTCCTACGTAATCCTGCTTTATCTTGTCTCCGTCCCCAAGTCCGAGGTTTATATCATAAGAGCTCTCTAACTTACTTTCGGTTATACTAAAAGCCGCATTCCCTCCGTCTCCCCCGCTAAAAGCGCTCTCAAGAAAACTACCCACCGCTATAGGAAAATTATCGTCTATATCTTGGTTAACAGTAAACTTCACGGAAAACGTAATAGCACCGCCCGCAAGTATTAGAGGGGACCCCGCGCTAGATCCTATTTTTACGGCGAATGGGTCCGATTGAACCGAAGAAAAATTTTGCGAATTTAGAGCAGGTGTAAACTGGGGAGCCCACATGTTTGATGCTGAGTCAACACCACTTGAATCTTCGTTCACGAGCACTGCCCCCCAGCAGGAAAAATCATTATCAATCAGATGTACTGATCCCGCCTCCTCAGGAGAGGTTATCCTATAAAGATCCTCTTCGTTTACCGAATCAAATAGAACATTTGGATTTACCTGCTTTAGAAACCCTACTTGATGCGACTGATGATAAGATCCGTCACAGTTGTATAGGTGCCAGTTTCTGTCTGGGGAAAAAGAGAGCTTAACCTCGAAATTTCCTCCTGCCGAAATAGAAGAGGGGAGGTGCCTACAGTCTAGAAAGAAACCAGCAGACTTACGTGTGGTTGCCGTGCTTTGCACTTGATCTTGATGAACCCCAATACTAGGACGAACCTTTATATTGAAGTCCACAAAATCTTGGGGCCTTTCGGAGTACGTAAGGGTGGCTGTACAGGAGGTTTGTACGTTATCAAACCCATCTAAATAGTTCCCGTACATCATCCTATTGGATGAGGTTGTTTGGCCTTGGGCCTTTCTAGGTACAGAATCGAACTGCTTATTTACTTCGTCCGTACTTACTCCCGTTACAATTCTGTCATTGTAAAAGCTATACTCTAAATCGCCTGGAGTGTTGTCTATTTCATCGACAACCAAAAAACTCCCTGTGTTGCCCTGCCTAGCAACAATACGAACAGATTCAATTTCTGGTCCTTGAGAGGGGATGGTTAGAACACATTCGTTTACCGCTTCATGGTTTGGATTTGGTGAAGCCCCTTGATTAATTACAGAGGGAGGGAAGGCTATATCTGAATAGCATGAGATAGCCGACTCTATACCGTCTTTATATATGTTCTGATAAGCAAACTGGAACCCTGGAACACCCAAAAAGTTATTTGTTGGTTTAGACGTATCGGCCCTGAAGAAAAAAGAAATAGGCTTGATAGGTGTCTTAGGACAAGCTGTAATAAAATCTGCCTCGGCATATATATCCTCTTCGCCGTGTATTGCTGACCCATTAGCCAAAAGAGCTCTGTATGCGTTTATCTTACGGGGCTCGTTTGTATTATCTGTAAAATAAATAAGAGTGTCTTTATCAAAGTCAACACCCAGCTCGCCGAAGGCCGCCGCCACCCCTTCCGTTCTGGCATTGCTATAAACAATATCACCCTTCACAAAGCCATCCTGCGGAAAGTTAAACTGTGCGCTCTTGTATATAAGGCGTAGGCTGTTCGTTTCGGAATTTGGGAGCCGACCTAGAGGATCGTAAGCCCAGACACCCTGCTCAGCAGCTGTTTCGCTGTAAACAAACAGATAAACCAAACTGGTCTTCTTGTCCTCAACTTTACCTATAACCCTAGCGTCGTTAGGTAGAGCTTCTGCTTCTGTAACCTTGCGGTTCCCCTTGATATTCTTAAGGACCCCCATATCCCCATCACCACCGCTACCCCCTGTGTCTCCAGAGTAGAGGTTCAGCGCGTCGAGCATAGCCGTCTTCTTGACGAGCTTGCTATCCGAGTCAGCATCTAGCTGCCTAGGTGTAAGTTTATCTATAGGCATTAATACTTAGGTGCCTGTTGGAAGTTCTTGCGAATGGTCTTCAGGGCTTCTTCTTTAGAGAAGTTGCTTAGTCGAGCGTTCGCTTTGCGTCTCTCGTTATAGTACTCAGACCTGGCACGAGCCTTCTCGTTAGCAGGCACTGTAGATTTTCTCTCAATAATTTTGTAGTACATATACGTCCTAAGGGCCTCCTCGGCATATACGTGTACTTCTGGGTCTGTAGACCTAGCCTCATCAGCGACGTACTCCATAACAACCTCTGAGTACCCGCTATTGGCCTCTATCTCAATTCTGTTCTGATCCAGGTTCAGTCTGTACTCCCCCGCTAGATGACCCCCTCCTACACCGTATAGGCGACCTGGACCCCCTTGGGCCATGTAATTGTCAAAGACGTATGAACCAGCATCGGGACTTGAATTACCAGAACCAGAAGTAGCTGTCTTAGAGTCCTCCCTATCAAGAATTAAGTTGGCATTAATATTCATTGGACCCGTCGAACTATCAGTCGTATAAACGGTGTCGTCCGTTGTCGAGCCGTCTGCCGTAGTATCTTGTAATATTCGTCTAGAATAGTTGATGTTCTTGTTGTTACCAAAAACCCTAATAATACCATCGGCATCAACGATACCTACTTTAAGCAGATCAACAAAATCGTCTGGCAAAGTGACAGTATCGTTGGACTGAACATCCAGCTTTAGCGACTTGATTTTCTTACCAAGGTCAAACCCTATCTCACGTATACCTCGTAGCGCAAAGTTACGTATAGCCGAATCGGATACGTTACCCGCGTAGTCGTCCCCATCAAGCGTGATGATGAAGTCCTTAATGATCTGGTTAAGTTTTACTTTTACTTGGCTCATTATTCAGATGCTTCTTCTTGTGATGCAAAGGTCTGGATGTTCGGGTCTCGCAGTCTAACACCGAGAAGTTTAGCCATCTCCATAACAACCTCTGTTAAGTAATGCGGCGGAAGCATAAAGTCCCTGCAATTGCTAGTAGGTAACTCAATCAGGTCGTCCCCGTTAAAGCCCACGACTTCAAAGTCGTAGAATGGGGATCCGAGAGAAATATTCCCGTCAGAATCAAACGATGATGGTTTGGCGTAGTACGTAAGAATTGCAATTTCAACTTCGTCTGGAAATATCTCTATGTCTTTTGTGGACACCAAAGCAACAGGGAAGTTAGAGGTAGGGGCAGACAGATTACTACCCACAATCCTGTCCATCTTCTCTGGATCATAAACCAGTTCGCAGGTCACTCGATCTTCTACCACCCCGCCTTCGGTGGGATCGACAAAGCTGTCTACTGTAAGGGAAATTATCTTAGATAAATTCGTGGGCTTTGCAAACAAAGACCCGCTATTAAACAACTCCTTCTTTCTGATAAAAAAAGCAAGATCCTCTAAGCGCTGCTTACGAACCGACTTATCTCGACCTGGGTCAAAGCTCTGCCGACCTAACTTCTTAGCGCCTACAAGCTCCGTAAAAAGCTCGTTGTATATATTCATCTGAGCTAAAGCCGCGAAAGAGTTAAACACCTGTGGGGTGACAAATCCTTTCTGCTCTTTATTCGTCAGATCTTTTAAGGCATTGTATACCTGTAATACGCTTACCATATCGCAAATATACGAAAAAGAAAAAGCCGCTAAAGAGCGGCCTTTTCTAACGATATGATGTACCTGCTATCCTAGTTTCATTAGGCGTTCCTCTAGCGCTGTAAGCACAGAAGCGCCCTTCTCTGTAAGGCAGAACCGAACCATAACGTCCATAGAATCCTGTCCTACAGGGGTAGAGACGATAAGGCTGTTCGAGTCAAACCAATACGCTCCGTCATTTCTGAGATTAATAATCTGATAATCAGAAGCTTGCTGAATAAGAGAGCGGGATTTAACCTGTGGGGAGTCAAAAGACTCAATAAAGTCCTTAGGCTTGTTCTTAGCGATTCTAAGGAGGTTAAACCGTATCTCTGATACAGGGGTATTAATATTGATATTGAAGTACATAGCGATAGGCAAGAGTGCCTGTACGTCGCTGTCGCGCACCAAAGAGATGGCGTCAGTGACCAAGAACTCTCTTTCAAGCTCTTTTTCAGCGTCTCTCTTCTTATTGACCTCGCGGAAGACACTACCTCCGTTAGCCATATTCTGCGGATGCAACTCCATAAACCGTCTTAGGTTAGGCTTATCCTTAGGAACAAACAGCTTACCCTCTCTAAAGGCTACGGACTGCCGTGTAGCTTTATCTCCCTGCTCATCCGACCATACGGACGGCTCGTTAGGACAATAGCGGATCTCACGAACCGTATCTTTCTCCTTGTCGTAGACAGTGACGCCCTTCTGAGGGAGCATAAAGACTACGCCCGCCGCTTTAGGGATCTCGTACTCTTTGTGTTCGTCTGGAGACTCTTTACGCTTGATAGCTGGTCTCTTTCTAACTGGGGCGGCAGCTACTGGAGCTGGAGCCACGGCCTTGGGCCGCCCTGGGGCTCTTTTGACTTTTTGTGTCATGTTAAATATAAATTAAAATTAAACTCTGTACGTCTCAAACATCTGTACGGCTATATCCCTTGAAAGGGTGTCGCCTATATCTTTAGCTACAACTCCAAATCTAGCAATTCGCATCTGCTGCCAAGGGTCTTGATCTTGCCCTATAACCATGCCGAAATTATCTATATTCAGCTTCCCGTCTGTATCTAGCCCTGGGGCCTTTGTGGCGACCACCTCACCCTTTCTGTCGTAAACCACAATTTCTCTGTCTTTTGTTCTCCTTATGACAAAACAATGAAGGTTATCTTCGGAGGTCAGAAGAGGTTCTTTTACATCTGCCTCAGTATAACCAGCGGTTAACGCATCGCCCAAACTGACAGGCGTCATTGGGAATCTCTCTTGCTTAAAAGGAAAAGTAGATCTTATCGCTTTAAATTTAGTAGAAGGGAAAGTAGATGAGTTTTGATGGCTGATCTCAAATTCATCCCCTAAGGAGTCTCTAGGGAATAGACCCTTTGCTTCTGTAGAAGAAGCTGAATCGCCATCATATATGGGCTGGGTTAGGGCGTTAGGAGGGATAACAACAGTAGCGTATATAGTGTAGTCGTTATCAATATTAATATCTTCAAACTCCAATTTAGCTGGCCTAAACCCTCCGCTCCCATCAGAGTTGCCAAGGAAATCATTAAGACGCAGATACCCCACTAGAGAGTTTCCAGTGAGCTCAAAACTAATTATATCGTTAGGACGAAGCCCCCCTCCTTCATCATTCACAAGCATCTGAGTTACAACATGGCTAGCATTTGTAGTTATATCATCAAAAGAAGGCAGCTGTATAAGCTCTAATGTTCTAGCAACAGAATAATAAACACCCTGCCTTATTAGGCGCATCGTAGCCGCGTCAGACGTCCCACCTGAAGACCCCCCCTCATCCGTATTAAAGGTTCCAGCTGTCCCTGCCGAAACATTAGTGTTTTCTATAAGCTTACCCGCTGCCAGGTCTATGGTTTTTGTTGAACAAGCAGCATCAGGAGCAGCTACTATAGGGGAAATCTTTGTACTACCTGAAGTTATAGAAGCGTTCTTAGTAGAACCACCAGTAGCTTTAGAGTGATTAGCCATAGAAGCTATATCCGATCTAGCGACTCCTAATGCCGTATGAGAGAAGTCTATAATTGGCAAGTTAGCTAATGACAAGAAATCCAATCCGTCAAGAATTGTCAGGTTGTTGGTTTTCTGAATAGCGGCGTTACCCGTTACCCCTCTTCTCACAGGACGTGACCTTATAAAGGCATCGACAGATGCCTCTACTTCCGTCTGCCTAAATGTATTACGCTCCCCCGTAGCATCGAAGCGCATAAAGTTATTCGGAGTATCTCTATTAATGAAGTTGATGACAGCTTCCATAAGCTCGTCCTCTTCACCAACGGCACACGCTACAGACACCTTTGTTTTTTCAAACGACTCCCCTTCTCGCAGGCTGTTCTCTTCGAACAGAGAGGTGTCGTTAAAGAAGATACTAATAGAACCTTCTATACCAGCCATATAAGAAACGCTAGAAGCGGGAATAGCTACAAGGCTAAGCCCTTTCCCATTGTCGGAAAAAACCTCTGAATCCTTATTAGGACTGTCTCTTTTGAATAAGAAAAACTTCCCGTTCATTGAATTGAATTATCTACAAATATACTCAAAATATTAAGCATCTAGCGTGATGGCACAAGCGGTAATGTCTGGATCTAGGTATATGCTGTTCACGTCGTCTGCGACAATAACAACATTGTCTTCGTTGTGGGTTATAGCATCGGCTATATTAGTCATAACCGACTTCTCCGTATCAGCCGTTATAGTCAACGTAACGAAGTCCAAAGACGCTGATTGTCCTGTACCTAGCGAACCTGGCGAGAACTTCAGTACTAGGGCCGCGTTAGACGCGCAAGTAATTGCTATGAGCTTGTCTACGGGATAGGTGGCTGCGTCGTCAGCATCGTCTATAAACTGTAGGAATTTAGCCATGATGCAAATATACTAAAAAGAAAAAGGCCCCCGAAGGAGCCTTTCTCGTAGTAGTGTTCTTAGTTATTACTGTCCAATAACTAAGTAGCCTAGAGATCCCACACAAGTACCACTAGCAGTAATAGTAAAAGCAGTAGTTGCACTAGCAAGAGCATCTACCTCTACTAAAACAGCACCTGAAGCGTTTACATTTTGAGCGCCAGTAAGCAATACTATTGGTGCGTTGTCATAAGCATTAGCATAAGTGACAACAACAGTGTCACCATCAGCCCATGTGTCTGCAAACGTAATGGTTCCAGCAACATCATCTCCAACTAAAGTAGCAGACCCATCTCCAGCTGTTGTTGCAGCAAGAGAAGCGCTACCTCCGTTAGAAACTAAATGCTTAGTCACATTACATGTTGCCACATTTAATTTTGAAAGAATTAATTCATTCATATTTTCTAATTTTTGTTTTTTTTAAAAGTTAAAGTGTAAAAGTAGGGCCGAAGCCCCCTTTCACGTTTTAGTTAGTGTTAGATGTCGCAGCTGTAATACCGTTTAAATACACGCCGTCAACTCCATCCGCTACGGTAGACATAGGTGTTTTCCCGTAGTTGATCTCATGAACTATAGCCTTAATAGCGGCTTTTGTGTTTGCATTAGTAGTTACAACCAATATCTCACCAGCGTTGTCAGTCACATCCAAACCTGCAAAAAAGATTTTAAGTTCGGTAGCGTGAGCTTTGCTTATAGCAATAACCTCTCTAGCTGGAAGTGCCAGCATATCGGATGCAGAGACTCTGCAAAAAAGTAGTTTATTTTCCATAATTATTAGTCGTCTAAGGTTATTGCACAAGAGCCAGAAGTAGCCGTCATAGATGAGTGAATTGCTTCAGCGTTTTGAGCGTCCAGAACCACAATAAATGGATCCGCAGAATTAAGCATTGCGTCGGCTATAGCCTCAACAACAACTTTACAATCTCCACTCGTTACGTTTGAAATAGCAACATCACCGCTATGATCATCGGCACCACCGCCACCTGCGCCAATGCTATCAAAATAGATAGAAAACGCAGTAGCGCTAGTTACGTCAATACCAGCTACTCGGTCTACTGGAACGGCTAAGGCAGCTGTGCCATCACCGTCAGCTTCAAAATATAAAAATCGTCTCATAATTTCTTAAGTTTTAAAAGTTAGTAATCAATGATTAACCAACGATTAACCCTTAATCATTACGTGTTGATTCGCAGCTCTAACACACAAAGCAACTTCTGATCTGTAGTGGAAGACCGCTTGGTCAGTTCCTACATCACCGTTGTTAGTGTGTCCTAAAACGCCACCACCAGTTACCCAGTGATCCATCTCGCGAGAGTAGCCGTTAGCCTCTTTGTAGTACATAGCCAAAGACGGAGCCTTCATGCCTGAACGTGCGTCAGTAACCTGCGACATAGGAACCATAGCCCCTTGTACGTAGTTAGATGCCCCCAACAAAGTAGGATCGTTCAACAGCTTCCAATCGTGCTTGTGGAAAGTATACCCTCCACGAGTAAACGACTTAAAGCCAAGCTTAACAGCCATGTCAGAATCGTTGTTGAAAGCACCGAACTGTCCTGGCAAACCAGCAGTAACGCCAGTAGAGATACCAGAAGCGAGCATGTCGTCGATAGCCAAGTCTTGCTTTCTGTTTACGTACATAGCGTACTCAGATGGCGCTCCTTGCTTATCAAGCTCGATAATGATGTCGTCAAACTCTGCGAATGAATCGAGCGGGTTAGCGTTAGCGTTGCTCACTTGAATTCCGCGATCCTCGATAGCCGAGAAGTAACCTTCAGAACCAGCAATTACGTTATCCAGAGCGGTATCAGAACCGCTCGTAGCCATCTTCTCGCCGAAGAGCATCATCATCTCACGCTGGTCTTCAAAACGCTTACGCGCCTCTTGCTCAGCATACATGAACCAGCGGTATTCACCGCCACCTACGTTCACCCATCCGATGTTTGTTGCTTGTGAACCGTTCACTTCGTGACGGCCCTTAACAATCATAAATGGATTCTTGTAGCGCTCGATATCGGTCTCGCGGAAAGCAGTTGGTTGGTTCGTTCCTTGAGCATACATATTACCCAAAACAACCAAAGTGCCTCCACTCGTAGCATCAATATCAGCAGCCGCAACATCTGTTCCGTCAAGCTTTAGCAAGACAACATTAACACTAGATCCCGTGCCAAATCCACCAGACTTAACAATAAATCGGACCCCGCTAGTAGCGTCCATAAGAACATCATTTGCTTGACATCCTGCTGTTACAGCAGCATCGGTAATAGTCACGAAGTCAGAGCCTGAGGCGTCGATAGTAGTGTTTCCGCCAGTGTAGGCGAGGGTTTTGTGCCGTCTTCCTGTTTCGTACCAGTCGATCTGATCAGAGGCACCACCAGCGTTAATAGCGCCAGTTAATTTTAAAAATCCAGTAATACCTTGATCGCCATAAGTTTCAACGAGATCAGGCATAACCTCATCTTTTGTTGCCTTAATCAGTGTATCAACGGTAGTATAGGATTCGGGCGTGATTCTATAGTTAGAACCCGCCGTGTCTAGATTAGGGATATCAGTACCCCTAGTAGAACCTAAAGTAGCCATAATTTATATTTTTTTTAAAAGTTATTAAAACTCATCTTGTTATTTTTCGAGATGAGCTGTCTCACTTGGTCTGCAAGTGGAGACGTTTGATTATTTTGACTTCCCTGTTGAGGGGACTGAGTAGAGATATTAGCCGCTGTATTTACAAGCGTCTTCTGACCATCACCCAAGCCTTGAGTGTATACCGACTTGATAATCTTGTCGATGTTGTCAACTAAAGCCACATGCGTAGACAGGGATTCATAATCCCAGCTCCCGTCATCCCTTACATAGGAGTCGAAGTACTCGTTAAGACGAGCGTTTTTTGTTTTTAATTGCGACTTGTAGTTGTCGTCTAAGCCGAATTCAAAAGTCTTCTCTCCACCCAGGTCAAACTCTAGACCTTCAATGGAATCGACTTCTCTCGACATATCTGACACCCATTTGTCATCAAAAACAGATCCAGGGGCAGCTTGCTCGGTGTCGGGGGCGGAGTACTTTTGTCTAATCTGCTCCACACCTTCACGGGCTTTTTGTCCGTCAATCTTAAGTTGCAATTGAGAAAGCTTTAGCTCGGCCTCATCGTGGAGGTCGGCGTCTAGCTTGTATTTGCTTTTCGTTAAAAGGTCCAACTCCTCATAAGACAGGTTTGGGTACTCGTTAGCCATTTGAACTCTAACCGCAGTCATATCATCCATACTCTCTGGATTTAACGACTGATACCTAAACCAATCCTCTGGCGCACGGCCCGTATCCTCTACGAACTGCGCTATGGCTTGGACTCTTTCATCTAAAGCGTTTGCCTCAGCTTGCTGGGTAGCAGACAGATCATCAAGCGATGTAACCTCCCGTCCGAGCTTTTCGCTCAGGAAGCTCATAACCGCCGTCTCGACCTCGTCGTCTGAATACCCTTGTTGTGTATTTGTTTCGGGTTCGGCAGTCTCTCGCTGAACCTCGTTAGTACCTTGTTGTTGTGGCTCCCCTGGCGCTTCTTGCGCGGGAGCTTCTTCAGCGGGGAGACCTTCTACAACCGATCCTGTTGGGGGTGCTTGACCACCCATGATCGTTTCGTTTGAAGGCTGTTCACCTGCTGACTCTTGTTGAGGCGCATCGGCCTGTATAGAAGCAGCAAGATCCTCAGGGCTACTGAAGATCTCTGCTTTCTCAAAAGTTTCGTTTTGATTATTATCCATTAAATTAAATTAAGTTGTGTTTTATTCAATACTCGAAGTATAGAATTATATCAATCGCATCAGTTGCGCTAAAATTTGGAGCCGTACTAACAGACTGTATAACCCCGCTTACATACATTGGAGTAGACGACTTAGGATCACTTTGATATTCTTCGTCTGGACCTACACTTGTTAAGACAATAGGCTGCATTCCTCCTTCTTCACTTCCATCTACATCACCATAAGTAGATAAAGGCTTAAAAACGGCGCTATCAATTTCTCCTACTGGATCTCCCGTTCCAATTTGACAAGCCCCTATAAGTTGATTTAACTTAAGATTAGCGTTGCTAATATTTGCGGTTTCGTTGATTGTGCCTAAATCAGCTTTATTTCTCTGCATAAAGTACAGCACAACAGCGTCTGCTACAAGGTCTTTTTCGTAGTCTATAACTAATCCACCAATTAGCTTGCAAGATCTGTGAGGCAAGGAAAACTCTGTATTAACAAATAATACATCTCCGTCTGCATATGCGTCTGTGCTTAATGTTGGTGTTATTTTTACCGTCTTAAATGCCATGTCTTTATTTTATTATGTTCCTGAGCCTCCGAAGATTACAGCAGAGTTGTCGTTTCCAAATACACCGTACTCAATCAGTGAGTCCGCTTTCGTAGCGTGAACAGCGTATGTCTTGTCTGGCGCTAAAGGGATAAAAGCAAATTCGCCACCCCCAATTTTAGCAGAGAAAGCCGTGTCGCTTTCGGTTTCGTTACGTAAGTATACGTAGTTCTCCAGCTCAGGCTCTATATTCTTAATGTATAAGTAAGCCCTGTCATTCTTGTCGTTAGCCAAGTAAACGATCATGTCGTTTGTATCGACAGCCGTACCTTTTACTTTAGCTCTGATAAGGCTACCAGAATCACAAGTAAGGTTGGCTACAACAGAAAGCGTGAGCGGAGACGTAAGTACATCCGCGCTGTTTAATGATAGTGATGCCCGTACTGTAGCCATTATACTGCTTGATAGATTAACATTGATTCTAAAGTCATAGATGTCGCTACGCTAGGCTTTATATAGATGTCTGAAAGAGACTTCGTTCCCGTAACAGTTGTTGCCACCGCTCCCGTTCCGTCACCTGCCGTCGTAGTAACCGCTTCGGTTGTATCAATCTCTAGGTCAGCCCTTGAGGTTCTCGATGTAAAGGTTACTACCGCAGTATCTACCGATGTGGTCCAGTTCGGGTAGTAAGCATTATTAATTTGTGACGCTACGTTAGCTACTGTTGAATTAGCTGCGACAACGGTTACACCATCGAAAGCAAATGTGTCTCCAGCAGCCCATGTATTGGCAACAGTTACAGTAAATGCCTCTTTAGTTCCCGAAGCTGAGTTCCAAGGAATAAAAGCAAAGTCACCTGCATATAATCTCCCTACCTCTGTCAGTCCAGTAATAGACTGGTCAGTAGCATCGTGAGCGCCTGTGGCTCGGTCTCCAGTTAGATATACAGTAAAGTACTCAGAGCTTACAACAGATAAGTTTTTTAGATAAACCTTATGAGACTTATCGTCTGCGTAATCGTCAGAACGATACAAGACGTAAGGGGTTACAGATTCCGTTTCTCTTCTCGCTAACCCAGACGTTGATTGCAACCCGATACCTGTACCAGCCTCTGTAAGGTTGGTAGTGGCAGATATGTTGATAGGGCTGCTCGTAAGATCAGCGCTTGATATAGTTAGTGATGCTGTAGTAGTTGGCATAAGAGGCTATTAGGAGGCTGCTGATTGAGAGAAAACACCATACTCGATAGTAACGCCAGTAGCAATGGTAGTCACCTGAACATCAAGAGTTCCTCCATACGGAATAAACATCCAATCCCCAGGGTAAAGCCTTCCTATAATTACATTACCCTCAAGCTCAACAAGGATGTAGTCGCTTGTTCCAGAGCTTGTGTTTCTAATGTAAACCTTATGGGCTACCGTAGTATCAGCATAGATAGAATCCGCTACAACAACCGTATCGGTTTGTGCAGCAGCATACGTCCTACTGGTGATCCCTGTAAACTCATCCAAGCCAGTAGATGCCCCAGCCTTTGTTAAGGTGGCCGTTTGGGTCATGCTAAAAGGATGACCTGTGATGTCCCCGCTATTAAGAGTGAGTGTTGCTGTTGTCGTTGCCATGTTCTATAAAATTACGATGCTACAGATTGAGAGAAAACGGCGTACTCTACTTTCATTCCAACAGCGCTAGTGTCTATGTCTACGTCTAGAGTTCCGTCATAAGGGAAGAAGCACCAGTCCCCAGGGTAAAGCCTACCCATAAGCACGTTACTCCCTCCAAGCTCAACGGTAACAAAGTCGCTTGTTCCAGTCGAAGAGTTTTTAATATAAACCTTATGAGAAGTTGTGGTATCTACATAGGTTCCGTTAGGGACAATATTGGTTGCTGTTTGAGCGGCAGCATACACTACAGTCGTAACCCCTGTAAACTGATCCAGACCAGTCTCGCTTGCCGCCTTTGTCAAAGTAGCAGTTTTGGTAAGGTTCAGAGGGTCCCCTGTAATGTCAGGGCTGTTAAGTGTTATAGTTGCTGTTGTAGTTGCCATTATTGCCTGTTATCTTCTGCAAATATAGTAATTATTTCTTGGTGGGTTTTTTGTGGCTGACAAGCTTAAATTTAGCCTCTTCTATAGCCCCAGCGTGAGGTGCGTACTCCCCTTTCATAAGGAAGTATCTACCCCGATCCGTCATCCAATGAAACCCATCAGGAGCAGCGACAGCTTTTGTCGCTTGGCTTATATTCAGCTTACCCCCTTTATTTTTCTTTACTGCGTTCATCAGAAAGAGCTCATTAGTATTTCATCTACAACGTCCTGAACATCGCTTTGCGTTGCTTCTATAGCCATCATGATATTCGCCTGGAACCTCTCTTCTTCCTCCCCGTCGTTAAAAACCACGATAGTAGGGACCACAACAATCTTGTGCTCTTTCTGCATATCTGGCCTCACCATGATGTCAATCCTAGAAACCTCACAGTCGCTTAACGTGTCTATCCAGTCCACGCTGTTCTGAGCGTTAAAGGCTGCATTGAACTCTATTACACATATATCGCTTGAGCAAACATCCTTGTTCTCGAAAGAAACAAAAACAACAGTAGAGTATAGAGCAAAAAGACAGAGGGTAATGAGGGTTTTCATGGCAGGGTTAATTTAATTTATCGATCTTATCTTCAATTCTTTTCATGTCGTCTTTTATTTCAGAGACATCTTCTTGTGTAGACATAATCGTTTGTCTGATAAGCTGATCTTTCATGTCGAACTCCATCCTCGTTATCTCTGGGTCTGGTGCGATAGGGAGAGCCTTTGCTTCCGCTATATCAGCCTGAAGGACAAACCACATACTAATAATAGTAGCCATAGCCGCCCCTATCCCCGCTAAAGTCTTAATGCTTACATTAAAACCTAAGTTTTCATTCAACTCCTTGCCCATATTAGATAATTACGTAATTTATACCAAGTGAAAAGTCATGCCATGTCCTGTTCCAATACTTATTGTATTTTCCTTCCAGGAATAACCCTAAACTTTTGTTTACTTTAACCCCAAAGATAAGCCCTCCTGAGTAGTCCATCCATTGCTCTCCGTTATTGAAGTTGTGATAGGAGAACTCATCCTCTAGGTTTAAATGATAGGGCATTACGTTCCCCCAACTGTGAAGCCAAAAGGTTTTTTCGTAGTGATAAAAATCAAACCCAGCAACCACAGAGTATTCTATCTTCTGAGGGAGCTCACTGATCTTCCTGTCTACGTAATCACCTAAGACCTGCGGGATAACCACCTCCTCCCATACCTCTACGCTGTTAGCAACAACCTCCCCTTCAGGGGATAAAAACTCGTTGGTTTCAAAGTCCACATTGTACCCCTCTTGAAGAGCCAGATAAGTATAGTGAATGTTGTTATTAGCTAACAACCAGTCAGATAGCGGATCATACCCATAGGGCATAGAGGCCCGCTGAACCGTCCCGACATTAAAAGAAAACTTCTTACCTAAGTTTATACGAGCCCTTTGAGAGGCTTCGAAGTACTCTACGTCAGCGAACCCGTCTTGCAGGTACTCCACCTTGGCTATAAAGTTCTTACCTACATACCTTAAAAAGTGGTTCTGATTTAAAAACTCCTGCCCTCTTTGACGCATATACGCCCCTTCGAACAGGAACTCAAACCCCTTCACTTTACCTACTGTAGCGGCATCGCTATATGTTTTCTCTTCGCCGCTATAAAATACGTTAGCCCTGTTCTCATATCCAAACCGAGCAATCTTGCGTACACCAGCGGTAAAAGAAAAGTCCATTGGTGTTGACACGATGTCAGACTGAAGTTGTCCTGTATAAACAGAGAACGCGCTCTCATCAGCCACAGAGTTACTGCCCCCTAAAGAGCTGTAAAAAGTAGCGAACTTAAGCGTCTTCTTCAGTAGCTGAGCGTTAGAGCTCAAGCAAAGAAAAGAGAATAAAATGGCTAACGCAACCCTCATACCTCGAACCCGAAATTGAGGATCATAAATCTAACTCTCTTGCACTTCTCGTCTTTAGAACAAAAAAGGCATAGACGAAGTTCGAGGACGGTTAACCGACCCAACCTAAGAGACACTTCATATTTTGCCTTCTTGTTTCCTTTTCCCCAGCTGTTAATCCAATTCATAATTTCATAATTTTTTTGTTAATAGATATACCGTTGTACTCAACGATAACTTGATAGAGCCCTTTAGAGAGCCCTGAGAGGTCTAAAACCTTTTCTGTGGTACTAGACACTACTCGTTGACCAAAGTTGTTGTATACGGCTGTAATGACCTTATACGGACATCTTATGGTTAATGTGTTTTCTACGGGGTTGGGGTAGATCTGTACCCTACCCATGTAATAAGGGATGTCAGCGGGCATGCCTTCTTGGCAGTAGCTGTATATCTCGCCGCAAATATCGTCCCATTCGGATCCGCAGCAGTTAGGGTCCACCTCGATAACCCACGAGTAACAGACATCATTAGCCCAGTAAGGGTCTCCAGGCTCGCCTACGCACCCCGCGTCATATAGGCATAGGCTGTTGTCCGCCGTGTTGGCCTCCTCGTCATAGTTAAAAGCGTTAACGTCAACGCACCCTACTAGCACCTCGATGCAAGAGTCAATATCTACATTGGCTTCAGCGTCGTAGTTAAGAGCATCGGGGTCCGTACAGCCGAACATAGCCACCGTCTCGCAGCTACCGTCATCAAAATCAGCGACATAGCCCTGCTCGTAGTACTCTAAATACCCCGCCTGCATGCACCCTGCATTATAATAACAGCTTCCGTCTTCTGAGTTTACGGCAGGATCATAGTTCTGTGCGTCAGTATCCATACACCCATAAACGTACGGCTCACAGAAGTTATCGCAAGTAGGTGTAGCCACATACCTATAAGGAAACTTCAACAAAGCATCTGTCCAAGGGTTTGTACCCCCGTCTAAAAGCACTCCTTGAGGTCCAGATAGAGAAAACCCACACTGACCAGCCGTAGACTCTGCGTTACCTCCAGTAAAGAAGTACACGCTTACCTCTTCATTGCTATTCAGTTGGAGAGGTATGTCTATTTGGTTCCCATCAATAGGCTGCATCTCATACGGACCATACAAGCTATCCCCTTGTGCCACACCTAACCAGCTTCCAAACCATCCATCCCAACCCCCGTCGATAAGGGTTAGCGTATAATCACAAGAATCCTCCAGCGCCATCGTGTTGCAGTTCTCGTCGTAGTTAAAAGCCTCGGTATCTGTACAGCCTAAAACAACAGGGGTGAGGCAACTACCATCATCTTCAATAGCAAAAGAATTATACTCTAAATAACCCTCGTCAGTACACCCAGTAGAAACAGGTGGGTCACAGTGTGGGACAACAAAAGCGGGGGAGGAAAGCGTATCGTACTGCGTTTCCCCTCCAACGTAGAAAAAGCCGTGATCGCATAAAGACAAAACAACAAAAAAACCGTCAACACCTCCCCAACACGAGCCACACATACCGTCCCCGTAAGTGTCATATATAGTAGCTACAAGGCTATCCCCTTCAGTAGCGCACACGCTAGACATATTAGTATACTGAGCCCCCGTGTAATTCCCACCCCAATTTAAAACCTCCTCTGTCCCGTATACGGATATATCCCAACTAATCTCCTCGAAGTACGTATCAGCGGCAAGGAGGGCAATTATGTTTGTCTGTCCCTCTGGGCAAGCGACAGGCGGCGTATCACATACATCGGGATACATCGCCCAAGGGTTGTAATTCAAAGCCAATTCATCCATGCACCCGTATATAGGTATCTCACACGGGTCAACTACAAAGGGAATGGTAAGTAGGGGCGAATCGAAATCACCTACGTATTCATCCAGCCCACACGTATTGGTTAGACTAAACCACCCTTCCCCGAAATTGCAGCATATTCCATCCCCATACGAGTCGTACATAGCAAAAAGATAACTGCCCACACTTAAGGTGACTACAGTCTCTGTTAAAGAATTGCTAGTAAACGGGTCTGAAGTCTCTATAATTTCTCCGCTGATAGAAGAGAAAATCTTCCAGCTTGTCTCGCCTGCGTACTGATCGGTTTGCACCGAGACGTTCACCCACCCGCTCTGTCCAAGAACGAGACATGGGATAAAAGAAAAAAGGAGCAGCAGGCATGACTTTGTTATTCCCATACTGCAAAGGTAATAAAAACAAATTATGGTCTTATCCCGTACTCACCCGCAGGTACGACAATAGTTTTTGTTCCGCCCCCGTTAGCCGCTATCTCGTCAGCATCGTTTAAGATGTACTTAATAGTAGTATCAGAGGCATACACCCTTGTGTTGTACGTAGCTTGGTATTTGCCGTTTCCTAGCAAAGGACACTCCTCTAGCTTGTCTTCGTTAAACTTAAAAGAAGCTATAGGGAGGTTGTCGTCGGTCCACCGAGTGGACAGGTCATCTTCAGAAGATATTTCTACTGTGTATAAAGCCATTGTATTATGAATTAAAAGCAGCATATACGCCAGATATTGCTGTAGTGCCAAGCCAAGGGGCTATAGCATTACATGTCTGTCCAGAGTTTTGTACTATACCCTGCCGATTGTATACATCGGTGCTTCCTGTAATAAAAGATGCCGCTGTATTGACGGTGGTTCCATAGTTTTGGACTCCAAAAACGTATAGCTTATTGTTGTTTATCGCGGCCCATACATAATCTGATTGGCTAGTCGCATGCCTAGCGCATTTAATAGCAGTAAACTGATCGCTACCTCCAAAAGAACCGAGAGTTCCCGCCGACGCAGTACCGCTAGTTTTTACATGGTAGCCAGACTTAGCATCAACAGTTGTGCCGCTCCCTGTACCCCAAGTAGCCTCCCCCGCAAACCACACCTCGCCGCTAGTGTTTATTAACATAGTTTTGTCATCCGAGCAAGACCCGCTCACCCAGCTCGTCCCAAACGTTCCGCTACCATCTATCTTCCCTGACTGAGTAAAAGAAGTTACATCAGAGGTTGAGTTATTTCCAAACCGCTCGTCGCCGCCATCGCCCGTTACATACAGCTTCCCCGCTAAAATAGCTATAGTGTGGTTATACCCCGCTTCAACAAAAGTCCAGTCTTCACCAGCGTCAGCCGCCACCCTTTCTGTCCACGAGGTATCGTCGCCAGACGTATCCCCCGAACCGCACTTACCGTCCCTATTTTCTCCTGTCGTTAGCAGCGATCTATCCCCCGAAGCGCCTTTAATAGCGGCGCTGTGGTTATCCCCCGCAGAAACAGCAAACCAATCGGTATCGCTCCCTATCTGCGTTAGCGTTGTTACATCGGTGGTATTCCCCGTTCCTAGCTGACCGTCACCGTTCTCTCCAACGACAAAGAGCTTGCCCGCGTTAATAGCTAAAATAAAGTCACTACCACAGGATACATCCGTCCACGCTGTGTCATCACTAACCCCTGTGACAGAAGTTGCTTGCGTTAACGTGGCGGCACTCGATGATTGGTGCACATAGTTTGTGCTATAACTGTACATCCACAGCTTCCCATCGGTATCGATACCCGCGAATACGTATTTACTAGCATCTAGCTTGCTCCAGTTTTTTGCGCTTACTTGATCTATAGCGAACTGCCCGTCTTTATCGCTAGAATAATTTACAACCACCTCCGCATGCCAACTATATAATCCAGATAAAGGTTCACCTGCGTTCTTAGCGGTACCATAATGAATTAATCCCGTTGTAGGTACCGTTTCTGTGTATGTCCCTGAGTCGGCTACAGGATTATATGCTCCTCCAGCAGCGATATCCTGTCCGTTTATTGATGCTATGTTTCCCACGTCTATTCCGTTATATGATGATATGTCTGGCATTATGCAAGAACGATAAAGTCGTTAGATGGGTTGAACCAAATTTGGCCGTCGCTGCTGTCTAAGCAGTATCCAACTACTCTTACTATATCTCCTGTGGCGGAAGGGGCTGTGCTTGTAATATCCCCTGCTGTAGTAGAGATATAAAGCTCATCAGCTATAGTTCCAGGGTCATGGTCTAAAGTAAACATACCGCGTAACAACATGCCATCGACATCTGGGTCGGTACCTAAAGCCATAGCTAAAAGCACTCCTCCAGAAGTGGCTACTGCGTCAGCATCTGTAGCTGCCCAAGTGCCGTCTGCCTTAAGATAGCAAAGCTCCCCAGCCGTTGTGCTACCTGTTCCAATTTTTATAATATCTCCTTGAGCTTCAAAATGCGTATCGCTTCCTTTAGCGTATAAGTGTCCTTTCGTTGGAGCTATTAGCTCTGAGAAGGTTTTAGCGCCTGAGAAGGTTTGAGTACCCGATAAATGAGCTGTATCAGCATCTAGATAAGCGCTAGCTACAGCCGTACCTTGCCAAACTCCAGTTCCAATAGTTCCTACTGTAGCAATACTTGCGTGACCAGCGACAGGACTTAACACAGAGGCGATAGCTGTACCACCGATTGTTATAGCGTCAGCCTCTAGAGTACCATCGAAATACCCATCTTTAAACTCTAAATCGTCTGTACCTAAATCTACAATAGCGTTTGTGGTTGGTGTAAGAGCACCGTCCACAAGAGTAAGCTGATCTTCCCCTCCCGCTCTAAACCTAATGTTATTGTCAGTAGTAAAATCAATATCGTTATCAGCGTCTCTACCAATAACTAAACTAGCATTTAGTACAGAGGTGATTGTCGTCTGAGCGGCCGTAATAGCTACGTCATTAGCGTTAGCCGTTATACCGTCGCCGCCAATAACATTCAATGTAGCATCTCCGCTTGTGGCTCCGCCAGTCATGCCTGATCCAGCCACAACGGATGTTATATCACCCGAACCTCCTCCGCTAGCGGCTGCCCATTTAAGCCCTGAAGCCTCACTGCTGTCTGCGGTTAATACCTGATCATCATCACCAACAGCTAAAGCAACTGGGTCTGTAGTCCCATCGCCAACAAGTATAGATCCTTTAGCCGTTACATCAAGGGCTGTAACAGCGCCTGTACCGCTTCCAAGAAGTACATACCCGTCAGTAAGAGAAGTGGCCCCTGTTCCTCCCTTCGCAACCGTAACAGTATCTGAAAGGGTAGAGCCCGCTGCTGTAACCGTAATACCCGCGCTCCCATCAAAGTTTACCCCATTAATAGCACGAGGCGTAGTCAACGTGGCGGCACTACCAGTAGTGTCCTGGTTAAGTGTACCTACGGTAAACGTAAGGTCGTAAGGATCTCCGTCCGTACCGTGAGATGTATCGGTCCAGTTAATACCCAGCCCGCCAGCACCAATAAACTTAACTTCCTTGCCGTTCGATATGGTTACCTCGTCTCCGCTATCGTCTTCAAGCTGAAATGTTGTAACTCCGTCAGACCCGTCAGACCCGTCAGATCCGTCAGCACCTGCTGCCCCTGTAGCTCCTGTAGCTCCTGTAGCTCCTGCTGCCCCCGTAGCTCCTGTATCCCCTTTTGCCCCCGTAGACCCCGTAGGTCCAGTTGGGCCAGTAGCGCCAGTAGCGCCAGTAGCCCCTGTAGCTCCCGTCTCACCTTTGTTTACCTGGGTGACACTTAGAGAGGTAGAGGCCGCTTCTGTTATAGATACCGAGTTCGTCGTTGTAGAACCCAAAGTAACAGAAGTACCACCATTCACAGTAGCCGTGACAGTATTACCACCACTAGAAGTTACTGTTATAGCCATATTAGTCTGAGATATCTTCGTTTACCTTAAAGCTACCTCTTAGGATAGTAGTAACCGTCTCGCTTACTTTTTGCTGAATATCATAAACATACCTCCCTGGAGGAAGCTGCTTCATAACTTCCGCTGTGGCCGTTACCGTTACCAACCCAGCATCTGTCCCAGCGCTAAAAACAAATCCATTTGATAAAGCATCAAGAGGGTTTCCGTCAGCATCCTTTAGATCGGTTGTAGAAGAAGACTTAGAGCTCGAAGCCACCACCGACCTGGAAACAGATCCATCAGTCTGGGTTGTTTTGGCTCCTTTAACATCCATCAGGAATTCGTAGTTTGAGGTGGCTAGGGTTAGCGCATCACCTGCGGAATCTTTTAGCGTCAGAGAAAGCGAAAAGGAATCGCCTCGTCTGCACGTAATGTCTAGCTTCTCGGCTACATCTAAATTTACTTTACTTGCCATATTAGCCTAATAATGAGTTTACAATATCGTCTACGTTTTCAGAAGCTTCTGGTAGCTCCCCGCGCTTGCCCTGACGTTGAGACAACAGCTTGCTTTGTTCTGAAGACTGCTTCTTTACCCTCTCGTCTTTTCTATCCTCTTTAAGAACCTCAAGCTTTTCTTTGAAATTTTTATCATCCTCTTTAAACCCTAGCGTAGCCTGAGCCTTAATTATCTCAATTTCTTTTCTAAACTGGTGCTTAACCTGTTCTAGCTGAGCCTCTAACTGAGACTGCAATTGCATCTTCTGCGAATCCAATTGCGCCTCCATCTGCAACTCTTGCATCTTAGCTTGCGAGGTAGCCTGCGCCGAAGCTTGTTGTATCTCGGCTTGTTGCTGAGAGTTCTGCATAGCCATCTGTTGCTGCTGAGCAATCCGCTTCTTTCTGCGGACCACAAGCAAACGTTCCGCCTGGTTTACGTCTTTCATATTGCGTATAGCAATAGCATCTTCTATATCCAACTCTTTCTGTTGAAGAGACATCTGTATGTTCTGTTCCAGGTAGGCCCTATCTTGATCCTCCATCTCCTTAACCACCTGTACACCAAAGTTATACATAGGTAGATCGTTAAACGAAGAGAGGACAGACATGTTTTCTTTTCCTACCGCGTTCTCGTACACTTTAAAGATAACAGACTCAGGCGGTAGGATCTGCAAGCACTTCACTATATCCTCGCAGACCTTTTTAAACAAGATCATAGAAGCGTTTGTGATGTCGTATATAGCGTTATTCCCTGCCGCAATAGCATTCTGCTGCACACCGACAAGCGTGTCCCCTTTAGGTGTAGAGGCATCCATCATCTCGTTAACCCCCGTAGCATCCCTAATCATTTTTAGGTAATGGTTGTACAACCCGACAAGCTCGTTGATATTTCGAATAGAATTTCCTATCTCCCTAACAGGCGGGTTTTGGAAGCCCCCCTCTGGGTTCTTGCTCCTGTAGTAGAAGACACCTGTCTGCTCGTATATATCGTGAAGCTCTAATGGCTGCAAGTCGCCGCCTTTTCCAAGCTGTACGTTCTCCAGCCCCTCGATATCAATAATAAGTCCATCGGGTTTGGCTTTGGCAATAGCCTGCTGAATCTTTAAGTGCGTAAGCTGCAACATATCAGCAAACCCCGTACAGGAGTCCACCATAGACTTAGGCATCATATTGCGGAGGTTCGTCGCAATAGGAGAATAAGAGAGAGTGACCTTTGATATATCGTGGATATTCTTCGGTACGTTCTTCGTCCTTCCGTAATTAAACAATATATCAGCGCCACCCATAACGTAGCTACCGCCATAGACAGTAGATATCTCCATTTTGCTTGGTGTGCGCTGGAAGACACTACCCTGCTTCTCTTCGTAAGAAAACCCTTTTAAGAAGAAATTTACATTCCCAAAACGATTTTCTTTTTCTTCGAAATGGATACAATCGACAGAAAGAAACTCAAAGTCTAAAATATCGACCATATACTGATCGTAGCCGTTCTCGTTGCGCTGAAGGTTTTTGTTGTAGCTGGTCTTGTTAAAGGCAGAAGCGTCATTACCTGACTTATTCTTTACCCCCGACGCTATCTTTTTAAAATCCTCTTCATCTAGCTCATGACCAGCAATTCTCTTTAGCTCAGCTATAGACATTCTCTTTACATGCCCTGCATAGATAAGATCCTCAAAGCTAGGGTCCTCTGTGTAGCTATGAACGAAGCAAGCAGGATCGACATATTCCGTCTTTATGCCTTCGTTGGGGTCGTTACTCCTCTTAACAACAGACATCCCTAAAGCAACCAGATCGTTTACACACCTTCTAAAAACCCCGTCATTGAAGTTATTCCAAGAGAGCGTCATATTTGTCCCTATCTGCGCGGCTATCTCTGCATCGGTCTTAACATTAGTGCCAAGAAGAATCTCCGCCTCCTCTAAGGTATCTGGAAGTGTGTCAGGGTCATCCCCGACAACCATACCTGTTTGTTGTTTAAGCTGTTGTAATTGCTTTTTTGCTTCCACTTGAATCTCAACCCTGCGCTTTTTATTGTTCTTCTCTGAAGAAGACAACGGATCAATAGCCTCTAGGTTAGGGTATGGATTTCTAGAAAGGATTTTATTTACGACAACACGAACAAACTTAGGTAAGATGGGAACAGGAGTGTAATCCATGTTCAATAAACTACCATCGCCCGAATTGGGCTCTAAAGAACTAAGAAGCTTCTTGTATATGTTTGTATCCTGGGTGCCGTTAGCATAATCCCTGCTTCTCTCAAATACGTTATTTCTTTTACCGTAAAGAGAGCTCGACTCGTTCATCTTACCCCACTGAGATTCAACAGCTTTAGCATACTCCAACCCATAGGCTTTGCTCTCCTTAACTTCTGTTTCCGCTAATGGGTCTGGAAAAGTGCCTTTTTTGTTGTTGTTGTAGTCAGTCATGATGATAGTGAAGAGCTAGGCATATTCTGCAAATATAGCAAATCATCCGTAGACCTTGTATCGTCTAAAAAACTTGGTTTCTGTAAAATCGGCAACAGGTTTTTCTTTGGCCTTTTGAGCGCCTAACAAAGCCAACCCAGAGCTTATAGTCAAGTCAAACTTGGTTCTTTTGTCTATCTTAAAACCTATCCAGTCTTCTAGGGTTTTATTGAAATACATACTTCCTGTCTCTCCAGAATCGTAATTAACGCCAACATGATGGTGTATATATGTCTCTATAGCCTGCGCGTGAGACTGTATAACATCCTGAGAGTTAGAAGGTATACCCTTGGTTCTTACATTCATATTGGAACTAACAGCCGCTAAGTGCTTAGGGCGATCCATTAAGTAACCGTCGTAACCCCTTGACTCAAAGTACCTTACAATACCGTACTTGTTGTTCTCCACTAACAAGGGATACCCATAGAAAAAGGCACACATAAGGACGTCTTCGTAGAATATCTTAGCTAGGTCGGGACGAGAAGCATACTCTACAACAAACATATTAGATGGTCTGTTTATAGAAAATTTATTGTACATATGTAACGCTCCTTTCGATCCCCTGCCGTCTACCGTAGCGTCTAAATCATAAGAGTCAACACCCCCACACCCGTGATCTTTAAAAGGAGGAATCCTCTTGCCTCTTTCTGTAGCAGCGACATTACGGTCTTCGGGGTCAGGCATCCACGCAACCCTAAACCTACCGTTGGGGGTAGGGGAGAAGGCCACTTCTTTGTCTTTTTCTATCCATATAAAGTTGCCTATAACAACGGGATTTGGGTAGAGCTCGTCGTTATGTTCTATCTGCTGGTATATCTTACCTATATTAAAGAGGCTTCCCTCTATGCTGTCCCTAAAGGCTTCGTCCTCGGTGAAAGGAAACTGCCTTACCACTTCGTTCAGCTCAGAAGGATCGTCTTTAAGCGACTGCCTTTCGTTTTTTAAATACCTACGAGCCCCAATTTCTATCGTTTCCCCATCAATACCCTCTACAGGTTCTTCGGGTGTCTCTTTTACAGGCCTCCCGTGTTTATCGAAAAAACCTTCCAATGACTCATCGGCTGGCATAAAGAGCCTATATAGGCCCGTTCGGGTTCGTCCGTTCTCGTTCCTGTTAGACGGATCGGAGTCATTCCATAGATCTTTATACTCCTCGCCCCCTTTGCTCATAGGATTAACCGTACTCCCTACCATAGCCTTGCCTACCACTTTCCTTCCTACGATAAGACATGTCCTTTCCACCCTCCACGCTTCGCGTATATCGGACGGCTTCTCCCACTTACCTGCCTCATCGAGGTACATCATATGAAGCTTCTCTCCGTCATATGCGTTATTGGTTGTGTTTTTCCAATTAACCAAAGTATTTAAGGCATCACCCCGATAAGATGTTTTGTTGTTTTTTGTTATCCTCTTTGAGGGCTCTCTAAAAGCCAGCTCCATACGCGGGTTAGTAGTACCATCTTGAATAGGCTTGAAGAAGAAAGGGTAGCCACGGAACATAGCTACTACTTTTTTCATGAAAATATTCTCCTGGGCATCTTTACCAGTTTTCGACTGAATACCAAGAAGCTTGTCTTTAACTTGAGTAGCCTCGTCAACAAGTACAGCGGAACAGATATTAGTATACCCAGAGCGGCGACACTTAGTATAAAGCTGGCCGAGACAACGAGGATCAGCTTCACACGCAGCCATGTGGATAAAGACTTCTTTTTGGAAACTAAGGAATTGTGGGTGTCCGATATCAATTTGAGTCCATTGTAAAAACATATAGTGCCGCCCTGTAATATACGTAGGGATCCCATCATTGTAAAACCAAAGGCCGTCGCGCCGCCGCTGAAACTCTTGTTCGATGTAAACAGAAAACCTTTTTCGAAACTCGGAAGGTTTCTCGAACCACTCATCCATACTTCTAATCCTTTGCAGCTCCACAGGCATAGGCTGCCTCTCCCACAGCTGCATCGCTCTTGGCTTATCATGGAAGAGGATTTTCGATTTGGGTGGTTTTTTTGGCAGTACAACAAGAATGCCATTGATTTCGAGTGCCTCTCCAGCCGTACCGTTAGGGTCGATCTTAATCCCTTGATCTTCATATCCTTCTATGTCAATAAGTACAGACATCAATAACTACTGCCGTTTCTACCCATCCGCCCTAAATTTGCCACGCCCTTTCTAGGATTCGTTAGCTTCATCTGAGATCCGCATTCACATTCTCCCTCAACGTAATATGTGTCGCCATCGCGGACACGCATGGTTAAAGATTTTTCGAAACGCTCCTTCCCGCAATCGGGGCAATGTAAGTCTGGCATGTTGTTTAGTTTAATTGTACACCCGCAGGGATTCGAACCCCGAACCTTCGCATTAGAAGTGCGATGCTCTATCCTGTTGAGCTACGAGTGCTTGTTTATGGTTCTTCTTTGGTGGGTTATCCTACGGTGGCAATTTGAACACCTTACCTCGCACTTTCTTATTTCTTTCTTTATAGCCTCTATAGAGTAGCCCTGTCTAGACATATCAGATACGTTCCCTGCCTTTTCGCCCTCTACATGATCAAAATCAAGGACCACTACATCTGACTCGCCGCAGTCCACGCAATTAAACCTCCTCTTAACCCTAGATACAAAGTTAGAGTTTCTTTCCCTTTGAAGTCTATTCCTTTTTTTGCTTCTTTCTTTTACCTTTTCTTTGTTTTCAGAATAGTGTTTAGCGCTGGCTCTAGCTTGGTCTTCTTTGTTCTTGTAGCTCATGCGAATTCCAACTTAATACTTGTTATATCGTATGTTAAAGTTTTTGTTTAAGTAATCGCTGCTAACTGTCTGGTTATCAATATAATCGCCCCAGTAGATTAAACCAGTGTGGTTACTTTGAAAACCTCTCAGCGAATCCTCCTGAGTAGTCTTTTTCTTCTTCGATTTGCCCATGTTGTTTTAGTTCTTTTACCATCTGTTCTAACTTCTGGCGCTCTACCAGTAGCTCCTTGCAGTCCACAGCCGTCTGTTTAATAGACTGAAGCTCAGCCTTTCTAGCAGACCCACCCGCGTCTGGGTCGACAGGCTTTTTAATCTCTTCGATCATATTGTCTATAGCCACCTCCATACTCTTCATGAGGCGCTGAGAAGCACTAATTGTAGTGAATTTAGTTTTCGACATAGAGTAGGTCTTCTGCGCGAGTTCTGTAATACTCTTTCTCGTCAATAGTAATCCTGTAGTCGCGGTTCTCTTTAAACCCTACTACATCGCCTACCTCAACGCCTAACGCTTGAATCCAAGGTGCCATAAACGCGACGCGACCCTTTGTTGGTAGCTTCTCATCGAGTTTGACCACTTCGATAGTCTCCGATTCGGGAACTTCCTCTTCTTCGACAGGCTCAAGAAGGCTCCAGCCCGCAAGAGGAGCGACAAGACCAGTATGCTGATCTTTATAAGCAATAGCTTGATTGTTAATAGTATTGTCTGGATCAAATCGTACAATATAGTGATTGTCTTCACCAGTAAGTACTTGACCTTCGTTAAGCACCACGAGATGGTGGAAGTAAAGAGTATCTCCAGGCTGGACGCCAGTTTCATACTTAAATGGAGCAGCCACGACAGGCCCCTCTGTAACCCTGTTTTTAAATTCATCATATTTATTATCTATATAAAGCTCTAACCCCCCAGCGGTGGTTACGGTGTCTTTGAGCTGTTTCTCTAGCTCCACGACAAACAAGTTAAATGTCCTCATAAATTAAAAGTTCAAATCAAATTCCAGCATACACGGCATATCGTCTATGGCCTTCCAAAGTACGTTGCCTTCTTCGTTTTCTATGTATACAAGGTATCTTTTTTTAGCGAACTTATGAAGATATCTCTCATCCTCTACTATAGCTGACACGTTCCCATCGCCAGCCCGCATACCTATATAATAGGCCATGCCGTTTTTGGGCTCCTTGCCCACAATAATTTTTCTAATAAGACCTTCCATTATATTTAGTTTAGCGATATGCCTAAACCGTTTAACAAGTCGTCTAGCGGCTCCTCGTCAGTGTACATATCGTCCATTAAAGATTTAATTGTCTCTAGCTCCTCCCTGCTCTCAAGGCTGAAGCTATACATCGTTTTTAATTCAGCGGTCTCGGCTTCATCCTCTAGGGCGTCGGAGTCAAGAACCCCAACAACAATAGAAGCTAAGATCCTTTCCCTCATATCAAACTCTTCTATGGTTTCCTCCATTTTCTTTACCAAGGAGTACATCTCGGCCAAGAAGTGTGTGTCTTTAGCTGTCATGATATAAATTTGTTATGCAATCAAAGATAAGGATTAAATTATGCCGCGATCTAGAGTGAAGAAAGCAAGGTTGTTCAGGGAGTTTTCAAGACTACCCGATAAGTACGTAAAGCAAAACCACTTAAAGAACCTGCGTAACGCAAGAAATAACTTTATATATAACAGCGAGATACCAGGGAGCTGGCTAGACTTTATGCTATGGTGTTACGATCTAGAGTTCTTTACTATAAAATTCGCCAGCGAAGAGTACGGCATGAATAAAAACAATATAGGGGAGAGGCTTATCTACCCTATGGTGAACGAAGGATACCTATATAAGCACTTTGATAAGCTCACGCCTTCTAATACGCGAGAAGACCACTTCTTTAGAGAAGAGACGAAGTTTAACTACCGAGTAAGGTATGCACTCTCGCAGCGAGGAAGGATAGCCGTGCAGCGTTTTTACAACACGCTCTAGCGGCCCTGACCCCTATACGCTTTCTTGTAGTTTTTGCTGTTCTTGTTCTTAGACGTCTTCGTCTTAGCGTGTATC
>Ga0208299_1000168_pt1 | contig 62952 bp, 100 predicted proteins | sample 15_taG_FD_184089 | JGI IMG/M metagenome (GOLD analysis project Ga0208299, IMG submission 184089) | Marine viral communities from the Subarctic Pacific Ocean - 15_ETSP_OMZ_AT15312 metaG (SPAdes) (version 2) | ecosystem: Environmental > Aquatic > Marine > Oceanic | place: Pacific Ocean... | reverse complement strand
TAAAAGATTTGGTCGAAAATACGGAGTTCCGTATCAAGTGGCCGAGGGGGTTACTGTAGGCAGTCTTCCGGCTGACTCAGAACAATTTATGTTGATCGAGGAATTATATAAACAAACAGACAAGCAACAGGAAAGACTTGATGGTATGTTACACAACGCAGTTAATATAGAAGCTTTAGAAAAAGCTGTTGAAAAACTACAAAGTGATGTAGAAAAGCTAAAGGATAAACAAAGATCCTTTAGTAATGGAAATGGAGGTCAATAATGCCTAGTGAAATTATTATGTGCGTAGCACTTTGTATGTTTTTCGAAGGAGAATTAGTCGAACATACATACCAAAAATCGATGGGCGATTGCCTTCGCGCGAAGCGCATCGCGGAGCGTACGGTGCAACCCGAGCGCGTCCAATTTGCTTGCGGTAAGGACATCAGAGCTGAAGTAGAATACATTGAGGAAAAAGGACAGACGGAAGCTCGTACTAGAATTATACGTGTAATTGAACATGGTTATGAAGATGACCAGTACGATAGATACGGTGATTAAAAAAAACAATCCTATAGCAAAATGGTTAAGACAAAGAAGATATCGAATGCTTGTAATGAAGAACAAGAAAAAATATAATAGGGGGAAGAATCATGAAATTATCAAAGAACTTCAGTCTAGCGGAACTGACTAAATCCCAAACGGCAGAACGTATGGGATTGAATAATAGTCCTAATGAAAATCAGACGGAGAATCTTAGGCTTCTCTGCGAACGTGTATTACAACCGGTTAGAGACCATTTTGACGATGTCGTGTCTATTTCCTCGGGCTTCAGGGACCCTGTTTTGTCACAAAAAATAGGCAGTTCAATCAAATCGCAGCATTGCAAAGGACAGGCGGCGGACTTCGAAATCTTTGGTACTCCTAATAATGAGGTAAGCGACTGGATAAAAGAGAATCTAATGTTTGATCAATTAATTCTCGAGTACTACACTCCAGGGGAACCTAACTCAGGATGGGTACATGTAAGCTACAATAAAGATATAAATTTAAACAGGAAAGAATACTTGATGGCAATTAAAACAAATGGTAAAACAGAGTATAAACCAATATTAGGATTGAGTACGGATAGGTATGTTAAATAAAATAAAATGACAATTAAAAATTTTTTTAATAAACCCCCTACGTTTAACCCTGATGTTACACAAGGAGTGTGTCCTTCTTGCACTCTTCCCACAATGTTAGTTTCTCTAACTAAAGATTTTTATAGATGTATAACTTGCGGTGCAGATTTAGAACAAAAAAGAAATGGTGTTATAAAATACATTCCAACTATTTCTAAAATTGCAGTAGATAAATCACCTGTAACCAATGTCCAAAAGACCTAAATACGGACTAGTCACAAAACCTAGAAGGGATCAACCTAGAAAAAGGCCTGGTAGACATAAAAAAAGAAGAAATAAACACGAAAAACGTATGGGTAAATATACAGGAAAACGATAATTAAGTCGTAGGTACCTTTCGACAATTATACTTCAGACCAATTTCATGCTCATTGACATAGCTATAGCCTAGTTTTGAAAGCACTTTTACAGATTCTTTATGAGCCATACGAGAACACTCATACCAGCTGTTAAAGTAGGCAGGATATTCCATAGGGGGCAGACATGCACCTCCTTTCCCTACAAAAGAACACACCCATAGTATCAGCATAAATTTAGTCATTGACAGCTCCTGTAATATTTGTATATAATCCTATATGATTGTATATAAAAGAAAGGATATATTATATGACAGACATAAGCAAATATAAAAGTTTAGCCGTTGATCATGGATGCTATGGAAAGATAGACAAATTAGCTAAGGTTCTGGCACCAGGAGTCATCCTGTCTAGATCACAAGTTATTAGAATGTTAGTAGATGAGAAAGCAAAAAAGTTAAATGGTAAAATTAAACGTATTTCCAAAAGCGATTGATTCCTATGAGCGCAAAGATCCTATCAGAGATCTTTGGCGTAATGTTTTAATTGTAGCCTTAGAAGATGCCGAAGGTAAACGTCGTGGGTGGTATAAAAATTATGGTTTACCGCGCCACACTGTTCAGGCTACCAGAGAATGGTTTCTGGAACCAAATAGAGATTTTAAATTAGTGTGTACTTTAGCAGGATTTGATCATGAGTATGTTAGAATGAAGGCGAGGAAAAAATTTAAAAATGAGCACCACTAAAATAGTATGCCCCCGATGTTTTGGGAATGGTTACATAAAAATTCCTCATGAATCTGTGGAAAAATTAAATCAACCAGTAATTGCACAATGTACTATGTGTGATTCCGAAGGAGAAATAGAGGAGAAAGTAAAAGAAAATGAATGAAGGAATGGAAAAACTCATAGACTCATATGAGTTAAGATTAGCTGCAGTAGAAGAAGAAAATAAAAAACTAAAGAAAAGAGCTGAAGAAGCTGAAGGTGAAAACACCATCATTAAAGGCATAGGAAATAATAGTCCAGAAATGAAATTTTTACAGAATCAAAATGTAATTCTTAAAAAAGCTCTCAAGAGAGCAGTTAAAGATTTTAAAGACATGGAATATGAAAGAAATATTTTGAAACAAAAGATGGAAAATAGTGAAGGCTGGATAGATCAATTAAGAAATGCTGGACTGGGGTTATGATTAAAATAATGATTTTTTTATTATTACTAATTATACTTGTTTCTTGTTCCAAAACCATATCAACAAACCCAATAGTAAGTTTCTTAAGATTTACTATTACTCATCAAAGGTAATAAATGCCCAGACCAAATTGGAACGCGTACATGAGAGCATATAGAAAACGACCATATGTTAAAAAGAAAACTCATGAATATTATATTAAAAGAATCATTAAACAGGCACAGGAGGATAATGAAAAACTTAAAAATGAAAATACTACTATGGATTCAGGGCTGGACAGGTCAGCTTAATTCATGGGCTTGGACCGAATGGGACAAACTTCATCGTCAAGATTGGAAAAAGAAATGAAGAAACATAAACACGGAGGAGCACAACTAGAATCTAAAATGATTGAAAAGTATGCTGATCAATGGTGTAAAGATAATGGCTATCCTATTCAAAAACGGGTGAGAACAAGATATCCTAAAAAAATTAAATCTCAAATATGATAAGAACTCAATTAGAACTGTTTCCAAAAAAAATTAAAAAAGGTCAAAGAACTAAAAAAATTATAATTAGAAAATCTTCTTCAAATTATTTTAAAGACTGGAATGAATCTCTAGCTTTTATGGCTAGAAATTTTAATCCTGGTGATCGTAAATATTATGGGGGGATGATAGATGGAGATGGAAGTTTTAATACATATCTTCCCACCAAGAGAAAAGGTATTAAATTAATGGTGGGATTAGAACTCCGTCATGATCATGCCGAACCTCTTTTAAAATTAGCAGAATTATTTGACTTAACAATTTCTAAAAAAGTATATTTAATTCCTAAAGGAAATACTCAACCTAGTTTATCAGTAGAGTTTTCGGGAATTAAAGCTAAACTCTTTTTATTTTCCATTTATCCCTATCTCCTAGAAAAAAAAGAAAAAGCTACCAAAGTGCTTTTACAAATGGGATGTCCGGAACAATATCTACTTAAAGAAAGACAATTTTCTTTTGAATACTTAGCCGGATATACAGATTCAGAAGGAACTGTTTGTTTTAGCTTACAGCATCATGTAAGACCACAAAGACCTACTTATAGTTCGTATCACATGTATTATCAATTAACTAGTAATGATGGTGGTCACCTACAATTTATTAAAAAAAGTTTAATAGACTTAGGTTTTAATCATTTTAGAAAAGATCAGAAAAGAACTTATGAACACGTGAAAAAAAGAGAAGGAGTGGATTACAATACAAATCCACAAACATGGAAGCCTACATCTGTTCTTCGTCTAGGTGGCACTCCAGCTCAGTTAAGTAAGTTTTATGAGCAGCTAGAACCCTTTATACTTATTAAACATAAAAAAGAAAACATGTTACATACTATGAAATATAATCACATAATTAATATACGATAATGAAAACACATCAGAAAGACTATCTATATTCTATGGCTACAGATTCAATTGACAATAAAAAATTAGCTAAATATTGTATGGAAGTAGAACAGATGTTACATGGGGATTTACCTAAACTTAAAGAACCACATCAGTATGGAGCTTTTACAACATCTCATCATGGCATGTATAATTTTTTAACTCTCCCAAATAAAGAAGTAAATAAATTATACTATGAAATTTTAAAACAAACCTTTTCTTTGCTTGAGAAAAAACCATATATGATTAAAAGTTGGTTAAATATTTTTTATAAAGGGGAACACCTAAAGTGGCATAATCATTGGGCCCCTGAATATAAAGTTTGGCATGGTTTCTATTGTGTGCACGTAGATAAAAGTCATACCGATTATAAGATACCCAATGTTAATAATATTATAAGAATACCGAGTACGAACGGTTTATTAGTTATAGGAAAGAGCGATGGGGATAAACATTGTAGTTCCCCCTGGAATGATACTAAAAGACCTAGAATTACAATTGCATTTGATATTGTACCTACAGAATCAATAGATACTAAATTAAAAATTAATCACTTTATACCTTTTAAAATATGATCTGGAATAAAAAATTTATATATCCACCATCCACTCGATCTTTAATCGAGAATCAAAGGCACTATGAAATAGGGACGGCAAAGCTCCCATCGGTTACGACTATCCTTGAAGCAACCCAAACTGATGAGAAGAAAAAGAGCCTTGAAAACTGGAGAAAAAAAGTGGGCGAAAATAAGGCAGATATGATTAGAGACACTGCTGCAACAAGGGGTACAATTATGCATCGGATTTTAGAAGGGTATTTAACGGGCCATAGACACTCTGATTTAAGCGATTTAGGGCAACAGGCAGGGGTGATGGCCACAAACATCTGGGAGACCGATTTAAGGGACAATATGCAGGAAGTTTGGGGGTCGGAAATCGTCGTTTACTACCCTGAATTATATGCAGGGGCGAGCGATCTCGTTGGAATTTATGCTGGCCGGGAGTCTATCATAGATTTTAAACAAAGCAACCGACTTAAAAGAAGAGAATGGGTAGTTGATTACTTTTTACAATTAGCTGGCTACGCTTTAGCACACAACGTTATGCATGGCACCAAGATTCAATGTGGAGTTATTTTAATGTGTACTGCGGACAACATGTTTCAAAAATTTGTAGTTAAGGAAGAAGAATTTCAAAGATATATGTGGGGCTGGCTGAGAAGAGTGTCAGAATTTTATGGCAAACTAACTCATTAGTTAATAAAGTGATAAAAAACATAGAAAGATTTCAAAGTAATTTTTATTCGGTAGAGAGTCTTGGTATAAATATAGCCTCTCCTAAGATTATTGAACAATGGACTGTCTTTGCGCAGAATGGTCCTTTTGGTTTTGATATACATAAAGCGTATGATTTTTGTTCTATCATCGAGTCCAATGACATTGATACCATCATTGAAACAGGAACCAATGCAGGGGACACCACAGAGTTTTTAGCTAAACAATATCCAGATAAAAAAATCATTACTTGTGAAACAGACCCAAGTCTTGTGACTATTGCTCGACTAAGACTAGATAAATTTAAAAATGTTTCTGTCTTTGAAGCGTCCAGTGAATTTATTGTACGAGATGTTAATCAAGATAAGCATAATATTATATATTTTTTAGATGCTCACTTTCAGGCGTACTGGCCTTTAAAAGATGAGCTTCATTTAATTAAAAGAGGTTTTGTAATGATTGATGATTTTTGTATTGGATCTTCTAATTACTACTACGATACTTATGATAAGGTGAAGTGTGATATAAATTTAATAAAGCTATACGCCAAGCCTCAGGACGCTTACGTTAATAATGTATTGTTTCATTATCCTCTTCCTAATCATCAAAAGTACTTTGTAAAATCTGGACGCGGTTTTTATCAAAAAGGTTTTAGTTCAAAAGTTTTTTTAAATAAAAATTTTAGGAGAGTAGTGTAAAATGCATAAAGCTGAATGGTTAGATGGTGGTATAAAATACTGGCAACAACCTGCTGATGTTCTAGCCTGGACTGTTAGACTTGCCCAGGGTAAGAAAAAAATTTTAGATGTTGGAGCTGGGGCATTTGCATTTCCACCAGCTACTCATACCTGTGGCTGGCAGTATGGTCCTCAACCACTTAAGTCTAATAAGATTGTCGACTTTACGACCCAATTACTGCCCTATGAAGATAATGAATTTGATTTTGTTTACTGCAGGCACACGTTAGAAGATTTAACATATCCGTTTTTATTATTAAATGAACTCGGAAGAGTTGGAAAAGCTGGTTACATTGAGACGCCATCAATTATGGCAGAATTGTGTCGAGAAATTGACGCAGTCTCTCCTCCTTATAGGGGCTTTCATCATCACGTTTGGTTTACTTGGGTGGAGTGTGATAAAAATGCAACACCTGTGTGGCAATTTTGTCACAAGTTTCCTATAATAGAACACCTAGAGTTTAATGAGGACTATATTAGAAAAACCCTAAAGAAATACCCACATCTATGGTTTAATTACTATACTTGGGACGGGGCTAAAGGACCAGGCTTCAGGCATCACGTGCATGACAGAGATTTCTGCCTTGTTCCGTCACACCCCATGTTACAAACATATGGACACTTTTTGGCTGAAAAGTGCCGTCAATCAACAGATTTTAACGATAAGTACTATAAAACCCATATAGCTACTGGGAGGTAAAGTGAAAAAATTTTTTTGAAAAAGATAAAAAGACTGGTTACACTGTGACAATCGACTATTATTGTTGTGTAGCAAGGGAAATACTGTCACAACAGGGTGGTTACAGTCGTGTGACAGCTGGTTACAAAATGCATTTTATAGGCATTTATGGATTTCCCAACGCGAGAGGACCTAAAACACATTTTCAAAAATGTGATTTAGGTATAGAAAGTACTTAGGATAAAGGAATGACAGCTAAAAAATCTAAATATAAACACGTAGTTATAAATAAGAAGAGATATTATTTTTATAAAATAACTTGGATCGATCCGACTGGTGACAGCGGGCACGCTACAGTAGCGGAATCATTAAAGCTGCAGCCAAGTGTGATGATAACTCACGCCTATATATTTAAGAAAGATAAAAAATCTTTGTGGACGTTTGCTAGTTTTGAAGAGAACGATGAATTATTCTCCGATAGGAATGTCTTTCCCATTGGTTGTGTTAGAAAGATGGAGAGAATCCTTCTGTGATTTATCTCCAACTAACTCTGGTTTATTTCTTACTTTGTCTTTCAATTCTTCTACTTCGACACCTTCTAATATGGGAGAGTAGTCATCTATTATTTGTTTCATTCGTAGTTCTAACTCTTCTGTGGTTAAGTCTTCTAGCTTACCAGTTCGGATTATCTTTTGTTCAATATACAAACCCGCCGCCTTACCTCGAGCTACTTCGGCATTTACTGCAGCTGACCACGCTCCCTTCTTGAGAGCGTCTTGTCTAATTTTTCCAAGCTCTGCAATGTGACGTTCATATGTAACTTCATATTTCTTTTGCCATTCTTCCCTAAGTTCTCCAGTATATTTTACTACTAAGGGATATAGTTTTGGATTTTGTAATTTACTTGCATACTGTCTGGCTGAGTCTTTAGCATATCCAGCGTCTAAGGCGCATTGCGTGGCAGTCTTACGCCCTTCATTAGTTACTAATTCGTAGGCGAATTTCATTTGTGATTCAGTTAATTTTTTTGGTAATCCCATACTTGTAATATAGTACAACATAGGCTATATTGCAACCTATGTTATCTGGAAAGACAGTAAGAATAATATGAAACCTATGGTTTTAGACAATGTAGTTTCTGATGAAGAATTATTTTTTCTTTATAAAGAAATTATAGGAAGCAATGGCTGGTCCTTAGTTGGTAGGAGTAGTGGTGAAGAATTAGCCCATACTTTCAAAGAATTTAATAATCTTCCAATGTTTAGAATTAAGGCAGATACACCTGACGCTATTCTTAATTACCCTCTTTACTTATATTTTCAGTCAATAATATTTAGGTTAAAGAATAGTTTGAGAGAAAAAAATATTGGCCTACCCCATCTTATGAAAAGAGCATGGATAAATGCCAGCTACAACGGTGCTAAAGCCCATTGGCTTCATTATGATAATGTAGACCCTAATTGTAAAACAATATTGTTGTTCTTAACTCCTGTTTGGGAGACGGCATGGAGGGGATCTTTTTATGTTGAGGGGGAAAAATTTTCATTTAAACCTGGAAGTGCGGTTATCTTTGATTCTAAAGACTGGCACTGTGGAGAAGAGCCCGAGTCTTCTACTCAGAATTGGTTGAGATTAACTGCAAATATAATGGTGGGTAAATAATATGTTATCAGGAAAGGCATTGAGATTACTATTAGATAAGTTTATGAAGTCAGAGGTGGCTAAGTCCTCGCGTGTTCAAGTAGTATTACCTGATGGTAAGTTTTATGATATTACAGGTGTTCAATTACTTGAAAACAAATTGGTTGGCTCAAGTGAGACACATAGAATTGCTTTGACTGTGAGTAAAGAATCTGCCTGGAGGATGGGTAAAATTATTAAAAAGATAAACGGATGAAGAATTTTAAAACAGTTGCTGATGGAGTAATGAAGCTCGATAATTTTTTTCCTAAAGCTTTATGTGAACGTGTTATGAAGTATTCAGATAAGATGTGCACTAAGACATTAAATACAGTTGATATGTTGGGTCCTGAGTATCGGAACGTCTTGGGTTATTCTCTTAAAAATACTTTAGTGTCGGATATTATTTATTTTAAATATATACAAGAAGTTATTACTCAAGCCTATGCTCATTATAGAATAAAATGGCCCAGTTGTTTTACTTCCAAAATAAAACAGATGGATCTCTTTAAGTATCATAAAGGTCATCATTACAGTACTCATATTGATCATTCAAATTTAACTCAGCGTACGCTGGCAGTTAGTATTAATCTTAATGAAGATTATGAAGGAGGAGATTTAGTTTATTTTTATCAAGACTGGAAAGAAGAGATGGCTAGATTTAAATTAAAGCAAGGGAGTATTGTTTTTCATCCCGCTAGTTTTCAGTATCCACATCAGATAGAATCTATTACGAAAGGAACTAGATATAGTATTGTATCATGGCTAATATAATTAAAAAATTTTTTACTAAGGAAGAGTTAGATATTCTTCAACCTTATTGTAAAGTGCGAATACAGGAAAGTCGATTTTTACCTAGTGAAGAGCAATCACCTTATGTTCCTCATTTTGTTGATGACCCATTGGGTACAGTTTTTCATACCCAAAAGAAATCTCTTATAGAGAAATTCTTGGGTAAGAGTTTAAACACTACATATGTTTATTGGCGTTATTATGGACATGGCTCTATATTAGATATGCATACAGACAGACCTGCATGTGAGTGGAGTGTGACGGCGTGTATTGATAAAACACATGATTGGCCTTTAATTGTTAAAGGGGAGGAAATTGAATTAAGAGTAGGGGAAGGTTTGATTTATAATGGGGTGTTTGATAAGCATGGTCGTCCAGGTTATTTTAAAGGTGACGGTATGGCTCAAATGTTTATGCATTATGTTGATGCCAAAGGACCTTTTGTTCAGCATACTAATGATGAATATAAGAAACAAAGTGGAGCGGCTTTTGCACAAGAGGATGAGGCTTATATAAATGAGATTAGCATTTCAACTTCCCGGTAAATTATACTGGATACATAATTTTTTAAGCGATGCTCAATATGCTCGTATCCATAAAGCAGTTCATAAGGAGAGAAAACAATTAAAATATCAGAGTGTGATGGGGAGTTGGGATAAGGATTTGCATACTAACTATAGACCGGTTGATCGTATACGTGTTGATCCTATTTATTTTAGTTTTTATGAAACCTTATTAAGACATAATCCTATTTTTCCCATAAAAGGTACTCCAACCTATACCATTCATAATATGAAAGCTGGTAGTGGAATTAATTGGCATGATGATCATGGTTATGTTTATGGATTAACTTATTATTTAAATAGACGTTGGTCCCATCAGTGGGGTGGAGAATTTATGTTTAGAGATAAAATTCAATGCGGGTACCTACCTGTTGTAGGTAATTCGTTGATAATTATTAAGGCTCCCGGTATGCATAAAGTTAATCCGGTCCTGAGCCCAATTGTACCACGTATAACAATTCAGTCGTTTGTTGCTTGACAAATTAAAAAGGAGTAGTAGTGAAACCAGAAACTAAATTTTGGCATGAAGTTAAAAAATCTACACCTCAAATATCCTGGACTAGGCTTGAAAACCTTAGCTCTCTTGGTACTCCTGATCTATTGGGCTATAATATTAATGGCAAGTTTTTTACTGTTGAATTAAAAGTTACAAAGACAAACAAAATCCGTCTCTCTCCACATCAGAAAGCATTTCATATTAAACATCCGAATAATACATTTATACTTATCAAAGCCCTGACGGGCTCTCGTAAAGGTGTAAAACTTTATGAGGGAAAAAACTTAATGGAGCTTGATGCTTGTGGCTTGAAGCTTGAACCTCTGCGCCAGGACCTCAGGGCTTGTTGCTCTTACTTAACTTGGCTTGAGCCTTGACGCTTGCTGCTTGAGCCTTCCCCCGCTTGTTGCTTGCTGCCTGAGCCCTCTCTCTTCTCTGAAGTTCTTCGAACTCTTTAAACCATTTCGCGTTAAAAATATTTTTCTGCATTAGTGAAACCCGTATGATATATTAGGAATTTCTTTATTCCAACAATTTCTGCAATCTAAGCATTGATTGCCTTGCTGCGCGCTCGGACAGCTCGCGCCGCCATCAACCACGGTCGACGTGTGAGGCCATGAGGCCGCCGGGGCCTGGTTCACCATCGGCATGGAGAATCGGATAATTAAGTTATCAGGACACAGCGGCAAGAAGGCCTTGACCCAGGGCTCGCGCGTTGGCATCCAGTGACGCCGGGATGGTGTCAACCTGCATACAGCATAGATCTTCATGAGATGGGCCTCATCCTGGATGTCCCCGGAGTCATGCCACCTGAAGATATTCGGTTTTTTTCTGTTAATAAGAAGAGCCATGGCGCCGCTCCATAGCGGGTGCTTGATGCTCTCGAGTCTTTTATACTGTGCCGCCTGAACCACTGGAAAAACGTAACAGCCCTTTAAGGCGTAGCAGCCATAGCAGGTGCTGCCCTTGACATCTCTGAGCTTCGAGCCGGTTTTGCATTCCTTAGCCGGCAGGCCATAAGACCATCCAGGCATCTTAGAAGGCTTCGACAGCCCCCCAACCAGGTTCCATGCTTCACTTGTTTTCATACTTTCTAAATTCATATTATTTTTAAATTATGGTTTTTTTAAGGCGCCTGTTGCTTGCTGCTTGGCCATCCATCCGGGTTACAGCTTGACGCCTGTTGCTTGCAGCTTGCTGCTTGAGCCTTTTTATTTTTTTTATTTTTTTTCAACTTCTGGTTGAAACGCCAGCGCTCTGCAGCGCTGGCTGTATTCCAGGTAACAGTTTTATACATGTTCCACCGGTAACCAGTTTTCATCTCTGAAAACTTTGAGTATTTCTTTTGTATAGATGGACCCGATCTCATCGAACAGCCCAACCTCAGACCCTTTAACATCAACCAGTACTGTGCTGCGGATGCCTCGTCCCTGAATTGGTGACTCTTTAACAATGCCAGACACTGGCGGGTTGGTGCCCATGTGGCTGTGCAAGATCTTATCACCTTTTTTTATTTCTTTTATATTCATGTTTCCTTTCGTTTAATTTATCCTATATTATCTCATGTTAATTGTCAAGCCTGGAGCTTGTTGCTTGAGGGCTTGCGGCTTTTTTAAATTTTTTTTCATATAACCCATACGTGCTTACTATAGAACACGTATGAGCAAACCCCTTTGCATCGTATAGGCCGGCCGCAATGCAATTAAGCTTTGTTCATAATTCTTTGCCAGGAGTTGTCCTGTGTAGGCGGGAATCTTCTTTTGGCCCATATACAATTCCATCTCTAGCAGAGATCTCGACCTATACTATAGCGGTTAATATCCCGCAGTTACAACACCTGGTCCCAGATCAGAGGGCCGACGAGTTTACTGCCTGATTAATTACTTCAGGCTCCCTCCGAGTTCGGAATTCTCTGATCAGGGATCAGGCCCGCCCGATCTTCAGGGCAGAGGCCTATATTATTTCAACCTGATCCCAGATCCATTAAATAACATCGGGCTCAAACCAATAGCTTCAATGGATCTGGGATCAGTTCTGGGAGTGCCGATAGCAAGGCTAAAGCCAATGTTCAACACAACCAGAAGTTGTCCCTCTCTTTCCAAATTTATCGACCGGGCCAGAGTAACGAGGTCAAACTCTAATATCCCAAGCGAGTTAATCTTGGTTTAGTATTTAAACTGGATGATCCTATATATTCCCATTGACAACGTTTGTCAAGTAATATATAAAAATAATTATGCAAAATAAAAAGAAAGGCAAAAACAATGAGTAGAATAAGACTTAATCAAGAGTATCGGAATAAGATTGGAACTCGTATGAGAGTATGGGCTGAAGCCGAAGATACTCAAGAAAAAAGAAAGTATGATGATCTAAAAGCAGATCAAATTGAGATCAATGATAATGCGTGGACACTTGCTAAACAAATTGTTCGTAGGCATTACTTACCAGAAGATATTGTAAAAGCACAGTATCTTCAAGACAAGTTTGAAAATGTTGACACTATCCAACCAGATAGTTGTTTTCATTTTCATTATACAGGCATGGTTGAAGATAGGGATTATGACAACAATCCAATTATGAAAGAAAAAAATATAGAAAAACATTTTGACTTTCGTTTAACTGGCTCGACAGATGTTGAAAACAATTCAAGTCATACTTCCGATAGTGAATATGGATATGCTTTATTGCGTGATGAATTAAAAGCGCAAGAGGGTTGTAATCCTGATATCTTGATTGAACAAGACGGAAAAGATCAAAATCCTCATCTAACTAAATTTAAAGACGCAAACGATAAATATTTAGGGGATGATGACGCAGGTTATGGCAAAGAGTGGAACGACAAATATAAATTAGATTTAATTGGTCGAGAATATTGTCGAGACAGATCAATCGCTTGTACTGAACAAGAGTTCAAAATTCTTGTAGCTTGGAAACAAGCTAAAGGTAAGTTCATCATGGCACATTATAAATGGATAAAATCTATTTTAGCACAGATGAAATTTATTAAAGATGTTGTAAAGAGTTATAAATATCTTGATGAAGCTATTGAGTTTGCCAATGAAAGTGGACTAGCAATAACTGAAGCAGAAATTATAAGAACGAACTCAACAGGGTTGACTTTTTATAATCCTAAACTTGCGTCAGAACATTTAAAATCCATGAAAAACAAAAATGTTAGTAGAGAAGATAAAATACTCGCTAGACGTGAATATGAGAAAAAACAATCTATGAACTAAAAATTAGAGATTGACTTTTATTATGGGATATGTTACAATTATCCCATAATAAACACAGGAGCAAACATGAAAGACAAAGTAAAAAAACAAATCGAGCAATTACAAAATGAACAAACTTTTTTCATTACTTACTACGCAAAAAAGCATAGAGAAATAATTACTCGAAAAGGTAAAATAGATCAAACATCTAGAGTTAGAGGAACTTGGGTTACACCTAAAGGAAACTATTGTTTTTGCTATTATGATTTAGACGCAGAAACTTTAAACCCTTACAGAACTGCAACAAATCCACTTAAAATAGAAAAAGAGGTAGCATAATGTCAGCAAGTAAAGAATTAATGTTGGCAGATAGCGACATTGGAAAAAAAGTGTATGAAATAGAACAAGAGATTGTTCTAGTTGTTAAAACTCAAGTTATTGCGAAAGATGATGATGAGGCTTTTAATAAATGGTTAAATGAAACATCAACGCGCAATGTTGAATGTTATGATGTAAAAGATAATATGACAGATATTGTTAATTCTTACTTCAAAGAATATTCACAATTAAAAGGAACTAAATTAATTGGAACTGTTCAAAGAGAAGATGAACAGGATGAAGATAGTTTGTTGGAGGTTGTATGAGTTGGGAAACTGCTTTTTATAATTTTGCATTTTGTTTAATTGTTTTTATCTTTTTAAATTTGGTGGGGGCAATATGAGTTTGAAATTTTGTCAAAGTCCACATTGTCATACTTACACAACAAAGGACAGGCTCAAGGGAACTAAACCAAACAAGACTTATCAAACTAGAAGAAGATCATCAATGTCTTATGGCAATGGAAATTTTTGTTCTTTAAGATGTCAAGATGATTGGTTTGCTAATTTCGGAGATAATGCAATCGATCACTTTGGAAGAACAACAGAAGCAAAACATTTAACAGAAGAAAATGCGTGGGAGAAAACTTATGATTGGACTAGTAATAATGATATGATTTATGTTTATCGCAATCTAATAACAAAGGAAGAAAGACCATTGACCAAAGAGCAATATCGTGATAGTAATTACACATTAAACGAAAGGTAATATGAAAGAAAGAAACAAACATAAACATTTTGGGAAATCTTTTAACAAAGATATTTCTTTTCCAAAACATTTAACTCCAGAAATAATACACTCGGCTTTATTTGTTTACAATGCGCCTAAAGAAGAAGTTGCGCAACGTGTGAGGTATTGTGCTAAACAAATTGGAGATGAAGCAATGTCATTTGCAATGGCTTTGTTAGTGTTGCCAGACTTGCAAAGATTGACAATGCAAACCGATGAATATAAAAATGGCAAGAACAAAATAAAAAGACAATGCATTAGAGAACTCTTTAGTCAAGAGTGTTACCTGTAACGTGGCGCAAAGAAATTTGCGCCACGTTTTTTTTTATTTTATTTTATTTTATTTTTTTTTTTCTTAAATTTTTTTTTTTAAAAACAAAAAATTTTTTTCTTTTTTTAAAAATTTTTCGCGCCTTGCATGTATGCAGTTTAAACATCAATCATAGGTTGTGGCGCCGCGCCCGCTGCGCCAGGGTCCAAGAGGTCCCAACCCGACCTCCATTTTTCAAAACATCTCAAAAACCTTTTCTTTTTTTAAAAAAAGGGGTCCCAAAGTTTTGACTTTAGGCCTTGATTCATACGTTTAAACCTATAAAATAGTTAATGGGACTCCTATGAACCTAGACAGAGAAAAATTAAAAAATTTTGATAAGTTGCCGGAAGGCGTAAGAAGACAGTTTTCATTGATGATGAATCAATGGAAAGAGAAGAAAAAGGAGTCTAAGGTTAAATCTGACTTTCTAAGCTTTGTTAAACATGTGTGGCCAGAATTTATAGAGGGGTCCCATCATAAAAAAATTTCAGAAAAATTTAATAAGTTAGCGGAGGGAAAGATAAAGAGACTCATTATCAATATGCCGCCAAGACATACTAAATCTGAATTTGCTTCTTACCTTTTACCTGCCTGGATGGTTGGAAAGAATCCTAAATTAAAAATAATACAATCTACAAATACTACTGAACTTTCAGTTAGGTTTGGTCGTAAAGCTAAACAACTAATTGATTCTTCAGAATACCAACAATTTTTTAAAACAAGACTTAAAGAAGATAGTCAAGCTGCCGGTAAATGGGAGACTCAACAAGGTGGTGAATATTATGCGGCTGGTGTTGGATCAGCCATTACTGGAAGGGGTGCCGACTTGTTAATAATTGATGACCCTCACACAGAGCAAGATGCAATGAATGCTAGTGCTTTGGAAAGAACTTATGAGTGGTATACTTCTGGTCCAAGACAACGTCTCCAACCTGGTGGAGCAATTGTAGTTGTTATGACACGATGGAATGAAAAAGATTTAACGGGTAAATTAATCAGTTCTCAAAAAGAACCAAAAGCAGATAAATGGGAAGTGATCGAATTTCCAGCGATCATGCCATCGGGTAAAGCCGTGTGGCCTGAATACTGGCCCTTGAGTGATTTAAACTCGGTTAAAGCATCAATACCTGGAAGTAAATGGAATGCACAGTATATGCAGAATCCAACTTCTGAAGAAGGAGCTTTAATTAAAAGGGAGTGGTGGAAAGATTGGGAAGACGAAGAACTTCCTCCCTTACAACATGTTATTCAATCTTATGATACCGCTTTCATGAAAAAAGAAACCGCAGACTTTTCTGCAATCACTACGTGGGGAGTTTTTCTTCCCAATGAAGATAGCGCTCCTGAATTAATTTTAGTAGATGCCTTAAAAGGAAGGTACGAGTTTCCTGAACTCAGAAGAATTGCTTTGGAACAATATGGTTATTGGAATCCAGAGACCGTTATAATCGAGAGTAAGGCATCAGGGCTTCCTTTAACTTATGAGTTGCGTAAGATGGGAATTCCTGTTATAAATTTCACACCTAGTAAAGGAAACGATAAACATACTAGAGTGAACTCGGTATCACCTCTTTTTGAGAGTGGCCGAATATGGGCGCCCAAAGAAATGGAGTTTGCTCAAGAAGTAATTGAAGAATGTGCAGCGTTTCCGTATGGGGATCATGATGACTTGGTCGATAGTATGACCCAAGCCGTAATGCGATTTAGACAGGGAGGTTTAATCACCCACCCCGAAGACTACAAAGAAGAAAAAGTAGTTAAAACGCAAAGGACGTATTATTGATGGCAAAAAGACCTGGAGACATAGTTGATTGGAGAAAACACTGGGATTGGACTGATAAAGACGATGGCCCAGCTTCATGGAAAGACGAAGAGGTCCAGGAAATTGATATTAACGAATTAATGCTTCCTAAAGATGCAAAAGGAATTCAGAGTCTAGATGCGGGTGCACCGATGAAAATGGCTTCCACTGATCTTCATGGAAATGAAAGCGATGCCGATGAACATTCTTTCAGACTGTTTAATAAACCTTTTAAACAATTAAGCCCTATAGAACTCGATGAATTTTGGGAAGAGATGGAGAGACTTCAAAATAAGTTTTCGTCTAAAGCACTAGAAGGTATACAGATGGCAGCTCAAGGCGGAAGAATCGGTTATGCTTTAGGACCTCCTGATCCAGGAGGCGTGGTACAAGACGATTTAACAACTACAGAATTTATGCAAGACCAAGGAATTCCTTACGGGCAACAGGCTTCAGGAATCAATCAAGATGTTCTGATAGAAAAAGTCGTAGAAGAATTTATTAAAAGAAAAGGTCGTAGACCAAGATCTATAGAAGAGATTAAGGAATTTTATTTTAAAGAAATGGCGGGAGGTTCAGGCGGTTCTCAGAAGGTTGCTTATAATCCAGGTGACTATGATCCTATGATGGTAGACGAGTATGAGAAATATAAATTCCAACAAGAAGAATTAGGAATGCCTGTAATTTCAATTGATGAATTTATTCAAATGGAAAGAGCTAATATTGCATCCGGAGGATTACCAGGCATATTAGGAGTTTAAGTGAAGATCGCTCAATACAATGATATGATGGCGCATCTTACGCGACGTCAAAAGTTTTCAAACGGTGGAGATGCAATTCTCCCTCAACCAAATCCATTATCACCCCAAGAACGAAATCAAAAAGTTTTTAATGACTATGTAGGTAGAATGAAAAAGTACCTTGGCGCCGGAGTCGGGATGCCAGAGTGGTTCGTTAAAGATTTAATTTTTAAGAAAGCAGATGAACTAGGAATAGAATTAAAAGCTGATGGAGGTAGAATTGGTTTTGCAGATGGTCCTCCTGGAACAATAAAAAAAGCAACTGGACCAACTAAAAAAAATGTAGGTAGCACGAGCCCTGTTTATAATGAAGCGACAGGACACATTCATAAAAGAACAAATAGACATGGAACTGTTTATTCTAATGTTGACTCCACTGCCTCCAAGAAAAAAGGTTGGTTAGCAAGAAAAACAGCATCGGACGAGACAATAAGGGAGAGACTCCTAAATCAGGGAAAAAAAGTACAACAACATAATGGAAAATTTATTTTTGCTGATATAACTGAACAAGCAGCTTTTGATGACGCATTAGATAAAAGATATAGCTCTGCTAAGACATCTACAGCTGGAAAACAAGCTGGGGTTCTAAGTAACGCAGAAATTTATGAAAGATTTCTTAAAGGGAGTTATTCAGAAAAAGGAATTCACGATTTAATTGATAGACATAAGACGGCTAACGATTTGGAATATGTCAAGCTCTCTGATGAAGAAAAATTAGCTCATAAAGTTGAAAGAGACAAACTTATAAAAAAATATCAGAACATGAGAGCTAGTGGAACTAAAGGTCATCCGGTGCATCATTTATATTCTCTTGGGGATGAGTTTGATGTTAGAACCAAAGATCTTGCTGTTATACCTAAACATGTTAATGAAAGAATGATTGGTGCTAATAAAAAATTATTAGCCATTGCTAAAGAAAGAGTGAATCTTTTAAGTGATGTAAATGTTGATACTGCAAAAAACATAGAGGCTGAATTAAAAGCTATAGATGCAAAAGCCGCCAAAACAATAAATGAACACTATACAAAATTCCCTCAAGATGAAGGTCTCTTAAAATACAGAAAGATAAATGCAATAATTGGCAACGACGGTTCTATTTCTTTTGCTAAGGGAAATAGTATAGGGGGTGATTCTTCAAAATGGATTACTAAAGATATGAATAAGAATATAAATAAACTAGATGCAAATGAGAGAAGAATCTTCAAAGCGTATTTATTAAAAAAAGCAAAAATAGAAGACCTAAGAATGATTGAAGGTGTTGATACTGCGGATAAACTGAAAACTGAAAAGACGTCAAGTAGAACTCAACCTCAAATCTTTGCACGAAAAGTTTTAGATAAAGGTCAGGGTGTCTGGAAGAAGTTACCATTTAAAAATTTTAGAATTGCACCCTCTGGTGCGTTAATGTTGGCTGATACTTCTATTATGACTATGCTAGGAGTTCCACCTTTAACTGCAGCTGTAGGAGCTTCAGGATGGTTAACTGGTAAGACCGATGTGGGTAAAGCTACAGGTCTAGCAGCATCCAATATGAGTTTTATGGATGAGCTAAACGAGACAAAGGCTCAAGACAATTTAGCAGCAGCTGAGAGATTAACCGATATACAAAGTACAGCTCAAAAGATTGAACCTTTTGAACTTCAGGAAAAAGAAGAAGTAGTTACAGAAAATAAACCAACATATGGACCTTATGCGAATCAAATCAAAAACATCAAAGTCTGAGTATCCTAAGACCTGGCTCCTGGCGCCTGAATCAGGCCCCACGCCTCAGGGCTTGAATATTAATTATAATACTGTTAAAACAGTAAAATTGGAGAAAATAAATGGCAGACAAAATAGACAAGGCTCTTCCAAACGAGCCTAGAAAAAAAATTACCGTTCCAGGCGAAGAAGAAATTCAAGAACAAGTTGTTGAAGCTCAAGAAGAGATTCAAGAAGGTCCTGAAGGCGTTGAAGTAACCGAACAAGAAGATGGATCAGTTGATATTGATTTTGATCCCGCAGCGGCAGCCCCTGCAGGCGCTGATGAACATTATGCAAATTTAGCAGAATTTTTACCTGATCAAGTTTTATCCGAATTAGGCTCAGACCTTTCTGGAAAATATATGGACTATCAAATGGGTAGAAAAGAATGGGAAAGAACTTATACTGTTGGACTTGATTTATTAGGATTTAAATATGACATGCGAACTGAACCATTTCAAGGCGCAAGTGGGGCAACCCATCCAGTTTTGGCTGAAGCTGTTACGCAGTTTCAAGCATTGGCATATAAAGAATTATTACCGGCTGATGGCCCAGTACGTACACAAGCCATCGGTGCACCAAATATTGAAAAAACAAAACAAGCTGAAAGAGTAAAAGATTACATGAATTATGAGCTCATGGAAAAAATGAAAGACTATGAGCCAGACTTCGATCAAATGTTATTCTATTTACCTCTTGCAGGTTCCTCATTTAAAAAAGTTTATTATGATGAATTGGAAGAGAGAGCAACTTCGAAGTTTGTACCTGCAGATGATTTGATTGTTCCGTACACGGCTACCTCATTAGACGAAGCGGAAGCAATCATCCATCGGCTTAAAATTTCTAAAAATGAATTAAGAAAACAACAAGTAGCTGGTTTTTATAGAGATATAGAATTAGGAACTCCTGCACAAATGGAGAGTGATGTTAAGAAAGCCGAAAGAGAATTAGAAGGTCAAAGAAAAACTAAAGACGATGATGTTTATACTATTTTAGAATGTCATATAAATTTAGACTTAGAAGGTTTTGAAGATACAGATAATGAAACTGGAGAACAATCGGGAATTAAAATTCCATACATTGTTACAATTGAAGAATCAACAAGAAATGTTTTAGCAATTAAAAGAAATTACGAAATTGGAGATCCGAAAAAAAATAAAATAGATTACTTTGTCCACTTTAAGTTTCTGCCAGGATTAGGTTTCTATGGTTTCGGTCTCATTCATATGATTGGCGGTTTATCTAGAACTGCAACAGCAGCTCTTCGTCAGTTATTGGATGCGGGTACGCTTTCCAATCTACCCGCAGGCTTTAAAATGCGTGGCATTAGAATTAGAGATGACGCGCAATCTATTCAACCAGGTGAATTTAGAGATGTAGATGCTCCCGGTGGTAACTTAAAAGATTCATTTATGATGTTACCATTTAAAGAGCCTTCTCAAACTTTATTACAATTAATGGGTATTGTTGTCCAAGCCGGACAAAGATTTGCATCAATTGCTGATCTACAAGTTGGCGATGGCAATCAACAAGCCGCCGTCGGTACAACTGTTGCTTTACTTGAAAGAGGCAGTAGAACGATGTCAGCAATACATAAAAGAATTTACTCAGCTCTTAAACAAGAATTCAAATTATTAGCTAGAGTATTCAAGCTATATCTGCCACCGGAATATCCGTACGATGTAGTTGGGGGTCAAAGAATGATTAAGCAAGCAGACTTTGATGATCGGGTAGATATACTGCCAGTTGCTGACCCTAACATTTTCTCACAAACTCAGCGTATTTCCCTTGCGCAAACAGAGTTGCAGCTGGCAGTAGCCAGTCCTCAGATGCATAATATGTATCAAGCGTACAGAAATATGTATGAGGCCTTAGGGGTAAAAGATATTGATCAATTATTGATAAAACCACCCCAACCAACGCCTATTGATCCTGCTTTAGAAAACATTATGGCTTTATCTGGAAAACCTTTTCAAGCGTTTCCTGGTCAAGACCACAGAGCTCATATAACTGCTCACTTAAATTTTATGGCAACTAATATTGCTCGAAATAATCCAATTGTAATGGCTGCGATGGAAAAAAATGTAATGGAACACATTAGTTTAATGGCTCAAGAACAAATTGAATTAGAGTTTAAAGATGAATTGCAACAATTAGCGCAAATGCAACAAATGGCACAACACAATCCTCAAATTCAGCAACAAGTATTAATGATGTCTCAAAAGATTGAGGCAAGAAAAGCAATTTTGATTGCTGAAATGATGGAAGAATTTATGAAGGAAGAAAAAGCAATTACTTCACAATTTGATAATGACCCAATTGCTAAATTAAGAGCAAGAGAATTAGACCTGAGAGCAGCTGAAAACTTCAGAAAAAAACAATATGATGAGGAGAGAATAAATCTTGATCGTATGAAGGCGATGATGAACCAACAAACTCAAGATGAGAAATTGGATCAAAATGAAGAATTAGCTAAACTCAGAGCTAATACTTCCATTGAAAAAACCATACTTAGTAAGTCTATTCCAAATGTGGATAAGATGATACCAAGTGTTGAAATTGAAAAATACAAAGGAGAAAACAAATGAGTAAGAAATGGATACAAAAAGCTGTAAAAAAACCAGGAGCTTTACGCGCTTCTTTAGGAATTAAAAAAGGAAAGACAATTCCTGCAGCAAAACTGGCTGCCGCAGCTAAGAAACCAGGAAAGCTTGGACAAAGAGCTCGTCTTGCTGTAACATTCAAAAAAATGCGTAAAAAATAAGGAGAAAAAATGGCTAAAGTAGATGCAAACAAAGCATTAAACGTCGGTAAAGATGGATACCAAAAAGGTGGCATCGATATTGAGACTCCAAGTCAAAATTTGGAGTGGGATCCTAGATCGGCAACTAACGCTGATGGAATACAAAGAAATGTTATTCCAACTGGCGATAAAGTTGAAGTTAAAGGAACTAAAAGAATGCTAAAATCGAAAAGTAAAACAGCAACTTGGTATTAGTATATGGCCTGGTTCGGATTAGCAAAACTTGCTTTACAAGCAGGGGGTAAAATTTACGCTAACAGACAAAGAGCAAAGATGGCTATGTCTGATGCACAGCTTTTACATGCTGAAAAACAAGCGCGTGGCGAGGAAGCTTACCAGGGCAAACTTTTAGAAGCCCGTCAAAACGACTACAAAGACGAAATTGTCCTTGCGATTTTGACGCTCCCAATAATTGTGCTCGCCTGGTCGGTTTGGACGGAGGATCCGGAAGCTATGAGGAAAATAGAGATCTTTTTCGAGTATTTCTCGAATCTTCCCAAATGGTTTACAAATTTATGGATTCTCGTCGTGGCGAGTGTTTTTGGTATTAAGGGAACACAAATATTTAGGAATGGTAAAAAATAAGCTAGACAACTATACTTAAAAACAATATAAATAGAACAAGGAGACAATTATGAGACAAAACGGTGTTAGATCAAATGTAAGATTTCCATACAAAAAAGGTGGAGCTTCAAAAAAGAAAAAACAAGGTTACAAAGCTAGAGAAGATGAATCTTTAGGTATGAGAACTGGAAAAGAATCCGGTAAGAAACAATCTATGAAAGATCGTAGAGATGAGTCTTACGGAAAATGGGGCAAAAGAAAATCTGGTAAAATTAATAAGTAGTACTTATGACAACAGCTAGACAAAATTTCGACGCAGGCCAACGTGCAAAAGCGGATAAAAAAGCCAAAGAAGGTTATAAACATAAGGGCACATTAAAAAAAGAATATAAAAAAATTATGGGGGAAGACCGGGACCTGTCTACTCCAGAGAAAGCGTTACATGCTTTAGTTCCAGGGGATGCTGGATATACATTTACTAAAGGATTAAGGGAAAAAGGATTATCACCTAAAAAAATTGAAGAAGATATTCTAAAAGAAAAAATGAAGTCAAAAGAATTTAGAATAGGTAAAGATGCACCTGGAACTACGGTAGATCATGGATATGGCCCTGAAACTAAATATAGAGTTTATAAAAAAGGTGGCAAAGTTAAAAAAAATACAAGACGTGAAAACAGGCTAGAAGAACTTGGAAGAGTAGATGCAGAAAAAGGTCGTACAAAAAGAGGTAAGAGAAATCTTAAATCTGAGAAAAGAAGAATTGTACGTGAATTACATTCGCATGGCGGTTCAGCTGGTGCAGTTATGAGTGGAAAAAAAGTTGGCATACAAATAAGATAAGGAGATCAGATAATGACAAATACAAGAGGAATAAACACTTCAATTTTAATTAAAAACGGACCTACAAGTGCAGGTAATGGAAGAGGAATAACTCCTCCAACACCAGCGAGTTCAGGTTTACCACCAACTGGTTCAGCACATGCAGTTCCAATCAATATAACTAAAGGCCGAAGAGCAATTGATAATCAAGCTTCTAACGCTAATATCACATTAGTCGGCGCTAGATCAAAGGTCTAATGTCTAAAAAAGCACTTCAGAAATTTGTCCAGGCAATGCAGGGCAAGAAGAAGAAACCTGCTGTTAAAAGTGCAAGAACAGTAGCTCTAGAAGGTAGAAAGCATTTTGGTCATGGAGGAACAAACTCTATGATTAACCAAGCGCAAAGAGATTATAATGGTAGTTATTTTGGTGGCTCAAGTTTAGGAGGCGTCAAAGTAAGCAATAAAAGTTATGATAAATATTATGGTTCACAATTTATACCGAAAGGATTCATAAAATAATAGAAAGAATAAAATGGATGAAATAACACTAATCAATAAGATTCAACGACAATTGAAAGAACAATATCAACAAATTGGCGATGCTATGATTGCTGGAGGGGTTGACAGCATGGAAAAATATAAGTATATGATGGGACAGGCACATGCCTATTTTAAAATAAGTCAGGATATCTCTAACCTGCTGAAGAAAAAGGAGCAAAAAGATGGGACAGTTATCAAATTCAACGCCGAAGACTAAACACCAATATGCGTTAGAAGAAAAATATAAAAAATATCAAGAAGAAGAAACCAAAAAACAAAAAGAAGCAGCTGAAAAGCAAAATGCTTTAGCTGATAAAGAAGAAACTAAATTACCTAATCCTACTGGATGGAGAATATTAATTCTTCCATTTAAAATGGGAGATAAAACTAAAGGTGGTTTACATTTAGCGGATTCAACTATTGAACGATCACAAGTTGGGTCAACATGTGGACTTGTTTTAAGAATGGGGCCATATTGTTATGACAAAGAAAAATTTCCCGAAGGACCGTGGTGTAAAAAAGGTGACTGGGTAATTTTTGCAAGATATGCAGGATCCAGAATCCTGATAGATGGTGGGGAAGTAAGATTGCTAAACGATGATGAAATTTTAGCAACCATCGAAAATCCTGAAGATATATTTCATCAATTTTAATAACATAGGAGGAAACTATGCCAGAGACAGAAGAAAAAAAAACAGTAGATATTGATACGTCGGGTCCAGCAATGGATGTTGATATCCCTGATCAAAAAGATGAATCTGCTATCGAAGAAAAAGAGGTTGTTCAAAAAGAAGAGCCTACGATTAGAGAAGTAGTAGAAGAAAAAGCTCCTGACGAAAAGAAAGAAGAAGTTGTAGAAACAAAGAAAGAAGAGCAGGAAGAAAAGAAAGACGATAAAGAAAAAGAATTAGAACAATACTCTGAAAGTGTTCAGAAACGAATATCTAAACTAACTAAAAAATGGAGAGAAGCAGAGAGACAAAAAGAGGAAGCAATATCTTATGCAGAACGAGTAATATCTGAAAAGAAAAAAGTTGATGCTAAAATCTCGAAGCTTGAGCCAAGTTATTTGTCTGTTACTGAAGAGCGTATTACATCCGGAATAGAGGCCGCAAAAGCAAAACTTGCTGCCGCTAGAGAAGCACAAGATATAGGTGCAGAAACAACTGCATTAACTGAGATATCCGAATTGGGTGTTAAAAAAGCTCAACTTAACGAAACTAAAGCTGCACAAGAAGAGTATAACAAACAACAATCAACCAAAAAGGAACAAACTCTTGCTAGAAGGTTGGCCTCTAAAGGCACACCTGATCCTAAAGCGGAAGCCTGGGCAGAGAAAAATTCATGGTTTGGACACAACAATGCCATGACTTATACTGCTATGGATCTTCATGATAAGCTAACTAAGCAAGATGGATTTGATCCCTCAAGTGACGAATATTATGCTGAAATTGATAAGCAAATGAAGCTTGCATTTCCCCAGAAATTTGATAGAACAACGTTAGCGGAAGGAACGACCAAACCCACACAAACAGTAGCTTCAGCGAAGCGAAGTGTAAAACCAGGTCGCAAAACAGTGAGACTCACACCGTCTCAAGTTACAATCGCTAAAAAATTAGGTGTGCCACTTGAAGAGTATGCGAAACAATTAACCATCACGAAGGAGGCATAAGCATATGAGTAACGAAAAAAAAACTTCCCGTGCGAGTCAAACTAGAGAAAAGGAATCTCACAAAAAAGTTTGGACTCCACCATCATCTTTAGATGCACCCCCTGCGCCGTCAGGATTTCAACATAGATGGCTACGGGCTGAATCTTTGGGATTCGATGACACTAAGAATATTCAAGGTCGATTAAGATCTGGATATGAATTAGTTAGAGCAGACGAATATCCTGGTTCAGAGTATCCGGTAGTTGAAGACGGTAAATACAAGGGAGTGATCGGAGTTGGAGGCCTAGTGCTCGCTAGGGTACCAGAAGAGATCGCAAAGCAACGCGGTGATTACTATGCCAAACAACATAGTGACAAAGTTGAAGCTTTAGATCACGATCTTATGAAGGAAGAGCACCAAAGTATGCCTATCAATATTGATAGACAGACTCGCGTAACTTTTGGTGGCTCAAAGAAAAGTTAATTTTTTAACGATTCCCAACCACTCGAAGATAAACTAAAGGAGGCCATTATGGCAAATCAAAACGCTCCTTTCGGTCTAAGACCGATTGGAAAAGTTGGTCAGAATGATGATAACCAAGGTTTATCTGAGTATACAATTGCGGCTAGTTCAACTGCGATGTACCAAAACGACCCTGTAGCAGCAGCGTCCGATGGAAACATTGTAGTTGTAAGCACATCAACCGCAACTATCTTAGGTTCACTTAACGGTATCTATTATACTGATGCAAACACAAGCAAGCCTACGTGGGCTAACAATCTGAAAGCAGCTAACACTGCAACAGATATTGTTGGTTTCGTAGCCGATGACCCGTATGAAAGATTTGAAATACAATCTGATAACACAGCTGCTTCAGTGCAGACTGATGTTTTCAATTGTGCGGACATTGCATACACTGCCGGTGATTCAGCTAACTACCTTTCAAAGGTAGAACTGGACAACGACACGTTAACAACAACATCCCAACAGCTAAAAATATTAGGTGTTTCTAAAAACATTGATAATGATGAACTTGGCGCAAGTCATGTAAATTTCGTTGTCAAAGTGAACACTCACTTCTTAGCTAATGGAACAGCCGGAGTATAGGAGGATAACATGGCCATATCACGAGGACAACTAGTTAAAGAACTAGAGCCAGGTTTGAATGCTTTATTCGGCTTGGAATATAAACGTTATGAAAATCAGCATGCTGAGATATACGTAACAGAATCTTCAGACAGAGCGTTTGAAGAAGAAGTTATGTTATCTGGTTTTGCAAATGCAGCGGTTAAACCGGAAGGTGGTGCAGTAACTTTTGACAATGCTCAAGAGACTTACACAGCACGTTACACTATGGAAACAATTGCATTAGCGTTCGCGATTACTGAAGAAGCAATCGAGGATAACTTGTATGACAGACTCGCGTCTAGATATACAAAAGCATTAGCTAGATCCATGGCGAATACTAAACAAATAAAAGCAGTAGATCCATTGATCAATGGGTTACCGCAAACAGCAACTTTCACTTCTGGTGATGGTTCTGCATTGTTTGCAACAAACCACCCAACGATTGCTGGAACAGTTCAAAATACTTTGACTACTCAAGCAGACCTTAATGAAACTTCATTGGAGCAAGCGTTAATCGACATTGCCGCAATGACAGATGAAAGAGGGTTAAAAATTGCAGCTAGAGGAATGAAAATGATCGTTCCACCAGCAGGTCAATTTAATGCTGAGAGACTTATGAAGTCACAAGGTAGAACTAGTACAGCTGATAATGATATCAATGCAATCGTTTCTATGGGAATGGTTCCTCAAGGTTACAGAGTGAACAATTTCTTAACTGATAATGATTCTTGGTACTTAATCACTGACGTTCCTAACGGAATGAAATACTTCGAAAGAACTCCCATCAAAACAGCGATGGAAGGGGATTTCGATACTGGAAACGTAAGATACAAAGCTAGAGAAAGATACAGATTTGGTGTATCAGACTATAGAGGTATCTTTGGCGTTCAAGGTGCTTAATATAAAATAACATTTTGTGGCGGAACATAGTTCCGCCACAAAGTTTAAATAGAAAGAAAAAATGCGAAAATTTCTCATAAATATCTGGGCTTATGATTATCACGCTAAATTTGAAGTTTTAGCGGAAGATAATGCCCTTTCCATTGAAAAAGCTATCCTTGACAAACTAGGAGAAAAGAGTGTAAAGTGGGAATCAACGGGAATGCTTAGAAACCATCCCAGAAGAATAACCTATGAGGAGGTTATAAATGACGCAAGACCTATACACTACAAAGAGGTCCTTGGAGTTAGAGTGGCAACAGGAACACCTGAAGGAAGGTAAGTACACCTTGAATATGGGACTTATCGATAAAAAAATTCAGGAAATTGTTAAAGAAATAATTGCCACAGAGTTTGAAGAGTCTACTCGTCTTAATAAAGTAGATGAATCCAAGGCTCAAGTTTCGATAGCCACTTAAGCGTTATCAAAAATCACTTTTTTCCCTAAGGATACCTTGCACTCTTTAAAAAATTGAGTTATAAATAAATCACTATACAAATTGAACAAACCTTAAATGTAGACGCGTATAGTCGACATCCCCTAGGGACTACATTTAAATATTCTAGGAGGAATATTATGGCAAACACAACGTTTAAAGGTCCCATTCGTTCACAGAGCGGATTTGAACTAATAAAAGAAAGTACTACAACAGGAGCTTTGACTACTGATATGGGTCTAAAGGTCCATGAGTACAGTCTGACAGTTGGAGCAGCGGATGCTACTGGAGTTGTTACTGATACTTTACCTACTAACTTCATAGTGCTATCTGTTCTTGTGGCTGTTACATCAGCTGCAACTAATGCAGTAACCCTAACTAATTTAGGACCTGTAGGAGCAACTGACACTTGGTTAAATGGTAATGGCGCAGCAATGAATTCAACTGGCTTCAAAGGTGTCTTTGTAGGTAACGGAGCAAATGGCTTAGTTACTCTTGGCGCTGGTACAACAGCAGCTGCAGCAGCACCGGAAACTTTAACAGTTACTTTATCGGGTGCTCCAGGAGCAGGTGGATGTACTATTAAATTTAAAGTACTAGGAATTAGTTCGACTTCTGATACCGAGTAATAAATAAATTTTGTGAGCTCCTTCGGGAGCTTACAATTAAGGAGATAGAATTATGGCATTAACACAAACTGTACAAGCTACAAGATCAGCAGCTGCAGCGGGGGTCTCAGCAATTATAGCTTCACCTATTAGAGTCTACTCTATATCGGTAGCATCTGATGGTGGCGGAGCCGGGGTTTTAGAATTAACCACTACTTCAAATTCTGGAGATACAAAATTATACGTCGATGTTCCTACTGGAGAAATTTATACATTAAATTTAGGCGGGGGAGTTTTATTCCCAGCCGGCGTTTATTGTAAAACAAAAACTAATGTAGCCGGTTACACATTATTTACAGATAAGTTTTCTGGCGCAGGATTAAGTTAGGAGCTATCATGGGTTTTAATTTAGATACCCAAGCAACTAGGTCCGATTTGATGAGTGTTGACAGTACTCTTTCAGAAGCTATTACTGCTTCACAAGATTACATTCCTATTGCAAGTACAACTAATTTTTCAACAAGTGTCGTAGCAGAAATTGAATCAACAAATGAAGTTGTGAGTTTTACAGACATAAGTGAAAATTTATTTGAATATTCGGAACAGCTTGACAATGCTTATTGGGACACCTCGGGCGCATCCATATCAGCAGATCAAATAACCGCACCTGATGGAACTACTACAGCAGACAAAGTAATTTCAACTAGTACAAGTGGTTCTGCTGTTATTAAAACTCCGACAGGATTAACAGCAAGTGCAGAATATACTATGAGTGTTTTTGCAAAAGCTGGTGATAATGATATTTTCAGAATAGCAAATGTATCTTCTGGTGGAACAGGTGCTTGGTTTAATTTAACAGATGGAACTATCGGAACTGAAAATGGTGGAGCAAATTCTTCTACTATGACATCAGTTGGAGACGGTTGGTATAAATGTACAAGAACTTTTGCAAGTCTAACAGTTTCAGGTAGTAACACTGTTATTTTTGGAAACTGTGCTTCTGATGGTAGTACAGCTGGTCCGGCTGTTGATGAATTTATTTATTTATGGGGAGCACAATTAGAAAAGGCTTCTGCAGCTACAACTTATTTACCAACAACTTCTGCTGGTTTAGTTGGACTAACAGATGTAACTCGAGGAGTTAACGGAACTACAGCAGCTTCTGCAAGTTCAGGAGATGATATTCAACAACTTCCTTACGCTTTAAGTGATTTAAATATGCCTACTATATTAAAAGCAATTTCAGTTTCTTCAGATGGAACAGGTGCGGGAAGATTTACTTTATGTGATAAAGTAGGAACTACTTTATGCGACATTGATCTTCCAGATGACAGAGTATATGATTTAGATTTTGGAGGAGGAATTACATTTCCAAATGGAATATATGTTTCTAACTCTGATAATCTTACGGCATATACTTTATATACAAGCAAATATTCTGGAGGAGGATTATAATGGCTTTTTCTGGCACAACTACTTTCGAGAAAACATTCTCGATAGATGATATTATTACCGAGTCTTTTGAGAGATTAGGTTTTTTTGATTATTCTGGTAATGATCTAAAATCAGCAAGACGATCTTTAAATATTTTATTTCAAGACTGGCAAAACCGAGGTGCGCACTATTGGGAAATAGCTGAAAATACTTTTACCCTCGTTGCCGATCAAGCAACTTATACCATGTATAGATCAACGTCTGATGGAACTTCTGATGCTACTGCTGTGTATGGAGCTTCTGATATTTTAGAAGCAAGTTATAGAACTACTTCAAATGTGGACACTCCACTTTCAAAAATTAATAGATCACAATATTCAGCTTTTTCAAATAAAACAGCTACAGGACAACCCTCTCAATATTGGGTGCAAAGATTTATAGATAGAGTTACAGTAACTTTATATTTAACTCCAGGTTCTTCTCAAGCTGGAAATTTTATAGCTTATTTTTATGTAAAAAGAATTCAAGATGCGGGAGCCTATACTAATGAAGCAGATGTAGTTAATAGATTTGTTCCTGCTATGTGTGCAGGATTAACTTATTTATTGTCCATGAAAAAAGCACCACAACGAACACAAGAATTAAAATTAATTTATGAGGATGAAATAAATAGAGCGCTTCAAGAAGATGGTTCCCCAGCGAGTGTTTACATCTCTCCTAAAACTTATTATCCGGAGATCTAATGGCAAAGTTTGCAAAAGGAAAACACGCATTGGCAATTTCAGACAGAAGTGGATTAGCATTTCCCTGGAGACAAATGGTTACTGAATGGAATGGAGCATTTGTTCATTATTCAGAATATGAACCTAAGCAACCTCAATTAGAACCAAAACCATTTGTTGCAGATCCTCAAGGATTAGAACAAGCTAGACCAGCGCGAACAGAATTTGGTACTCAAGATTTTTTACCAAAAAATCCATTTACAACTGCAGCAGCTTCTACTCAAGTTACTGTTTCTGAACCATTTAGTAAAAGATCAAATGATGATATTGTAAGATTTGCAGCAGTTAAATCTCCTGTTGGAGGTGTTGCTATTTCTACATTTGAATTATCAACTACTTTGTCTGCAGATATTACATCAACAGATGAAAGTATTGCAGTAACGGATTCTTCCGCTTTTCCAAGTGTTGGATATTTTATAATTGAAAAAGTACAAACTTCATCAACTGGAGATTCTTATTATGAAAACGAAGTTATTCAGTACACAGGAAACGCCGCTAATACTTTTACAGGATGTACAAGAGGAACCAATGCTCAATTTAGAGGAACTACCCCTAAAAATACTACAGCATCTTCACATCTTTCAGCAGCAAAAGTTTATGGTGGTTACTCTATAACTATGATACAAACAACTCACAATCAAGCTGGACAACCATCAACTGTAACTCAAGAAAATAGTTACACTTTTGATTTGGTATCAAATGCAGCAGCGAGTGCAATAGGAGGGGGATTCCAAGTCTTAGCAGGACCTTTGGATTACCAACAAGGATAATATGACATACGCAGAATTAGTAACAAAAATTAGAGAATATACAGAAGTAACAAGTGCGGTTTTAACCGACACAATTATTAATGGATTTATTGAAGATGCTGAATGGAGAATCTTACGTGAGGTAGATTCAGATAGTAATAGAAGATATAAAACAGCTCAAGTTATAGCGAGTACTCGTTTTATAGATGAACCTACAGATGCGTTGGTAATTAGATCTCTTCAAATTGTAGACTCTGATGGCGTTGGAGTAGCGGATAACAGAGAGTTTTTACAGTATAGAGACACAAGTTTTATGTCCGAATTCAATCCTACTAATGCTACAGGGGTTCCCAAATATTATAGTTCATGGGATCAGGATACCATAGTTTTGGCACCTACTCCTAACGCTACCTATACTCTTCAATTAAATTATATCTTGAAAGACCCTGGATTATCGAGTACAAATACAACAACATACATAAGTTTGAATTTTCCCAATGGACTTTTGTATGCATGCCTTGTAGAAGCTTTTAGTTTTCTAAAAGGACCAAATGATCTATTGCAATTATACGAAGGAAAGTATAAACAAGTTGTTGAAGGCTTCGCAATAGAACAAATGGGAAGACGAAGACGAGATGAATATCAAAGTGGTGTTCCTCGTATAGGAAAATAGGAGAAAAAATAACATGGCTATAACACAAGCAATTGCAAACGCATTTAAGAAGCAACTCTTAGAAGGCGATCAAAACTTTGCATCATCAAGTGGTGACAAGTTTAAATTAGCTCTTTATACTTCTTCAGCAACTCTAAACTCAACTACTACAGCTTATTCAGCTTCTAACGAAGTTGGCAACAGTGGTACTTATGCAGCTGGCGGTGGCGCATTAACGAATAGCGGAACATCAATTTCTGATGGTGTCGCTAGATGTGATTTTGCCGACCTTTCTTTTACAGGTGCTACAATAACGGCTAGAGGTGCATTAATTTATAATACATCTTCTGCAGTAACTAATGCAGCAGTTTGTGTTTTAGATTTTGGAGGAGACAAAACAGCTACTTCAGGTACGTTTACAATTCAATTTCCGGCACCAACAAGCACAGCGGCTATCCTTAGAGTATCAGGATAATAGGGAGGTAACTTCCTATGGCTACTGGATGGGGCAAACTAACCTGGGGTGCAAATAATTGGGGTGATCTTTCTGATACTTCAATCACACTAACTGGAATTTCTTTAACAACTACTCTTGGAAATGAATCCATTTCTATTGATGTAGCTCCTGTTCCGACAGGACAAACCTTAACTACAGTCGTAGACGATTTAGCAGACGTACTTGGAACAACATCAGCGTATCCAAGCGGTAATGCTGCAACTATGACCTTAGCATCAGTAGATGCAGGTCCTGATGCAATGCTTACTGGTATAGCAATGAGTGCATCCCTTGGAAGCGTTGACGCTTTCAACCAAGAAGGTTGGGGTAGACAAACTTGGGGATCCAATGCATGGGGTGTTGAAGGAACATGGATAAGCACAACTGTTTCTGGAATAGCGATGACCGCTACTCTAAATTCAGTAACGATTCAAGCTGATGCAGATGTTGAGGCCAATACATTAAGTATAGCACAAGTAACATTAGGAGCAGTAGATCCTGCACCTGATGCAATGATTACCGGTAATTTTATGATCGGTGCATTAGGTACTCTAACGGGTACAGGTGGTACGGATGTTTCTGTTACTGGTCAAGCAATGACAGCTGCGTTAGCATCGGTAACTGCACTACCTAATACACTTGTTGATGTTACTGGTATAGCAATGACTGCTACTCTTGGTACCGTAATAATTAAAGCAACAGCAGATGTAACACCTACTGGATTTGGCTTGACTATTGCAGCCGCTTCTGTTAGGCCTTTAATCTGGAACGAAGTTGATACAGGTTCAGCGCCTCTTGACCCACCAGGATGGGTGGATGTTGCTGCTTAGGGTAGTTGACACTATCTCTTTTTTTTAATAAAATGGAATTATAAGGAATTAAAAAATGGCGAATGCTACATCAGCAAATTTAAAACTGACCGTTCAAGTAACCGGTGAAAACTCGGGAACCTGGGGTCAGATAACTAATACAAATTTATTAATTTTAGAACAAGCTATTGGAGGATATGGGGCATTTAACGTAACCGACTCTAGTAGAGCCCTAACTTTTACAAATGGGGCAACTTCTGATGGTAAAGATGACGTCATCAAACTTACAGGCACATTAGAAGGTAATCTTAATGTAACTATGCCGGATTCAGTTGAAAAAACATATATTGTTCAAGATACTTGTAATCATGCAAATTATACCCTTACATTTAAAACTACATCTGGTACAGGTGTAGCTTTATGTGAAGGTCACACTTATAGATTATGGTCTGATGGAACAAATGTTTATAAAGCACAAGAAGAAAAAGTATGGCGAGCTATTACAGCCGCTGAAACAGTTCAACCAGGAGCACAAGTTATGGTAAACACAAGTGGTGGCGGAGTAACTGTAACTCTTCCTGCTTCTCCTTCAATAGGAGATCAGGTTTCATTTTGTGATCAAGGTTATGACTTTGATTCTAATGCATTAGTCGTTGGAAGAAATAGTTCTAACATCGCTAACGCGGCATCTGATCTGACAGTTAATACAGAAGGAGCCGCTTTTACATTAGTATATTCTGGCGACGCTACAACAGGATGGACTTACACGGAGAAATAATATGTCTAATTACGAAGCAACTAAATACGATTTTGACGGAGCAAACCTTACAGGTATTGAAGGGGTTCCAACAGGATGCATTATTCCTTGGTCAGATACTTCTGTACCATCGGGTTTCCTAGAATGTAATGGAGCAGCAGTATCAAGAACAACTTATGCTACTTTATTTGCCATTACTTCAACAACTTATGGTTCTGGAAACGGTTCCACAACTTTTAATCTTCCAGATTTAAAAGATAATGTTCCATTAGGAAGATCTAATAGTGCAGCACTTGCATCTAGTGGAGGAGCAAATACAGTTTCCTCAACAGGAAATGTTGGAGGTTCAACTGGCTCACATACATTAACAGAATCAGAACTCGCTTCTCACTCTCACAGTGCACCTAGGAGAAATCCAGGTCAACCATATCAAGGATCAGCGTACATGTCCTTATTTGGACCTAATCCAGCAGTTAATACAGGAGGGGCTGGTTCGGATGGAGGACACTCTCATAACATGAGTGCAACTTTTAGTGGAGATGCAACTTCGGTTGTACAACCGTATTTAACAATTTTATATGTTATTAAGACTTAAGGAGATAAATTATGGCAATTAATTCAAAATGGACAGTAGTTTTTGCAGACAAAAAAATAACAAATCAGTCGGTTAAAAACGATAATAATTATTCAACTTCATATAAAGTTGATAATGATTCGTTTTGGAATGATTCAAAATGGAATGATATTAATGCTATTCAATTTATAGATGATTCTACAGATCATAATGATTGTGTTGAAATGGTTCCAGGAACTTTTGGAAGAAATAAAACTTGGGCAGAATCTGGCTTAGGAGATTTCAGAACACAATTTATTGACAAATGGGACGCAGAGCATCTTAAATTTTTACAAGCGGAATGGGATGCAGATAATGTTCTTGATGAAAACGGAGCTTCTGCAGAGACTGAAGCTGAAAAAATTTCTAGATTAGGTGCAAGACCTACAAGTTATACTTCATAATTAAAAAAATTAGCCATAACATATCTTAAATCAGTGTTTTCATTAAATTGAAGTGAGCAATGATATATCTTAGAATCAAAAATAATTGCTCTATTTTCTTTAAATCCTACATGTGTATTTAAAACAAATTCATCACCTACTTTATTGTAAAAACCTGTACCGCTATTTAACAAGTGGTTACCTTTTAAATAAACTAAACAGTTAATATCAGTTGTGTCAAAATGAGGAGTAGGAGTTGTGTGTTTGGTGCTTAAAAAATAACTACTTTCCCATAAACTTATTTTTGCATGTAAATTTTTTTCTGTAATTTTTTTTGCTTCTTGAAGTGCAAAATGATTCGGATTTAATGGAACACTAAAATATATTTTTTGATAAATATTGTCACTTTCTTTATTAACAATAGTGCTTCTATTTTGAAATTTTAATCTTGATATATCTAAAAGTATTTCATTATATATTTTTGATTCAAAAAAATTATCTTTTACTATTATACAATCTTTAATTTTATCCATTATCTTAACATCATCCAAGACGTTAATAAATATTTTTCTCCTTTTAAAGGAGGATTTCCTCTATGTACGTACGGAAAACCCGACGGCCATATAACTATTCTACCTGTTTTTGGTTTTATTCTTTTAGAGAAATGAAGAAATTCAGTTTCTCCTCCTTCTTCTACATCGTTTAAATAGACTGAATAAACCAAAACTCTTCCTGCATTCTCAAATCCGGCACCATGTTCTATGTGCCATACATGATATCCTTCTGTGGGTAAAGTTTTTTGAATCTTTAACGAAGTATATTTAAATTGATCTCCATCATATACATCATTGATTCCAGTATTGGTTAAATAATGTTTTAAGGCTATATCAAAATTAGCTATTAAAATTTTTAAATCTGTGTGCCAAGCAGTTATATTACCTGCACTAGCAAAAAATTGTTGATCTTGTTTTTTTACAACAGAAGTTTTTTCAAAATCTTGCCTATTGACTGTCTTATTAAATTTAGTCTGTTGTTCAAATAATTGAATGGCCTTATTACATTCTCCTTGAGTAATATAGCCATCGTAAGTTGCTATAAAACGATCAATATTAACTGTTCGTTCTATTTTTTTCATATAATCTTTTTTCTTTGTCCCAATCCTCTTTAGGATCAATATTAAATATTAAATTATATCTTAGCTTATCCTCTGTAGATTCAGGAACAAAATGATAAACCAGAGGGGGAAAGATATAATATTCACCGGCTTTAGGTATAATTTTAATTCCAAGTTCTGGAACCAGTAAAGGAGTTCCACCATCGGTTAAATATAATATACCATGATAACTAGAGTGAGTATGCTCTCTAATAAAATCTCCTTTTTTAATTTCATTACCCCACGCATTCCTAACTGTTTTTTTATCATAAAAATATTCAAAGCAAGCAGGATTAGTATTTTGATGTAGATTAATTAAATGATTTAAGAATTTAATAAATAAAGGATGCTCTTTAAAAAAATTCCATTCAGTTTTTCCTCCTTTAACATAGCTGGCATAAGAATCTTTTTCTGTTATGTTATTTTTAATTAAGAGCATAAAATTATTAATATCTTCTGTTACTGGATAAGTCCCACAAGTTATTTGAACCTGGCGTGGATAGGTTACTATTAAGCTATTACTTTGGACTAGTTTAATATTGTTATTTGTAAATTCGATCATTTATATAAAAGTTGCGATTTATCTTTTTGCACTTTAGACAAAGTGGCATCCTTACGCTTTAGTTTATCTAAGGTTATCGCATTAGGATTCCATTCCTCTTTATTAATGATTGATTCTCCTCTTTCTGGTCTAGTTTGAAATATAGCTGTATATTTACCATCATAAGGTTTTAGTTTTTCTTTCCACCATTCTGATTCCTTAATAGTATAATGTGCATTTTTTCCATTCAGCAATATTTGAGTAGCCGGGTAACAAGAAATAGTTATAAATACATCATTGGCAAAACTAAAAATATCTTCTAGAACTTCTTCTACTTTATCTTCTTGAACATGTTCCATTACATCAATGCATAATACTAACTCAAATTTTCCTGTAGGTTTTGTACTAAATGGTTCATAAGCAGGATCATAGGGTACTATATTTATATTTAATGGAGCTCCGGGTGTTTTAGAAGTGTTAAAAAGTAATTTATGAAATTTAGCTTTTCCTGACCCATAGTCTAAAATATGTTTATATTTATTTCTATGAATAATATCCCAAATATGATGTTTATATTCTCCTAAGGATTCACCTATCCAATGAGTTGGATTTTGCTCGTGGTATTTTTTTGCTTCTATTATAGATTCATAACTCATAAATATTTATATTCAGGTCTCTGATGATTCTTTAAATCCTTTAACTCAATATAATGCTTATAACACATTTCTGTAAATGCTGTCAAATAACCAATATCTCGAGGATGTTGAACTCTATAAACTTCAATTCCATCATAGCCCATTTCTTCAGCTACTTTAAATCTAAAATGTCCACAATGGATTTCATCTTTTTGAGTAACGGGATTAAACATAATAACTCCGGGAAAAAGTAAACCATCTTCTTTCATGAATTTTCTTACGTTTTTAAGATGTTGGGTTTCATGAGGTTCTTCCCAATTAATAGAATCGTTATTTTGTAAATAGTCAAAATTTATAATAGTAAGCTTTTTAGGAAACCACACTATTCGTGCCTTTAGAATTCTCATTCAAAACTACCTTTGTTTATAAATAAAGTCATTGTAGTTCTCCATATTTTGTCAGCTGAAATATTAGGGGTATGAATTATAGTTGAATCAAATAAAATGGCTCTATTTTCTCTAAATCCTATATGCATATCTAATTTAGGATCTTTATCATAAAAACATATTCCATTAGAAACAGCTGTTGGACCTATTAATTGAATATATAAATTTACTTTTCCCAACAGTCTATCTTCATGGGGCTGTAAAACATCTAGCTTCCTTTTATCTAATGCCCCCATACTCTCAGGATTGGTATCCTCTATGATATAACGAAGTTTTTTTCGGCATCTTTCTTGTATTACCTGTCCCAGAGGGCTTTTCAATTCAAAGTAATGTCTTAATCCATACGTATCATTTCTATTTTTATTTTCCTTCTTTTTGATATAGTCGAAAAAAACAGTTTTATAAAATGCCCCACTAGCGTAACTTTGGACATTTAAAAGCTGGTCGTTTGTAAAAAAATCGTCTACAATATTGATCATATTAATTCTTTCATATATTATAGACATATTATATAACATAAATACAATGTTACAAAAGCTAAAATTTATCCCTGGATTTAATAAGCAGGCCACTGAATCTGGCGCTGAAGGTCAGTGGGTGGATGGAGATTTTGTTAGATTCCGATATGGACTCCCTGAAAAAATAGGGGGTTGGGCTCAATTAACTGCTGCAGAAAAAACATTACCCGGAGCTGGAAGAGCAGCCCATGCTTTTACAAGTTTATCCGGCGAGCGTTATGTAGCCATAGGAACTTCACAAGGTTTATTTTTATATTATGGAGAAGATTTTTACGATATTTCTCCCTTAACTACATCTATTACAGGAGGCACTTTTACTACAAGTAGTGCTGCTGGAACTACAATTACTATTAACAAAGCTTCACATGGATTAGAAGCTGGAAGATATATTACTTTGTCTTCCGTAGTAGTTACAGGAGACTCTACTCTTACAGCAGGTGTTTTAGAAAAAGCATATGAAATTATAACGGCAGTCACTGATTCGTTTACAATTATAGCGTCTACCGCTGAAACAGGAACAGGTATGACAGCCGCAGGTTCTCTAGTAATTAATCCTTATTATATAGTTGGACCTACTACACAAACCGTAGGTTATGGATGGGGAACTTATTTATGGGGTGATTCTACTTGGGGTACCGAACGTACAACAAGTGATGTGACTCTAGATCCAGGCACCTGGAGCCTTGATAATTATGGTGAAGTTTTAGTTGCAACTATTGGAGATGGCAAAACTTTTACATGGAATGCAGGAGCAGCAAGCCCTAGAGGTACTCGAGCTTCCCAAACAACATCTGGTTATACAACCACTTCTAATCCAACAGCTTCTATAATGACTATTGTTTCAGATAGAGATAGACATTTGTTTCATCTTGGAACAGAAACGACAATTGCAGACACTTCTACACAAGATAAAATGTTTATTAGATTTTCTGATCAAGAAAATTTAGATAGTTATACTCCTACCGCTATTAATACAGCCGGTACGTTTAGACTGGATATTGGCAATGAAATTAGAGCTGCTGTTTCTGGAAAAGATTATACTTTAATATTAACTGATACGGCGGCTTATGTAGCCCAATATGTAGGACCTCCATATACATTTAGTATTAGACAAGTTGGTACTAATTGTGGATGTATGGGTCAGCATGCAGCGGTTTCTGCTGATGGTGCTGTCTATTGGATGGGGGATGCCGGAGGATTTTATAGATATGATGGTACGGTCAAAACCATACCGTGTTTTGTAGAAGATTTTGTATTTGATACTCAGGGAAGTGATTTAGGAATAAATAATGATGCTAATAAAATTATTTATGCAGCGCACAATAGTTTATATACCGAAGTAAGTTGGTTCTACCCAAAAAATGGCTCAGATCAAATTGATAGATGTGTAACCTATAATTATGGAGAAAATGTCTGGACAACAAGTTCTTTAGATAGAACAAGTTGGACGGATGCTCAGGTTTTTGACAGACCTTATGCAACTGATTATGTTTCTACAGGTACTCCAGTTTTTCCAGCTATTTTAGGAATTACAAATAAGTATGGAGCTTCTATTTTCTATTCTCAGGAAACTGGAACCGATCAAGTTAATAGTACAGCGACCACTTCCATCGATGCTTTTATTCGTTCTGGAGATTACGATATTACTTCAAAAAAGAATATGATGGGTCAAACTACAGGAGTGGTGGATTTTAGAGGGGATGGAGAATATTTTATGTCGGTAAGCCGAGTAATTCCCGATTTTAAATATTTAACAGGAAATGCTAAGTTGACTTTATATATAAGTTCTTATCCAGACGATACAGCTGTGAGCTCTCCTTTAGGACCCTTTACAGTTACCTCAACTACTGCTAAATTAAATACCAGAGCCAGAGGAAGATTGGTTTCAATTAATATTGCTAACGATGCTACAGGCGAAACGTGGCGATATGGAACATTAAGATTAGACGCACAAGCAGACGGGAGAAGATAATGCCATTTCAGTCAGAAAAACAAAGACGATACTTATGGGCCAACGAGCCAGAAATAGCTCGTGATTGGGCTGATACTTATGGAAGTAGAATTGAATCTAATACAGGTGGGATTAGTAGATTAGGTTTCGCTAATGGTAATGCTGCCACTGGTGGTATCATGAGATTAGGTTATGCGAATGGACCTATCACAGATGACTATGGAAACACTTATGAGAATAGAGACCCACTTTATAAAGATTTAACCGTAAGGCAATTCAATGAAAGATTTGGAGGAATGGATTATCAAGTTACCGAAGAAGAGAAGGTTACTGGAGAACAAGATCAAGGATTAGGAGCATTGAATTTTTTAAAAAAAATGTTTGCACCACAAAATCTTACTCAAGACCAAAGAGATATGAATAATCAATTTTTAGCATCCCAAGGTATTGGGTTTATGCCCAACAATCCATATCAAATGGTAGGAGGACCTTTTTCAGGAATGAATGCACCAGGGACTTCAGCATTTGGTTCTGCAACTTCACAAGAAATGGCACAGAAGTGGATGGATAAATATGGCGGCATGAAATATACAACTCCTAAGATGCAACAGAAACAGCAAACTATAAAAAACATAGCTACAATGAATGAAGGACCTCCTGGAATTAATACAGGATCAGGTGATAAAGGTGAGCACACAACTCAAGGTAAATCTACAAGTGGCTATCAACCTGGTGGTCATCATTTTAACAGGGGAGGCATAGTTGATCTATGGCGAAGATAACATCATATATTCCGGAACCTCAACCAGAGTATCAAGTAGATAATCAAAGACAGATCTTAGCTTCTTTGGAAGGAATAAAAAATGAATTGAATTTTGCTTTTCAAAATGATTTAAAGGAAGAACAAGACACATTTAACTATTTTATATCATGACTATTCAATACAAGAATCAGGGCTTTAATTTAAATACCACTGATACAGTATCTGTATTAACGGCTAATGCTACATCTGTTGTTTTAATTAAACAAATTCAAGCTAGTAATGGGTCTGCAGGAGGGGCTTTATCGGTGGTTACTCAAGTTACAGATACCACAGCAGCTGTGACATATAGAATCGGCAATCAAAGCATTGCAGCTTCTTCTACAACTGATATAATAACTAAAACATTAGTTTTAGAATCTAGTGATATTTTAAAAATGACATGTGCAACAAAGGATGAAATACAAGGAATAATTTCCTACGCATTAATAAATAGAGAAAACCAGAATGGATAAAGAAGACCTACCCAAGATTAATTGCACTACTATAATTACTTGGAGAAATACGAAGACAGGAGAAACCTATAAAGACAAGAAAGAAGGACCCGATATAGTAGAGGATTGTACTGTACAAATATCTCCAAAAGGGTTAGATATGATTCAGAAAGTTTTTAAAAGAAATGATAAACCAAAATCCTAAAGGTGGAACTGAATTACAATTAGCCCACTTTAAAAAATTTGTAGACCCAAAATTAATTGAACAAATAGATTTACATCTTTCTGTTCCAGGGCGTTTGCCTATTGATCCTAATAAACCAAGTATCATTTGGTTAAAAAATTCTTATGATCAACCCAATTTATATCCTTGGTTTAAGAAAAAAGAAAATCATGCCACCTATGACTGGTATGTTTTTAATACTCATTGGAGTTATGAAAAATATAGACAACACTTTAATGTTCCTCATGACAAATGTGTAGTAATTAAAAATGGAGTAGAAGATGTTCCACGATCAAAATTAGATTATCAACAGGGTCAACCAATTAAAATGGTACATCAATGTACCCCATGGAGAGGACTATCCGTTTTACTGGGTGCAATGCAATTAGTTAAAAATCCTCTAATTAGTTTAGATGTTTATTCTTCTACAGAAATTTATGGAAAACCTTTTCATGATGCCAATCAATCGACTTATGAACCCTTATTTGAACAAGCTAGAAAATTACCTAACGTAAATTATATTGGCTATAAATCTAATGAAGAAGTAAAAAATTCTTTGCAGAACTATCATATGTTTCCTTACCCAAGTATATGGGAAGAAACGTTTTGTATCTCTGCTATTGAATGTATGAAAGCAGGATTGTATTGTATTATTACTAACTATGGAGCTTTGTTTGAAACCTGCGCAGAGTTTCCAATGTATATTCCCTATGATAGAAATTATAGAAGTCTTGCTCAAAAATTTGCCTATGGAATTGAAGCTGCAGCTCAACAAATTCATACCGATTCAATTAAAGACCATCTAAAATTTCAAATGGAATACTGTGATAGATATTATAATTGGAACAAACAAGGCGCATCATGGAATGCGTTTTTGAAAGGAGCTATTGATCACTATGCAAAAACTAGATAATCTTGATGAGAATGAAACACACAATGCTACGAATGAACCCATATGGTTTAATGAAGATACTTATCAAACTATTAAAAATGAAAAGGTGGAATCTAAAGTGAGAGAAGTACATCTAGGAGCAAGATCACCCTATAAAGTTATGGTTTGTACTCCTGTTCATAGTGATGTCAGTATGCATTACTGTCAAGCTGTTCTCAAGTTTCAACAAGAATGTATGATGAGAAATATGTTTGTTAGTTTTACTTTATTAAAATCTTCTTTAGTTACTCAGGGAAGAAACTTATGTGTAGCCGATTTTCTTAGTCATGAAGATCCCTATACTCATTTATTATTTGTAGATTCTGATATTGATTTCGAGCCCAAAACTATTTTTAAAATGTTGGAACTAGATAAAGATTTAATAGCATGTCCTTATACCATGAAGACATTAGACTTTGATAAAATGTGGCGTAGATTAAAAAACGAAAAAATAGATAAAGCAGAAGATTTAAAGAAAGCTGGATTTACTTTTCCAATAAAAGTTCCAGACCCTGAAACAGTTATAGTAGAAAAAGGAATCATGAAAGCATCGCATGCTCCCGCTGGATGTATGCTTATTAAAAGAAGAGTATTTACAGAAATTATAAAAGCTCATCCAGAGTTAGAAATATTTCAACCTACTTATATTAATGGTAAAGAGGTTAAAAGAGAGAATTTTTATAACTTATTTGATACATTACATGATGCTAAAAGTAAAAAATATTTTGGAGAAGACTTTGGATTTTGTCAAAGATGGACCGATTTAGGTGGAGAAGTCTATCTTTATATAATGGATTACATTACTCATGTCGGCGAGTATCAATATTGTGGTCGATTCTGGGATGAGTTACTTCATGTAAAACGTATTGACGACCCCTCAAAAATAAAATAAAGTCCTAAAATACAGGATTTCTAGGCCTGCTTTTTAATTAAATTAAGACAAAATTATGGCTATAACAGATATCAATATTTCAGAAACATTAGAAGCAGGTGCTCCAAGCATTAAATATAAAGGGGATATGAACCCCAATATGCAAATGGCTTCAGCCACTGATGCTCAACAAAAAGAAGCTGATCGTCTATGGCAATTAGAATTAAAGAAAATGGAATTAGACGAGGACTATATTCCTGAAATCATTGACCCAGAAGAAATGAAAGTAGCTTCTCATGAAGCTAATGATGCCTGGTTAGAACAAAGATTTGAAGAATTATTAGAACTAGGTTTATCCCCAGAAGCAGCTGCAGAACAATCTCAAAGAGAATTAAGAGAAGGAACTGGACCTAACCTGTATGCTACAGGAGGCAGAGCTCATTTCGGTCTTGGAAGTATAATTAAAAAAATTGGTAAAGCAGCTAAGAGCGTTGTTAAGAGTCCAATAGGTAAAGCCGCTATATTAGGTGGTCTAGGTATGTATGGTATGGGAGCAGGTCCTTTTGCAGGTATGAGAGGGTCAGGCTTTCTTAAAGGTCTAGGAGGTACTTTATTTGGTCAAGCAGGGTCCAGAGTAGGTGAGCCTTTTATTCCATATAAAGAAGGAATTTTAAGTAAGTTTCTTCCATCTTCAGGAATGGGAAAAGCAGCTCTCCTTGGAGGCATAGGTCTTACAGCAGCAACAGCATTTGAAGGAATGGAAGAAGATGATGTAAAAGCTTTGAGAAATAATCCAGAAGCTTTAAGAGGTCATTTAGAACAGTATTATAGAAATGTTAATAGTGATGCTCTTGCAAAAGGTACTATGACAGATGAAGATGTAACTACATGGGTTGAACAAAATATGTATTCAAAAGGTGGAAGAGTTGGCTTAGGCTCTGGTGCTAACGATAAATTTGAAGAAAAAATAGCGGCATTAGTAGCAAAAGGTTTAAGCAGAGAGTTAGCAGAAACAATGGTATTAGCAGATATATCCCCAGAGAATTTCACAATTATAGATGCATTAGAAACCAAAGCTCAAGGCGGAAGAATAGGCTTTGCGTATGGTCCAGATCAAACGGCCCAGGCAGCAGGCATCATGGGAGGATTACCAACCAGAAGTAATGCAGCAGGCGTCAAGGAACTTGATTTAAGAGATAGTGGTGGATTTATTCCTCCAGTTGGAGTAAAAGAAAAAGCCGATGACATTCCAGCAATGTTATCTAATAACGAATTTGTAATGACAGCCGATGCAGTCAGAGCTGCAGGTGGTGGAAGCGTGGAAAAAGGTGCAGAAGTAATGTATGATCAAATGAAAAGATTGGAGAATAAAATAGTATAATGGCTGAACTTCAACAAGTACAACAATTACCAGCTCCATTTATTGAAGCAGCAGGTAAAACATATTTAGATGATTTAACAAAAGCAATAGGTACAACCAAAGCTATTGATCCAACTACATTTATGGGTCAACCTTTTGTAGCGGGTCAAGATCCATTACAAACTCAAGCTTATGGTTTAGCGAGTGGCTTAGGAAGTTACGCTCCTTATTTACAGACAGCAGCTGGGGCTACAGGTCCAACAGCTTATCAATCTTACATGTCTCCTTATCAAGCAGACGTTATTAAAACTACGATGGATGAATACGATATTCAAGCCGGAAAAGGTTTACCTTCATTAGCTGCAGCTGCTTATGGTGCTGATGCTTATGGTGGTGGTAGAGCAGGTGTTCAAAGAGCTGAGTATCAAACAACAAGTGACAGGAACCGGGCAGCATTATACGCTCAACTACAACAAGCTGGTTATGGTCAAGCGCAACAAGCCGCTCAACAAAATTATCTAAACCAAATGCAATTAGCTCAAGCAGCTCCAGGATTAGCGGGTCAACAGATTGCAGGATTAACAACTTTAGGTGGTGCACAACAAGCTCAAACTCAAGCTCTTCTTGATGCACAAAAACAATTAGCTTACCAACAAGCCTATCAACCATTACAAACAGCTGAAAGATTTGGCACAGGAATTGCAAGTATGATTTCTGGATACCCAGGTCAAACACAACAAACAATTTCTCCTTCCCCAAGTCCACTTGCATCAGGTTTAGGGGCCGGCGCAACATTAGCTGGTATCTATAGATTAATGGGTGCAGGCACAAAAGATTTTACGAGCTAAAAATATGAGCAGAATATTTAGAAGACCTATGTTTCGCAAAGGTGGAGAAGCCATGACAGGCATTATGAATAATGTTACACCCAGAGTAAATCATAAGTTAGGAACTCCGGGACAATATGTAACAGATTACACAGAACAACTAAGACAAGCAGCTGGTCCATCTAGTGGCGTTGATCCTTTAACTGCATGGTTACTCAGAGCGGGTCCAAAATTAATGAACGAACCTAAACGTGGAGGAAACTTAGCTACTATATTCAGAGCAACGGCTGAACCTACTGAAGAAGCTATCGGGGATATAAATAAAAGAGCTATGAACGAAAGAGATCTTAGATTAGCTGGCGCTCAAATGGGATTAACTCAACATGGTAAGGCAAGTCTTTTAGAACAAAGACTTGCGAATCAAGAACCTGAATTAAGTCTAATTGACAAACAAATTATGGAACGGGCTCAGAAATATGTAGATGAAGGATCGAATCAAAGGATAGCAGAAAATATGGCTCAATATGATTTTGTGATTGGACCTAAAATGATAGAGACTTTTAGTCAGGATCTCGTAATTGATTCAGACTTGGTACCAGATATAAATGCAAATGATAGAGTCAAACGAAAATTCTATGAAGAGAATGAAGGAAAATATTTCTATGATTCTAGTACAGGACTAATTAATAAAATTATTAAAGATCCTGCTGATCCTACTAAAAAAGGATTAGCTTTAGAAACTTATGATTCACAAACTTTCCAACCTATAGATGATTCAGGTTCGGATATTGATCTTGATGAAACTGTAGATGATATAAGCGTTACATTATCATGGGAAGACGCTCAAACTGAAGCAACCAAAAGGGGATTAACATTACTACCGCCTATGCCAGAAGGTGCCGGCAGAGGATGGTTATCTACACAAAAAAGACAAAACCCTGAAGCTATAACTGTAAGAGAGCTAGAAGAGATCATTAAAAAAGAAAAATTTGCAGAGCGATACAAGCATATCAAGAAAAAACAAAGAGTGAGGTAAGCTAAATGGCTATCGTACCTCTTAATCCAACAGAGCAGAATAATGAAATCAGCTGGTACAAAGCCGGAGCAGCCGGCGTTGTCTCTGGTGTACTCAAAGTACCTGAAGGAGTTTTTTCCTTAGCAGCAGAATTAATTGATATGGGAGCGGATACAGATACGGCTGCATCCGTGGAAGCATTCTTTGATAAACTTAATCCCTTTGAAGAAATAGCCGAAGAAAGAGCCGCTGGAAAATTAACAGAAGCATTAGTTCAGATAGGTATACCGGGTACCTATGGTTTTAAACTTGGACAAAAATTAGCAACTAGAGCTCTCGAAGCTAAAAAAGCTGGAAAGTATGCTAACATCGGTGGCAAGAATGCAGTTAGAGGAAAAATGAAAGCAGACGAATTAAATAAAGCAGCAGGTACAAAAAGATTTGCTGCAGGTGTAGTAGGTGGAGCTGCTGGAGAAACTTTTGTAGCAGACATTGAAGACATAGGTTCTTTTGGAGATTTATTTGGAAAGGGTCCTACTCAATTAGATAGAGATGAATGGGATCAAGGTGGCAGAGACGATGCTGCTAGAAAATTATTAAATAGAATTAAATGGAGTTCTGAATCTTTATTGCTAACTCCTTTTATATATGGAGCGACTAGCGCAATTAAGGGATTAGGCAAACATGGAAAAGATGCAGCCTATAGTGATTCTAAAATGATGAGATGGATAGACAAATGGATTGGCTCACAATTTAGACCAAGAGCAGGCATGCATGAAGAAGTAGCACAGTCAACATGGCTAAAAGAAAATCTTAAATCGAGAGATAAATTAAAAGCAGAACAGCTTGTAAAAAATATGACTAGAGAAATTAGTAAAATATTTCCGGATACACAACTCTATTTTGATAAATCCCTGCAAGGCGAAAAAACTCAGTTCTTAAAAGAGATGAATGATTTACTCTTTGAAGGAAATATAAAAGAAGGCACATTGAATGGAGCAAAATTAACCAAACTTTTTGATAGTTTAAAAGGTAAAAATATAAGTGAAACTTCTAGACTTAATATATCCAAAGGTTTGGACTCAGCACGAAAAGAATTTGCCGATATGTTAGCATTATTAGAAAAAAATAATACAGGAGTTACTCTTAAAAAAGGAGAAAAGGCACTTAAAGAAATTCTTAGAGAACGCACTGAAAAATATATAGGGAATACATATAAAATTTTTGAAGACAGAGGAATTACAGGCTATAGACAATATGTTCCTGCAGACGAAGCTATGGCTAATGCTATTAATCTTTTTAGAAGAGCTATATCAAGAAAAAATAATGTACCTTTTGATCGTAAAGGAACAGAATTTTATCAAGAAGCTCGTAACATAGTAAATGACCTAGTTAAATCAGTTGCCGCTTCTAGAAAAAAACCAGGTCCTCTTCCTGATCTTAGTTATATTCTTAAAACAGCTGAGGGTCAAACGGCTAAAGAGTTTGAAAAATATTCTTTTAAAGCTGCTAAGGGAAAAGGAAGCAAAGTATTGAGAGAATTATTTGGCGAGATACAAGACCCAAGATATTCTATTTTTAATGTAACGACTACATTATCTGCCATGGGAAGAATGACCAATTATCTAGATGATCTTTTTCAAACTAATAAAAAAATCATAGATGAGGGTGGAAGAGGATCCTTCTGGGGTTCTAGACAAGGAGCAATGAGAGCTACTAACAATGTTTTAAAAGCAGATGACCTAGTTAAGATGGATAGAACATTTGGAAAGTTTACTAATTTTGCAGATGAAGTAGGGGAAAGTATAATAAATCCTTTTCCAAAAAATACTTATACCACACGAGCTATGCGAGATGCATTAGAGAATGCAAATGGAATAACCAAGGGCTTAGCTGGAATAGTAAGAGGAAGAAAAACGGCGAACGCTTCAGAACAAATGTTTATGTGGTTATATAGAAATTTTCTATTAATTCCTAAGGCTACGGCTCAACTTGCCAAAACAGTTCTTTCAGTTCCTACTCACATCAGAAACTTTTTAAGCGCTGGCGCATTTGCTGGAGCAAATGGAATTCTTTTTGAAGGAATAAAAAATCCAAAACTAATGAGAGATGCTTTTAGTTATGCATTAGATACTTCAGGGGTGGCAGGATTAAAAGGAAGAAAAGATGCTTTTGAAGAACTATACCAAGAAGGAATTGAATACGGAGTCTTTAATACTCAGGTTCAGATGGGAGATTTAAAAAACTTAATAAGAGATGTTAAGTGGGGTGCAGATATTGGAAACACAGATGCTATTCTTCGACCAATGTTATCCAGACTTAAACGACTTGGAGCATGGGCTCAAGGTAAATATGTAGCGGAAGATGATTTCTGGAAAGGAACTACGTGGTTCGTTGAAAGATATAGATATGCAAAAGCATATAAAAAAGCTTTTGATGCTGGAGAAATTAGTAAGATGCCTACTGATAATGAAATTAAAGCAATGACGGCTCAGCTCGTTAGAAATAATGTTCCTAACTATGCTTACGTTGGAGACTTTGTAAAAAATTCTAGAGTACTACCTTTTGGTAACTTCATGTCTTTCCCTTCGGAAATGATTCGAACTACGGGGAACATAGCTGAAACTATTGTTACCGAAATGAAGCATTCTAGACCCGTACGAGGAAGTGATGTAGCTCCACTTGTTTATGAAATAGGAAAAGGATGGGTTAAAAATAATAATCCGCTTTATAGAATTGGACTCATGAGAGCAGCTGGTATGGCTACTACTTTAACTGTAGTTCCTACCGCAGTAGTGGAAGGAGCTAAAGCTTTATATGATGTAAGTGAAGATGAAATTAATGCCTTAAGAAGATTTGTTCCCGAATGGTCTAAAAATTCTACACTCGTTCCAATACGAGATGACAAGACGGGAGAATTAAAATATATGGATTTCAGTCATACCAATGCGTACGATGTAATTGCACGACCATTTAGAACTCTATTTAATAATATTAACGAAGGAACTCAAGATGGAGAAACTCTTCTATCAGGATTTGTAAAAGGACTTGATGATGCCGGAGCAGAATTAATGAATCCATTTATTTCTGAGTCTATCTGGACTGAAGCAATTGCAGATATTACATATAGAAGAGGAAGAACTAAAGACGGTAGACTACTTTATACCGATCAAACTTCAGCCGGCGATAAGGCTAAGATTAAAATAATGCATGCTATTGAAGCATTAGCTCCTTCTTATAAACAGTTTCAAAGATTAGGACAGGCTACTTTTGATAAGCCAACTAAAAGAGGAAAATATTTAGACACGACTACGTTTGGAATTAATGACCAAGTATTAGGTCTAATGGGATTAAGACCGATATCTGTGGATCCTCTAGATGCAATGGGTTTTAAAATCTCAGGCTTCCAACAAGGAATTAGAAATGCCAGAAGAGAATTTACTGGAGGCTTCTTTGGATTATTAAGAGGAGGTTCTATCTCCGCTAATGATATTATTGAAAGATACATTGCTTCTAACAAAGCCAGATTCCATGTTCAAAAAGAAATGTTTAAAGACTTAGAAGCAGCAGGTATTTTAGGGACTAACAACATAAAGCTATTAAGAGAATTTAGAGACAGACAACTCAGTCCTGTTACATTTAATAATTTAAAAAAAGGTAAGTTTATGCCTTACTATCCTTCCAGAGATATCATCGCTCGATTCCGAGAAATTGCTAAGAACTTAGGTGAACCTAATGTTTATAAAGAGGCAGCTATGAGTCTAAGAGCTTTAGAACGTGACTATAAAAACAACTTTAATTTAGCTGAAGGTTATTCTACAGGAGGAGCCGTAGATGGTATTAAAACTGAAAATGCAATCTCTGAAGCACTTCCAGTCATTGAAGCTATTAAGGCTGAACTAAATTCCTTAAATTTAAAGGATGAATTTGACGTGGATATTAATGAATATGTAGTACAAGAAGACCAAGTACAAGAAGAAATTGTTACGCCACCATTACCACCAGAAGTAACTTCGGCTATGCCCAGCGTCAATGTAATTACTCAAGGTCAGACTGCAAATGCAATGGTACCAGGATCTCCTGGAGCTTCGGGATTGACACCAACGGAAGAAGCATTATTATCTCCTGAAGAAAAACTTATTAAACAACGATACCGAGGAATGATATCATAACCATGAGCCCAAAGACAACAAGAGAACACATTATCAGTTTACACGGCCACGTGACGGGATTGAAGAAGGATATTGCCAACATCAAGACCAATCATTTAAAGCATATGAATAGTGATATTAAAACTTTGGGTGGAAAGATAGACAAGATCTATTGGGTATTATTAGCTACGGTGGGGGCTGTGGCCTTACAGGTGTTTGATAAACTTATGTTATAAATTATGGACATAAAAACATATTCAAATGTTTTAAATAAAGAAGAACAATCCTCTATTCTCAAATTAGTAAACGCAAGATTAACTACCATTCCTAATTGTCCGGGTCTACAAACTTACCCCGAGCTTCATTACTGCGAGGAATTACAACCACTTATTAAAAAGTTAAAAAAATATATTCCAGGAGATTTTACCATCGACAAATGTTGGGCCAATCATACAGACGGAGGGTTTATTAATTGGCATGCCCATGAATTAGATTTATCAGTAGTTTATTATTTAAAAAATAAAGAATCCTTAGGCACTCTTTTTCGTATTGAGGATAAAATAATAACTAAAGAGGGACCTGAAAATTCTCTTATTCTTTTTAAAAAAGAATTACATAGTCTGCCTCCTAGAAAAAATGGAGCAGCGAAGATAGATAGATATTCTATAGCCTTTGAGATTTCTACCAATAACGTGGAAGAAGTGTTCGTTTAATAACGGATGTTGTAAATTTTAGTTTACAAATCCTTTACACAGTTTACAAAAAATAAAGATTTTTTTCTTGCGTATTGACTATATGTAAAGTTATAGTTAATTATGGAACCTATAAAACCTAAACCTAATTTTGAACCCTCAAATTGTGTAGTACATGATGACACTCATGGCTGGGGCGGTAATTAAATCCATGCTTTCAATTCTTCTCCCATAATTTCAGAAGCAATATTAACTTTTTTTCTTAAAGCTTTTACAATCCTCTCATCAACAGTATCTTCAGAAATCAAATCAATATAAGTCATAGGTTTTTCTTGACCTATTCTATCTATCCTTGCTTCTGATTGTTGACGTTTTTCTAAATCATATCCATTAGAAAAGTAAATCATTGTACTTGCAGCTGTTAAAGTTATTCCATACCCACCAGTCTGTGTAGTTCCCACAAAGAATCTACACTTAGGATTTTCTTGAAATCTTTTAATATGTTCCTGTCTTTCATCATCAGGAGTCAATCCATAATAATCAACAGTAGATTCTTCTCCATATTCTTTTATTAATTCTTTTATTATTCGTTGTACATCTTTTTGATAGTGAGACCAAATAACAACTTTTCCTTCTATCTCATCTATTAAACTCATAAGTTCATCTACTCTATTGCAGGGTAGATCTTGAATCGTTCCATCATCAGCTTTAAAATGTCCACAGGTAATTTGATGAAGTCTCATCAATTGAACTATAACTGTATTAGTAGAAACTACTTTTCCATTTAAAAATGCAATCGCACTTTCTTTCATTTGTCTATAAACTTTGTGCTGATCCGGTGTCATGGCAACTAGTCGCTTCATGAATGTTTTCTTAGGTAAATCTAAGCAATCATCTTTTAAACATCTATATGAAAAAGGTTTTAGTTTATCCGATAATTCTCCTAGATTTCTATAACCTACCACAATATTAATTGAACGCGATCCTATGTTAATACTTTTCATAACTGCATAGCGAGATCTAAAAGTGTAATAAGAACTATGACCCAGAAGCCAAGTATCAAGAAACTCACATTGAGAGTATAAATCTATAGGTGATTTAGTAACCGGAGATCCCGTTAAAATTCTTCTGTACTTAGAATGCTTAGATAATTTCAAAATGTTTTTTGTACGTTTAACATTATGTGTTTTAATAGTAGTAGATTCATCCACTGCTATCATAGCTTTATGAGAAAATAAAAATTTTAAAGCAAATTCTAATCCTTTAGGATAAGAAAAAGCCTCTACATTCATTATTAAAATATGAAACTCTGTTCCTGGCCTAAATATTGTATTTAATTTTTCCCTATATTTCGTGGATATATCGGATGTTTTCCAAAGAACTACTTTCTTTTCTATATGGTCTACCATGTGGGTAGGTATTTCATTATCATACCATGTCTTATAGACACCCTTAGGAGCAATTAAAAGAAGGCCATTTATAAGACCTTTATCATAAAGCATAGAAGCATTGTCTATTAATACTTTAGATTTTCCCGTACCCATTTCCATAAAATAGGCAAAGACTTCTTTATCCCAAGACATTTTTAATGCCTTAAGTTGATGGTCGTATGGCTTTGTTTTGAACTTGTAAAACATAGTTTGCTTTTCTTTCTATAAATAGTATATATATGATGAAAGAAAAAAGTCAATGAGTAAAGTATATTTAATTCAAGAAATACCGGGAACAACTAAAGGGGAACCCAAATATAATATTTTAGGCGCACAAAAATATGGCGAAATCGTGACCCTTTTACCTGAATTTTCCCAAATGATTTTATCTCCTGGTCCTTTAATTCAAAAACTTAGAACTCTTTTAAAGAACATTACCCGAGAAGACTATCTTTTATTATCAGGGGATCCAGCTATTATTGGTGTAACTTGTTCAGTGGTATCCGATTTAACCAATGGAAACTACAAGCTTTTAAAATGGGACCGTCAAGAAAAAACTTATTATCCCATAGAAGTAAATATTTTTCAAAAATAAGTTGACAACTTATTTTTTTGTATTTATATAAGGAGGTATAAGACTAAATTTAAATTAATAAACTAACATAGGAAAGAATATGAATATAGATCTAAGAAAAGATGCTCCGGCGCAAAGCGATATAATTAACCCGGAAGAGTTGTCTGTTGAAATAGAAAAATTACAATCTATTTACAAACACATAGAACAAAAAGAAAAAGAAATGAAAGAACTTAAAGAAGATGAAAAAGTTCAATCAGGAATAATTATTCCACAAATAATGGAACGTATGAATTTAAGTACATTAAAACTACGAGATGGTTCAGAAGTTTCCGTTAAACAAATTTATGGTGCTTCAATTAAAGCTGATAAAAAAGTTGAAGCAATCAACTGGCTTCGAGATAACGGTATGGGTGATATTGTGAAGAATGAAATCACAGTGACATTCGGCCGTGACGAAGATAACAAGGCGCAGCAATACGCTGTCCTTGCAAGAGGGCAGGGATATGAGCCGCAACAAAAAGTTGCTGTTCACCCTGCAACTCTCCGATTAGTTTTGGAAGAGCGCAATAAAAGTAAACAAAATATTCCAGAAGAATATTTTCATACCTTTGAAGGCGCGCAAACAAAACTAAAAGGGAAAAAATAGACTACTAAACCAATAAACCAATAGGAGGATATGTGAATAGTATAGTCGAAAAAAGAAACAGTGGTTCTCTCGCTGTCGTTAATCTAAGAGAAGACTCTAGAAAAGGAGCTGAAGAAATAAAACAAGAAGATGTGTCAACACCTCTCTTAAAAATTCTTCATCAACTTTCTCCTGAGTGTAATGAAAGAGATCCAAAATATGTGAATGGATCTAAACCAGGAATGATCTACGCAAGCTCACTTGGCAAACTGATAGATGGTGAAAATGAGGGTATCAATATTGTGATAGCCCATGCTCAAACCAGATTTCCAGAATGGCAAGAGAGAGGTGATAGTGCTTCTGCCCCAGTGGCAACGCATGTAAATATTCCAGAAGATGCCGTAGAAGAACGGAATGGTAGATATAGATTACCTAATGGTAACTATGTAGAAAAAACTGCATACTTTTATGTTATCGTTGTAATGGGTGATGAATATAGACCAGCGGTTATTCCTATGAGGTCATCAAATCTTTCTCCAGCAAGAGAATTAAATAATTTGATTACCAATTTAAGAGTGACGGATGCTAAGGGAACGTTCCAACCAGCTACTTACTCAGCTATGTTCAACTTAAAAACAGTTGGCAAAACTGCGGGAAGTAAAAGTTGGCATGTGTACAAACCATCTAAGATTAAAATGTTAGATACATCAAATCAAAAAGATGCAGATTTGTATAGAGCAGGCTCTGAGTTACAAAAAACTGTAGCAAAGGGAAATGCTAAGCCTAAGTACGAGAAACGTCAGTCAACTGAAGGGATTGTATAATTCTCAGAGATGAGGATACTTGCAAGAGGGGCGCTGAAGCGAGAGTAGAGGCGCCCTGCTAATCTTTATGAAAGAATTTATAAAATATTTCACAGGGTTAAAGCGTAATTACGGCTATTGTAATGTTGACAAAGGATACACAGATGAAGCAGGAAAAATTAGATTTGATCCCCAAGACTATGGATGGGCCAAACGTTCAATTACAGATAAAGATTATGAAGATCATTTAAATGGAAAAAAATCAATAGGCATACAACCGTGCGATGATGAAGGCTTAGCTATCTTTGGAGCCATAGATATTGATCCCAAAAATTATACTCATTTTACTCCACAAAAATATTTAAAAATAATAGAAGAAAAACAACTTCCAGTCATCCCAGTTAAGTCTAAAAGTGGAGGACTACATTTGTACATATTTACAAAAGAAAGAATTAAAGCGAGTGAGATTAGAGAATTTTTAGAAAAATTATTATTTGTTTTTGGTCTTCCAGCAAAGACTGAAATCTATCCTAAACAAACATCATTAGAAACTACCGAAGGTAAAAGATCATCAGGTAATTTTATTAATATACCATACTATAATAAAAATGACCGAGTAGCAGTAGATACTACTAACAATGAAATTACATTCGACACTTTCATGAAAGCAATAGAATTAAATGCTCAAACGTCAGAGACTCTTAAAAATTTTGGAGTCACTCTTATTCAGAAAGCTTTAAAAAATGAAGCCGAAGAATTTAAAGATGGACCTCCTTGTTTGGGAATTATATGTGGGACATTAGAAAAAAATAATACAAAACTTAAAGATGAGAGAGATAGATTTTTATATAACTATATGGTCTTTGCTAAGAAAAAATATCCCGATTCATGGGAAGATAAAGTTGTAGAAAATGCCAGAAAATATATTGAATATGATAAAATATGGGGAGATACCAAAGTAGAAAAGAAAATAAAAAGTTGGAAAGGAGATACGGCAGGTTACACTTGTCATGAAGATCCTATTCAAGGTCATTGTGTAAAACCTACGTGTCTACGTAGAAAGTTTGGAGTGGGTAAACAATTAAACTCATCTTGGCCAGAGATTATTAGCATTACTAAAATAGATTATCGTCCTGATCCCAAATTTGATTTAAGTGTTAAACTTCTTACTGGTAAAATAAAAATCATTCGAGCAAAACACACTAAACAAGTAATAGAACAAAGAGAATTGAGAGCATTAATTGCAGCGCACACTTCCATAGTTCCTCCTCCTCTTAAATCCAAAGAATTTGAAGTTATAATTAGAGGGCTATGGGCAGAAATGAATGTAGAAACTCCTGATCCTGACTCTCAACCAGCAGGAATATTATTTAGGCATCTTAAAGAATATCTTAATGATGTAAGGGCTACTAGTTTTAATTCATTTAAAAGTGGTGGAGTATTAATTCAAGAAGGGAAAGCATATTTTGTTTTTAGTAAATTTCATGAGGAATTAAAAAGAAATGAATGGAAACTGGATGAAGCTGAAACTAAAACAATGGTAGCGGATATATTTAAGGGACAAAGAACTCAGAAAAGATATCCTAAAGGAAGTCAACTATGGTGTATGGAACTAGACATGAAACAATTTGAACAAGAAGAGGCTCCTGAAGAAATATTAGAATTTGATAATCAAGATGACATTGTTTAAATTCTATGGCCCACCAGGAACTGGAAAAACTCATAGACTAATTAGTCGAGCTAAAGCCTACGTAAGAACTGGCACACCCTTATATAAAATTGGATACTTTGCTTTTACCAGAAAAGCTGCTAGTGAAGCTCGAGAAAGAATGCCGGCCGACGATAAAAAACTTCCATTCTTTCAGACACTTCATTCTTTTGCATATCATAAACTAGGTCTTCAAGAAGAAAACATTATGCAACCTTATCACTATGAAGATTTAGGCAAACGATTAGGAATACGAGTTAACTATGCCGACAAATTTAATGACGAACAAACACATTTTCTAACCTGTAATGATCCTTATTTTCAAATGATTGGTCGAGCCATGAATAGGGATATAACAATCAGAGAAGAGTTCGATCGTAATGAACATGATAAAAAAACAATTAGGTGGGATACACTTAAGCATATTCATGCTAATTTTTTAGAATATAAAAGTAAGAATAAACTCTATGATTTCAATGATATAATAACAAACGTGTGTAATAGAAAAGATTTACCAATCTTTAAAACTATCTTCATAGATGAAGCACAGGATCTTTCTCCCCTGCAATGGAAACTGTATGATACATTAAAAAAACATACCACTGATATGTACCTAGCTGGTGATGATGATCAAGCTATCTTTGCCTGGGCAGGTGCAGATGTAAGTAGATTTATTAATGAGAAAGTAGATAAAGAAAAAGTTTTAAAATATTCTAAAAGAATTTCTAAAGCTATTCAGGAACAATCTGAAATCCCATTGAGTCGGATATCAGGCCTCAGGAAACATAAAGTTTATCTTCCTCGAAATGTAGAAGGGTCATCTAAATATATTACTGCACTTAATCAAGTAGATTTAAGTAAAGGTAAATGGTTAATTTTGGCTAGACGAAAAGATACTCTTCTCGAACTTATGAAAGAACTTACCAAAAGAAATCTATACTTTGAAACTAAAAAAGGAAAAAGTTTTAAAGTAAGAATTCATAAAGCTGCTAGTAGTTATACTAACTGGACTATGGATGGAATGTTAGAACCAAAAGAAATTAAAAACATTCAAGATTATATTCCCATCGGTAAATGGGATCCTAAAAAAAATTGGTATGAAGTCTTTACTCTGGCTCCTGAAAAAGAAGTAGCCTATATTCGTTCCATGTTAGAGAACGATGAAAAATTAAATGAGCCTGCAAGAATTTTTTTATCTACAATTCATGCTATCAAAGGAGGGGAAGAAGCTAATGTAATTTTAAGTCTAGAACTAGGAAATAAAATTATTAAATCAATGAGAAGAAGTAAAGAGAAATCTGATGAAGAACACAGAGTGTGGTACGTAGCAATTACCCGAGGAAAAAATAATTTATATAAACTAAAAGCAAAGATAGCTAGAAAAGGATATCCATTATGAGCGTTTATAATAAACAAATTGGGGGCACTCATTACAAGAAAATGAAAATACAGCCAAGCAAATTTGTAATTCAGAACAAGTTGCTTTTTCCTGAAGGAAATGTTATTAAATATATCTGTAGGCATCCCTACAAAAATGGAAAGGAAGACTTAGAAAAAGCCAAACATTTTATAGATATGATAATTGAAAGAGATTATAAATGATACTACCCCCCACTGAATGGGTTGCTCACACTGAGTATCCCGATCTCAGATCCCATGATGAAATCGCAATTGATTTAGAAACACGTGATCCGGATTTAAAAAAGAAAGGATCAGGTTCTCTTACTGGTACAGGAGAAATTGTAGGAATTTCTGTAGCTGTTCCTACAGGCTCATGGTATTTTCCCATAGCTCATGAAGAAGGACCAAACTCAGATAGAAAAAAAACTTTAGAATGGTTTAAAGATATTTGTGAGTCCCCTGCTACAAAAATTTTTCACAATGCAATGTACGATGTGTGTTGGATAAAAAAACTAGGCTTAAAGATTAATGGTTTAATAATAGATACGATGATAGCTTCATCACTTATAGATGAAAATAGATTTTCATATACTTTAAATACTTTATCATGGCATTATTTAAATAAAGGAAAGAGCGAAGCTGCATTAAATAAAGCTGCTAAAGAAAGAGGTCTTGATCCTAAATCGGATATGTGGAGGCTACCAGCTATGGAAGTAGGAGCTTATGCTGAGAAAGATGCACAGCTAACCCTAGAACTTTGGCAAAAATTAAAAAAAATAATTGTCGAAGAAGACTTACAAGATATATTTAATTTGGAGACCGATCTTTTTCCTTGTCTGGTTGACATGAGATTTCTTGGAGTGAGAGTGGACGTTCAAAGAGCTCATAAATTGAAGCAACAATTAACATTACAAGAAGAAATGTTAATCCACAAAATAAAAAAAGAAACAGGCCAAGACATTCAAATATGGGCAGCAGCATCGATTGCCACAGTTTTTGAAAAACTTCACCTACCTTTTGAACGTACCGAAAAGACAAAGTCTCCTTCATTTACTAAAAATTTTCTTTCTAATCATAGTAATCCAATAGTAAAATTAATAGCAGAAGCAAGAAAAATAAACAAGGTTAATACCACCTTCATTGATACCATTATAGATTATGAACATCTAGGTAGGATTCATGCCGATATAAATCAAATTAGATCGGACGAAGGAGGAACAGTCACTGGAAGATTTTCTTATCAGAATCCAAACCTCCAGCAAATTCCGGCAAGAGATCCAGACACAGGCCCTTTAATTAGATCGCTATTTATTCCTGAAAAAAATCATCTATGGGGTTGTTTTGATTACTCGCAACAGGAACCAAGACTTGTTGCACATTATGCTTTAAAATTTAAATTACCTTCTGTTAATCAAATTGCAGATTCCTATGATACAAATATTGATACTGACTTTCATCAAATTGTAGCCGACATGGCTGACATACCTAGGGCTCAGGCTAAAGTTATTAACTTAGCTTTATTTTATGGAATGGGAAAAGCTAAACTTCAAGCTGAGCTAGGGGTAACCAAAGAAAAAGCTAATGAATTGTTCCAGAAATATCATGCCAAAGTTCCTTTCGTCAAACAGTTAATGAATAAAATAATGAACATCTCACAAGACAAAGGAAAATTAAAAACTTTATTGGGAAGGCGGTGTAGATTTCCTAAGTATGAACCCATCCTCAGAGGAGATGACTGGGGTAAATATGTGAAGGCAGAAGACCATGAAAGAATGTTGGAACTGCAGGAAATGGGCGAATTTTTAAAAGACGAAGATGGAAAAATTATAGAAACGTCTGAAGGAAAACCCCAAAAAAATTATTGGCATAAAAATACTTTCCGAAGAGCCTTTACTTACAAGGCCCTAAATAAACTTATTCAAGGATCTGCAGCGGATATGACTAAACAAGCAATGTTAGAACTTTATAAGCAAGGAATTGTAGCACATATTCAAATTCATGATGAATTAGATATTTCAGTTACAGATCCAGAACAAGCAAATAAAATAAGGGATATAATGCAAAATGCAGTTTCTCTTGAAGTTCCTAATAAAGTAGACTATGAATGCGGACCAAATTGGGGTACAATTAAATAAAACAAGGAGAAAACTATGGAAAAAGTAAAACAACTTTGGGCATTAGCACAAGCTCATCCTAAAATATCTATCGGTGTAGCGGTAGTAATCGTCGCTCTATATTTCTTAATAAACTAGGAACTATATGAAAGATGGCCTATTTGAATGCAAACATTCCGGTGATTTATTCCCAGATCAGGAGAGAATATCTCTATGATCTTAAAGATCATCACGGAGAAGTTGAAGACTGCATTATATTTGGCCTGGCATCGATTACAGGGCGCCCTATACTCTTTCATGCAATTATGGAAAATGGTGCGGTCTTTTATAGACTTCCTATCTCCGCGTTCATTCAAAGAGGATTTAAGGCAGATCAAGTTCCTAGATATAGACTTGATGAGCTGGAGCTGTGGAATTGCTTTAGTTACTACCCTAGCATTACTTCTTTTGATATCCTAGACGGACAATCAGGGAAGTACTTTGGAAAAGATAAAAAATTACATCCTGGCGCCTATCTTTTTACGGTTGACTGGGCTCACCCAGAGAGTAATATAGTAGATACAGATCATTCTGAAATTCCGCACGAACATAAGTGCGCTCACATACTTGCCTTAGAAGATGGAAATTATGCAGCACAACCCAACAATCGTATTCTTTGGGATATACCTTCGTTTACAGTAAAAAACGAAGTACCAGATTGGAAGGTTCAAACCTCAGAATGGAATGTTGAAGACACTGGTAAATGGAAAACGGAAGATACCGATAGGTACTTCTATGAAATTGAGGAAAAAAATGACTGAACGATTTTGTAAAAAATGTAATCATTTATGCCACTGCATAGAAGCCGATCATTCGGATTGTAAGTGTGAAAATTGTGATTGTAAAGAAGCTATGGGTGTAGTAGTAGATGATACTCAAGAATGCGAGATGTGCCAATGAAAAAATTATATTTATTGTTAGCTTTATTATTTGCATTAAGCGCCTGCTCGGTCGGGCCAAAATGTACCTATACTCAAGATGGAACTAAAATTTCATCGTGGCTCTGGATCTTTAATAAAGGTGAGCAACCAATTGATATAGATAAGAACAACTGTAATTAATATGAATGATAAAATTATTACTGCACTCTTGGCTATTCTCATCGCCCTCTCCGGGTGGAGTCTCACAACAACAGTCGGGCTTAAGTCGGATGTTGCAGTTCTTAAAGAAAAAGTATCGGGAGTTGAAAATGAAATTCAGAACTTTAAAAATCTTAAGGGCAAGAAGAAACGCAAGAAAAAGAATACAAACAACTGAAAGAGCCGTACAGGCTTTGATAATTGGCCTAGCGTTGGTCTTAATTCTTTTAGTTGGATGTGAAAATACAAAGCATAAAATTGGAGTTTCTACAAAACCATTTCAAAGTGGAGAAGACTTAGAAGATAATACCAAGTTAAATTACACCATTGTTTTCGGCAAGGTGCGCCCACAGGAGGACGATTAATCATGGTTTTAACCTATAGACTACTGATCATTGCATCTATTGCATATCTATATTATATTCATTATATGGAATGTATTTAAATGGAATTAGGTAAAGCAAGAAGCACTGAAGAAATTATCAAAGACATTAAAGCTACTTTAGAATCTAAAGTAAAAGATAATGTAGCAGTTCATGGAGGAGAAATTAATTTTCTTTCCTATGAAAAAGGTATTGTAAGACTACAAATGGCGGGAGCCTGTTCAGGCTGTGCCATGAGTAAAAAAACTCTTCAAGAAGGTGTGGAAAGATTACTAACTCATTATGTTCCGGAAGTAATAGGTTTACTCAGTGAAGATGATGAAGAAGCTAAACACAAAGGTTATACACCTTATTTTCCAAAGGAAGTAAATGTCTAAAAAACCTTTAACAATTTCAGAATCGGCAGCAGTTCAGATGCCTATGAAGACAGTTGGATCCCTCATCACGATGGTTGCGATCGGGACCTGGGCATTCTTCGGCATTCAGGAGAAGCTCAACCAACAGTCCACACAGTTAAAAATAATGGAAAAAGATTTGGTCGAAAATACGGAGTTCCGTATCAAGTGGCCGAGGGGGTTACTGTAGGCAGTCTTCCGGCTGACTCAGAACAATTTATGTTGATCGAGGAATTATATAAACAAACTGATAAACAACAAACAAGGATTGATTCAATGTTACACAATGAAGTTAATATTGATGCATTGACTAAAGCCGTAGAGAAGTTACAATCTGATGTTGAAAAATTAAAAGATAAACAAAGAGAATTTAGTAATGGAGGTAATCATTAATGCCTAGTG
>Ga0208299_1000167_pt1 | contig 62999 bp, 109 predicted proteins | sample 15_taG_FD_184089 | JGI IMG/M metagenome (GOLD analysis project Ga0208299, IMG submission 184089) | Marine viral communities from the Subarctic Pacific Ocean - 15_ETSP_OMZ_AT15312 metaG (SPAdes) (version 2) | ecosystem: Environmental > Aquatic > Marine > Oceanic | place: Pacific Ocean... | reverse complement strand
TGGCGGGTGCAATTCCCGTTGGATCAAATTCCATTTTATTGAAGCGGTGGTCAGATTGCGGCCGATACGGTGGAGGGTTGGCCGTCATTGACGCAACGCCCCCCATTGCTCCCGTCTGTCGCCCTGGGAGTATTCCAACCGCTGGTCTTCGCAGCGAGAAGAACTCGCGCGGGTCGATTCCGTCCGCCTTCAATTGCTGCAACAGCTTCCGGCCCTCCGGCCCGATGAATGGCTCGATGTTAATAGTTGGCCGCCTTTGCTCTCCCAGCTCTGCCTGCCTGCCCGCCTCCCGCATATCCTGAATTGTCTCGGGTGGTCGTGCGCTATAAGGCCACCCGAACTTGTCGATCCAATCGAGCTCGCTGTCGATCCAATCGAGCTCGCCAGGCTGAAACAGCTCACCACTCGCATAGCCGGGTAGTTGCTGGCCGCGCTGCAGAAACTGTAGCGCACCATCCCCTTGGCCGGGATAATGCGGGCGATTCATCATCTCCGGTGGCCGACCACGCTGCCCACCAGACCGGAACTGCTGCCCAGGCTGGAACGAATTACCCGCAGCCGGGGACTGAGGCGTCGGCAACTTGCCATACGGTGACTGAGGCGCAGTGCGCTTCCGCTGAGGGAAGGTGCCTGATTGAATTCTCGACATGGTTTATACCTCGAATCGACCGATGTAACACTTGGCAGCGCCGCCGCCAGTGGATTGCATACGAAGGGTTGTGCCCGACTTGATGTTGAGTATCGCGGGAATGCCACCAGCCTTGAGCGTGCCAATGGCCTTCATCGTGGTATCTTGGACGCCCCAATCCACGTCTGACGCGGCATCGAGGTTCTTCATGAATAAGATCCCCTCGCCCGTGACATCGCCAAAGTCAATGTCCTCTTCCGAGGTGCCGACAGAGACCAAGCCTGGGTTCCCGCCACCAGCTCCAGACAGGTCATACGTCTGAGCGCCGAGGTCGTACTTGAAGTAGAACGGGTCTTTGCTGACGATGAATTCCAGGTCAACAGTGATTTCGTCGGCCATAGCTGAATTTCCTTATGTCCATATTGACAGCGTTGATTTTACCGTAACAAACTCTTCCGCCTACTGTTTTTCTCAACTTTCCTCACCGCCCACAAAATCGCACCTTTGGCGGCAAGGACCATTAAAAACGTGTGGGCAAGGTGGTATTTCCTTGAAATTGCTTCGGCCTGGATCATCTGAGCCAGCTTCAGGAGGTGGGTTCGGCAGCCGTTTGGTCCCAGTCGATCCATAATTCGTCTCACGGAGTTGCACGAGCACCCAGGTACTGGCTTAATCCGCCACCGTCTAAAGCCAATCTCCAACTCCAGGCCCACTCCCGTGGTGACGTTAGGCAACTGGACTTCACAGTTCCGCTTCGACTTAGGCTTGGTGGTTTGCCATCCGCAATGAGCGCATTGCCATTTGCCAGTAAGAGTCCGCTTCAACACGCAATTTGGAATCATCCTAGCCATTAACAACTGTCGCCAACGTGGAGGAAGGAAAGTCAGGATCACGACCGTAACGGTCAGCGTCGAGGCAGCCTATTTTTGAGGGAAGCATTCCGCCTATATGCCCACACCAGTCATAGTTATCAACACGTCCCGGCACAGGAAACGTCAGTTCATTAGGAGCTTCGTGGGAACAATTTGCCGTGCTATCATCCACGCCGGCTTCTGCCTCAATATGTGACCTTATTGCCCCGCGATTCGCTGGCCCGCCACCAGGGCATGGCAATTCAACTCCTAACATCCAATGCCAGCCCTCTAAATAGTAATGCCCGTAAACACCAACTGCTGCATCAAACGGTGACCAGTAAAGGCAGAGGCTCACATTAAGAGAGCTACTCTCATCACATGTCCCGTTTTCATCGTCTGCGATCCCGGTAATGTCCGATAAGATGCCGTTGTAGGCCCAGCAGCACGCATACAGAGTGCCGGGGTTACCTGACCAGGAGTACACCCTTGATCGATTTGATATTGGGCCAGCAACAATGATGTCGCTCTCAGATGCGCCAGGGAAGAAGGTCACCGTGTAGCTGTCCTGAGACGTACTATGCAGCGGTGCCTCGTCACAGAGGATACACGGCGGTTCGACACAGCAGCATGGATACCAAGCCATTAGGGCCTCCGCTATATGGCTGGCGGTGGATCGGTGAACTCACTAAACAGGCAATTCGCCTGAATTACAATGTACGAGCCGAGCTGCAATATGCAGTACCCGACTGCCGCAGCCTGGAGGGTAGAGAAAATCCCAGTGTAGTCATGGACGGTCGCATCTACAGTGGTGCCAGTACCGCCAGCCACCCAGACTTCAGCGTCTGCATTCCAGACTGAACTGAACTGGCCAGAAATCATGGCTGTTGTGAGCCGGAACTGGTACAGGACGATTCCAGCTGGGACTGTTATTAACGCTAGCTCGCGATCTGCATCTAAGACCCCAATCACCAAGAATGCCCCACCACCCCGTTTTACAAGCTCCTCGCTTCCAACTTCGGTGCCAAGATAGTCACCCGCTGCAACCGCCTGGCTGGAGGATGAGCCGCTCTTGTACTTTGCGACCATCGGCCCAGTCATCGTGCAGATCCCGTACTCGCCAGGCTTGAGAATCCTACCAGAGTTGAAGCATATCTTCTCAGTTTGGGCATCGATCACCTTGCTAACCTCAATCACCGCAGTGCCATCATCGGTCACCTCCACGCCGGTGTACTGCATCGCGCCAAAAGGCTGGATCTGGACATTCCCCGCTTGTGAACTTGAAGCGTCCACAAACTTACAGGCAACCCACCTCTCCTGAAAAAATGGTTCACGGGGGTCTGGCATTACAACATCTCCTTCAGGCTGGCATTCAACATTGTCTGCTCGCGATCCTTAGCCCTGGGGGAGTAGAAGTCAAAGTCGTAGCCCGAGCTCGCGCGAGTGGTTGCTACCTCGCCATGCCCCCAGTCCCAGCGAACACGCTGAATCTTGCCGGCTGGGGTAATGGCGAGAAACCCAGGGTACTCTACGTCCTTAGCGATACGGTGTTGCTCAGCGAGAATGTCGATCGATCGCTCTGCCTTTGCCTCCATCTCGGTAAAATTATCTTGCAGCCCCATTGGCGTCCAGCTCTCAGGCCGACCAGTCCCGCCCGCGTTATACTGAAATGGTTGAACTATAATGCTCTGGATGTCCTTCCTTTGCACAACCTCAGTCCCCAAGCCTGCTGGATTCACCTGCCTCTCAACCTTAATCCGGTCAGCTTCACGGTTGTAATGGATCGGGGTGTAGGTGCATTGCAGGAACAACTCCGCCTCTACAACCCTGTCGTCCTCGAGCTTGTACACGGGGCGGTCAAACGTGATGATGCCAAGGTCTTCATTGATACTGAACCCGGAGAATATCTCCTTGTCCATGGACGTGTTTTCCATTAACAAATTACCGCTGGAGAAGACTCCGTGAATCGTTGCTTTAGGGGACTGCCTGTCGAGCTGGAGCAGGAAGTCAGTTCCGTCTACCAGGAGGCGATCTTGGATTGGCAACACCTGCTTGATGTTAGTGATATCATCCGGGTCAAACCCAGAAAATGGGCGAGGATGCCAGTCTTTGATTTGATAGCACCGAAAGACTGTTTTTAAGGCAAGGTTCCGGCCCGGTTGCTCGATCCCAGCGAACGACTCTGGCGACTCCTTTGACCAGTAATCTGGACTAGATGGGGCGTAGGAGAGGCCATCAATCCCCATCCACGCATCTTCATCATCGTCAGACCCCACCTTGTCGAGCCCCACTGCACGCATTGTGAACATCGTCTGGATCTGAGTCGGCGCCCCAACGATACGAATGTTCTTCGGCGCATCATTCGCCATCGTTCGACCAGCGTTCGTCATGCTCGGCGCCACTGGCAAGTTCGCACCCACCCCCGCCTTGTCAATCCGGTAACCACCTGAAGCAGTCACATTGAAACTGACACCCGTGGACGCGCAAAGCGACTCAATCGCCGCCGCAGCATTCGTCTGATCCCAGTCCACCGGGATGAAATCCTCGAAGTCGGACACCCCAGAAACATCAATAGGGACGCCTGTCTGGAAGCTGATCTCACCAAACAGCTCCTCAATCGGCCTCTTGCGTGCTGCCGGAATCTTACCGCTCGGACCCTTCTGGTTGTATTTGCCGCTCACAGTAGCCTGAGCGAGCTTCCAGCGGCCATCCTGAATGTGATGCCGCATCAACCGCAGCCCGTCGCGGTAGAAGTAATTACTCTCAGTCACTCGCGAGCCTGGGAAGTTGATCCGCACCGCCCCGAAGATCAGGGTGAGTGTAGCCTCTTGGGCGACTGTGGAATTTGCAGGGGTGACTAAAACCCCCTGGCCTGGGTACGCACCCTGAGACACTGAGAAGTAACCACCGATAGTCCGGTAGTTCCCGAACGTCGCATAGCCTTTAGTCGCCATTGAAACCTCTTACGAGACTGCTGCGAACGATATCTTCTTGTTTCGCGGATGCTCAAGGACGGATAGGTCATCGATAACTAGCCCGTTCAGGTCAATTCCGGCTGTCAACGTCACAGTGTCATATGGGTCTTTGTATCCGGCGCCGGTGTATAAATCGATGGCGGTTACCGTTCGGGATCGGCGGTCTCGAGTAAAGTCGATGATCCCGCCTGAGAAGATGTGGCCCGCCGTTAGTGTACCGCTGCTCTCGTAGTGCAAAGTTGCATCTTGGACTACTGAGAACGTGCCGCCACCACCGTCGTCCTGGTAGTGCATGGTCCCGCCATACAGCTTGATCGTAGTGGGCGTGGATCGAGTCGATACCGCCCCGCCTGACTGATTGAGGTTCGTGATCGTACTGCCGTTGCCGATATTCACCTTAGCGTCTGTCAACTGAGAACTAACAAACCCCACTTCAAGGGTAGTGATTGTGGCCACCTCGGCATCTCCCACAGCAAAGTCAACGTCACCCCGCAGGATAGTCCAAGTTGTCCCAGACCCAGCCCCGTCGATAACCTCAACCGGCGCCTCGCTGGCACGAGTCGCTGTCTTTCGCACAGTCCCAACAGCCTGGGCATTGCCAGTGTCGATCTTCATCCATCCCATAGAGGCGCTCTCAGATCCCTCCACGCCGATGTTAACCGTGCATGTGGTGGCGCCTTCTGCAACATCCAGAAACCGGCCCTGTCCTTCGTAGTACGGCATTGAAGGGTCGTCGTTGTTGATTGGCGCAAGCCCGATATTGACGCTGCAGTCGGACGAATAGTCGATCTTGACGATGGCCGAGGTGCCGTCCACTAGGTTGTACTTCAAGTCCTCAAGGCTCTGGTGGTCGAAGATAATGCTGTCGCCGGTTGTCGGAACAGTGTCGCCTGACCAGTTGCGGGCCACAGTCCAATCGTGCGGGCCACTCGCCGTAGTCGCTGTCGCTGTCGCTGCCGTACCGGAAGCCGAGTTCTCCACCAACGCCAGGGCAAACGGGCGACCGTCAGCCTTGCCAGTAAGTGTCACCTTGTTGGTGGTAGTGCTGTACGTTACCGACTGCAACTGGCGGAAGTCGCCCAGCGTGTTTCCGGTGCCATTCACGGTCGATCCAGAGGCCAACGACCCAACACCTGTCAGCATGTAGACAATGTCTGAGCCGATGTCATTCAGCGCTGCCGAGCCAATAATCAGGGTCAGCACCCCGCCCGTGTCGATGTCGATGTCAATTTGATTTCCCGCAGCCCACGTCCCGGCAAGGGTAATCGTGTCCTCTTGGGCAACCTTAGTCGCTCGGCCAATCCAAGTTCTAGTAGCCATAACTCACCTTGTTTGTGGATATTCTAGACGTGAAAGAGCAACGGGTGCCTTGAACTTGTATCGCCACGTTGTTCGGTAGTCCACGACTGCGATTTCCTGCCTTTGGGCGCTTCCGTGGCCAATCTCTTCTTCGTTATTCAGGTTAAATAATGGCCAGCGGGGCGGCGGGGGAAGGATATATGGCCCCCTAGCCATCACGGCATAGCCGGTTTGGATTGCCATCGACCCAGAAGTCTCTTGGGTTATCTGCATCGCCTGGGCGCCAGTTTCCGTGGTCGTCCACCGAATGATAGGGCCGCCATTGCCCTTCACTTTAATCTCCTCGTACCACTCCATTAATCCAGAACCGTAACTTGTGCCGGATAAAGCGAAGAACTCAGCCTTGAGCGTGATCTGGAATGTCCTCTGAGTCGCAAGCTCTGCCCCGTCCCTGCCTGTGTAGCTGAAATCCAGCACCTCAATCCCGTTCACGCACTGGTTGTTCACTGTGATGACATGCGGAGTTGGCTCACCATCGTCCCAGTACAAACCTGCAGACTCCCCAAACCCGCCATCCTCCTCATACTGATCCTCTAGAGCCGCCAGGAGGGTGTCGAAACTGTCGTCTGTCGTGGTCTTCAGCTCACCGACGATCGTCAGCGTGTGGATATCACGCTTCTGGTGCCCGCGCTTAGTGTGCGTCTTCCGCTTATGCATGCGGACGAGGTTCACTTCGTTGACAGGATGTGAAACGCCGCGATATTTGAAGATGGTCATCGCACAAACTTCCCCTCTTCGAGGCGGCGTATGTTAACAGCTATCTCCTCGAATTGACCGCTCATGGATTCCAACACACTGACAACCGCATTCTCGACCTCAGACATAGTTGAGGACACCTCGGCGGCGGCGGTATCAAGGGCGGTTGTTGATGATTGTGGAATCTCCTCGGACGAGTTACCTCCCACTGGTGTAGCATTATGCTCCAGCGGGAACTTTTCTGGGTTTGAGGCCAACTCCACACTTGGTGGCATGTCGCCCGCCGGGTCCATGGCCCGCTCGTCAAATAACTCAGGCGCAGGCGTAAAAGGTGCGCCCCCGGAAACCGAAGAGGCGAAATCCGGCTCCGGGGACGGCTGCAACGACTCACTTGATTCTTCGGGCGGTAACTCAAATTCGACTTCATTCACCTCTGCCGCTTCCAACTCAGGCATACCCGCATCCACAAACGGAACCTCCACCGGATCGTTGAACTCAACGTCATCGATCTCAGGCGGGGACTCGTCCATGAAGAACTGGCTGTCGTCCACCCAGTCGTCCTGGCCTTCGTCGTCTTCTTCGTCGTAAAAGTCAGACATTCTGTGCCTCTGTTCGCTTAACTGCCTCTGAGACAATCAACGCATTCCGCCGCACCACTGCATCATCAGGGAAGCTGCCAACCGCCTTGCATTCCCTGTAGTGCTGGTACGCCAGCCTATTCTGCTTCGTCAGCGACATGGGCGCTTCGGGCGTCCCCTTCGGACACCCGATCGACATCTGACATAACGCCGACGTATGCCGCCTGAACCTTTCACCACTCCGGTTAGTGGTAAACTCACCTGTATTCTCATTGACTTGCCACTTCAAACACTCTTGGCAATCGCGTTTAGCGAATGCGGGGTAGAGGATCACCAACTGCACCCCGCCGCTTAGTTTTTTGCCGATTCCTCATCCGCTGCCTTGTTGAGCATTACCTGTTGGAACATATTCCGCTTCACCGTTGGGTGTAGCCGCTCGATCGACTCAAGCGTAGGTTCGCCGTCAAGGCTCCAGTTGATAAGGGAATCGCAAAGGGCTTGGTTCACGGCCTCATTCTTGCCAACCAACCCTGTCGTCTTGCTGCACAAATCGTAAACAGCCGCTCTCTCACTGCCGTAGATCGGGCGGAATGAAAACCCAACCTCTTCGTGAAGGTCGCACCCTGCAACCAAACCATCTTGCGTGTATCCGTCATAAATGAATGCAGTTGCCATTGCATCTCCTACACAGTAGCGTCACTAGTTACCACAAGCTCTTTCGCAGCATCAGTCTCGTATGCAACATATCGAGTGTGCTGCGTAATCTCTTTCTTACCGGGGATCGTCGGCGTCTCTGGGTCTTTTACCAGCGAGGCGAACGTGAACAACGTACTCACTGTGCTGTTCGTGAACGTCAAGGTTCCGGTCTCTGCCGTCACTCCGTCCGTGTACAGCGCCCGCTCGTTCGTTGACTTGTAAGGCGTCACCACATCCAACGTGGTCCTGCGAGTCTTCGGGCAGATCGACGTTGGGGTCAGCTTATTAACAAACCGCATGTCCAGGTTATTGTCGATCGTCACGCGGAACGACATCATTTCGATGGCGTTGGAATCCAGCACCAAAGCACCCATCGAATCCGCCATGGTGAACGGTTGTTCAGCGATAGTCTCACCCATGGCTGTTGGCAGCCACGACGCCAGCGTTGACTCTGCCTCACCCACCACCTCGATAATGCACTCCAGTAACCCACCAGCTCGTGCCTGGAAGATTGCCCGGTTCACATAGCAAGGCTTATACTGCCACAGCACCCCGTCCAGATCCTTGCCGATCACAAAGTCCTGCAGGTCTTCAGCCAGGGCGAACGTGTCACCAGACGCTGAGGCCCCAAGGATTAGCTCGAGGATCACATCGAGGTCTGTCGGCGCCGGATTGAACGCAAAGCTCCCGGTCACAAACTGGGCAACTGTCCGCTGCCGGTTCGTGTGGAGCGATCGTGTGCCGCGGATCCCGTCCGTATGCTTCGTCCGTATGATCTGGCGAACATTCTCATGGAGAAGATCTATCTCGGTCCCGCTGCTGTTGAGCGTCGAGCCATTCTGGACTGCGAACTTTGCCTGGGCGCCTTGCGCTGATCCACATGTCATCTCTAATTCCCTCTGCTCTCACGGGACATACAAACAATTGACATCGTGGTTGCGTGGTAATTGTCTCTGTAATGGGACGGAAGTAAAACGCGGCCAAACTGCACGCGGCAGGTGTAAACCGTGTCAACGCCCGATAGTCGCTGGTGAATGAACTCTCGCCTGATCTTCTGCCGCCACACCGCCAACCGATCGATATGGGTGCTTTCCTCAGACCCTGACGTGCCGCGGACAATCGTCACCTGGATCGGGTACGCAATGTCATCGCAACTGTGCGTCCCAGGCATCTCATGTTCTTGCACGGGTAAATGAACCGTAATCCCCGAGTGGATCTTGTTCCTGTCCCACGGCGCAATCCGCTTCTGGCACAGCCCATTGCCACCAAGCCCAGCCAACGACATCGCATTGATTTGCGTGACGATCTGGTCCATGCAGCTTTCTAGGACTGAGTTGGCCATTGTATTTCCGAAAAACGGCGGTGCGGGCCAGCGGGGCAACCAGGACGCTAACCCGCACGCGCCACCCGATGAACTAGTTCACAATCTCGTCAGGAATAGTGGACCACCCGCGAAGATGGAACGGAACTATTCCGCCTGCCTCAACTGTATCTCTGTATCTTGCGTCCGCACCTGCCGCCCACTTCAAAGCCTCTCGCTCCTCAGCCGCTCTCAATCGCACATCCTTCCGGTTTGTCATGATCGAGAACTGAAGTTCCGCGAGCCTTAGAAAGTAGGTCATCATTGTGTCTGAGGTGATGTCAATCGGGTCTGACATCGAATACTTGACCGTCGTGCCGGCGATCCCAGGCGTGGCGTCGATCACCAACGTGTCTGCATCGGTCACGCTTGAGACAATCCGCCAGACCTTGTACGGGTAATCTCCCTCTCTGTCTGTTGGGACGTTGGTAGTGTCGCCAAAGCGAATCACAGCGCCTTCATGGTCTACTGAGTCAAATGCAGTGCCCGTGCCCTCTACCGTCGTCGAGGCTGCTGTGTGCGTTACCGTGCCAGTGTTCTCCTCGAGCAGCGTCAGCGGGCGCGGCGATGCCTGGTAGCTGAACTCATACGTCCTAGCCGTGCTCGGGGGTGGAGACAACACCATCGACAACGCACCGTAGTACCTGCCGTCTGCCCCGATCGAGAACATGGTTGGCTGACTCGGCGTGCTGTACAAAACCGTGTTCCCCAGTCCCTCGGCGGGCGGGGAGTAGCGGAGCGCGAAGTTGCCCGTGACATCCCACGCTCGATCCATCTTGCGGAAGTTGCATGGGAAGGGGTAATGGGATCGGTAGAGGATGAAGGAAGCCCCAGCCGCCACATCGTCACCTGGATTTTGAGTCTCAGTCAGGACAATGTTAGTGCTGTCTGTGTAGCTCTCAATCGGATAGGTCGCCCCATTCGATGCAAAGTAGATCTTGTACAAGCTCGCGTTAGTCGGCCAAGTGTCACCTGACAGCGTCACTGTCCTAGTCGAGTGCGTGTAGGTGATCGTTCCAGTTGACTGGCTGGCTTCACTCTCCATCGTGAATGTCCGCTCGAAGTACTTCCACTTGTGTTTAGCGGGAAGCTCCCTGTACGCAGAGACGATGGCCCGCTTAATGAGGTTGTTCTCACGGGTCGCCGCAGTTGTATTCACATCGAAGACATCCGCGAGGTGATCGTGAATGTCCTTGTATGTATAAAGCTGTATGCTCATTTTGAACCGTGTTTCTCAACGATTTCCTGGCGGATGGCCGACTCGCTCTTGACGTGGCCGCCGGCCTTCTTGATGTCCATCACCTTGCGATTGACAATGTCGTCGGCCAGTTTCGTCTTTTTCACTCGCTCTGGCCGGGCTGCAACTTCATGCTCACTGACATTCACGCTGCCATGACAGGGAACTCCTCGTTCGAGACATCGTTCACGCACTTCGCCACGAGACTTCACAAACGCCTTCGGGTCGCCTGGGTAATCCGCCAAACCCTCTTGGTAGAAGTCCCCATTAGCCGGCGTGTACCCGTTAGCTTTAGCATTGGCTACCATCTGTGAAAGCTGCCGCTCCTCACCGCGGAACTGCTCCGACAGCGTCCCGACCCCAGCAAAGAACGTCGAATCAGTAACACACCCAGGGGCGCGGCGAGCCTCTGCCATCCCAGCCATGTTCTGCTTCTCACGAGCCAACTGGTCAGCGGGCATCGGCGGATCGTATTCCACCGCACCGTTCACCATCTTGGCTGTGTACGTCTTGCCGTTGATCTTGGTCTTCCAGCTAGTCGCCATGTCTACTCCTGTACATACCGGATCCAGCCTGACACTCGCTCGGCAGCGCTCAGGGTAATCTGAAACGCCTCAGCTTTGGTGCAGACCAAGAATGGGTACTTGTCGTTGAACCCGACTTGTATGATGTCACCGGACTTCATAGCGATCGGGCCAATCTTTGTGGTGGTTGCTGACTTGAATGTCACATCGGTAGCACCCGCTGCGACAAGGAAAACCTCATGCACGATGATGGTTTCACCTGCAGCCAATGCGACGACCGAATGTGTGGCCGCCGTTGCCTCGTCGAAGTTGACGAGAGTCAGTTTAGTCGGATCGTTCAGCATCGTTCGGTTCCTTGTCGAGTAGGGTGAGTTGCTTGCGTTTAATCTGGAGGTCGATCTTCTTCTCTTCCACGTCGAGCCGCTTCAGCACGACCTCGATCTCCTTGCCTTCGACTTCACCCTCTGCGTTGGTTATGTCCTTTGCGGCGTTGATGGTCGCCTGCTCTGTGGAGGCTTTCTGCTGCTCGATCTTGAGCTGGCTCTCGAGCATTTTGCCTTGCATCTCGGCCTGGCGAAGTTCAGCCTCTTGAGTCTGCAGCGCGATGTCGGCCTGCTTAACCTGCATGTCAATCTGAGCTTCCTGCGCCGCCGTCTGTAGCTTGATCGAGGACAATTGACCCTCAATCTGAGCCTTCTGGCCGCCAATCTGCACGTCTGCCTGTATCTTCTGTACTTCCAGCCCCGCCTTCTGTACTTCCGCCTGCATCTTCTGCTGCTCGAACTGGAGCATCATCTGCTGCTGCTGTTGCGCCTCTTCGCTCGGGGGCGCCTGCTGACGCTGACCCATCATCAACCCGTCAACATCCTGCTCGATCGCTTCACCCCAGGTTTGGATAAAGCTGTTCACTGGGTTCGTGTCGCCGGTTACGTCCGCGTGCTTCGACAGCTCGGGGAAGATGGTCGATACCACCGAGGCGATGTTCTGAGCGTCCTGGGCCTTATCAGGCTTCCGCATCGAGCCTGCCGTGACCGTCGCACGCATCTCGCGGCACACGACCTCTAGCGGCTCCTCAAGCACCTTGGTATCCCAGAGGTGGGCGCCAACCGGCCCTACCCGCTCCCGAATATCCTTGCCCTCGACCTTGAACCGGAGAACAAACTTCTCCATGTCCGCGGCCTCTGCCATCCAAGACTCAACCGCCTTAGCCATCGCGCCCACGCGGGTTTGTGCATTTTCGTTTTTTATTTTTGAATCGGTGGCCGAGCGTGATTGGATCCCGCCGACGTTCATCCCGTAAAGGAGCTCGTTGAGCCCTGTCCTTTGCTCGAACAAACGGGTGATTCGGTCGATCATCTCGAAGGCATCTTTGTTCACGCCGGGCTGCTGAATCCATTGAATACACTCTCTCAGGTCTTTGTTACCCTCACCAACCTTGATAATCGCTTGGTCCTTGCCGTTCTGCAGTGGACCCTCAAGGTCAACGGCCGCTCGCTCCAAGACGACAATCAGGTCTCTGGAACTGCTCCAGGTGCGGGCTGCTAGGTGGGAAATGAAGATGTTTAGGTACGTCAACTCGCCCAGGCCGGGAGCCATCGGGGCGATCGGGTACGGTGACTTCGGGTTCTTGTTGAACTCAAGCAGCGCGAATGGCCACTTGTCGTCCCGCCAGAACGGGATCGGCCAACGGAAGCGCTTCTCGATCTGGTCATCATCCTCCTTCACGACCGCTTCACTCGGGGCATTTAGCGGGAAATCGACACCTTCAGCGACACAGATGTAGCAGTAATCGCCGCACACTTCGTCCAGCTCTTTACGCAAACCGTCGCTGACATGCTCCATGTTCCCTTTCATCCGCCCGCCAAGACCCATCTTGCTCCAGATCTTGTAGACCACCATCAAGTCGTTGGTCTTACCCTCGCGGCGATGATGGGCCGCTAGATCGTCGCCAGCTGAGTCACCGCGACTGTTGCGGCTCTCGTGGGTCGCCTTACCACGCAAGGAGTCCTTGGGGAGGTTGAATTCCCGCTCGAACTCCCAGTAGGGCTTGATCTCGCGGCGGGCTACCCACCAAGCATCATCCACGCTCGTGGCATCAGGGTCGTAGAACAGGTTGTCCTGAGAGTCCCAGAAGCAGCCTGTGAGCGTTCGGTCGCTTCCCGGCATGTGATAGTCACGAGGCCACAGAACGCCTCTGCCGGTCACCAGGGCCTCTGTAATGCCCTGTTTCGAGTGTGCCGCCAAACCACCCCCAGGCATCTCGCCAGGAGTGTAGTTCAAAATGATGTCGAACAGCTTGTTACGGATCGAGTCGTCCTCGGCGCGCTGCTGCTGCTGCTGCTGAGCCATCTGAAAGATCTGCTGCACCTGCGGGTCGTTCGGATCACCAAACGCCATCGGTGAGAACTCCAATGGCTCGACATCCCGAACCTCCCGAGTTGGGTTCTGGTGGTACATCTTAGGACCAAAGATCGAGACCAGCTCATACCCCTTCTGGAGTGTGATCTTGAACTTCGGATCCATACCACCCTTCATGTACTTCTTCTGGAAATTAGAGTCCCACATGAACCCCATGTCGCCAGCAAAGAAGCTATGGCACTGTTCCGCCACATCGTCGAAACCACGCCGCGCATCGATAGCCTCATCCATCTTACCGAGCCACCCCTTGGCGATCGGCATCATGACTGACAGCTTCGGTGGCTCGGGTGCCAGCGACGGTACAGTGCTAACGCTAGTCATTATTGGTCACTTCCGGCGGTTACCCGCTCTTTGGTCCTCGACTTGATGAACCGCCCGACCGACATCGCCGTCCAGTCGCCACCAACCTCGGCAGCAATCTCGCCAGGCTTCTTGCCCGTGTCGTGGAGCTTCATCACCTGGAATCGCTCATGGTCCATCCGCTCAAACTTCTCACGATCCTGCTGAGCCTTTCTGACCCGAGCCTTCCGCACAGCATCACTCTCCTCGATGCGGACGCGAGACTCTTCAAGCGACTCCCATGTGCCGTACTTGACTCTCGTCTTCTCGTTCGGGATCTCAGACGCCGTGTGGTAAACATTGTGGCGCCGAATCAGCGTCTCAGTGTTCTTGGCGATCAAGGCCAGCTCCAGTCGCCGGTCATGCTCGTTGTAATCGACAATGATTGCCGCGGTCGGCTTGCCGCTAACGTCGCCGCACTCGTAGTAAACTACCGTGGTTCCGATTTGCACTTGGTCGCTCATTTCTCAATCACTCCTGCTCCACAATAAATGGAGTCGTTCTTAGGTTGCGATTCCTCATCTACAAACTCATTCCGAAAATACTCCAACGCTCCGCTCGCTTTGGCGGTGTTACGCGGAGGTGACATGTATTGGTAATTGCCCGCACACCAGTATCTGATGCAGTCAACAAGTGGGTCAATCTGGCGCTTGGCCGGCTCATCAACCGGCATGTTTGTCTTCAGGTCGATCAGCTTGCGGTACATGGTCATCTGTTTAATGAACCACGGGCACTTGGCAATCACCACTCGCAGCTTCGGGCGGCCACCCTCTCCGATATGCAAAGCACCTCGGACAGCGCCGATACCAGCCTCGACATTGTCATTGCCCATGCGGAAGCTACCTTGAGTCGTCTCGCACCGCAGCTTGTACTGAGCGAACGCCTCTTCATAGCGGTCACGAACCGTGATATTGAAACCCATCGGCGTGGTTCGACCGGCGTGTGCATCCATCACAAAGTACATGTAAGGAGCTGCCGGTTTGAGACTCACGCCCTTTGCTTGCTCGTCAGCGTCCGTCTGGGGCTGATAGAGCTCGTCGTACACCACCCAGACAGGGCCATTTGGGCATAGATCTGGAGGTGCGATTGCCACGAATAGGATGCCGGGGTGTGAATGGCCAGGGTCTACAACAAGGCCGCGGCACCAATCAGACGGTGGCATCCCGTTGTTCTTGTCCATCACCTTGTCAACCAAGTCCCACTCAGCCTCGTATCGAGACGGTGTGCCGTGGGTGGACTCCGCGAATGTTGGGTAGATGCGGCTCTTGCCGTAAGTGAACTCGCCCTCGTCGCGTGACCGGCGGTCATCCTCACTCCAGCCCTCAAGCCGCTTCCGCTTCTCGTCCGCGTCAATGAACTTGTTCGAGCTAAACGTGAGCACAACTTCTTCCACGTCGAGCTTCTCACGCTTCTCGTCACGCTGGACCTTAGCCCGCTCGCTAATATCTTGCACCACCCAGGATCCATGCCCTGGCCACACCGACCATGCTATCCGCCCCTTGCGGTCAGAGATGCGAGCTTGCCACTCCGCGTAGTGAGCGCCAAACCGGATGTTCTCGTCAATCCAAATGAAGTCTACGGGATCGCCCATCTTCGCGTCTGCTATCGACGTGTAGGCGTAAATTGTGGTCCCGTTGGTTAGCCGGCAGGACTCGAATAATCGCTTCGACTTATCCTTCCAGCCCCACGCCTCAATGAATCGTTTCGGGATTGCGGGCGGAGATGGGCGTGTCTCCCATTCTCGGCCCTTGTCAGCCACTGGATCAAATGATCGCCACTCGCCACTGTCGTCGTCACGGATCATCTTGAAGAGATCGCGCTGGAACAGGAGTCGATGGAGGGTCTGGCCAATATGCTTCTCGCCAAGCCCGACACACCACATCGTCATCCCACGCTTATGGTGGTGAGCTAGGCGGTGCGGCTCAAATATCGGTATCGGATTGCCGTCAGGGTCTTTTACAGGAATCCCGGTGGCGGCAGAAGCGAACAACATGGCCGCACAAACGCTTTTGCCACTTCGGTTGCCACCTCGAAGCAAAAGTTCAGACGCCTCAGATTTGAAGATGTCAACTTGATTTGGGGTCGGCCTGAAGATGTTCAGGGCTTCCTTCTGCAGACGCGCACGCTGGCCCGCAAGACGGATCAGCCGCTGCTGTTCCACAGGTGTGATTTTATGCGGATTGTTCATCAAGCCCGCCGTACACATTCAAACCGAGTTGTGTCGCCATCCGATCAAGTTCGGCGGCGGTGTCCTCAAGTTCCATCTGATCGATGTCGGTGTTGGCTGGGCGATGTTCGGCTGCTTTCATATGCAACCTGACAATCCCATGGTACTGATCCAAGATCAGCTTAGAACCAGGATTGTCCCGCGCGGCAACGTCAATGTGATGCTTCCACTCTCGGCAGAACCCATCGAGACCGCCGTGAAGATCCATTAACCTGTCGCAGATACTGACGACCTCGGCGTACTTGTCGCCGGCCTTCAGCATGATTTGGCTCGCCTGCACCATTAACTTCCGCTTGTCCTCATCGCTTTTATTGGACAAGACTTTCTTCTTCGCTTCCTCGTTCGCTGCCTTGTTGTCGGCTCGGATCTTGCCGCAAGTTCGACAATACTGCCGAAATGTGTCACCAGCGCGGCGATGAATCACCCGCTTGCAACCGTTACACTTTCGCTTTGCGATCGTTTCGGACATAGATCACCCAGAAGAAAGGGCTCCCAGCCGACCCGTCGTGAGGTAGGCCGACTGGGAGTGTTCACCTGACTTAGCTGTACAGGAGATTCAGGAAGACGCGACCTACCGCGTCTGCCGCTACCGTTCCCATCGCTCGACCAACGTCGTTGTCAGTCGGAGGCGAGGAGGCGTCAGCAACTTCACCAGAAGCCGCTGCGGCGATAATTGTGTCTGCCGTGAGACCACTGCCGCTGTCCGTGCCCTTGGTGGGGCCTTTTTGGACGATCCAGAACCACGAACCGGCGGGGACGCCAGCTGCGGGCAAATACTCATCGACCATCCCGGCGGGTTGATCGGTGGCCGCGGCGTAATCGTCAACCTCAAGACCGAACGAACCGGCCTCGTAGGTCACCAGAAGCGACGGCAATAGCGCGGTCGCGTCCGTGTTCTTGACCAAACGACAAGTCACCTTCATGTTGCTCGTGCGAGGCTTGACGCCTTGCTGCGACCAGTCCACGTCAGGAAACTCTTTAACCAAACCTTCGGCCCCTGTGGGGATCGAGGTCCAAGAGACACCGCGCCTCATGAGACCCATGCCTGCTCCAGCCATGACTCACTCTCTTTCTTGAAAATTGGAACACATGAAGTCGTTGGGGTTCACCCTCTACCGACCCATGCTCTTACGCTTCTAGCGCCCATGTGCCGATGATATTCTTGATGTACCAGCCATCAGAACCATCACCGACAATCTCGATCGCATCGCCAGCAACGTCAGTCGCAGCGGTGTTGATCGCATCTTTATCATCTGTGCCCGCAAAGGCGTTCCCAATGATCTTGTCCGAGGCGTTTGGTGAGATCGAGCAACCCGTTGTTGCACTCACCGTCGCCACGATAAACGTGGCCTTGAACCCGGAGATCGTGGCTGGCAACGTGAACGTCAAGTCCACGGCGCCCGCGATGAACGTCTTGCCGCTATCCGCCGCCACAAGGGTGTAGTCGGCGGTTTTGGTTTCGACGATGTCGGTCGGAGCTTCGATCAAGTCTTTGATGTCGGCGGCTGCTGACCGTGAGGCCAATGCCGCTTCTAGGCGGGGATTTGTTCCCGCACTGAACGTACCCATAACTCGTTCTCTCTTTCAGGTTGACGGAACGGCTTATGCGTACTCTTTGAGCAACGCGAAATACTTCGGCTGGTAACGGGCGTTACCGAAGAAGCCTGCCTTGAACAAAGTCGCATCCGATTTGATGTCGTAAGTCGGACCACGAACACCAAACAGCACGCTATCCCAGGAGCACAGCTCCATCTGGTGGATGTTGATGCCGTAGACTTCCGTCGCCGGAACGTCGAACTCGTACTTCACCATGACGCCGTCTTGATTGAGCGTGTCAGGGAAGCCAAGATCCCGTGCTTCGGGGTGCGGAATGATGTTGCGGAACTTGGTCTCGTGATAGTCTTGGAAACCGTTGAACTTGTTTCCGCCCATCATGTAGAGCGTCGGTCGCCCTGTTTGGCCACCGTTCTTGGTGAGCCAAGTGGTCGTTCTGCGGAGGATCTTCCCGCAGTTGTCTTCCCAGTTGGTCGTCGATCCCCAGTTCGTCGAGGTCGTGTTGACCAAAACCGGCGACATGAAGTCGTACTCGGCGTCACCTTTGCCGTCAGGCCAGTCAGTGGCGACTGCGGCGTTGGGGCTCGTGCTGAGATCGCTCGACCAGGAGCCACCCTCATTGGCAAGCGCCGTTGAGTGGCCGCCATAAGTGTCGCTCGGCTGAGCAACCAAGTCGGCAGCAACCACAGTGCCTTCACCAAGGAAGGACTGGAGACCGTGGAGGCGATTGCCGTTCCCGGTGCCGTAACCGTCGATGTACAGTTCGCCGTGGAAGTTGTCGTCGAGCGACTGCTTCAGGTTCGGGATGATCCGACCGTAGCGCTTGATGATGGCAACATTGCCCTTATTCATCAGGCGGTTCTTCTCGTCCATCTTGTCGGTGGCAACGTAGCCACGGACATCGACGGTGAGTTGACGGTACAGATCGTGCTCGTCGAACGAGTATTCACCACTCGCCCCGTGAGCCTGAACTGGCGGTTGGGAATGCTGAACATTCCAATACACTGCATCGCCGTTTTCGTTGTACGCGATTCGCCCGTGTTGAGCGAGAAGGCGCAAGAACAGTCGGCGCCGGATGGTCAAATCAGCCGCACCGCTGAAATACTTGCGTGCGGTTGTGTTGACGACTGAAAGTGCCTCTGACATAACTAAGCTCCGTGTTACAAGTTACAAACTTGAAAGGCGCCTCTTGGTTTAACTTAAGCCGTTCGCTTTTGCTTCTTCTTGAAGCATCCGCTCAAAGCTGATCTCTTCAGTTGCTGCATTCGCTGCTTCAGCAACCTTCCGGTTTGAGACTGGCTGAGGAGGTTCCGCGGATCGCCGCTTCGCTTCCTTAGCAAACTCTTCCTTGAGCCGACTCTTCTTATTTGGCTCAGGGACCGCGGCAGGAGGCGGCGTTGCGTCCGCTGCTGCCGGTTGCGGTGGATCTGGCGAAGCTGCTGGAGCCTGCCAGTTGTCCATCGCATATTGATTCATCACCTCTTCCGTTGGGTTTTCGACCCCCAGGCGACGGGCAAATTGAGCGCCCTGTTCTCGCAGCTGAGCGAATCGTTGCCCTGATTCGGTCAGTTGCGGATTCCCCTGGGCGTCTTGCACCATTTCCCCGTCTTCGTGGGCGTATAGGTGTTTGACGTTGTCAACGAGAAACGCCTGCACAGTGTTCTCGGCATGGGCATAAGCATCTCGCTGCTGCATGTACCCGCCGACGTTCTTATTGATTCGCTCGTCCAAGTCGCCCAATCGCCCCTCGATCGCTTTCTCTACGATCTGAGATACGAGGTCTGGGAAATCGTTGACGATTCGCTGGCTCTGCTGGGCTTCCCACTGCTTCGCCGCAGTGTATTTGCGGGCGATGTCCTGGTTAATGAACTTAGGCGCCGACTCTGACAGCTCGAAGGTGTTTGAGGATGGGTTGTACTCAACGTACTGGCCCCATTGCTCGTCGAACTCAGGCCGATTGCCCCACTCGGGGAGGATTGGTTCTGGTTCCTTGGCCGCCTCAGCCTTGGCCGCGTCTTCACGCTGCTTCTGCCACTCGATGAAGTCTGGATTCGCCTTTAGTGCCCCGTATTCCTCGCGCTCGACTTCGTACCCTTGAGCAAGTTGCTGCTGGTACGAGGCGTGAGTTTCCAGTTGCCGCACCCAATCCTGATCCGTCTCGATGCCTTCAGTGTTGAAACCACGCTCGCGAGCTTCGTCGAGAATCGGGGTGCCAGGTTCAGGGGGCGCCGGCGGAGTTACGGGTTCGCTTGTTGCAGCCGCCCCGTCATTGGTAGGCGGATCGACGGGCGCAGGAGCACCCTCCGCCTCTTGAGCAGCTTGCTTAAACAGGTCTGATGGGAGTTGATCGTCCATTTTTACCTCGGGTTGCACATTGGATACGCGGAGGTTGACCTGAAAAAGAAAGTGCTTCAAGTAAACGTCAAGCTCTTGCGTTGATGTTCCAGAACATAATAGAATGCTCGCGGATAAGACGGATCTGTCAGATGAAGGGGAGAATATGTCTAAGCTGTTGAACGAGTCGCCGTTCCTCCTTAGTGAGCATGGAACGCTCAAATACGACACGCTGTCCAAGTGGTCGGCCACAGGACTTCGCTCAGGGATCAATAAGAAGGGGCCAGTGGTGAAGCTGGAGACGTGCCGGCTACCTACTGGGAAAGCCACAAGCCTCGCCGCGATCCGGCGGTTCGAGGAGGCGCTCAATCTAGAGGGCTGCTAAAAAAGGGCTTGCAAATTACTTTCGGCACTGATATGAATACTTGCTACGAGTTTTCGGTATCAGTTTGACCCCTAGAGAGAGCAGAGTCATGAGCGGAGTGAAAAAGGGCAAGTCAGGCCCCACATCTGGCAAAGCCGTCCAGAACGTCAAGGGCGGAGACAAGATCGGTCAGAAATCGACCAAGAAGTAAGAACGCCCACAGGGGGAATCGCCATTCCCCCGCGGGCTGACCGCGTTCCCCTTGAGCTAGGAAGGGTACTAATGGCTACTGCAAATCTACGGAAGTGCCAAGGAAAGTGCAACCGCTTCTATCCACCAACTGAAGAATACTTCGCCTCAGAAGATTCTCCTCTATGCCGCACTTGCACAGTTGGCTGGAAATCTACAACGGAAACCCCGTTCGGCCAGCTACACCGGACATCAGACCCGCCCCGCTGTAATCGCCGCAAAACGCTAGAGGCCCTGCCGCCCCCAGACCTGGAACGCGGCCCCAGGATCTTCCAGTACATGCGGGTTTCAACCAACAAGCAGGTTGAATCTGGACTAGGGCTCGACGCTCAGCAGGCCGCCATCACCCCGTTCGCGCAGAAGATCAGCGTGGACCACAACGTCAAAGATGGTGAGCGATTCGTTGAGGAAGGCGTCTCCGCTGCGAAGGTGCCGTTCATTAACCGCCCCCGAGGCCGAGTGCTCAACTCGATGCTCAAAGAGGGCGACCATGTTGTCTTCGCTGTCCACGACAGAGCATTCCGCGACCTCAACGACTTCACGACCACCAAGGCCCTCTGGGATAGCCGCGGCATCAAGATGCACTTCGCTAACCTGAACATCGATGGCGCCTCGCCGGTTGGTGAGATGGTGCTGAGTATCATGATGGTCGTCGCCCAGTGGGAGAGTAAGTGCATTGCCGAGCGAACTACCGCTGCCAGGGAAACCGCCAGGGCGGGTGGATGGTGGGTAGGCAAACCGCCGCTGGGTTTCAAGGCTGTTCGCGACCAAGCCAGCCGGAAGAGACGACTAAGGCTCGATCACTACCTCGCTCCGTGGATGCGACTGGCTGGTTTCTACCGCCGGCACGGAATGGGCTGGCCTGGGATCTCTGACGCTTTCGAGGTACTTCACGCTCGGCGCGAGAACAGGGCGCCGATCCGCCGCGAACACCACACGGGTCGCGGCAGGTACTTTACCCCCAAGCGATGTGAGGCACTGTACAGGAACCTAATGAAGCACCACTACAAGACCGAGGAGCCTGTGAAGGGGAAAATGACATGTGTGGGGCGTGAGCTAACAATTCTTTACACTTCCGCCTTTATTACAAACAACACGATCGCAACCAAGTATCCAATCAAGTAAAGGAGTTCCGATGGCTAGTTTCAATCGAGTTATTCTTGTCGGCAACGTCACCCGAGACATAGAGCTGAAGTACACCCAAGGCGGGACTGCGGTCACCAACCTGGGCTTGGCCGTCAACGACCGGAAGAAGGACAGCAATGGGCAGTGGGTTGAGGAGACCACGTTCGTTGACGTGACGCTCTGGGGCCGCACAGCAGAAGTGGCTGGAGAGTATTTGCAGAAGGGATCCAGCTGCCTCGTCGAAGGTCGGCTCAAGCTCGACAAGTGGGAGAAGGATGGGCAGAAGCACCAGAAGCTCTGTGTCATCGGAGAGCGGATGCAGATGCTCGACAAGAAGGGCGGAGGCAACGGTGGTAGGGGGAACTCCCAGTATTCCCAGCCCGTCGCCCAGGGAAACAACCAAGGCAACCAGCAACCCCAATTCGACTCGAACCCATTTTAAGGACTAGACCATGGCCATGTGGCTAACAAAGAAAGAACGGCGAATCTTCAATGACAAGGGCACTCACATTCTCGACTGCCCCGATAAGGGGTTTGCTGACAAGATTGTCGCGGCCCACAACGCGGAGGAGGAGATCCACGCGAAGGAGTGCGCGTGCCTGCTCAATATGAATGAACGGATCAAGGTTGATCTGGGGCCGCCAGATCCGATCGCCTACACCGTCACCAACAGCACGAGGAATACGGCAGTGCTTGAAGGTGGGTGCCAGTCGCAACCTACTGAGAAGGCTGATGTGCCGGGCCCCAACCGCCGGCCACCTAAGAAGAAAGCCACCCGAAAGAAGAGAGGAAAAAAGCAATGACCGGCACACCCGTTGAATCTGAGGCAACACGAATGGAACAGGAGGCGCTCGATGCTATCGCTGAGGCGGCCATGCTGCGCGAGCGACTGCGGATTGTGAAGAAGCTGGTTGAAGATTCGGAAGAATGCCCCATCTGCACCGCTATCTGCCTTATCCTCCTCGGGGACGATCCAACATAACGGGACAGCACGATGCTCCTCCTCCTATTCGCGATAATCCCTCACGACCTGATCGCTGAGGATCACTTTGACCGGATAGAGTTGAATCACCTGCACGAGACAGAGCGAGCAACCATCGTCCTTGACCAATACATCTTCTGGCACGATGGCCATGTGCAGGCATGGTTCATCGTGCTGCCCAAACGGAAGCAGCTCCCTGACCTGGACGAGGAGGAGCAGGTCGAGTGGCGAGCGGCGGAGGCTAAGTTCAAGGAGGCGTGGATCGAGAAGAGGAAGCAGGAGTTTGTGCGGAAGTGGAAGGGCATCCGGCCACTCAAGCAAATCTTATTCAACTGGCACCCGCCAAAACCACCTGCCTACAACCCGCCCTTCCGCGGCAAGCTACCTGATCGCGCGAGGGGTAAATGGCAGCTCGTGTTCCATAAGGACGGTATCCTACGGAGGATCACAGCGGACGCCTTCATGGAGACATGGACGATCGGGGTGGACCCAGAGGTGATGGACAGAGAGAAGTTCAAGATCAGTGAGCGGCGGGGGCTGACTGGTGAACCTAGATAGGACTCAGCCATGATTGTCGCCGTACTCGAGCAAGGCCCCTGGGATGGACTGAAGATCGAGTTCCCAGACGCCGATTCCATGCCGGCGGTTGTGACTTTCGGGATGGCTGGCGAGGCTGCGTATGTGACCTACGAGTATGCGTGGGCTGGAGAGGAGGGGCTGGACGTGGAGGGCGATGAATGGAAGGGCAGAACTGAAGTCACGGACAGATACCTTTACCAGGGTGTAATCGAGGTCAATAAGTATGCATAACAGACTGAAGGATGTTACCGGCAAGAGATTTGGCAAGCTCCTTGCCGTCAAGTTTACCAGCGGAACAGCCGCCTCTCGCGGGTATTGGCTATGTAAATGTGATTGCGGCACTCAGAAGAAGATAACGGGCGGAAACCTGCGGTCAGGCAGGGTAAAGTCGTGTGGCTGCCTGAATTCAGAGGTTTCTTCTCTGAGATACCAGACAGTGAATTTAAGCCACGGCAAGACAGGGACGCCGGAATTTTCAGCGTGGCTCATGATGAAGAGTCGTTGCTCTAACGCCAATAATCACGCATACCACCACTACGGCGGTCGCGGAATCACTGTCTGCGACCGCTGGGCTAAATTTGAGGCGTTTCTCGACGACATGGGGCCAAGGCCAACGCCAGCTCATTCGATCGACCGCATTAACAATGACGGCAGCTATGAACCGGGAAACTGCAGATGGGCTACGAGAAAGGAGCAGGCGAATAATCGCCGTACAAACCGGACGCTTTCGATGTTCGGCACTTCACTCACCGTCTCCGAGTGGATTGACACGGGGATTTGCGTGACAGGGAAAAACACGCTCCGGTCACGACTGGCGGGTGGATGGGCACCGCAATTAGCACTACTGAAACCAGTGGCAAAGGAGCAACTATGAGCGGATTGAATGAGTATGACGCGGACGTGAACGAGAAACTGGATGTCATCGTGAAGCTGATCGAGTCGTTCGTGATTGCAGGTTCATTCGATGATCTCAACACTTGGCTCCAGGCATTCAGAGTGGATGACATGGCCCCAGACGTGCTTATCGGCGCCCTCACAACCACGCTCCCAGTCAAGGCTGAACTCCCATTCAGGAAGCGGTTCTATCACAATGTCGTTAACTCGTTCGAGCAACGCGGCGTGCCAGTCGAAATAGTGGAGGAATTGAAATGATATTGAACATCGTGCGAGGCGATGGCAAACAAGACACCCGCGTGCGGGACACCTGGGGGCGGTCTTGGTATTTGGAGGACATCCACCCCGCCGAGGTGCGGGAGATCGGAAGTAAGCTCAAGGTGTGGGAACTTAGGTCGGATACCGATGTCGAGTGCAACGCTTGGCAAGTGGACGACGCCATCTGGCAAGTCGAATGCGTTATCACGATGGGCGACGGGCAGATCGCTACTGCCCGTGGTCAGATTGAAGAAGCTGGCTGCGAAGAGACCTTAAGCGATCGCGAGGTTGCCGTCATGGACATCAACCGCCGAGAGCTCCTGGCCGAACGCGCCAGAGAGATCGACGATCCCTGGAATGCGGTTGGTGCTCGCGACATGAGCGAGTGGAATCCGTATTTCAAGCTACCTGCCCCAGACCTTCAAGAGGTGCCGAAATGAACATCGACCTGGAAGTAGCCCTAGTCGAACGCTTCCCGCAGATCTTCCGCGACTACAATGCCCCGCCAGCAGAGTCATGCATGGCGTTCGGGTTCGAGTGCGACGATGGCTGGTACGAACTACTCGGCCAGACGTGCGAGAAGATTATGGCCACTGACCCACCAGAGAAATTCAGGGCTGCGGCGGTTAAGGAGAAGCTTGGCGGGCTCCGGTTCTATGTCTCTGGCTCAACCGATGAGATCGACACTATAATCACGGCCGCCGAGAACACCTCATTCAAGGTCTGCGAATTATGCGGCGACCTCGCCCATGAGGCTGGACACAAGACCATTTGCGCTAGTTGCAGGGGATGACATGAAAGTCATTGTTTCATTCGGAGGCGGGGTGAACTCATCCGCGATGTTAGTCGGCATGAAGGAGAAGCAGGTCTACCCCGACGCGATCCTGTTTGCCGATACGGGAGGCGAGAAGCCTGAAACTTACTCGCATATAGAACGCATGGGGAAGTGGCTGAAAGACAATGACATGCCAGAGGTTGTCATTGTCAGCGAAAAGAAGACTCTCGAGGATGACTGCGCCGAACGAGAGACGCTCCCAGGAAAGGCGTTCGGTTTTGGGTCTTGTTCCGAACACTTCAAAGTGCGACCGCAACGGAGGTGGCTAAAGGCCCAGGGCATTAAGGAAGTAATGTGGTGCGTTGGCATTCACGCAGGCGAGGAGAGACGCGCGTGGCGAGTATTAAACCAGAGAGCTGATGTTCAGTTCCCGCTCCTCAACTGGGGCTGGGATCAGGATGACTGCCTCGCCGCGCTGGATCGGGCAGACATTCCGCACCCAGTCAAGTCGGCCTGCTTCTACTGACCGGCGATGAGAAAGCCGGAAGTTATCCAGCTAAGCAAAACGCACCCAGAGCTGTTCCAGCGAGCGGTTGAAATGGAACAGGCGGCTAATGAGGCAGGGAACTTGAGTGTAGTTAAGGGACTCGGCAGGCACTGGTCGTGGGAGAAGCTAGTTGCCGCCGACGCCGCCCAACTGAAGCTGTTCCCAGAAGATGATTTACCCATGTGTGATAATTGCGTGGATTGGTAACATGAACCCAGACACCCCCATCCCCGAGCCATTCGACTTCGACGAGTTCCTGCTGGAAATGCGGCTCGTCCAGGCGGCGTTCGATGAGCAGACCCGCGCAGGGAACTTGAAACAACTCGCAACGCTTGAGAAGGCCGGTCGCATCGTCTACCCAGGAACCATCAAATGAAACTACACTTCCATTCCGCCGTTTCCGCCTTCGCTAAGAACACCGTGGGCACAAACATCCGCGGGCACAATGTTCAGGCCGTCGAGTTTGCCATGCTCAACGCCGGCCACGAGGACTCGCTCTATTGCCTCACCGCGTTCCTGGGGGATGAACTGGAGGATGGCGATGCCGATGAGATTGTCGTGTTCGGGGACGGCCAGATGGTGGCGAACTACACAACTCGCGATCCGCAGAAACTGATGAGACGACTACTGGGGCTGGAGCAAATGCCTGGAGACGACTGGGTGCTGCATAACGACTGCATAGGAGAATACGATGACTGACACTATCACCGACACGCATATCCGCTGGCTCATCCGCCGCGACCTCGACGAAGTCATGCCCATCGACAAGATGTCCTACCCCGTCGCCTGGACGCTAAGTGAATTCCACGAGCAACTGCGGAAGCGAGCTTGCATCGCCCTGGTTGCTGAGCGAGGGGATAAGGTCGCAGGGTTCGTCATCTACGAACTCCACAGCAAGAACATGACCATCATCTCGCTCGGCGTCCACCCAATCCACCGGAGAACAGGGGTAGCCACAGCCATCATCGACAAGCTAAAATCGAAGCTGGACGAGAAGCGGCGGAAGACACTGGTCAGTCTACTCAACGAGCGGAACCTCGATGGCCAGCTGTTCCTGAAGGAGAAGGGGTTCGAGGCAGTCAAGGTCCATCCTCGGGAGTACGAGGACGGCAGCGCCGCTTACGAATTCAGATATGAGGTGAGTGATGGATAGGAGACAGATGATCGCGGCAGTGCTGGCGAGTCCGCTAGTGGGGCTACTGGAGGAGGATGCCGTTCAGGGTAGCTTCCAGTCTCGCAACCTTGCAGCCGGGCAGTGGCCGATGAAGAACGGCGAGAGCTTCACGGACGGCAATGGCTGGGCATGGGTGTACAACACAGCCTTCGACATCAGCCTCAATAAGCAGCGACACGGTATAGTCTGTGTCGAGCATCAGATTGCCGATTATTGGACACAGGATGAGCCGGCATCGCGAGTTGAGGTAGCGTCACATGGCTGGTGGATATCCGATTTTCAGTTGAGACATGGAGCAAGTGACACATAGGAAACCTCGTGCGACGAGGACTTCGCGGCGGCCCCTGGGAGACTAGGGGCCGCTTTTTAGGCTTCCCGAAATCTGCTTCGGGAACATCACGCAACCACTGGATTCTAGGGAGACTGACATGGGTATGGCGGAAACACCTGCGCAGAAACTGAAGCAGGAATGTGAACAGACTATCGCGGCGATTGAGGCCCACTGGAGATTTGAGGAAGTTCAAAGGCTTGCCGCTGACGGATGGCAAAACACCTCGACGCCAAACTGGGTTGGCCGCTACCGACCTAAGCCCAAACCGCACGAATGCTCCTGCCCCCTACACAACCCCCAACCAAAGGCAACTACCATGGACAACACAAAGGCACTAACAGCCTGCGAACTCAAGCAAATCATCCCACTACTAGATGCACTCAGCGGCATCGACTGTGACGACCTCGAAATAACCGCACCAGTTGAAATTAGGCGGGAGGGAAAGCAAGTCGCAATCCTCAGACCCCTCGATGCCGACTTCCCGCTCTGGTGCATCGACCAGGAGCTGATCGGATGAAACCACAAACCACCGCAATAGAGCGAATGCGAGCTCTGGATGTCGAGGGAGGGAAACTCGCGGAGGAGGTGTACGACGAAAAGGAAGCGATCAGAAAGGCGCTCCCGGTTGGGGCTGGCGAGAAGGCCCGTGTCGCCAAACTCAGCGGCGGCCAGGTTGTTGTCGTCATCTTCTCGCCCTACTGCAACGTAGTCGTAGTCACTGAACTAGAGGAGTTCCCAGAATGACAATCCACTTCTTCGGAGACTCCAACGTCTTCGGCAAAAACTCAACCCCAGCCAGCTGGTATCTCCAGTCCAGCCACCCAGACTCGGTCGAAACACACGCCACACAGAATCACGCCGAGAACGGCGCTAAACTGCCGGCGATCCAGGCACAGATCCAGGCCGCCACATTCGCAGCTGGAGATCAAGCTGTTATCGGAGGCGGGGTTAATGATCTCGCACTCGGGAAGACCCCCGCGGAAGTAGACGCGAGGATGTCCAGGGCAATCGCCTCGCTCCCGGCTGGTATCGACTTCGTCATCCTGCCCGTGTTCCCGTGCATTACCTACGCCAGCGATATCCTAGCGACAAACGCACTCCTGGCTGCACATCACGAATTCCTCAATGTGACTTACGACGATCTGAGGAATCCAGACCACAGCCTGAGCACCTTCTACGGCCAGCCTGACGGCCTGCATCTCACGCCGGCAGGGCAACGGAGTGTGGCAATCGAGGCAATGGCGGCACTTGGCCACCTCCACCACTACGCCGACTGGACGCACAGCAGACCCGGAAGACTCCACATTGGCAACCCCGGCGATTGGCTCGAGAAGCGATGGGAGGTGTGGCCGAAACCAATTGCCATCACAGGCGACGGCGCACACCAGTCAGGCTACACCGGCGCCCTGGCTTGCGTACCGACACAATCTGACTTCACGCTCCAGGCCGAAATCAGCCTACCCAGGGACAATCCCCAATCCTTCTTCTCGTTCGTCACCGAGGCCACACACGAAGAATGGATCCAGTCTGGGTTTAACTTCATGAATGGGGAGTCATTCCGAATTGCACACTGGAAGTCAGGCGTACACACTAACGACCTGGCAACACCTGAAACAGACTACGCATTTGACGTAGCCGCCATCTATCACGGGCTCGTTCGGTTCCCTCTAACGCTCACCCACTACCAAGGCGTGGTCCACCTGTTCGTCAACGGCGAAAAACTGCACATGTCCGCTACCGTCCCCCTGGGGCTGCCCGGCGACCGTGCCGGGTTCTGGATGAGAGACTGCTACCTGCACAAGCTCTCGATCGAGGATGCGGTGCTGAAACCTACTAACGCCTGAAGGAGACACCCCATGGAAGTTGAAATCTCGCTCAATGACGACACCCGCATCTGTGATGAATGCGGAGAACACGTCCAGGTGCTCGTCAGGATCGGGGGCGGGCTGCCTGGAGTTGACATCTGCGGACTCTGCCTCGCAAAAGCACTCGGAATGGCCGTCGAAGCAGGTTTCGCAGCCAGTCGTACTCCTAGGGCGCAGGATCGATAATCGGCCCCCTCGATTACTGGAAATCTGAAAACCCCCCTCCGGCCAAAATACCCCCAAATCAGCACTTCTGGACACGATATGGACGGAAAAGACAACCATTCACGCTTCCTTAAGCACCTCTCCAGCTCCCATAAAGCCGTCTACACCATCGCAAACTGGCTCCTCTCCCGCGGATATTGCGTACAAATACCACCCTCCACCACCGCCCCAACACACAAACAATGGGCGAAACACGCAGATAATGGCGATATCTACGCAAACGGAGACCGGATCGAAGTCAAACAACTCTCCGCCGAGTTCACTAACCAACACGACTGGCCCTTCAAAAATAAGTTCATCGTCTGCGCAAAACACGCCTGGAATGCCGCAATTCCCAAGCCTAGAGCCTTTTTCTACCTCAATAAGCACGCCACACACCTCGCCATCGCATACGGCCATCACCACACCCAATGGAACACCGAGACACGCACCGACGCACGGTACAATAACGTCTCCCAGCAGTTCCTCTTCTCTCCGATCCATCTGATCGACTGGCGAATGCTCACCACCCCCTGAGAGGCCCCCAGAGCCGTTTTAACGCGAAAAAAATAATCAGGGCTCAGATATCGAATATCGGGAGCTGGGGCGTTAGGGGCGAAGACAGGGGTGCTGAGCGGGATATGGCCAAGTCTATGGCTGTGATAGTGACTGAGGGCAAAACTGCGAAAAATTTACGGGGTTGTAGATACAATTGGGCCGGCAGACCTTCGGCGGCCCCGGCCCCCATTAAAGTCAAAGACTAAGTCCTTTAGTGTCAACAGGTTAGGAATGCTGTTTGTCTTATTCGTTTCGATTGAGCCCCTAAAACCCCATGTTTCATACCATCTTCACTACGCTCAGTCACGTCTCTCCCTCTCTCCTCCTCTACTCAGCTGAGGTGGGGTCTTTGCCTCTGCATTGTTGGGCGGTGATGTTCTGATATTCCTGAGCCAGGCAGGAGCCAGGCAGGGTTCTCGGTTTTATTTCTGGATTGTGCGGAACCTTTACCTGCCTCTGTGGTTTGTTGGACTGTACACCACAACCCCTCACGGAGACAAACAATGCTCACCGAACGAGACGTATACGTTGACATCCTGCGAGCCGCGCTTGCCACTGCGATTGAGTCCGGCGAGCAGTCATTCTGCATTTTGCACAATCGATTCGCGAGCAGAGGCACTGAAACCTGGGCGACAGAGGAGGATATCTGCAATGCGTTTGACGATGTCCTTCGCGGAGACGGCCGCCCCGAGTTGTTCGATTGTGAGGAACTAACGGCGGGCGAAGAGGAACGTGGACCAAACGCCTCTTGGCTGTTGACCTACGGCGGCGCCCAAATTGTCGTCCTTGTGCCAATTCGCGACCAACCGCCCGAGGATTGCCCACCCTGTCCGCGCTGTGGCGGCGAAGTATTTACGGCGCCGCGTGGACTCCCTACCCTTTGTCATGATTGCGAGGTGAACTATGTCTAAAACTACTCAAATTCACCGCAATCTACATCGCAAAGATGCCAAATGGTACGCGGTTGTCACCGATGGGACCGTGGATGAATACGTGAGGGGTGCCCGCTGTCAAGGCGTCGCGCTCAAGTCATGCACGCCTTCTCAACGCCAGTTTATCTTGGAGCGCAAACGGCGCGTTTCACAATGGCTTCGGTGCGCATCGTGGGCGCCAGTTGACCCGCTAGGCGCAGTGCCAGATGGTTTTGTTCGGTGCGAAAGCGACCCCAAGAAAGCTGACGGTTTCACTGTTGACGGTCGGCGCGTAGTCTCAGCTGCAGAGTGTTTGCTGATCGACAGTGGGTTCTACGTCCGGGCGCCAGTTTTCCGATAGGCAAACCCAAGCTACTGGCGCCCGTGCAAAGCGGGCGCCTATGGTGTGCGTTTCCCTACCTTCTTTTGTTGGAGCTACTACTATGTCAACGACACTGCTAAACGACTTCCACAACTCGTCTTGTACTGTTCGCGCAACCGTCGACGTGGACTCAGACGGGTGCCAGACTTTGGGGCTGACTAAATCACAATGGCGCCGAGTCAATCGCGAATTATGTGGTATGGACGACTGTGATTGCGGGGTAGTGAGGGGCGAGGATAACCCGCATTGTATCGCTATTGACGGCGGCGATACCATTTACCGATAGGCAAACCCAAGCTACTGGCGCCCGTATCGCATGGGCGCCTATGGTCTGAGTTTCCCTACCCCTTTTGTTGGAGCGTACTACTATGTCAACAACACTACTTCCAGCCTGCGGGCGCGATTTCAAGACGGTTAAAGCAGCCCGTGCTAGTTGGGCGGCCGGTCAAGACTGGATTATCTGTGATCTGTTTCACCCCTACGATGGAAAGCCGACCAACCGAGAGCAGAGCGGCGATAATGTGACGTTACGGTTCTGCAACAAAACCAAGACTTGCTTGCCCAAATAGGGTAGGCATCAGACTGCAGGCGCCTTGCAAGTGGCAAGGCGTTTGCGGCCTAGTTCCTACCCTCAAATGGAGTCTCAGTATGAAAACTCGAAATCGGCGTCCAGTGCTTGGCGGATTTGGCAAAGCAGTGGAGGGCGCGGTTAGCCTCAATTTTGGATCCAGTAGCGGCGTCAACTGTGATCGCAGTGCCTGTCCGCATCATCGACGATCCACAATCCCAGGCGGATTGCGACAGTGCTACGCAACATCGACGCAGGCGCAAATAGATCGGCGCCAACTGCAGGCTAAGCTTTCGCGCCATTCTCATACGGATCCGGCGCGGATCGTCAACCAAGCGCTGGCCGAAATGCAATCGCGGGAATCGGTTCCTTGGCTCAGGATTAGTAGCTTCGGTTCGGTGCCGATGCCAGCGGTGGCGCGGGAGAATCGAGAGTTTTTGACAAATCTGCGCCGGATGTTCCAGTGGGCGTCCAATATGGGAATTCCTGCCCATTTTCCAGCTGAAGGATTCGCTAAGGCGCGTTTCTATCGCGCGTTGGTAGGTGATCTCGCCACGGTTCGCGAGTCCTGCGCCACAGATCGGCGCTTTATTCGCGCCAAGGGCGCCGTTTCGGTTGTCGCTGGTCGCCCTGGAACTAAGCTACGTGAGCGGATAGCGGCCGCGCGGGAGTTGGCGCGTCGTCGGCGCGAAGCAAGTGGGCGCAAGGCTATCGTCTGCCCTGCCATCGCGAATACGTTTGCGAGTAAGCACAAGGCTAGTCGCGCCAATGGTCGCGCCAAGTGTGGCAATTGCACGGCGTGCGCGGAGTCCCATGTTGACGTTGTCTATCCGTTTCACAAGTAAGGGCGGTCTAATGATTCATTTCGCAGAGCGCGGTTTTACGCGGATTGGTTGGTGGGAGTCCTCCACGGGCGCCACCGCCAATAGCTACTGGGCGACCTGTCACGGGCGCGGGGTGGAGTCTTGGCCCGATCTCAGTCGTGCGCGTGGTGCGTGCGCGGTGGCGCGGGAGTTCTACGGGCGCCACGGGGTGGATGCGGACAGGCAGGTCTGGCGGTTTTACGGGCAGGGTTTTGTGCGGGTGGAGTAGCGGAACTATAGCAGTGGTTTGGGGTTGAATTGTGTGGGGCGTATCACTAACACATTGGAGTAGCTATGAACCTGGACAACATCCTGGCAGAGGTCAACGGCCGTAGGCGTCGGCGCCTACTGTCGGTGGAATCGATCACAGTAGCAGCGGCAGACCTCCATCCGGGAGAGCATGCTTTCCTGCACGGCGGCCACGTTGCGAACAGCTACGGATATCGGGCCGTCGCGACGGGCGCGGTTGTCTGGATACCAGCAGGCGCGGATCGGGCGCGGTGCGTAGTGCGGGAAGTCAGCGCGACCAAAGGCGCCACGGGGTTCGGGCGGTTTAAGGGGTGGGCGCCAAATAAGGCTGATCTGGCGGCAGCGGTGGACGTGTAGCAGTCCAGGCGTGCGCCGTGGCTCCGGTGCGCCGGTGATATTGTGGGCAGGTCGCTCCTGCCTTCCGGGGTATCACCCACCGGGGCGGTCACGGCGCTAGCTTGGTTTTCTACCTTATCTTGGAGGGTCTGAGCATGTGCGACACTATCACAAGGCACAGTTTATGTCGGGGCGTCTGCTTTACTAGCGGCGTCGGGGAGTATCGGGACGACCACAATTGCCACTGGCTGATCGACATTGTGGCAACTCGGCAGGGTTCAAAGGGCGTCCGCGCTGGGGATATGCGTTTCCGGTCCTTGCAAATCTGGCGCCTTCGCCCGATCCAGCCCAGCGATAAGCCGGTGGACTTCGACGGGGGACCGGCGCCGGATGCCATGGCAGTCGTCGAAGCAGGCGCGGACATCGACAACGACGGCGAAATGCTCGACGTGCAGGATCGTCAGTTTGTGGGGTTCACCGACTGGGACTTTGAGCAGGGTTGGCCGAAGTTCTATGTGGCGCCCACCCAGATCGGTGACGAGAAAGTGCAGCTGATCTTCCTGCCGCGCGAGTATTGATAGGCCACAGACTACCGCGCCGGGGCGCACCTCGGCGCGGACTTTCTCAGTTGTTTCTGTTCCCTTTTAGGAGTGTCTTCACAATGTTGGTTCCCACTAATGAACCCGGTATTGGCCCGATTGCCGCAGCTGCATTCCCAAGCAACCGTAAGGCTATTCATGTTGCCGAATTCTGTGGTCCGCGCAACGTCAACAGTTACTGGGATGGCGGCAGCCGGGGCGTTTACGCTATCGTCAACCTGGAAACCAACCAAGTTTGGCGCGCGCCAACGTCTCACCCTCATTTTGACCGCAAGCCGACCGGGGAACGATGCGGCGAGTTGGAGGTCATCGAACTCCCGCCCAATTGTGCCTTAGTTCAAGGCGGGACGTTTTGCGGGAAGCCAGCGACCGTCACGGTTTACTTGCATCCCGATAATATGGTCAAACTACTTCCGGCGCCGGTAGAACTCGACTCGCAACATCGGCAAGCGCTGGGCGTGATTTGTGGTGTGAAGGGCGGCTATCGGCAAGACGAATTCCAGCGACGTGGCCTGGGCGAGTATCACGCCGGTAATGTGCTGGTTGCTGGACTGGCGGAGCGGAAACTCATTAAGGTCAACAAGGCTGGCGCCATCCAGGCGACGATTGAAGGGCATAATGCCCACTCGGCACGATAGGCCACAGACTACCGCGCCCGAGGTGGGCGCGGACTTGTGCGGCTTATTCCCTACCTTTTTTGGAGACTGATTAGATGACGACCACGCTAGGAGAATGCGAGTGCTGTGGGGCGAAGACCCTACTGCTTAACGGCATGTGTGGCGACTGCCATAAAAACCAGGAGCAGAAAGCTGAGGGGGCGCCCAAGAGCTGGGGCGGCGCCTTGCTCCGCGTTGCCCAAGGAGGTGACTCGTGAGATACAAGGTCTACTACCGTGGCCGGTTCAGGCGCACGGTCGAAGCAGCGTCGGCGCTTGCTGCCGGGAGTTATTGCGCATTGCGTTTTAAGCACTGGGATCCTAAGAGAATCGAGGTGGAACTTGTCAGACGATAAGGCGAATGTGGACTATACCGGCTGTCAGTTGGCTCTCTGGGTCTTTTTTGGGCTGGGCTGGATCGTTTGCGACAGCATTTTCGCTTGGTTACTATCCTGATTGGAGGTGGAGCGATGGATTTTACTATTGGTGATCGTGTGATTTTCGGGCGCCCGAGTGGCGAGCAAACCATCGGGCGGGTGACAAAAGTCAACCCAAAGACCGTCAAGGTAGCGATTGAGACGGCGCGGGGGTCCAGGTCGTCGGCGGGCGCGGTCTGGAAAGTCCACAAGACCTGTGCGCGGTTGGTGGATGAGAGCGGCATCGAAGCGCCACCTCGGCGGAAGACGGTTGTCGAGGTGATGGAAGCGGTGTGTGAGGAATGCGGCGTGTACGAGTCGGCGGCGCTGGCTCGCAAACTGGAAGCGGAACTAATCAAGGAGCGACTGTTATGAAAATTCAACTCAAAAACGTCAAGCATGCCGATTTCGCCAGTCAGGAAACGCACTGCTACTCTGCCTCAGTCTGGGTCGATGGCAAGCGGATCGGCACAGTCGAGAACGATGGCAGGGGCGGGTCTGACCTGTTCGAGGGTGATCAGGCAGCCTACAAGCTGGCTGACGACTACTGCAAGACCAAGGGCGAGTGGCACAACCTGGAGGGGGAGTGCTGCGACTTGGTCAATCGATGGCTGATGGCGCGTGACCTAAAGCGGATGCTAAAGAAGCGAATCCTCTTCGCCAAGGAGGGTGGGATCTTCGAGATTGGAACTAAGCCGACTGCGCTGGCGCTGGCGCAGTTCAAGGCTCGCCGCGCAGGCGTGGTTCCGCTCAACGAGATGGAATTCGAGGCCGCGCTTGACCTGTTCGCCAAGATGGCACAGTGACACTCTACCGGCGCCCAGGAGGTGGGCGCTGGGCTTGTGTTCCTGTTTCAACCTGGAGGTGATGTGAGATGACGATTAACGAAGACTGGAAAGCGCCGGAGAATGCCAAGCGAGAGAAGCGGCGGGCAGGCGTGGCAGAATTGACGCCTGAGCAACGGGAAGCGGTTGCGGGTGCTATCGAGGCAATGAGCAAGGTGGCAGATTGCATCGCTGAATGTCACGACGTGTGGCTGAGTGATGTGCAGGCGCTGGCCTTGGCCACGAGCAAGCTGAACCGGCAATTCAACCTTTTAGAGGAGGTGGAGTGATGCAAAACTTCGTAATCGAGTCGTGCGATCCAGACGAGCGGCAGATATTCGTCGATGTGTTCGCGGCGAAAGATGAGCCACGGGCAATTGCTGAATGGGAGTTGCAGCGGGGTAGCTATGCGGTGTTGTGCAATTGCCTGCTCCTGCCTGACTACCTCGATGCGGTGGAAGCCGAACTGATTCAGTTGGCGAAGATCCCTGCAGAGTGCGCCACGCTGGGTTGGGATGTGCAGTTGGGGGATGAATCATGCGGATAGTACAAACGCGGCGTGGGCATCGCGGCGGTCGCTGGGTCATCCTACGGCCATTCAAGGGCACTGGGTGGATGGGACCATACCGAACCAAGGCTGAGGCGGTTGAGGATGCGAGGGGGCTGATTCGGACGTTCAAACGGCAATTTGGCATTAAGCTGGAGGTGGAGTGATGGGTATTGCGAAGGCGAGAATTAACAATAGCTTAACTGGGTGGCACGTCGTCGCCCTCAACGATGAGGCAAATCCCATTATCGCAAGGCTATACGGGCATGATTCCTACGAGGAACACATGCAAGACAGACCCAGCGACCGCGCATACATGAAAGGCGAGCCTGTCGAGATGTTCACCGCTCACGTTATCCGCATCGCGGGAGGCATGGGCATCAGGTGTAGCAAGTGTGGGAGCAAGGCAAACCCCACACTGCTATTGTGGATGGACAACCCCACCCCACCACGGCAAGTCAAAATCAGCGTTGATCTAAAATGGTCATGCTGGGCAGCATACGAAACGCACTGGCTCGACCGAGTGGAGCAGGAAGACATCGACAAGATGCGAGTAGCATTTGAGGGCACTGGCCCAGTGTGTGAAGTTCAAACTTCTGCCGCGAAGGAGGGAACATTTGGAAACGTAGTCATCAGCAAGGGGCGGGCGAGTGGCTGGTTTGCTCAAGAGTGGGACGAGCCGCACGAGATCGCTGAGACGCTTGGGCAATACGACGAGCACGGCAATTGGGATACAGGCGATTGGGAACCACCCGCTGGCATGTCCCAGCAGAAGATCAACGATGACTGCCTAGCGGCATTGATCGAGTCCCTGCCAGGGTCGATGTATGCCGGGGCAGTCGGCATTGATTGGGACTTCGATCTGCGAGCCAGGAAGTTCGCTAACATGCTCAGGCGAGTGGATGCCGAAGAAGACAACTTCCTTGCCGCGAGTAAACGAGAGTGGCTGGCTCTCGAACAAATCTACGCAAGTGATATCCCTTTTTTCTGGAGGTGGAGTGATGGCGGATGAACGTGAAGAACTGCAAGCGGTGGCGGATCGCATCGTCACAATGCTGATCGAAGCGGTCGAGGAGGGTGAGATCCCCTACTATGTCGCGGTGGAGCGGCTTGACAGTGCCCAGGACGAGTTAATCGAGGGCATCAACGACTACACAGATGATTACGATGATGAATTGGAGGTGGAGTGATGGGTTTCTTCTCATGGAAAACGGCCGACACTGGTGAGTCAATCGCCAACTCGCATTCGCCCAGGTTTAAGCAGCGGGCGGTCTTCCTGCTTCAGCCCGATGGCGAGCCTCCGGTTGAGGAATCGTGGTACGCTGGGTATGGGATGTTTGGCGAGGTTGACGCCTACGAATGGTTGGCCGAGCGGAATGGCGGGGGTGATCGCGGCGTGGGGATCGACCTGTTCTTCCGCGAGGATCCGGTTGCGGTGCCGCTCAAGTTCAGCTTCGACCCGAAAGCGGTGTACGAGGACTTGCCTGCGTCGGAGTCGTGCGAGTTCCAGGGGTACTTCTATCCTGAATTGGAGGTGATGTAATGGGTGAGGAGAGTAAATGCAGCAAATGTGGCGGTTGGGCTGTTCGCGACTGCCGATGCGCCAATTGCAATCAATGGATGGACACCCCGATAGACCCGCTGCCAGAGGATCGGCGCCAGCAGGAGCTGATCGGCGGCCTTCTCGAAATCGCCACTCAGCACATCGATGCTGGGGCGTATGATGAGGCTAAGCTGACCATCAAGCATGCGATGGAGAAGAACTGGGAGCGGTAATGGCTTGGCATGATGACATCGAAGACGACCTAGACCACGACGAGATTATCAAACGTCGTGACGCAATACGGGCGACCTGGACCGAAGAGCAACGTGCTTTCCGGGCAGGCGCCCGTGTTTTTTATGAGGACGACACGCACCTCACGCCTCGGTCAGTGACGCCTCGGGCAGGGTGGATCGCGATGGGTGGGGGTGCATACCAGAAGGTGAGGAGGGTACAAGGAGGATGATCTACGACAACGACGCTAAGGCTTGCGCGTGGTTGGAGCAGCTACCGTTACAATTAGACCGGATCGACAACCGCAGTATTAGTGAGGTAACAGCAGATGAACTCAAAGAATACACCCAATGCCATTTCTTCGCAGGAATCGGGGGATGGCCCTACGCCTTGCAGCTCGCAGGCTGGCCAGACGATGTTCCCGTTTGGACTGGAAGTTGTCCATGCCAGCCCTTCAGTGCCGCCGGTAAGCGGAAAGGGGAGTCAGATGAGCGACACCTCTGGCCCGAGTTCAGGCGCCTCATTGACGAGTGCCGCCCTCCAGTTGTCTTTGGAGAGCAGGTTGCGAGCAAACTTGGACGGGCGTGGCTCGCCGGAGTACAAGCTGACCTGGAAGCACTGGGATATGCCTTCGGGGCAGCCGATTTGTGCGCTGCGGGCATCGGGGCGCCGCACATCCGCCAACGGTTGTTCTGGTTGGCCTACCGCAGCGGCGAGGGACTATCGGAGCGAATCAGCAACGCCGGAGTTCAACGCGAAGCGGGATGCGCACAGCAGGGGGAAGCCTCTGAGTTATGTGGCGACGATGGCGGGGTGGTCAACGGCGACAGTCAACGATGCTCGGAACGGACGCAATCAAACGGCGGGGCGGAAGGATCCCAACAGCAAGCACCACTCAGGGCAGGCGCTGTGCGATCAGGCAATACTAGCGGGGTGGGCGACTCCCAATGCCAAAACGGGGGGCGAGGAGACACGGGAGAGCAAGGCCAAGCGTCCTCGGTCAGGCGGGATCGACCTGCAATCGATGGCGCAACTGGCGGGGTCAGACGCTGCGAAGACCAACGGTTGGAATACTCCCAGGGCGACCGATGGGAGCAAGGGGGGGCCGAATCAGTCAGGCGGATCCCTGCCGTGCGACGCTGCGAAAGCGGGTTCTGGGCAGGAGCAGACTACCTCTGGTGCTCAGACGAAAAGTGGCGGCCAGCTCAATCCAGCCCACTCATTATGGCTGATGGGACTTCCGCCGAGTTGGCTGATGGCACTCGCATCAGTAAGCAGGAAATGAGCAGGGTTACGGCTTTGCGCGGGATCGGCAATGCGATCGTCCCGCAGGTGGCAGCCCAGTTCGTCATAGCGTTCATGCAGTCTATTTGCGAGCTGGACTTGCCCCAGGACCGGAAGTAAGCTAGACAGGGGCAACTGGGAAGGGGTCAGCGATGAGCCGTTTCTGGTCAAGGTTTTGGGAATTAGCCCTGTATGTAGCCGCATTCTTAGCGGCGGCCTGGGTATCTAGGTGGTTGGAGCAGTGAACATCAGCGGCGGCACGGTCTGGTGATGCGGATCGTTTGTGACAGGGGCAACGTCTCCACGGGGTCTACCTCCTCCCCGGCTCCTGTTACTTGCCGCCGCGTTTTTATGCGCCTACGGCCCGCAGGAGTCCCCGAGCTTACCTGGGCGATAGCAGGTATTCGCCGCTACAGCCCCTGGAGTGTACGAGGAGAGCTCCAAGCTGGTGGGGACGTAAGAGGACAGCACAGTGGCTGCAGGCGTGTAGGAGCCGTCTGTGAGGCTCTCGGGGGTGTACTGCTCGACTGAGCCCACCGAGTGGGTAGGGCTGTAGCAGAGGGTGGTTGCTGTCGATGCTGCGCCTGCCCACATACCGGAGGCGTAGTGGTTCGCCATGAACATGCGAGAGGCGAAGGTACGTTTAGCCATGATTCACCTACACATAGACGAGGTCGGTTCGGTTTCCGCTCGAGTCCACGGAGGCTGTGATACGAGTAGTTGACTCATCAAGCCCTTTGAAGACCTCGGTGGCTGTGCCGGCTCCAGAGACTCGCCCGCAACATGCCGCGGCAATGATCTGGGTGGCCGCGGTGAGGGTGTACCCATCAACCAATAAATCTGCGTTAACCACGTCCACCACCTGGGCGTTCACATCTGCGGCTGAGATGTCGTTTAGGGCTGAGATGCTGGCGGGGATCGTCGTGGCTGTATCAACCAGGATTGCGTCCACGTTGGAGTCGATGGTGGCTAGGGTAGCGGGCAGGGTGGCCCCCGTGTCAACGAGAATGGAGTCCACGATCCCGTCGATTGTCGCTAAGGTGGCCGGGATGGTAGTGCCCGTATCAACCAAAATAGCATCGACATTTGAATCGATAGTAGCGATCGAGGCTGGCAAGGTGGTGCCAGTGTCAACGAGGATACTGGCAGTCTCAGCCTTGACTGCAATAATGTCTGCTGCAATGTCTGTGCCTGCTGCGTTGGTGATGACAGCAGCGATAATGAGGTCTTGCTTGGCCTCAGTTGCATCACCACCACCTCCGCCACCTTGGTTATCTCGCAACGCCTCAAGGCTGTCTGTCGTATTCACGAATGACGAGAAGGCCGCCGTTGCTGACTTACTAGCTATCTTGGCGATGATGGAGTTGTTTGTAGTGGTCGAAGCGTCGGCCACATGGAGCAGGTGATCCAATTGGAGCACGACTAGGGCGTCATTTGCTTCCGATTCGATCTCAGCCTTGGCGGCCGTACTGAACCCACCGAGGTCTGTGAGTCCGGCGCCAGCAGTGCCAACTTGGGTCTGGATGTCCTGAGTGTCCGCAACGATGGCTGCCAACTGCGTGCTGTTCGAGTCCATCTCAGTACGAACATTTGCAGCGGTGTGAGTTGAGAATCCTGTTGCGGTCGCCCAGTTTCCTTGGTTAGTCTGCAATTCTGCTGTGTCGAGGAGGATCGTATCTACAATCCCGTCTACGATTGATAGAGCAGATGCGGTAGCCAACGAGGTAAGAGCACCACTGTCAGGAAGCACATCGGTTACTGCTTTTACCGCATCGACCACTGTGTCCACTGTCGCCAGGTTGGCTGCCGTAGCAAGAGCAGCATCGGTGATTGCAGTGTCGCACTCAGCGTTGACTTCCGCCTTCATCCCCGTAGACATCCCGCCAAGGTCAGAAAGGCCAGCCCCAGCAGCGCCAATCTCTGCGGTGTCTGTCAGGATTGATGCGGTCTCAGCCTTGATTGCTGCGATGTCGGCAGCTACGTCTACGCCTGCCGCGTTCGTGATCACGGCAGCCTGTATCGCATCGAGCTCCCCTTGAAGCGTTGTCGAGGTATCAGTCTCGATTGCGTCGATGCTCGCTTGTGTAGCCGTGAGCAAGGCAATCTGGCCGGAGGAATTGAAGCCGGCTGCGGAGGCTCCTATCAGGGCGTCGTAGATCGCTTCTTCGAGCACTTGGAACGACCGCTTGACGTACAGGGCGCCGGAGACATGAACCGTCACATCGAGAGTGCCAACCGTGTCAGTGTCGGTGGCGTCAAGGGTTGCTGTGTAGATCCCGCCCGAATCGTGAGTTGCGCCGCCTGAGTTCTTCGCCGCCGACGCCCCACCAGATTTCGACAGCAGAATGTCAGTGTTCGCAATTGTCAGGGAGGTCGTGGCCGAGTCGCCGTTAGTCGAATCAACGAACGGGCCAAGCGTAATCGCCTGGGAGGCAGTTGATTGCTTGAGATAGTTCATTTGATCGGCCTGTTGACGATAGTGGTTCTGGAATACCGGGATCGACACACCGGCAACGGCAGCCCGAATAAGCAGAGCGTCCCCTGCCCGGATAAGTAGGGCATCGCCGCTGCGGATGAGAAGTCTGTCGTCAGCCACATTTGGTGTCCCTATGTGTATTCGCCAAGTGCGTGCATTACAAAGCGATCAAGACTCTTAATGTATCGGACGGAAATCATCCGGTGGCTTGAAGGGGTATCGAAACTCCAAGACGGCTCGCCGGTCACGTTTTCGTCTACCCAGTGAAACGTCGCTGAGCCTGACGAAGCCCAGGTTATACCGCGCGCCATCATCCCCGAATCTTGTTTGACATCGATAAACCCGATCATATCGCCGTTAGGTTCGGTGAGCGTGATCGTAACGTCGCCAGTTGCTGCCGCGAGGTCAAGGGCATAGGTGTTAGACGCTCCCAGGTCGAGCGTAACGGCGTTGCTGCTAATGGAGGCTGCATTCGATCCGTGTTGCAGGCCGACTTTGACTTCAATCTCGTCGTTCGCTTCGTCTAGCGTGAATGCGGTGGTGCCATCCACCGTAAAATGGACATCATCAGATGTGTCGCAATAGATCGTGCCGCCCGTCCCAGATGCCGCATTGAGCATCGTGAATGTTTCATCGTTGTCGATCTGCAATCTGCCGCCAGCGATGTAAAGCCTGGCTGTCGATGCACCAGCAGCGCCGAATACAACATTTCCCGTGCCATTGTCCCATGTCTGGATATTACTGACCCCTGCGCCGCCAGCATCAGTATGGGACTCAAGGGTCAGCTTCCCCCCGTCCATGTTGAAGTTCATCCACTTGTCATTACTTGCGCCACTAAGGTCAACAAGGGAGATGTTTGCGCCGCCTGATGTGCCCTGGACGGCAAGATATGCAGCGTTCGTCGCCTCTTTCAGGTTGAGGTAACTATTAGCTGTGCCGCTCGTCCAGCTGGCAATCGTCTTGGGGCTATGAGACGCCAAGCCGCTGGCTGTATTCCCAACAAGGACGACATCATTAGACCCGCCAGCCGTCAGCGTCAAGTCGGCTGAAGTGGTCGTCAACCCACCCGCAGCGGCAAACGTCAGACCCGTCCCAAGCATGGAGGCCCATGTAATGTTGGCAGTCGTGCCGTTGCCATCGTCGGTCGTGTCGGAGATGTCAACACAGACGAAGATGTCGCCAGAAGCTAGGTTCCCTGACGTAATCGTTACGCCAACATCTTCGATTTGAGCGTCTGCCATGTCTTACCTTTAGCAACAGGGCGGGCGGCGCGGGAGTTATTGTCCCAGCTGCACGCCCTACCTGCCGCGCTAAATTAAGCTCCCGCCTTCTCGACGCCAAGGCGGAGTGCGATCAAGCCAGCGGCCTGGATCAACACCTCGACCATGTGGCCGTAGTCGTGAGCACCCGTAATTGCGCCACCGATGGCGTACATTGCCATGCCGACAGCGACGAAATAGGTCTTCTTCCCAGAAAGCGATTTCTTCACTACATCAACCATTGTTCTCACCCTTAATGCGGCCATGCGGCCTAGTTGCCTTCATCGTCCTCTCTGAGATCGATACGCAACCCGATGGGACATTCCTCGAGCCTGCCCATCAGGAAGTCCATAACACTGCCCTCACCGACCTTTGTAATGCGGATCGTAATGCCGTCCTCAAGCTCCTCGATCAGCTCAAGTGCGGTGGATCGGAGGGAATTCATCGTGTAGTGGGCATTCCCTTCGACTCTGTCCATGCTCGCCCGCAGCCCGCGTTGCCTCGCCATGGTTACCCTTCCTATTTCAGATCCCTGATTGCATCTCGGTTTTCTTTGACCGCTGCTTTGATTTCAGCCAGCGAGCTGTGGATCGGGTCGATGTTGAGCCGGATGAATTCCTTCATGTCTTCCCGCTCTAAAAGCCTGTCTGCCGCGGCTTCCTTGCCTGTGTACCTATTCTGCCGGATGCCGTAGATCTCGGTTGCGTTCTTGTGGACGGCAGCCCGGTTAGATTCGGCCATCGTGAAGAGGTTTGACCCGTACCATGTCAGGATCCCGATAAATGGCGCAAGCAGTAGCGTCACAATGCGGCTGATCCAAGCTATCCATTCCGAAGTCTTTACTGCCATCGACTCATCCCCAGTTAATTGGTGGCGCATTATCATCGCCCTCGTCCGGTTCCTGCCCAACTCTCGTGATCACATACGAAGAACCGCGATCCTCGAAACGGCCTACCACCTCGTGCGGTATTGGCTCCGGGTCTTTCGGAGTGACCGGCGGAACAACGCTCACTGGTTCGCCTCCAAAGTAGGAGACTAACGTATTGTAGCTCGGGTCGTCGCGTTCCCAGCCCTCGAACCCCTGGAGGATACTGGGATGCATAACGCCGCCCCGAGTATGTTGCAAGTTGACATTGTGCCCCCACTCATGGAGTAGTAGCCGACTGACTTGGGTGATCGACGGGTTGTAGCCTGGATCCAGATAGCAGAACACCGTATCCCGGCACGACTGGCTGTTGAACTGGGCCAGGCCGATAGTCCCGCCGCGGAGTAGGCGCCAACTCACGTTGATGTCAGCGTAGTCTGGGTCTTCCACTTCCTGCATTAAGGCGCCGATCTCGCCATACGCCTGGCTGCAGTTGCGGAGGATCTTGTCGATGACTTCCTCTGACATGGGAGCCTTAGAGCGATCCACGCTGAATGTGATCGCATGGCCAGCGTAGATGTCCTCGTGGCACCCTGCCGGCCAACTCCCCTTCCCAACGGCAGCGCTGTGCTGCTGAGCCAGGACGGCCGCCTGAACGAGCGGGTCGTCATAGTGGAAGCTGGCGTTCTCTGGGGGCGCGACATCAGGCAAGGGACAGCGGTTAACGGGACTCTTGGGGTTGTCGAAGGCTGCGATCATATTCACTGTGGGGTCATCTAAGCCCCCGTCAGGTTCGGGAACATCCGCCCAGTACATCGAGGAGAACACGTCCCAGACGGGCCTGTGCATCTCCTGAACGTGCTTGAACGCCGCACGGGCCTCTGGTGAGGTTATCTTGAGCGTCTCCAGGTGCGACGGATCGATATCAGTCGTTCCCGTAGCCCAGAACGCACCCGTCTTATAGGCCCAGTCGAGTTCCTTGCGTCCCACAGCCCTACCCTCCCCTGCCGATGCGGATCATTTCCACCAACTCGATAATCACCGCCACTACTGAAACCGGATCCTTCGAGAGGATTGCCATGACCAATTTCAAGATCACCCGAATCCGCTTGGGGTTCAGCGCCGCTGTCGAGGACTGCGAGAACCCCGCCGCTATTTCCCGTATCGCGGTCTCCACATCATCTACAGTGCGGAGGTTGCGCTGGGTTAGCTGGTCTTGGATGTCCGACTGTAACTTGTCCCACGCATCAGTCTTGCGAGCCGACTGCAGGTAGATCCTCACCGCTTCCTTCATCACATCCGCGGCGACTTGCGGGGAAATGATCTTGCCATCGCTGATCTGGTTGGCGACCGAGGTGTAGACGTGGGCCAACTCGCTGTTGATCTCGTCTTTATCGGCATGGTCAACTGCCTTGGCCGCGTTCTCCACGAAAGCGGTGAGGCCAGAGTTCCCTGGCGGGATTGGAGACACTGGCGGAGGCGGCCCCCCGCTGGTCGTCTTAATGCTGCGCCGGACGATCCGGTGAGACACGATCCCATCCTTGATGGTGACGATAATGATGGTCTCACCCTCGCGGAATGTGTCCACGATTGCAGCCTCGGTCTGCGCATAGGCGACCGGCCCAGTAATGACACTGGCTGTAAATAGCAGGATCTTGGCAATAGGTTGCATCTTGCACTCTCCTAAAAGTTGGGGTTGACACCGGATTTTACAGGCAGCTTAAACCGACTTCAACGCCGAAAGATACGACTTCCCGTTAATGATTGGGACGTTGATGTGGAGAAAAGCACCGTCTTTCTTCACGATCTGGAGGCCGTAGCCATGGCTGTGGTGTGTGGGCCTGCCATGGCAATAGAACTTCCGCCGCTCTGTGAGGCAGCCTGGGCACCAAGCCTCAATCTCGCTTGCGTGCGTGGTCCTGGCGAAGCTCTGCCGGCGGTGGATATGCCCAACAACCGCGTTCTTGGCAAGGTCATTCAGAGTGGTTTGGGTGGCATGCTGGGCGTGAGAGTAGCCGTGGAGGAACAGGCACTTCCCGAGTTCGAGGGTGTTTCGCGTGTTCCCTTTGCTGTGGGTATTGTCGAGCGTGTGAATGTACTCGATCCCCCGCTCCTTCAAGTGGAGAAGGTATACCGGATCTAGGGCCTTGAGGAGCATCTGGGCGTCCACGGCGTTCTTGACGGCCTGGGTCAAGCACCATCGTTCGACCCGCCTCTCGTGATTGCCGCAGATGAAGTAGTTCTTCGCGCCAGGGCAAGCCTTGGTGACCTCGTCTAGAAAGACGTTGGCCGAGTTGATGTCATCCTGGTAGGTGTAATCAGCCTCAGCAACATACGCGAGAGAGTGCGCGGAAAGAAAACCGCCGCAATCCACATGGTCACCCAGGAACACCACTTCCTTCACGTCAAAGTTACTGGCGTCCTTAAGCATGGCTCGAGCGGCGGCCTTCTCAATGAAGCAACCGTGAGTGTCTGGGATCACCAGCCTGATAAATGAGCCACGGGGTGAGGTCATGCGCCCCTTGGGGATCGTGAACTTCGCCTTCCGCTGGTCCTCGTGCTCCTGCGTCATCCTTTCGATGATCTTCTGGAGCTCGGCATTCTTCTTCCGTAGCGCCTTGACCTCGTTCCCGTCTTCCTTGGTCGGACTCAGTCGCTTTCCCATTCGAGCCTCATTTCGCTAAACCACCGGCGAAACTGCTGGGAGGTGATCTCCTTGGGGAGAATATTGTGCTTCACCAGTTCGCGGTGGAGATGCGTAATTGATTTAATTTCAGGGTATTGGCCCGTGAGATAATTCCTGCTCTCCTCACAGACCACGTCAAACTTCGCCTTATTCATCTGGGAGTTCCAGCTCCAAGATTGGCGCTTAGTGACTTTGGTGAGCCGTAACTTCTTCTTAGCCATCGGTAGCCTCTTGAGTGGGTTCGGGTGCGCGGATGCCGTAGTGTCTAACAACGTATGGGTCGGTGACGAGATCAACCAGCCAGAACCGCTCGACAGTGACGGCGTAGGGTTCCAGGGCCTCGGTGGCAAGGGCTCGCAGGCTGTCAGAGTCGGCCACGAGGTCTTCTAGGTTGCGATCTCTGACGTATTCAGCCAGGATGCCCGCCACGATCTCATCGACTGAGCCGGCGGCGTCGTATAGCTCGAGAGTGAGCTGGAGGAAGTCTTTGATGCGGTAAGAAAAGATCCCAGTTACCATGATGGTGTGGCCATCATTGGTTGTGAGAGCCTGCTGGGGGAGTTCTGCTGGCACTAGGTTGCTTGGCCAGCTCTGAATTGTTGTTGAGACGGGCCAGTACCAGAACCAGCGGCCTGACTCAACTACTGTGAACTTCCCCCAGCGGCACCGTAATGCCGTCCGGTTCTCCTCGATCGCCGTAATCCTGGGGATGACCGAGAGGAGCAGTTCCAGGTAGTCTGCAATCCACGATAACACTGCTGGCCTCCTGGTATGGGGGTGGCCTCAGTGTCATTTAACACGATGATCGAAGTGATTGCCAGAGTAATTATTTTGGTGGGGGGTTGCACGGTTTCCCGTTTGCACGACACAAAAGGCAGTGGCGATCTGCGCGTCCGCAGTCGTCTTAGAACCGCCGAGATAGTCCCCCCCATTATGTCCGAATCTGTCCGAGAAGTGTCCGAATCGCTTAAAAACAAGGCTTTTACGCTTAATTCTGTCCGAGTGATGTCCGAATTAAGTAATCCCCACCAATCCCCACCTAATCCCCCTTGTGGCGAGCGTTAGTCTTCTCCGCGTGGCACGGCTTGCAAACCACCTGCAGCCCGTCAGCCTCGCAGAATAATCGCCGCACGAACGGCGCCAAGTCCTCAAATGACTTCAACGTGCCGCACGGCACAATATGGTCCACCTGGGTCTCCTTGCCCTTGAACCAGCCGCCGCACAACGCACACTGATACTCCCACTTTACCCGCTTGTCCGAGAGCTGGGAGTGCCGCCGAGCAAGAGCCTTGCAGGCGTACATCGGGGGCCACTTGCGACTGGCAAGGCGGATGTTACTGCGCAGGAATGACCAGAACCGAGCCTCAGTCCACTCAGCGCCCGCCCTGGTCCTGGGAACTCGCTTCCGTGCCATTGAGTATCTCCCTAATCTCGTCTCGCAGTTCCTGGCGAGTGCCGAGCGCTGTGTCATGGCCCCACATCTGTGGAGGCTCGAAATAATCGGCCTCGTCCATTGAGATGGCGAGTATCTTGTCGAGTTGTTCGTCGGTTGGGCTCATGCCTCTCCCTCCCGCGGCGGATAGTTCGACTTGAATGGATGGCTCCGGTCAGGCCGATGCACATCATGCCCGCCCTTGCGCAGAAACTTCATCAGGAACGCCCGGCAGGTACACGACCGATAGCTCCGGCCAAGCACCACCGCGATGTCTTTCATCTTGCGGCCCTCCTGAACGTACAGCTGCCGCAGCATCGATGTCTCCTGCGGCGTCCATCTCCGTTGTCGTGTCATACTCTCCGACCCTGGGGAAATAAGTTGCCGTGGTCCTCGACGTTGACAGGGCGCCGACCTGGACCTACCCACCTCTTCTCCGCCTGATCCTCGCTCCACTCCTTGCGGATCGCCCGCAATAGCCCAGCCACAGTTAGGGGGTGGGGCATGTCGCAATGCAGGCAATATCCATCTGGCGTGAACCCCTCGTCGATACGGCCGCATGCCTCGCATTCCATACTGGCCGTCCTTGTGTCAATTGACCTCTAGCGCCTGCTTGGTGAAGCAAAATGACGTGGCCGAGGCGATCTTCTTACGCCTGGCCAGTGACTCTACCGCGAGTAGCGACTCCAATACCGCCACCCGCCAACGCCGCTCCGACCATAGCACCGTGGATCGCGAGCGCTGAGGCAACCCCCAGGGACTCGACTTCACTGTTGGGAATCCCATAATTCACCCGTCCAATGAATAGCATGTAATCACCAGTAAGTCCCCAGGTGCCAACCTGCGCATCAGGAACACAAACCCCGTGTCATCTGAAATCAGGTAAAAGAGACCCGTCTCCACCTCCGGTAGCTTGGTCCTCTTCTTCCGCTCCCGGCGACCAAGATACCTCGAACCCGTGACCGATGATACCACATCCCGAGCAGTCGCCCCAAACTGCTTACGCTCATGGTATCGCTGGACCGAGTGGTTTGAGGGGGTGATCTTCGTATCGGGTGGGAGCATGAGGCTACTCATTTGAAGACGTTTCGGCCCAGGATCTCGATGGATTTAAGGATCTCCTCACATGCCTCTGCCAGTCCCTTGAGGTTGGCCTCTAGCTCCTCAACCCGATCCTCCAGGTCATAGCTCTGGCGCTCCCAGGGGGTGCAGTCGCAGTTTGGGGCCTTGTTCCCGCAGATGGGGCAGCTCATTTCAACTCTCCTAATTGTTGTTGTAACTGACGCACCACAGGCGCCGCATTCTCCACCCGCTTCCGTGTCTCCGCATGCTCTGAACCCAACTCCTTAACACTGTCCCTGATCTGCCCCGTAGCCATGGCCGCTTCCTTCCGATAGTCCTCGAGCCGGCGGGACAGCAACTCCACGCTCATCCGGCTGTTATCGCCCTCAATCAGCCCCTGGAGCCGAGTTGTCAGCCGAGCGTTCTCCACAGTCAGCTTGTCGATCTGGGCCTGCATGTCGGCCCGTGTGGGGAGCTTGGTCATGATCTGCCTCGCAATTCCTCATGCTTGCAGCGGGCCAGGAGTAGCGTGTATTCACTCACGTCGATCTCGTATTGGTCCATCATATCGGTCGCATACAGCCGCTGATGCTCGTCTGGTTCATTGGCAAATTTCCGCTGCCAAAACCCCGCGAAGAACTGAGCCCTATTCCGCCGCTTCTTCAGCTCCCGCCGCAACGCATAATACGCTTCGATCTGGTTCATGCCTTCGCTCCTAACCTCCGCTCAACCCAAGCCGATGCCCAATACCCCACGATCGACCCAGTCGAACAGCCAAATGAATATGAAACAAACTCCCATGCCCCTAGCTCCGACACAATCATATACCGCAACACCCAGAACCACACCCCGTTCGATAGCAAACTCGCCACGAAATGGTAACCGATGTGGTCCCGGTTGCGACTGCGACTCGTCAGGCTGAAACACAGCCCCTGGACGAAGCTCAGGAGGAAAATCACTCGATGACCTCGATGAACTTGGTGAAGCGGCCTGGGTTCGAGGCAGCTGCAAATTCCGCCTCGCTATGCCACCGCTCCTCATCCGCATCGAAGTCGATGTAGACCACGCGGGGCACTGGCTTGGGGCGGTAGGCCGGGGCCTCGATCCAGTCTGGGGTTCTGATGTCATGCCAGCGTTCGTCATGGCTGTGAAAGCACTGGACTGAGCCGCCTCTCTCATGAGCCTCAATCGCCGCCAGCGTGTCCTCGCACAACTGCTTCAGCTCTTGCTTACTCATCGCTCGACTCCTCCATGTGCTCCATTACCGTCAAAATACCCAACACCGCCAATCGCGCCTTCATCTGCGTAGTGGCGTCTTCAGCCGCCTCCACGTCGTTCAAGCAACAGAGTGCCATCAGCTCACGCTCTGGCCCCTCTATCACCTCGAACCCCTTCGCTAACGCCTCAAGATACCAAACCCGCAACTCCTCGAGGATGTCGCCCCGTAAATCGGACTGGCTGCTGAACGTGACCATTACTCGTCTCCTGTTTTAGCGGCAACTTCACCAACAACCTCAATGTCGCCGTCATACGGATCCACGCCCACATGGCAGATCTCATCGAAAGCAAACTCAGCCTTCAGCTTGGCAACAATCTGCCGCATCATCTCGGGATGTGGCGGCCCCCAGGCTGTGATGAAAGAGATGACAAAGGGGCAACAGTCACCGCCTAGCTGAGTCACCTCGTGGCTGTATGTCCCCCACTTAGTGCCCCAGTGTTCCACCGCCCAGTCGTACCACCCCCCCGTTAACACTCGCGGCATCGGGTCAACCCACTCGCATAGGTCACTGGGGAGATCGACTGGAATCTCCTGCTCGGGGTCTTGGATGCAGATCAGGATGTTAGTGAAGTGGTTGGCCATTACTCGTCTCCTAGGAAGGGAATTACCACTCATTTAACCCCGCGGATCGGGCTGGGTTTCGGTTGGCCTCAGCGACTCAATTATTAACCGAAGCTCATTTCGCTGCTGGCGGATGGCCGTAATCTGCTGCCGAAGAGACGATAGTTGGCCCTCGTGCTCGGCCCAAACCGCCCACACGCAGTCCAGACACCACCCGTCCTCTGAGTGTGCGCAGTTCATTAAGTGTGGCATAGTCATCAGGTCAAGCTCCTTGAAGGCCAATGTGCATTGCAGAGGCCGAGGTTCCGACATCGACCCCAACCGAATGGGGCCATGAAAAACGAAAATGTGCATCGCGTCAGCGTCAGCACCTCATCGTCTCGCTTGTTCGTTGTCCAGCCGTAGCGAGCTTTCACCCTGCTGGCCCAGAGTGCATCCACGGGCGTGCGTCGTCACCAAACCGTGGAGAGTGTCTGAGAGAGCGCCCCGTACACGCCCTGGACTGCGATATTACGATCCCCGCTCGAGGGTTGGCGCCGTCGTAATCGTTCTGGCGGCGTTGGTAAGTTGTGGCCGGGTATAAAAAAAGCGTCCGGCATCGTGCCGAACGCTATGCTCGGCGGTCAAGCCGAGAAAAGCCACTGTCCACAACCAAAGCAAACAATGTTTTATGACGTTTGGTTTGGTTGTGCTGTTGGTGACTAGTCAACGGCTTGCGCACAGTTATCGCCCCTGCCTGCATCCGTGTCAACCCCGGATCTCAAGCTACGAGTCAATCGCACTGAAGATATCCTCGATGTACTGCCGCTCAAGGGCCAAGCAAACCTCTCCCAACTCGCTTGATCGCTCCTGCCACCCCTTGAACCGGCAAAGGCCACGCTGGGCTAACCGAGCCTTGATTATCAGCTCGTTAATCGCCTCAAACCTCTCCTTCTCCGCCTCAGTTAGTCTTCGCGGCATCTCAACCTCCAGTATTCTTTAGTCCATGCTTCTGCCGAGGCGTCAGGCCAGTATGCTGAGCCGGCGGTCCATGGCGGCATGAAACACACCATGGCTCAGTCCCAACATCCTCACCAACCACTCGCATGGGCTCACCACAACACGCACAATACTCGCGGAAATACTTCGAGCCGGGAATGCGATTGGGGTAATTCATCGCAGCCTCCTGTCGAATATGCCACTCAAGATCGTCCCGGCGTGCTCCCCTATGCATCACGTCCTTGGCGGCCTTTTTTCCGCCGCCACGCTTTGACATGATCGCTAGATCCCCAACAACCGCCGGGTGCTTCATTGTAAATGAACATCACAATGTCACCCAGGGTTTCCCTATTCCCAGGGCCCGCTTTTCCATAAGCCCCAAAAAGGCTGTCGGTCAGGACGCTATGGAGAAATCCGCCAGTGGGTACACCATGCTCGATGTAATTCCGCAGTGTCTCAAGCGTATGCGGTGGAATCCGGTCTTCGTACTTCTCGTAATCAACTTTAACCAATGCCATTATTGTCTCCTTGCTAATCTCGGATGTGTCAACCTGGATCGCGTCTAGGCCGATAGGACGGAAAATATCCCACTTCCAAGGCGGTTTATTTAGGAAGCTGAGGTACTTCTCCAGGTAATTCATCACAGCCTCCGGTCGAATATGCCAGTCAGGAACACCACCAGCGTCAACACCGCCAGCACAGTCAATGTCCCCACAAATATCAAAATCGGAGCACCCAGCGGCACCAATACCCAGAACCAACTCAGCTCTGGGAAGAACATCCGAATTAACGCCATCAACCCAGCCACAGACACGAACAGCAGGGCCATGGCTACGGAGAGGCGATCACTCATGGCATCTCCTCGACGAACTTGCGGGCAGTGGGGTGTTGAGGGTCTTTGCCGCGAAATAACACTCGATCGCCTGCGACCCAGATCGTCTCTGGTTCCTTGGGCTTGATGCGGTATTCGTAGGCTTGGGGGTTCCAACGGGTGATCGATTCCAAGCAGTCACTCCACATGTCGGAACTCGCGAATCTCCGCTTCTGCATCTTCTTTCCCCGATCCGCCGCAGAGGTCACCCTGAGCAGGCTCTCCGCGTACTCTCGCACTTCACTTGTGTTCATCACTTCCTCCTTAAGGTCTGTAACACGTCGTCCAAGTCCGTTTCCATCGATTTAACCGCGAAACTAGCCGAAGGTTCCGCTCGTGGCGCAGGATTCATCCGCCTAACCAGCTCATCCTGCACATTCAACTCAGTCGTGAAATGCAACGTGAAGTTAGCCAGCGCATACTGCAAGTAGCCCGTGGGAACCTCAGACAGGCTCCGCCCCTTGTACTTCCCGAACGGCATAGTCGCCTTACTCTTCCCCCGGCTGCGAGAAATCCCCTCAACCTGCCCAAATACGTCCACCTGGCGCTTCTCATACTCCAGCTGAGCCTTCACCTTAGCCCTGGCACGTCTCTCAGCTCGCTCACGCTTCTCTCGCTGTATTTCAACCTCTTCGGCTGCCAGCTCACGCTCAGCCCGCTCCAGGGCGTCAGAGACGCTCTGAGGGCCTTCTGCGGCCAATAGGTCTCCCTTGGCCCGATCTACCACCGCGACGTTGTAATTGCCGCCCAGGACATCGGCGCTGGTGACGATCTTGTGCTCCAGGCTGTTATCCACCAAGTCGATCATCAGGAAGTCAGGCTTGGCCGACTCCGCGATCCGCTGCCGGCGTAGTTCCGGGGTGGAGTCTGGGAAATCGACGACGCCTTCGAGTGCGCGAGTACCGCGACCAAGGATCTGAGTGAACAGAGGCTTAGACTTGGTCGGACGGGCCATCACAATCGCCTGCAAAGCTGGGAAATCCCACCCCGTCGTGAGAATCCCCACGTTCGCCACATGTGAGATGGAATCCTCGTCATCTGACACAAACGACGCCAGCGTGGCCTCTCTGGTCTTCTTGGTGCATCGCTTCTCGTCAGCACAGATCCAGCCTGACTTGATGCCATGGTGGTCGGATAGCCGCTCGGAAACCAACTTCGCCTCCGCCACCGAGGCACAGTAGACCACCGTCTTCCGCCCCTTCGTCTCCCGAGCCGCTGCATCCGCTATCTCGCAGATCGTCTCCAGGTTCTCAATCGCCTCGTTAAGCTCAGTTACCGCGAAGTCAGCGCCATACTGGTTGTAGCTGGTGCCGATGTTGCTCAGGTCGAGGGACTTCAGCATCACCACCTCAGTCTTAGGCGCCACTAGCCACCCGTCCTTGATCGCCTCCTGAATCCCATACTGAAACGCGCATGTCTCGTACAGGACTCCCTCAGCCTTCCCGTCGTGCCGCTTTGCCGTCGCCGTCACCCCTAAGACCTTGGCGCCGCCCCGCAGGAAGTGCTCGACCATCTCGATAAACGGGGGCGTGATCGACAGGTGGCACTCATCGACTATCAGGACACCCACGTCCTCAAACCGCTCATACCGCTTCGTCCCGTCCCTGCGGGTAAGAGTCAGCGACTGCTTGGATCCGACAATGAAGTCAGAACGCCATTTACCATGCTCCCTGGACCAATTAGACGCCTGCTCGATTGCTGGCCGGTCGCCCGTCCGCTTGTAGATCTTGTCGGCAGCCTGCGCGATTAGCGGTAACTGAGGGCAAACCACCAAGCCGCGACTCTTCTCCTGCTCAGACAACTGCAACCGCCGGAGCATCTCAGTGAATATCTCGGTCTTGCCCGTGCCGGTCGCAAGCTCCACCATCACCGACTGGTGGTCATGCCAAGCGTCCTGAATAGCCTTGCAGCACTCGCGCTGGTACGGCCGTAGCTTAAACCCCATCACTTCCTCCCGTCCATGACCAGTTTCGTGATGATCTTGCCGTCCTCGATCGCAACTGGCTTAGCTGCCTCCATCGCTTTCAGCGCCTGCTTGAGATCCCGCTCAATCCTGGGCCGCGCGATCTCAAGTTGTGGATTGGGGTGCGGGACCGTGATGCACCTCAGAGCCTTCTTAACATGGTCGATCCCAGCGTTGTAGGGGATCTGGAGGAACTTCAGGTCTCTAGGCCGGAGGTTATCGTTGTCCCTCTTGAAATCACTTTCCGCCATCCTTCTTCTCCTCGTAGTGGCTATACCCAACCAACCGCCCGCAGACGGTACACCATGTCACAAACTTGCCCCTGTACTTGCTGCTCGGAGCGGTCTTATGCCGCGGATCGCCAATCTGCCAGCAGAGGTTGTCAGGGCATTTCATGTCAGATCCTTTATCTCGGCACATCCAGTGGCATCACGCCCCAGGTTCGCCTTCGCCCTGGGACTCATGTCATTCGCCTTGAGTATCTCAGCTGGAACACGAACACGAACGGCAGGATGGTTCTCTTTACCCATGCATTTCGCGAGAATCGTAACGTAGAACGTCACCTTTCGACCGACCCACTGAGACCGTGATTTCGTCTTAAACATGTTGACGATCGACCGAGTGTTAGTGACATTCAAGACAAACACCTTGTAAGTCTCCTCGAACGCGAGCGGAGTGCCTGGAATAGGCTTCCCGGCATGATCCTTCATCGCCCCCTTCTGCCCTACCGCCTTGATGGTGTAGGTGCCCTCGCAGTATTTGCCGTCAGCAACTAAGTCCCAGGAATGCAAATACTTGCTGCCGTCATCGATGATGTCTGGGTCAGGTTCGTGGTTAGTCACAGAGTTCTAGATCCTCTTCTGGCATCGCCCAGTTCGGAATGTACAGCTCGTGAGACGCTACCCCAGGCCAAGCATTCTCGTCCTGGCACGCCTTGAGTTCGTACAACAGCCGATCGATGGTTGAAAACGTGTTCTCGATGGCGATCATCGGAACTTCGATAACCGTGCAATCCGGCGCCTCGTTCCAGGTCACCCCGTCCTTGTGGGGCCGAGCATCCTGAACCGCGATGAAGAACACGCGATCCACCGCGCCACCGTTGGCAACGATCAGCCGAGTGTAAAACGCCATCTTGAAGACGTAGTTAAGGTTGGTGGCCGTGCGACCAAACGCTTGAGGCTGGATCGAGGCCGTACTCTTGAGATCCCACAGGATACTCGAAACCGGCTTGATCCCATCCATGCGGCCCTTACACTGGATCCCGCACATCTCTGCGGTCATGCTCATCTCTTTCTGAGAGCCCTCGATCAGGTCTAGGGCATCGGGACATTCCTGAACCGATTTGAGCATCCGCCGCACTCGCTTGTGCTCAGACAGCTCCAGAACCTCTGCCCCACCGTTGGCATCCTTGAACGCGGCTTCCTGGTCCTTCACCCAGCCGGTGCGGGATGTGGATGGCTTGCCTGTGCCGGTGACATTGTCAGGCGAGGTCTTGTAGTCAGGCATGACCACATACTCGTCTTGGAACTTCTCTAGCGGCAGGAGCTCTACCATGGAGTGTAGTTGGGTTCCAACGCGGGTCGGCGTCTTAGGCTGGAACCCATTGAGCTGCACATGCCGGAACTGTTTCCAGCTCTTGAAGGCATGGGTAAGCAGCGACGGGTTGATCTGCGGCATACCAACGTAGTCCGCAAAGGGGATCTGGGTGAGAATGGTCATTCTGGCGCCTCCGTGCTCGTTGGATAGCGAGCCGCATCTATCCCATCCATGATCTCAGCGGCAAGGTCGAGAACCTCATCCACCTCAAACTGGAACGACACCACCTGCCCAACCATGGACACAGTGACACCCCTGTTGATCCTCCTGGCACGGCTATACAACGAGTTACGGAAGGCCACGGGAGACACCTCGTTCTTCCCGAGCGTAACCTGCCGCGCCTGTCCGTCTGTCCACTCAGCCCACGGGTACTTCATCTTCCGCGATGGCATCTTCTTCAGCACTTTCGCCTGCATACTTCACTTCCTTTCAGATTGGTTGCTTACTCAGCCTTGCACTAAAACGTGGTCGCCCCAACAGAGGAACAGTCCCCGTCCCGCAATGCCTGCCACCGTCCGAACACGAACATCTGCTCGGCAAAGTCGAATGGCTCAGGCATATTCAAGGCCGCCTTGTACACCGCCTCCTCGTCAGTGTTCTCACCCCAACGAAGCAGGAAATCATGCCCCTTCGACCGGATCCTAATCCATCTCTTCGGCCCGTTCCATGCTGCTACTGTCATGGCGGCTTCTCCATTCAAACAGGTACTCGGTGGAACCTCCTGGCCCCCCATGGAGAATCTCTTCACAACGGAACCCCCTCGATCTAAGGAATAGCTGATACGGCAAATCCGCCTCACCACTCAACGTGACAACCGGAATACCCTTCCGATCCGCATCAGCCGTGATTAACCTCACCAACTTCGACCCGATGCCGTTCCTGCGCAACAGATAACTCACTGCAATCGTGTTGAGCAAAGTCTCCTTCGGGAACATCTCCACTTCCGTATACCCCACCAAATGAGGCCCAGCCACCGCCACGATCGTCTTAATCTGGTCTGACTTCAGGGCGGTCTGGATCTCGTCGCGATCAAGCATGTCGTGAAAACACGCCTTCTCTAGTTCGAGCACCGCGTCCACATCATCCTGCCGCATCAGCCTGATTTGCATCTTCATCACGCACCCCATTGAACCGAAATGCAACCATGCGAGTGCCGCTATTTGTGGTGTAGATTGTAACGCATGACTTGACGTTGGAACGCCGGCCAGCTGCATGAATTGACGTGCGCAGACCTTCGGCTGAGACATCGTATTCCAAGGGGTCTACCTCTCGCCATTTACCGTCAAGCCAGTCGCTCCAGGGGTACTTGGCCGGTCGGCCTAGCTTGGCTTTTGGGCGGGTTTTGATAACCTTTGCCGCCATCCTTCACCTCCTTCCATTAGTGAATACTAACGGACTTGCAAAATAATAGCAATAGGTGGTGCAAAGTCTAGCGTTCTAGCTCCCGCCGCAGAACTTGAAGCTCATTGAACTTCTCGATCTCAGCTGGAGTCATGAAATCAGCCTTGGCATAGGTCTTGGAGAAAGTGCGGGCGCCGAGTTCCTTCTCTCGCTCTCCGAGGCGGCGATTGAGTTCCCGCAACTGCTCTTTCTGGTCCACATCAGTGAACTTGAATCCAGTCAGTTGATTGGCGCCCTGCCGAACGCCGTAAGTGAACCAACTGAAGTCCTTGTCCCCACGGATGCCCTTCCTGTGGTCCGTAAGCTGTCGCACGCGACCACCCAAGCGACTGAGCGGAGAGTAGCCCAGCGCCTTCTCGGCCCCTGTCATCGCCATGTCGCCTAGGTAAGAATCTGGTCGGTATGGACCCTTAGCGGGCGCCCCTGTCATCTCGGAGATATTCGATATCGTTCGGCCCATCGTCGGATCGAGCGTGTCGAGAGGCTGACCCCGGCGGAAGAATGACTGGTTTGTCATCTCCTGTGCTGGACCCTGGATCAGTGGGTTCGCGCGACTCGCCAGCTCGTACAGCAAGTTCCGGGCGCCGCCGATTGGCGCCAGCGACAAGGCGTCTTCATGGGCCAAACCGGAGGATACGAAGTAGGAATCGAACGCCCCGCCATCCTTGGTCTTGCCACCCTGGATCCGCTTGGCAAACTTACCCTCGAATCGCTGTGGCCGCACATGGGCATCATCTTCCCCCAACGCCCTGTTGTAGGTGCGAACTGTCTGCGCCACCCCTCCACCAGGCTTATGTAGGAGGTTCCGGTAGATGTTCGGTGCATTGAGCCGCGAGAACTTGTAGAACGGCACAAGGTTGGACATGACCTTCTGCTCGAAATCTGTCATGCGACCGTAATCGTACTGCATCTCGACTACCTTCTCAGCAGCCGCTCGCGCCGACCAACCCTTTTTCCTTGTTAGGTAGGTGTACAGGGGTACACGGTTAGCCCATTCCACTCGATTATTGAGCCCGCCACCAAACTCCGCAGCAGCAGCCCAACCTTGCCTAGCCTTGTTTATGCCTCGCTTCACACCGGGGTAGAGGGTATCAACGTCAACGATCCCGGCTGCCATTGGGTTCTGCTGCACTGCCTCACGGGCGGACCTGCCGAGCTCCTTTCGGGCCTCCGGCTTCCAAAGCTCACGCCCCTTCGGCCCAACATGTAGCCCCTCTGAGGGCATATCGTGGCCACCCAGCTCGCCGTGCATCGTTTTCTTCGCCTGCAGGAAGTCCTGGGCCTCAAGCTCGGTGAGAAGCTCCTTGTCTGCGTTAGTGAGCTTATTCGCCCGCATGCGATCCATCAGCTTCTTAGTTTGCCACACCTCCCACCCGTACATTGCGAGATCGCGTGTGTTGTGGATCTGCCCGCTGGCTGAGATATTCAGGTGCTGCCCTGAAATAAGGTTGCGGAACTGGAAGCCAGGGTAGCCACCAATCGCGGTTACGCCAGTCTTGAATACCTGGGTAATGCCGCCGATCGTCTCCTGAACAGCGTCAAACCATTCTGGAGTCTGGGCCTTCTTGAACGACTCCAAAACCGCGTGGGATACCTTGGGGTCCACTCTGCGGGATCCCATGGTGTCAATAAGCTCCTCAAGTGCTACCTCATTCCCAGCGGCATTCAGCTTGTTCCATTCCGTCTCACCAACCGCCAGTTTAGCTTGATACCGAATCCCGGCGTCTGGGTTGATCCCGGCATTTATCAGCGTCTGGTTCACCGTGAGCGCATCGGCCACGTCGTCGCCAACGTGAGACATCCGATTCATCAGCTGATGGTGGATGGCGTTGATGTTCCCCTTCATCGCTGTACCACTTACGAGGTAATCCATCGCGTCGTCGTACATGTGATTCGTGTAAAGCTCTTTCCGCTTCCGGCCCTTCACCCACTTGGCTAGTGCCTCAGCATGCTCCTCTTTAGACCCTTGGCTGATGATGTTGATTTCACCACGCTTGGCGATCATTTCGTCGATCTGAGCCAACTTCGCGGGATCTCCACCTGCCGCCGCTCGCATCACGTCATCGACCTGGGTCTGCTTTAGGCGAGCCTCTTTCGTGGCCTCCTCAAGGATTTCGCCTTTGCCGTATGTGTCATCAAGGAACTCGCCATACACCGACATGATCGAATCAGCAGATCGCGCGTCCTTCTCAGATAACAGGATGCGGTTGATAGCAAACTCAGGCATGTGGCGGAGCTCGTCCGTTCTGCTCTTCGCACTGGCCGCACTGGTGGGTGTGTTCCGAGGCAACCTGACATCCTTAGTGAGCTTCGACTGCGGGCCATATTTCTCAAACCCTGCATCGTCCACGTTGGCGCGACGGGGGGCATACCCACGGCGTTCTATGTCGATCATCCCCATATTGCCGCCCATTTCGGCAAGATCAGACTGGAGGTTATCGAAGCTAGAGACCGCTTCCTCAGCTATGTCTTGCACCCTTTGGCTGATCTTAGAGGCGGCACTCGTCTTAGGCAGGAACTCCTTGAACGCCCTGTTGATGTCGAGTTCTGGGTTCTCTAAGCGGAATCTTGCGATCTTGCCGGCAACTGTCCTCGTTACGCTACGCAGCCCCATCGCCGCCTCATTAGACCCGTACTCGTGAACTTGCTTAAGCTCGTGCTTGGCGTCTCCAGCAGAGAAGTGGGGTTGGTTGATATGCCGCTGCTTACCCTTGGCTGGGTTGGCTACATGCAGGCGTATTTCGTCAACGTCAAACCCCATCACTGTTGCCTGTGTACCATCCACGGTTTCCACGATGTCGCCAATTGAGTGGCCGTCAGGGCTCATTAAGCCATTGCCAGCGCCGAGTTCCCTCAGCACATCGTCGTGAAGTTCACCCTCAAACTCCCGTGATAGCCCGCGGATCTTAATAGCCGCATGCCGAGCGCCAGGAGTCAGATCTAACGCTTCCCCAGACACCCCTCGAGCAAGACCCTGCGCTGCCTCTCCCCTGCGATTACCCGCCCTGTCATCAAAGAGCATGCCCATTCCACGGGACATTCGCCCGATCACCGGCAGTTTCCCAGTGAGCTGGCCCGGAACATCCATCAAGCTGGCGAATCCCTGGTTTTGAGCCTGAGAGAGAAATGGCGCCGATCCGCCGCCGATTGGTGTTGTCAGGGAGGGACCATGGCCAAGAGGCATGTCAAGGAACTTATTGGCTTCCCCCTTATCTAGTGACACCATCGCGTCCCAGACATTAGGGTCTACGCTCTCCCGCAGCTGATTGCGAGTGAAATCATCCCCGTGCTCCCATAGGTCTCGGACTGAGGTTTTAGCCATGGCCGCCCGCTTGCCTCGACCCCACGATGGCATTAGCTTCTGCAGGCCAGTTAAGCTCTCGCCACCGATCTTCCCAGCGGACTTAGCTGCTTGCGCCTTGAGGGCGTGGCGGGCGCCTAGACCAGCCTTCTCCGCCGCTTTACCCATCAGCGACAGGGCCTTTGTCCCGCCGAGCGATAAATACGACAGTGGATCGGTCACAATCTCGGTTGCGATCCCGCCTATGAAGTTGGACCAATTATCCTCTGGGCCAGCCCAGCCCAACTGCCGGTTGATATCACGCCCCTCAACTCGGTTCTCGGGCGAAAATGGAGTTAGCCACTGATCGAACGGATTATGCCACTTTCCAGTTAACCCAGACATAATCAGGTCATTACCTGAAGTCCTAGCAAGGTCGAGGGTGTTGCCCACCGCAGCGATCGGCGTGAGAGCCATGTTGAGCCCGCGCGACATGATCGACTGCCGCTGAGCAGGGTCCATCGTGGGCTGCTGAGACCGCTGGCTGCGAATAGCCGCGGCAACATACGGGTTAAGAGGCATGGTGTGTCCTAAAATCCGTACATATTACCACCTGAGATAGTCCCAGGCTTGTAAGGTCGTGGTTCATGTCGCGGCTTGGCGGGAAACTTTGGCTTTAAGTGATCGTGAGCCGCGGTGTCACTCGGCGTGGGCCACCAACCCGAATTGAGTTTCTTCCACGCCTTTTCAATTTCTTCCGGCGTGGCGTTAGGGAATCGCCATCGCAACCCATCCATAATGACATCAGGCTCAACACCTGCTTCCGACTGAGCCCTGAAATAATCACCCATCGTCTCATTGGTCCGTGCCGGGACGAGACCCGTGGGTTCTGGTTCTGAGGGTGGCGCCGTGGGAACTGGGAGGCCATCTGCGCCAGACTTTCCGTCTAGGGCATCGATCTGATCCAGAGCGCTCTTGTCCTTCATGCCTTGAATCTTCAGCTCATGCGCCCACTTCGCCTCATCTCTCGCGACTTGGCGCAGAGCCTCAAGCCTGCCCTGTTCTGTGATTGCATCGGTGCGGTAGTTCTGAGCCTGCATCCGCATGGCCTCTGGAGACGGGAACGCCATCATTGGGTTAATCCCGTTCCGGCGCAGGGCCTGGACCATCTTCTGCATCTGCAGTCGATCCTTACGCTGCTGAGCCTTTGGGGAGAAGTTACCCATAAACTTCGCATCGCGAGCTTCATTCAGTCGATCATGTCGCTGCCTGTACCGGGCGGCGCCTATTTTGTTCGCTCTTGCCATAGCATCACTTGGTGACGATGGTTGCGGGCGCCCCTGTGAGCCACCACCGAATTCGCCTGGAGGCTGCGCTGCCGCCTTCTTCTTAGCGGCCATGCTATCCCTGATCTGTTGGGCCTTCTCTTCCAGTTCGGGGCTAACGTCCCACGCTGCGCCGCGGTCTTCTCGTGACACGGGAGCTTCGTTACCGGGGATTTTCAAGACACCACCAGGATGACTCTTGCCGTCATAGCCCTTGCCATCTTTCGGGATCGGTAGCTCCCACCCAGATCGGTAGCGATTCATGCCACGGTTTCGACCCGCTGACGACTCCCAGGGGCCTTGGGGTTCAAGTTTGGCTGACTCATCCATCTGAGCCGCAATATGGGCGCGACGACCCGCAATAAGATCTCGCTTAGCCTGGATCTCTGGCGTCGGCGCTTGGCCGGAGAAGTCGATTGGCTTCTTCTCCAGGCTGGGGCTATTAAAGGCTTCCACCGCCTCTCCGACTGTTCGCCCAGGTTGACCATCAGGCCCGGTGATACGCTGCTCCATAGGGTGAGCTGCCTGCAAATCACCAGCTGTCTGAGAGAATATTTCAGCGTTGGGAGCTTCCCGTGGGATGCCACCAAAGAAGCCGCCGCCTTGCCCCCACTGCTCAGCCTGTCCCTGCCGATACGGTGGAGGGTTGGCCGTCATTGACACCTCGCCATCCAGACGCGACGGTGGTCTGGCTGGTGCAATTCCCGTTGGATCAAATTCCATTTTATTGAAGCGGTGGTCAGATTGCGGCCGATACGGTGGAGGGTTGGCCGTCATTGACACCTCGCCATCCAGACGCGACGGTGGTCTGGCTGGTGCAATTCCCGTTGGATCAAATTCCATTTTATTGAAGCGGTGGTCAGATTGCGGCCGATA